>JADMIO010845892.1_pt1 | contig 106616 bp, 93 predicted proteins | sample 8958161 | NCBI WGS metagenome assembly JADMIO01 (sample SAMN16585339, study PRJNA669376) | soil metagenome | isolation source: Crop rotation soil | place: USA: Cullars Rotation, Alabama | collected 2011
CCGCGACTTCAAGTCACGTGAATTCCAAGCTTCGGATCCCACTGTGCTGGAAAGACACCTTCTTATTATGGCTATTACAGGCCGTTCAGCAGTTTTGGCACTATGGGCATGCGTTATTATAATGACAACATTCTCGTATTAAGCATTTCAAAAACAGGCGTACCGGAATGGACAAATATCATCCATAAACAACAGGTGGCAGATGATAATGACAATTATCTTTCTTTTACGCTCTTTAATACATCGGGTGAGATGCATTTTTTGTTCAACGATGTTTTAAAAAGAGACAAACTTCTATCTGATAATATTGTAACTCCGGGTGGTACAGTAAAGCGTAATCCCACGCTGCGTACATACGAAAGGGGATTCGAGTTTATGCCCAAGTATGCTAAACAGGTAGCATCAAAAGAGGTTATTATTCCCTGCACTTACAGGGGGCAGATATGTTTTGCAAAAATCGATTTTTAGTTTGGCTACAGATTAACACAAAAGAAAGAAATATTTTGCCCCGAATCTCATCAATCTACACGAAGTAATATAAAACCATATAGCAGTTATTCGTGTAACTCGTGGCTTTCAACCTAAACAATTTTTGCAGCACAATATTTATTGCTCATTTTTGCAACAACTAAAAACTGCATTTATTCGTGACAGGCACATTCAAAGCCAATAACCCCGTAAATACATTCCTGCTGCTGTTGTATGGTATAGTGCTCAAGTTGCCGATGTTCCTTTACCCGGTAAAACCAATACCGCAACAAACAGATGGGTTTTTATATAAAGCATTATTATTTCAGCTGAATAAAGTGGCGGGACAATTACCTGCAGTATATGCTACCATAGCCTTTATCTTGCTTTTTACCCAGGCTATAACATTTAATCAGCTTGCCAATGGGCAAAAGCTCATGCAAAAACCCAACTACCTCACTGCCATGAGCTACCTGCTTATCACTTCATTATTTAAGGAGTGGAATATGCTTTCGGCACCATTAATAGTTGGTTCTCTTATGATCTGGGTATGGGCAAAAATGAGTTCACTAAATAATGTACGGAATGTAACGGGCACATTATTCAATACAGGGATCGTAATTGGGATCGCTACTTTTTTTTATTTCCCTTCCATTGCATTTGCCGGGTTGATCATTTTTGGGTTAGTTATTATCCGCCCGTTCAGGCTGGCAGAATGGATCGTGGCCTTGCTCGGTATTCTCACTCCCTGGTATTTTATGCTAAGCGTTGTTTTTCTCACTGATGGCTGGAAGAATTACAGACTGCCCGGTGTTTCAGTATCGCTACCTAAATTTTACGACAGCAAATGGGCATTGGCTGCCATCATCATTGTGTTGTTTACAACATTGGTTGGTGTTTACTTTGTTCGCAAAAATTACCTGCGCCAGCTGGTGCAAACCCGTAAGAGCTGGAACCTTGTTTTCCTGTATTTTATCATAGCAGTGTTTATACCATTTATTAACGAGGCCCATAGTTTTGAATACTGGATATTGTGTGCTATTCCCTTGTCAGCTGCGGCCGGCACAGCCTTCTTTTATCCGGAAGTAAAATGGTTTCCCAAATTATTACACTGGGTAATGGTGGTTTTTGTAATAGGCCTCAGCTACTTCGTAAAAAAATGATCCGGTAGTTGTATTTTTGCGGCCAGCATTTTGGTTATCATCAACAATTGGTTTAATATGAAATTTGGTGTAGTAATGTTTCCCGGCAGTAACTGCGACAGGGATATGATCGAAGCCCTCCGCAATGATCTTGGACAGGAAGTTATTGAGCTTTGGCATAAAGATAAAGACATGAGTATGTTTACAACAGATGATTGTATTGTACTGCCCGGCGGTTTTAGTTTTGGTGATTACCTGCGTTGTGGCGCCATCGCAAAATTCAGCCCCATGATGCAGAGTGTGATAGAGTTTGCTAATAAGGGAGGTAACGTATTGGGTATATGTAATGGCTTCCAGATATTATGTGAAAGCGGCTTATTGCCGGGGGTGTTGTTACGAAACGAAAAACAGCAGTTCGTTTGTAAAAATGTTTTTATAAAAGAAGGTGCGGCTGAAGGCGGGGCGCCTTTAAAGATACCGGTGGCACATGGCGAGGGGCGGTATTTTGCTGATGATAAAACATTGGAGGAACTTGAAATGCACCGCCAGATCATTTACCGCTATTGTGATGAAAATGGTCATGTTACCGCAGCGGCCAACCCTAACGGGGCAATTCATAATATAGCCGGGATCTGTAATAAACAGAGAAATGTTTTTGGTATGATGCCTCACCCTGAAAGGGCCTGCAGCCCTGCATTGGGTAATGAAGATGGCAGGAAGGTCTTCTGCCATTTGTTTCAGCTAAACTATTGTTAAAAGCTTTTCTTGTCATATATAAAACATCCCGTCAGGCGTTGTGTACGTAAATTTGTCTTTTATAAACAGGAGATACATGAAGAGAATATTTTACACTTTACTTTTTATTGCTTTAGCTAATATTGCAACGGCTCAAATGGCCAATCCAGTACAATGGGCTTACACTGCAAAAAAGATCGCTGATAAAACCTATGAGGTTCATTTAACGGCAAGTATTCAAACAAACTGGCATTTGTATTCTCAAACACAGCCGGAAGATGCTATCAACCAACCGACAGAAATAAAGTTCAATAAAAATCCATTGCTAACGTTTGACGGATCGGTAAAAGAGCTTGGCAAGATGAAGTTGTTTAAAGACGAAAAGCTGAAAATATCTGCCAATCAATATTCCGAGAAAGTGGATTTTGTGCAGGTGGTGAAACTGAAAGTCAATGTAAAAACAAATGTGGTGGGTAGCGTGGAATACCAGACATGCGATGACAAAAAATGTTTGCCTCCCAAAAAAGTTGATTTTACTGTAGCATTGAATTAAGAAAATATCAAAGGCGGGTTTTAATAAACCCGTTTTTTATTTTTTAAATTTTAAACAAGCGAAAGGTTTTTCTTTTTTCTTCGTCTTTCTTGTGGAAGCAAGACACGAAAAATAAACTGTCTTCCTAACTTCATTCAATGAAATTCATTTTTTTACTTTTTACTTTTTGCTTTTCATTTTTTATTGTTTCTGCCCAGGATTCTTCTGCCAGGGCAGTTTTTAACTGGCAGGTTACCTCAAAAAAGATCTCTGATAGAAAATATGAACTTCAATTTTCAACTCCGGGTGTTGCAGGCACACAATTATATGCGCCATCGCAGGACTTTGGCGGGTTGCCTTCTGCAGAATTGATTTTTAATGACAGCAGTATAACAACAGAAAGTTTTATAGCTGCCGGTACAACAAAAAAAATAAACTCAGCAATTTTTGGAAAAGAATTAGAGATATCAGAAACAAATGCCAAATGGAAGGCTGTAATACAATTTAAGGATAAAGTGCCGGCACAACTACTGGGTAAATTGTCAGTGAACTATAACAAAGGAGAAGAATTTTTACAGGACATTCCTTTTTCATTCAGTACGAACCTCGAAGGTGGTGTTGCATCCGGAGGTAAAATTAAAGTAGCAGATATTGATATAAAAAACCCGGTAAACAATTGCGGTGATGATGCTACACAAAACAAAAGCTTACTGTCAATTTTCCTTTTGGGGTTATTGGGCGGATTGATCGCACTGCTTACCCCCTGTGTGTTCCCATTGATACCGGTGACTGTTACCTTCTTTACAAAAAAGTCCACAAGTAAAAGCAAGGCTATCAGCAATGCGGTGTTTTATGGCTTGTCAATATTTTTTATTTACGTTGCCATCACCATTCCATTTCATGTAGCAAGCAAAACCATCAGCCCGGAAATATTTAATAATATTTCCACGAATGTCTGGCTCAATCTTATCTTTTTTGCGGTGTTTGTTTTCTTTGCCTTATCATTCTTTGGTTTGTTCGAAATTGTTTTGCCTTCATCATTTGCAAACAAAGCAGATTCAAAATCAGGATTAAGCAATTTCAGCGGTATCTTTTTTATGGCGGCAACTTTATGCATTGTTTCTTTTTCATGTACTGGTCCGTTATTGGGAACATTGTTAGCTAACGTTGCTGATGAAGGCCCATGGCCACTTACCGTTGGGGCTGCAGGTTTCGGTCTTGCATTGGGCCTGCCTTTTGCTTTGTTTGCCATGTTCCCAAACTGGCTGCATTCTTTACCAAAAAGCGGGGGATGGATGACAGATGTAAAAGTGGTTTTGGGATTTATTGAACTGGCGCTGGCAGTTAAATTTTTAGCCAATGCAGATAACGTGGAGCAGTGGGGCTTTTTAAAAAGAGAAATATTTGTAGCTGCATGGATAATCATCGCAGTTTGTATTGTGCTGTATTTATTGGGCTGGTTAAAGATGAGCCACAGCAGCCCGGTAAGGAAATTTTCATTTATAAGAGTTTCAACTATTGTTTTGTTTGCTGCAATTGGTTTGTATTTAATTCCCGGGATACTGAACAGTCGCTGGTCAAGGCTTGGTTTATTCAGCGGCTTCGCACCACCATTATCTTATACTGTATATCCTCATCATGTTTTGCTCACCGAAGGAATAAAACCTTTGCACAATGAATATGAAAAGGCATTGGCCCGGGCAAAGGCAGAAAATAAGCCGTTGCTCATTGATTTTACCGGTTGGGCCTGTGTTAACTGCCGCCGTATGGAAGAAAAAGTATGGACAGATAAAGAAGTGGACAGTATAATGAGGAACAATTTTGTAGTAGTGAGCTTGTACGTGGATGAAAAAACAAAACTGCCTGCTACAGAACAAATAAATTTTAAAACCAGTACTGGTACAGAAAAAAGTATCATCACAGTTGGTGATAAGTGGTCAACCTTTCAAACGGAAAATTTTGGAGCTGCATCGCAACCACAATATGCTATTATCAATGCTGCTGAAGTGGCATTGACAAAAACAAAATTTTATACACCTGACCCGGAAGAATTTGCAAAGTGGTTAAAGTGTGGGTTAGAGGCATACGGAAAGAAAAAGTAAATAAAAGATATGCCGCTGAACGGAACCCTGAAGCAAGTTCGGGATAAACTCTGCCACTTCAACTTAATCAAAGTACAAATGCAGGTAACAAAAAAACAAACCCTCCATTAAAAACGGAGGGTTAAGTTTATTGAGGGGTTACAGTGGGTGTTCTAATATTGTAATGTAAAGTTTTCTTTCGGGTGTACTTGTTTTAATTATAAGGCAATTTGTTTTTCAACCATCATCTTACGCATGTTGATAAGGCCATAACGCATTCTTCCCAATGCTGTGTTGATGCTGCATTTTGTTAATTCAGCAATTTCTTTAAAGCTAAGGTCAGCGTAGTGGCGCAGGATGATCACTTCTCTCTGGTCTTCAGGAAGCATATCGATCATTTTACGGATGCGGTCATGGCTTTGGTTCTGCATCATTTTTTGCTCAGGGCTGGCTTCATTAAAGTTCAGCACTTCAAAAATGTCACGGTCATCGCTTGTTTTGATGTTCGGGCTGCGTTTTACTTTCCTGAAGTGGTCAACACACATATTGTGGGCAATACGCAATGCCCATGGTAAGAATTTTCCTTCTTCCGTATAACGTCCACCATTTAGTGTGTCAATGATACGGATGAAAACGTCCTGGAAAAGGTCTTCTGCTAAATACTTGTCTTTTACAAGCAGGTAAATAGACGTGTAGATTTTGTCTTTGTAACGGGAAACTAAAGTTGATAATGCATCAGAATTTCCTTCTACGTACAAATGTACAAGTTGCTGGTCTGTTAGGCTTGACAGGCTCTTCATAATTAGGCGGTTTTTGGTTTGATAGATTTGGATAATTTGCCAATATGAGAGACGAAGTGAAGAAGCTGTGAAGCGCTTTGATGTGCTAACGGCTTTTCAAATGGTATCAGATATTGGTAGTGCTAATGTAGAAGGAAATTGTAACGCACAAACTTTTTTTTAACTTTTTTTTACTCGAAAAAGCAAAATCGGGCACTAGTACTCGGCGTTTTAGAACAACTACGAATGTGGATATCGTAGAACTACGATATCTTTTTGCCCTTTTCCGAAATTTTGCAACTTTGAAGGGGTATTTTTGTATTTACATTAACTATGAAAGAGGTAATAACTGCTAAAAAGGCAACAATAAGCTCAGAAAAAAAGGAAGAAGGGATATTAATTAAGGGCGCAAGAGTACATAATTTAAAGAATGTAACAGTAACGATACCACGAAATAAATTAGTAGTGGTTACTGGTGTTTCCGGCTCAGGAAAATCTTCACTTACCATTGATACATTATTTGCAGAAGGACAACGGAGGTATGCAGAAAGCCTTAGTGCCTATGCCAGGCAATTCATGCAGCGAATGAATAAGCCTGATGTGGATTATATCAAGGGTTTATGTCCTGCCATAGCGATAGAACAGAAAGTGATAACACGTACGCCACGCAGTACTGTTGGCAGTATGACGGAGATCTACGATTACTTACGCTTACTATATGCACGTGTGGGGAAAACTATATCGCCTTTTAGCGGAAGGGAAGTAAAGAAAGATGATGTGGCTGATGTGGTAAAGGCGATAAAAGAATTACCACACGGTGACAAAGTGTTAATTGTAGTTCCTTTTAAGAAACATGCAAAAAGAAATACAAAAGAGGAGCTGAGCATTTTATTGCAGAAAGGGTTTTCAAGAGTAGCCTCGCCAAATGAAGAAGGTGCCCTGGTGCCTTCACGGATCGAAGACCTTTTAGAATTAAAAGAAAAAGAATTACCCGGGAAATTATTCCTGCTTGTTGACAGGTTAGTAGCAAAGGAATTTGATGAAGATGATATTCATCGTATCAGCGATTCTGTTGGTACTGCATTTTATGAAGGCGACGGAGAGATGCTGCTGGAGCTAAACGGGGAAAAAATGCTGCCCTTTAGTAATAAGTTTGAGCTGGATGGAATACAGTTTGAAGAACCGGTACCAAATCTTTTTTCTTTTAATAATCCTTATGGCGCTTGCCCAACCTGCGAAGGTTTTTCTCAAATATTGGGATTGGATGCAGATCTGATAATTCCAAATAAACAACTCAGCTTATATGAAGAAGCAGTAGCACCATGGAAAGGAGAGAAGCTGGGCTGGTGGAGAGAACAATTTATAAAAGGAGCAAAGAGTTTTAATTTTCCCATACACAAACCAATCATTGATCTGACGGATACACAATTGCAACAATTGTGGGAAGGCCATGGCAGTGTGTATGGCATTAATGATTTCTTTAAAGAGGTTGAACAGAATTTATATAAGGTTCAGTACCGTGTTTTATTAAGCCGTTATCGTGGAAGGACACAATGTACCGATTGCAAAGGCTATCGCCTGCGTAAAGAAGCATTGTATGTAAAAGTTGGCGGACAGCATATTGGAGAATTATGCAACCTGCCTGTGAAAGACCTGCAGCAGTGGTTTGATAAATTAAAACTGAGTGCTTATGATGAACAGGTAGCCAAAAGAATTTTAATTGAAATAAATCACCGCATAAAAACTTTGATGGATGTTGGTTTGGGTTATCTCACACTCAACCGGCTTGCCAATTCATTAAGCGGCGGCGAAAGCCAGCGCATACAGTTAACACGAAGCCTTGGTAGTAACCTTACTAATTCATTATACATTTTAGATGAACCATCTATTGGTCTTCACAGCCGTGATACGGAAAGACTGATAAGGGTATTAAAAGAACTGAGAGAGCTGGGGAATACAGTCGTAGTGGTGGAGCATGATGAAATGATGATGAGGGAAGCCGACCATATTATTGATATGGGCCCGTTGGCGAGTCATCTCGGTGGTGAAGTGGTAGCATCAGGCAATTATGATGAACTCATCTCAAATGATAAAAGCCTTACAGGAAAATATTTATCGGGCAAATTAAAAATAGAGCCACCTAAAACCATTCGTAAATGGAAGCGAAGTATTAAAGTGGAAGGCGCAAGGCAAAACAATTTGAAAAATATAACTGTTGAATTTCCATTGGGAATTCTTTGTGTGGTAAGCGGTGTGAGTGGCAGCGGCAAAACAACATTGGTAAAGCAAATTTTATATCCTGCATTACAAAAGATAAAGGGTGAAGGCGTTGATAAGGCGGGAATTCATAAAGCAATTACGGGTGATATTGATGCTGTATCACAAATCGAGATGGTGGATCAAAATCCAATTGGCAAATCATCAAGAAGCAATCCTGTTACATATATAAAGGCCTATGACGAGATAAGAGAGTTATTCAGTCACCAACCACTAAGTAAAATAAGAGGCTTTCAACCCAAACATTTTTCATTTAATGTAGAAGGAGGAAGATGTGACGCCTGCAGTGGTGAAGGAGAGCAAATTGTTGAGATGCAATTTTTGGCTGATGTACATTTAACCTGTGAAGTATGTGGCGGTAAAAGATTCAAAGACGAAGTATTGGAAGTAACTTATAAAGACAAGAACATCTATGAGGTGCTGGAGATGAGTGTTGATGAGGCAATAGATTTTTTTGCAAGCGACCCGGATGTTGCAAAAAAGATACAACCATTAAGTGATGTTGGGTTGGGTTATGTAAAACTGGGACAATCAAGTAATACATTGTCCGGTGGCGAAGCACAAAGGGTGAAGCTTGCCTCGTTTTTAGGAAAGGGGAAAGCCAATGGACAAATACTTTTCATTTTTGATGAACCTACAACCGGCCTGCATTTTCATGATATAAAAAAACTGCTCACTTCTTTTAATGCATTGATCGACCAGGGACATACTATTTTGGTGATAGAACATAATACAGATGTAATTAAAAGTGCTGATTGGGTAATTGATCTTGGTCCTGAAGCTGGCGATGGAGGCGGGAATGTTGTGTTTACAGGTAAACCGGAAGATTTAAAGAAGAGTAAAGAAAGTTATACGGGGAAATTTCTTTAATTACTGTCCCACAACAGTTAGCTCAAATCCTGTTTTAACTAACACAGATGTTCCGTTCATCGCATTTATTGAATGGCAGGTTGCATTTGAATTTACTACGGGAGAATTGATTGCACCGGGTTTTATAACCGCATCAATGTATTGATTGGGAACAATACCACAGCTCCAGTTGCCACTGTCTTCCCATGCAGTGCTAACAGCGCCTGTCCAGTCACTTGTAAACTTTAAGGTAATTGCTGTACCAACTAAAGTGGCTGCACCATTTTTTTGAATGCTGCGATACTTGTAGCCGTAATAATTTTGCGGAATATTATTCAATATCAATACTCTTGTGTTTGCCCCGTTGTAAATACTGTTATTGATAATATCAACAAAGCCACTTCCCGTATCTGCCTGCCATTTGGTGCTGTAACCAGCGACTGAATCTACTGAAAAATAAGTAGCACTATTTGGGCATGTCTTTCTTTCAGTAACAATACCACATTGTGTAATATATGAAAGCGTTGCAGAATCAAGATAAAAACTGGTATCGCTGCCAATATTCATTTTGATACGGTATTTAATATCAACGCCGCTGGTATATTCAGCCAGTGTATCCCTGAAAGTCGTGTACCTGTTAATAAATGCACCGGTAAATGACTGTGTGCTGATGGCGGTAAAGTTTACATCGGAAGGCAGTTTTCTTTCAAGAACTAAATTCATATCCTGCGATGCTTTGACAGAAAGACTTAAAACAGCAATGCATCCAATCATGTTTGAAGAAATTGCATGCTGCTGTTGTATAAAAGATACAAATGCTTTTTTTACATCAGGGATGCCATATCCTTTCCTGTCATCAGGCGCTGTATATTGATCTGCGGACTGGCGAAGCCCTTCAATAATATCCATATTTTTTATTTCAGGAAACGCCTGCCATAAACAGGTGGCAATACCTGCCATAATAGGACAAGCGAAAGAAGTGCCATTGCCGGAAACTGGTAGCCCGGTAGTTGTACTTGCTACAGTAGCGCCGGAGCCAATCGCTGCAACATCTGGTTTTATTTGCCCATCACTATTTGGTCCGTAGCTGCTAAAACTCGCAGGTTGCCTGCTGATGTTGATGGCACCAATGGTCAGGGCACTGTCTGCATCGCCGGGTGTGGAAATATAATGCCATTCATTATTGCCATCATTACCTGCCGCAGCTACCACCAGCATGCCTTTTTTTGCTGCAAGATTAACTGCCCTTGCGATCATGCTGCTGTTACCATTCATATCATCATAGGTTTGATCAAAGCTGCTGTTGTCAAAAGTTGTATAGCCAAGTGAAACCGAAAACACATCTATTCCAAGGCTGTCTCCTCTCTCAGCTGCTGCTGCCCAATTCTGTTCTTCAACAGGATATTCTGATGCAACATCTTCTGTTCTGTATAAATAATAGGAAGCTGCCGGTGCCGTACCCACGAAACTGCCGGGCATATTAGCTGCAATGGTGCTGAAGCATTTCATGCCGTGGTTGTCGTCGTCCTGAACAGTATTGTTATTGGATACAAAATCCCAAGTGCCTAAAATTTGGTTATTATTTCTAGCGCTGTCAAATGTTGGCAGGCCTGTGTAATTATAAAAGCCATCATCTGTTATACACATCTGCATTCCCTGTCCCCTGAAGCCATAGTTATGAAGGAACTCTGCATTGTGCATATGCACCTGGTCGTATGATAAACCATAATCGTAATAATCATTTGTATTCAATGTAACAGCTGGTCTTGCTGCTGATGAAGTGTTTTCAATTGCAAATTTGCTATTGCGTCTTTCTGTGCTTCGGTTCATTCTTACTGCAATAGCAGATGATGATTCCACAAAGTCAAAACTGTTTATCCTGTCAAGTGCTGCCGCATCTGTAGTGGATATACAAACCTGGTTCAGCCATTTACTCCAGTTGAGCACTATTACATTGGAAACAGAACGGATGCTGTCGATATAACGTGGTGTAATGGGCAGGTCAGTTTCATCAACCGGGATATTATAACGGAGCCTTCTGTCAATGGAACGTTGTGTAAGAAATTGCGAAGGATTGTTTACAGAGTAAGGTGTACCTGTTTTATTTTTTAAGCGAATGATGTAACGGGAGAATTGCGCCTGGCTTTGTAATGTTCCAAGAGTAAGGAAAAACAGGAGTAGCAATAAACATTTCTTCATTGTGCAAAACTTCGTTACAACAGGTTGTAAAGGTAAGGCAATGCACTGAAAACAGTGATTTATTGCAGCGTTTAACAACTGCAATTACCTCAATAATGATAACGGTCTACTAAAGAAATTTATAAACGAATACAGCGAGCATTGCGCCAGCTACCGGTGCTACAACCGGTATCCAGCTGTAACCCCAGTCACTATCACGTTTGTTTTTAATGGGTAAAATAAAATGCAGTAATCGTGGACCCAGATCCCTGGCGGGGTTAATGGCATACCCTGTACTACCGCCAAGGGATAGCCCAATGGCAAGTACAAGCAATGCAACCGGTAACGCATCCAATGAACCCAATTTGTTTTCGGGCGAACTTAAAAACAATATCCCCATCATCAGCATAAAAGTCCCGATCATTTCACCGATGAAATTATTTACTGTGTTTCTTATTGCTGGTGCAGTACAAAACACAGCCAGTTTTAGATCCTTATTCTCTGTTTCATCAAAATGCTGGCGGTAACTTAACCAAACTAACAGGGAGCCAAACATGGCGCCAAGCATTTGAGCTCCTATATATAATGCCACATTGCTCCAGTCGCCTGTTTTTAATGCAAGCCCAATTGTAACAGCAGGATTGAGATGTGCACCACTTGCAGCCGCACTTGTATACACACCTACAAACACTGCCATGGCCCAGCCGAAAGTGATGACGATCCATCCGCCACCATTGCCTTTTGTTTTGCTCAGTACTACGTTGGCTACAACACCATTTCCTAATAATAACAAAATAGAAGTACCAACAAATTCTGAAATGAATGGAGACATAATATTTAGTTAATTGTTAATTGTGTATCCTTTTGCAAGTTCAATAAAAGTTTTTATTTGATTGTTTTTCCATTGTTCATCTTTGTTTAATTCGATTGCCATAAAATTTGCTACTACTGGTGCTGATTCTATCGCAGCTTTTGCATCTAAAAAAAGTAATCTTATCCTTCTTGCTAAAATATCTTCCACAGTAATTGCCATTTCATTTTGCAACATCCATTTTATTTCCGCTTTGGTATATGGATATTGGGGGTGTATTTTCTCTTTGAGAATGCTCTCTTCTTCCATCATCTTTTTTATCAATGCAGCATCACCTCCATAAATGGATAAGTGTGATTGTTCTGTATTGTTAGCATATCCATGTATCCTCAGTTCTTTTGTTTTGCAGTTAATTTTATTTAACCCTGCATATTTCATCGCTTTGTCAATGGCGTGTTCCGCCATATTCCTGTACGTCGTCCATTTGCCACCCGTTATGTGAATTAAGCCGGAAGATAATATTGTAATATGATGATCTCTTGGCATCACTGCTGTTTTCTTTTTAGTGCCTTCTTTTGCCAATGGGCGAAGACCGGCAAAAACCGATTCTACATCGCCGTAATCAATTTTGGCAACAGCATAGCGGTTGAAATGCTGTATAACAAAATCGATCTCTTCTTTCAATGGCATAGGTTCGGAAGCAATATTTTCAACAGAAGTATCAGTTGTGCCTAATAATAATTTTTCATGCCATGGAATTGCAAAAAGCACCCGTCCATCATCTGTTTTTGGAACCATCAGCCCGGCAACACCTTCAAAGAATTTTTTGTCAACCACCAAATGTATCCCCTGTGATGGTGTAATGGTTTGCTCTTTATGTCCTTCAGCAATCTGTAAAACCTCATCAGCAAATACCCCCGTTGCATTAATGATCGCTTTTGCTTTTAATTGAAATGTATTGCCTGATAATTCGTCTTTTGCAATTACACCTTTAATTAAATTTTCTTCTTTTATAAAATCAGTAACGCTGCAGTAATTGATGACAGTTGCACCCTGTTCAGTTGCTGTTTGTGCAAGGTTGATGGCAAGCCTGCTGTCGTCAAATTGTCCATCAAAATATAAAACACCGCCGGTTAATTTTTCAGCTGCTAAACCGGGGAGGTTTCTTAGTGTTCCTTTTTTAGAAAGGAATTTTGTTTTGCCCAGGCTCCATTTGCCGGATAAAAGTTCATATAACCACAAGCCAAACCAGTAATACCATTTTTGAAAATTATTATAGAAAGGTACCACAAAGGCAAGCCTGTGACAAACATGCGGCGCATTTTTTAAAAGCCTCCCTCTCTCTTTTAATGCTTCTTTTACCAATCTTATATTGCCTTGTGCCAAATATCTTACACCGCCATGTACCAGCTTTGTCGCCCTGCTAGATGTACCTTTTGCAAAATCATGTTTTTCAAGCAGCAATGTTTTAAAACCACGACTGGCTGCATCAACAGCGCAACCCAAACCCGTAGCGCCACCTCCAATGATTATGATATCCCATTGAGAGGAGTTATTTATTTGTTGTATAGAATCCTTACGGTTCATCTATTAAAACCTGATCGCTGCTTTTACTGCTCTTTTCCATCCTTTTTTTAATGCTGATCTTTCACTGGCTTTCATGGCAGGAGAAAATGTTTTATCAATTTGCCATTGCTGTTGCAATTCATCAATACTGTTCCAATAGCCAACAGCAAGTCCTGCTAAATATGCTGCACCGAGTGCTGTAGTTTCTGTTATTGTTGGCCGCAGCACTTTTGTCTTTAAAATATCACTTTGAAACTGCATCAGTAAATTATTTGCTGTAGCACCACCGTCAACCCTTAATTCTTTAATAGAAATATCAGCATCGCTTTCCATCGCCTGCAATACATCCATTGTTTGATAGGCAATACTTTCCAGCGCTGCTCTTGCAATATGCGATGATAAGCTTCCCCTTGTTAAACCGGTTATGATTCCTCTTGTATCCTGTTTCCAGTAAGGGGCACCAAGGCCGACAAACGCCGGAACCATATAAACGCCACCGTTATCTTCAGCCTGTTTTGCAAGTGATTCAACTTCCGCAGATGTTTTAATAATGCCCAGCCCATCTCTCAGCCATTGTGTAACTGCACCGGCTATAAACACACTTCCTTCTAAGGCATAATGAACAGTGTTGTTTATTTTCCATGCAACAGTTGTGAGCAAATTATTTTTTGATACAACCAATTGTTCGCCGGTATTCATCAGCATAAAACAACCGGTGCCATAGGTATTTTTTACCATTCCCGGTTGTGTACACAATTGTCCGAATAAAGCGCTTTGCTGGTCGCCGGCAATGCCTGCAACAGGGATTTTTGCATTGCTGAAGTTGCCTGATGTATGTCCGAATATTTCGCTGCTGCTTTTTATTACAGGCAAAATGCTTTTGGGAATAGTAAGCAGGGAAAGCAACTCCTCATCCCATTGCAGTGTATGGATATTGCACAGCATGGTACGGCTTGCATTACTTACATCAGTAGCATGTACGGTACCGTTAGTAAGGTTCCACAAAAGCCATGTATCGATTGTCCCAAAACATAAATCACCCTTATTCGCTTTTTCTCTTGCGCCATCAACATTATCTAATATCCATTTTATTTTGGTGCCGCTGAAATACGCATCGATCACCAATCCTGTTTTTTGCTGTACCAGTTCCTGTTTATTATTTGCTTTTAATTCATCGCATATAGAAGCGGTCCTCCTGTCCTGCCATACGATCGCATTGTAAACAGGCTTTCCTGTTTTTCGTTCCCATATCACTGTTGTTTCCCGTTGATTGGTGATGCCAATAGCAGCAATATCCTGTGGTGTTAGTCCTGCTTTGCTGATAGCTTCTGCAGCCACACCCAATTGCGTGCTCCATATTTCCATTGGGTCATGTTCCACCCAGCCCGGTTGCGGAAAGATCTGTGTAAATTCTTTTTGTGCGGTGGTCACAATACCTCCATCATGTTTAAAGATGATAGCTCTTGAGCTGGTAGTGCCCTGGTCAAGCGAAAGGATATACCTGGACATGGAAGCAATTTTGTTTTGAAGGTAAAGGAAAGTTGTAATATGCCGGGTTTGTATCTATGTAAATAAAAAGAGCCCGCTAACAGGCTCTTTTCTTTTGTTTTCATTTATCGCTTATTCGGTTACCACTACTCTTTTTGTCTCTTTCAATCCATCCATTGAAAAGACAATATTATAAACACCGGCCGGCAGGTCGCCCATGTGTATATGACCATCATTAATTCCTTTTTCTGCAAACATATCCAGTTTCATCATTATCCTTCCGTTCGCATCCGATACAATTGCTTTCATGTTTCCTTTTCTATCGGCATTAAACTGGAACATGAGATGGCCAACATCTTTTGTAACAGGATTAGGCGCCATGCTGGTAATAAGTTTTTTTACAGCAGCTTCATTACGGATAAGTTTTACGGCAGACAAACTATACTCACCATTTTGATCAACAGCCTTTATCATATAGTAAATATATCTTGCACTAATGTCAAGGTTTTCATCTTTAAAACTGTATGATTGAAGAACGTCTGAATTGCCTGTTGCGTTAATGCGACCTGCTTCTATATAATTTTTCCCATCAATACTTTTTTGAACAGAAAAATAGGAGAGATTTTGTTCGGAAGCGGTTTGCCATTTTGCTGTAACAGATTTGTTGGAATAAACAGCGTCAAAATTCATAAGCTGTACAGGCACAACACTACTAACAGTGAAAGTGCCCACCATTCCTGTAACACCATCTGGGCTATGAATTTCGCAATAATAGCGGTAATTGCCCGATTTGCTAACCATATAAGAATATGAAGTGGTAACACTGCCGGGTGTACCGCTGAATATAGCCGGGGCACCGGCAGGGACCGATCCAAGAGGCATTGAAGTGGCATTATGAAAATTTCCAGGCGAAAAATTGAATTTTATTATATCACCTACCAATACGTTCGGAATGTTGGAAGGTGAAAACTGGAAATTGGAAACCGTGACATTAAATGTTGTAGCGTTTACAAAAAGCACGGCAGTCACTGATACGAATAAAGCAGCAATTTTTTTCATGGTGTAAAATTTTGGATCCAAAAACATGATTTATGATTACTACGAAATAGGGTAATATCAAGTTGCCTGCTGGTGGAAAAAAAACTTTTTCTGAACCTGTAATATGAGTTTAAAAAAGCTTATACGATAAAAATCGTTTAACAAAACCTTACCCTGTTTTAACATACATCGTTTTCGATTCGGTTTTTTCTTTGTATGTCTTTTATTACTCACCTTAAACCTTCCAGTATGTTACACACAAAAAATTACCCCCTGTTTCTTTCGTTTCTGTTTCTTCTGTTAAGCTGTAATGATCAAAAGCCAAAAGAAAAGGACAGTGATACAATTATTGCTGCAACAAATCCTGTTCCAGCCGATACCGGTAACAATGCGGTATTCAATACATCTTCTTTCAATAGTGCATACATCAGCAGCATCGCTCAAACATTTACTGTAAAAAGAAAAAAAGTTACTGTGATCACTGGTAGAAAGGGATTGAAAGTAACAGTGAACCCGTCTGCATTGGAAACTGAAGATGGGAAACCTGTGAATGGCAATATCACTGTAAAGATGGTGGAATTAACAACCAGCAATGACCTCTTTAAAAGCAATGCTGCCACAGTAAGTAATGGAAAGCTGCTTGCTTCAGGCGGCAGTTATTTTGTTGGTATGGAGTGTAATGGGAAAACGCTTCATATAAAAGGGAATCAGGCAATACAAATGGAGTTCCCTAAAATAAAGGAGGAAGGGATGGAATTGTTTTATGGGGAGAAAGATGAAAATAACAGTATTAACTGGGTAAGCGCCCGGCAAAAGTTAATGGAAGTGATCAATGCGATGGATAAAAGTATTTACAGCCCTCCATATCCCGGCAATGAAGACAGGAAGAGATTTAAAAGCTGGTTCAGGTTATATGAAAAACTTGATAACAAAGTGTATTATCAAAAAAAGTTGGTAACGATAAAAGATATGGTTGATAAACTTCATCAAAATGGAGTGGACAAAAATATTGATACGCTTTTAATACCTGCTTATGAATTTTATTACGGTCTCACCTACAATCCCAATTTTAAATACGACACTGTTAAAAGATACCGGATCGTTTCATGCTGTGATATTGAAAGAAACAATGATTCCGTTGCAGAATATAAGAGAGTAACCGCCTTACATGATGAAGCCAACCAGAAATACTACCAGGAATGGTTAAAAGCGAACAGCGAAAATTCTTTAGAAGAAAAAATGACACAATATTATGCACCTGCATCAGTTTCCCGGCTGGGATGGATAAACTGCGACAGGTTTTATCAGGGACCCCAAAACATAGAAGCTCCTGTAGAAGTTCCCAATGTGTTTACCAGTACTGATGTGAAATATTTTATTATTTATAAATCCTTTAATGGCTTAATGAGCGGCATGTTAATAAAGAATGCAGCTAACCAGTATTTTCTGAAAAACCTGCCGCAGGATCAGGATGTTACCCTTATTGTATTTGCAAAACAGGATGGGAAGATATATTACGGACAGCAGGATTTTGTTACCAGTAATATAAGGATTGTTAAACCTGATTACAGGGTGATATCTGTTGAGGAAATGACAAAAATGTTTGCTCCAAATAGTTAAATATATGAGTAGCTATTTAAACGGCTGGCATGGTTTTATACCTATATAAGGTATCGTAAAACAAAATCTTATGGCAATTAATTTATTGGAGAAAGTACAACAGAATTTAGGATATGCGCCACTGAAGAAGATCGATCCTAACAAACACAGGGAAGCAAGTGCCACAGAACCCCATGCTTTTAGCCAGGCTGCGATACCGGCTGTGTTAACGGCATTATATAAATATGTGCAATCTGATACAGGGGCAGAAGATTTTTTAAGGGGTGATAGTTCTACAGACTGGGTAGGAAAAATTTTCCACGATCATCATAAAGATGCTGCGGAAAAAATAAAATCTTATTCAGAGAGCGGAGCAGAACATGCAACTTCAAAAATGAATGGAATTGCTAATGAAGCGGCCAAGGTGGTTAAACAAAGCCTTGCTTCAAATGCTGGTATAAAACAAGTAAAAACTTTTTTTCTTAATCAACGGAATAATATTCTTCCTTACCTCCCACCGGAGTTAAACCTGGGCGATCTGTTACACGATGATACGATCGATGATAATATAAATAAAATGGAAGGCCCGATTTCAAGCCTTATGAAAGGGATAGGTTCTGCTTTTTCAAATCCGGCAACCGGTGAAGAAGTGGTAAAGAAGAATTTTTAATCCATACTCAGTTTTTGATTTTTCATGGCTATACTTTAAGCTGTACAATTTCCATTGTGCAGCTTTTTTATTTGTCTTTTATAAAATAAACAATCCTTATTTTTAATAATGCCTTCCAGCGACCATTATCAACTGCAAATTGTTCAAATAATAACAGAGACAAGAAATGCAAAGACCTTTGCGCTGCAGCCATTGCATGGCTGGCAACCACAATACAGTGCCGGGCAATTTCTTACCCTCGTTTTTAAAACAAGACATGGAGAAAAAAGAAGGAGTTACTCCATCTCATCCTCGTCACTGGCAGGTGAACCAATAAGCATCACAGTGAAGAAAGTAGATAATGGTGAGTTTTCAAGATTGCTGCTGGGGCATGCCAAACCGGGAGATATTTTGATTTCAACGGGTGTTGGAGGTTTTTTTCTTTTGCCTCCTGATCCGGATATGGTTGAGCAGTTTTTCTTTTTGGCAGCTGGCAGCGGTATCACACCATGTTTTTCACTCATCAAAACTTTATTGCTTTCAAAGGATAAGCAGATCGTTCTTATCTATAGTAACAAAACTGAAGCCGATACTATTTTTAAAAAGCAACTGCAATTACTTCAGAAAAAATATCAGCATCGTTTTATCATTCATTTTTTATACAGCGATAAGGCAGATATTTATCAAAGCAGGTTAAGCAACTGGCTGCTACAGCAATTATTGATAAAATACCTGAAGGTTGAAAAGGGAAAAGCGTTGTTTTATTTATGTGGGCCATTTGAGTATATGCAAATGATCACGATCACTTTGCTCAATGAAGGTGTTCTGCAAAGGAATATCCATAAAGAGAATTTCAATTCCTTGCCAAGAATAATTAAACCAGTTCCTCCTGATACGGCTGCTCATTGGGTCACTATTAATTTCAGGAATGAGGTTTACAGGATACCTGTTCAATATCCGCAAACGGTTTTAGCAGCAGCAAAAGCCAATAATATTTCATTGCCCTACAGTTGTGAAGCCGGCCGTTGCGGCAGTTGTGCAGCTACCAGTATAAAAGGAAAATTCTGGATGGCATATAATGAAGTACTGATGGATGACGAATTGGCTAAAGGAAGAATATTATGCTGCCAGGCCTATCCTGTAGAAGATGATGCTGAAATAATTGTGTGATATTTCTGCAAAATATTTTTATCTTCATTTTTACTAAGAATTAAACCAGTCCTTTTCATTAATAAAACCTAAACATACTATGGCACAACCAATCCCCCAATTTAAGAATGAACCAATTGTCGTTTTACTGCTTGGCTTTGTAACCTGCGGCCTGTATCTTATTTACTGGAATATTAAGGCGGCACAGGTAATAAATGCAGTAGCAGATAAAGAAGTCATTTCACAGCCCATAGCAATTTTTGCCGGTTGCTGCATGCCTGTAAACGTTTACTTCTATTACTTAGCCGGCAAAGAGGGATTACCAAAAATATATGACGCTGCCGGGGAACCCCAAAAAGATCAATCAACACTCCTTTTAATTCTTGGCTTTTTATTGCCAATGGTAGCGGCAATGATAGTTCAGGGCGAAATCAATAAACTTTATAAATAAAATAGTTACCCGGAAAATTTATTGGATTGCCGGTGCATTTTTGACACTGGCAATTCCTTATTTTATAGAGATTTACAGTACAGGGGATATTGAAACCAAACAATCTTTCTGCCCTTTTAAAATGGTCACCGGATTTCCCTGCCCGGGTTGCGGTATAACAAAATCCCTGGTTTTTTTATATAAGGGCGACCTGGTTAAAAGCTTTTATTATCATCTCTTTGGTCCCTTTGTTTTTTTATTCTGTATTATTTCCATTATTGTTTTATCCATGGAGGTAATAACTAAGAAAGAATATTTTAATACAGTCATATATAGCAAAAAGGTCGCTTATTCTCTTGGAGGCGTGCTGGCGGCATATCACCTGGTAAGGATCTTTCTGTTTATCCAGCACAATAGCCTCGATAGTATTTTAAAAGAATCAATATGGAAATAGTACTATTCAAAGGGCTGCCTGTGCATAATAATGTGCTAAACAGGTGCAAAACAATAGCGGTAAAAATTTGGGAGTCGCATTAATTAAATTGTACTTTTAATCAACAATACAGAAACAGAATTTTGGAAACGAAATGAAGTTTTTGATGGTTACAAAAAAATCGGTAAAACGATATAATTAAAGTAACCACGGGACCATCGGGTTAACGGAAACAAAGTGCAAACGGAGTAGAAGTAAAACTTGATGGTTTCTTTTTTGCCCCTCTTTCATCTCTCCGTCATTCACAACACATTAACTGCTACATTTGCTGCTTTGTACAATTATGCAGCTTACAGAAGTAAAGGATACATTTTTAGCCAACCAATTTTTGGAAGTGCCTGTTCAGTTATATAAAAAAGATGGTAACTGGATACGCCCGCTCAATAAAGATATTAATGATGTTTTTGATGAAAAGAAAAATAAGGCTTTTCGTTTTGGCGAAGTGACAAGATGGATATTGAAAGATGAAGAAGGAGAATTGATCGGAAGGATTGCAGCGTTTGTTAATAAAAAATATAAAAACAAGGGAGATGATGTACCAACAGGTGGTATTGGTTTTTTTGAATGTATTAATAACCAGGCAGCAGCCGATCTGTTGTTTGATACAGCAAAACAATGGCTCACTGGTAAAGGTATGCAGGCAATGGATGGTCCTGTAAATTTTGGTGAGCGTGACCGTTGGTGGGGATTGGTGACAGAAGGCTATAAAGAACCGCTGTATTGTATGAATTACAACCCGCCTTATTATGTTCAGCTTTTTGAAAATTATGGGTTCAAAAATTTCTTCAATCAATTTTGTTTTGGGATTGATCCACAGAAACCGATTGCACAAAAAATATTCGAACGCTATGATTCAATTACAAAAATGCCGGGCATAACTGTGCAGACAATACAAAAAGATCATTTGGAAAAATTTGCAGCAGATTTTGCAACGGTTTATAATAAAGCATGGGCTGGACATGGAGGGTTAAAGCAATTGGCAAAAGAACAGGTGATCATTATGTTTAAGAAAATGAAACCGGTAATTGATGAGCGCATTATTTTTTTTGCATATTGTAATGAAGAGCCCATAGGCGTTTTTCTTAACCTGCCCGATCTGAATCAGTATTTTAAACATTTTAATGGAAAGTTTGGGTTACTGCAAAAACTCCATTTTTTATGGATGCAAAAGTTCAACCGGTCAAAAAAATTTACCGGTCTGGTATTTGGAATAGTGCCTGAATGGCAGGGTAAGGGTGTGGATGCATTAATGATCGGTGAATGTCAGCGTAAGATCCAGGTTCCATCAAAGCCATACCTTGAATACGAGATGCAGTGGATAGGGGATTTTAATCCCAAGATGCTGAATGTGGCGCAAAATTTTGGAGATACTTTTATTTCGAGAAACCTGGCTACCTATCGTTATTTATTTGACAGGCAAAAGGAATTTAAAAGACATCCTATTTTGATTTGAGTTTATTGATTTAAGATTTTAGATTTGCTTTGTTGGGTTCATAGTTAATGGCTGATAGCTCATAGTAATATGCTTTCACCATCAACAATGAACTATTAACTATTAACCAATGGATAATTTTATCGTTTCAGCAAGAAAATACAGGCCACAGAATTTTAATACTGTGGTCGGGCAGGCACATATCACCACTACATTAAAAAATGCGATAAAGAATAACCAGCTGGCGCATGCCTTTTTGTTTTGTGGTCCAAGAGGTGTGGGCAAAACAACCTGTGCAAGGATCTTAGCCAAGACGATCAACTGCGAAAATCAAACAAAAGATGGCGAAGCATGTAATAAGTGTAACAGTTGTGTTTCATTTGATGCAGGTACGTCATTGAATATTCATGAACTGGATGCTGCCAGTAATAATTCTGTTGATGATATCAGGAGTTTGGTGGAGCAGGTTCGCTTTGCACCACAGGCAGGCAAATACAAAGTATATATTGTGGATGAAGTTCACATGCTGAGTTCATCTGCATTCAATGCATTCCTGAAAACATTGGAAGAACCACCGCCTTATGCCATTTTTATTTTAGCTACAACAGAAAAACATAAGATCCTTCCAACGATCCTCAGCCGCTGCCAGATATTTGATTTCAAGCGAATCACTAATAATGATACAGTGGAACACTTGCAGGAAATTTGTGAAAAAGAAGATATAAAAGCAGATAAGGCAGCCTTACACATCATAGCGCAAAAGAGCGAAGGCTGTATGAGGGATTCACTCAGCATACTGGATAAAATCGTAAGCTTTACGAGCGGTAAAGTAACTTATGCCAATACACTTGAGCACCTGAACATATTGGATGAAGATTATTATTTCAGGCTGCTGGATCATTTACTGGCGCAGGATGTAAGCAGTGCTTTACTGATGTATGACGAAATAAACCGCAAAGGCTTTGAAGGGGATACCGTATTAAATGGGTTTGCTGAATTTTTGCGCAACCTGCTGGTAAGCAGCGATGCAAAAGTGGCAATGCTTTTGGAAGTAGCGGATGACTTTAAACAAAAATATTTACAGACAGCTTCAAAAGTACCGGCTGCATTTATCATCAGTGCGTTAAATATTTTAAGTGAAGCAGAAATAAATTATAAACAGGCAAGAAATAAAAGATTGCATGTAGAACTTACGGTCATCAAATTGAGTTACCTGCAACAGGCGCTTGAATTGGTGGATGCAGATAATGGTGTGAGTAAAAAAAAAGTAGTTGACAGGGCAAAGACAGTTGCTTTCAGGACATTGCCGGTATATAAGTTGAAGGACAACCTTAATGATAAGCCAGGCACTAACCTGAAAAAAGAAATTGCGGCACCTGTTGAAGAAGCAAAGCTTATTATACAGGAACCGGAAATAAAAATTGACAAAAGTAAACCTGTACCGGCGACCGATAAACCACAGGCTTCAAATACTTCTTCGTCTTCCGGTTTCTCCTCTTTACAAAAAATAAGACAGCAAATAAAGGAACAGAACAGTAATGGTTTTTCTGAATCAAAAATTATTACGGAAGAGGAACTTCGGAAAGCATGGACCTTATTGCTGGAAAAATTAAAAACAAAAGCCAATAACTCTGCTGTTACTAATAATTTAAAGAGTGCTGAATTAAAGATCATTGATAACAACGCTATTGAGATCATTACAGAAACTGATATCCAAAAAGCATTTGTGGAAACACAACGGGCCGACCTGGTGGAACACCTGCAAACTTATTTTAATAACCGGGCGCTGATCTATACTGTAAGTGTAATTGAAAAAGAGCAGGAAGATAAACCACAGGAAGTAACCCTAAGCCGTAAGCAGCAATATTTAAAAATGATTGAGGAATACCCGATGGTGAAAGAACTGAAGGAACGGCTTAAGTTTGAATTGGAATGATTGTGGTAAAGACGTTGAATAAAAACTCCGCACTCGTTCCCGGAAACAAATTAGGTATGCGCCTGTTATTTATACCTATTCTTTTCCTTTTTTTGCACTAATTTCGACGCTCATTATAAATACTTAGAAATTCTCAAAATATGGCAGAAGTGATCAGGATGCCGCTATTGAGCGACACCATGACTGAAGGCAAAATTGTTAGCTGGAACAAAAAGGTAGGTGATAAGGTTAAAAGTGATGATGTGCTTGCTGATGTTGAAACAGATAAAGCTACCATGGAAGTGGTGGGTTATGCTGAAGGAACCTTATTATATATCGGTGTGGAAGCCGGCAATGCAGCCAAAGTAAATGATATCATTGCTATTGTTGGTAAAGAAGGAGAGGATTTTAAAAGTTTACTGGGCGGTGCAAGTGGTGGTTCACAGGCACCTGCACCCGCCGCCGCTGCACAATCTGCTCCGGCTGCTGCAACCCCTGCAGCTGCTTCTGCAAAAGTTGAATTACCAACTGGGGCAAAAGTGATAAGAATGCCACTATTGAGCGATACGATGACGGAAGGAAAGATCGTATCATGGAATAAAAAAGTAGGCGATGCAGTAAAAGCCGATGACGTACTGGCGGATGTGGAAACAGACAAGGCTACAATGGAAGTGGTGGGTTATGAAGAAGGTACATTATTATACATTGGTGTTGAAGCAGGAAACGCTGCAAAGATCAATGAGATAATTGCTATTGTCGGTCCTAAAGGAACTGATGTAAGCGCTTATGTGGCTGCTGAAAAATCAGGAGCAAATGCAGCAGTGCCAGCTCCGGCTGTAACCAGCCAACCTCAAACAACTGCCCCTGTTGCTGCAAGTAACCAGCCGGCAACAAATGGATCTGCTTCTTCCGATCAACGCATCAAAGCTTCTCCATTAGCAAAAAAATTGGCTGCAGAAAAAGGAATTGATATAAGTAAAATAAATGGCAGTGGTGATAATGGCCGTATAACAAAACGTGATGTAGATAGTTATGTTCCATCTGCTGCTCCTGCAGCTGCACCAGCCGCTAAATCTGCTGCACCGGCATTCACTGCTGTTGGCCAGGAAGGGCACACTGATATATCATTAACGCAAATGCGTAAAACAATTGCACGCCGCCTGGGCGAAAGTAAATTCAGTGCACCACATTTCTATCTCACGATGGAAATAAATATGGATAATGCAATGGCAGCAAGAGCGGCTATGAATGAAGTGAGCCCGGTAAAGATTTCTTTTAATGATATGGCGATCAAAGCCTGCGCAATGGCATTGCGTAAACATCCTGATGTGAACAGCAGCTGGATGGGAGATTTCATCCGTCAAAACCATCACATACATATCGGTAGTGCTGTGGCAATGCCTGAAGGTTTGATCGTTCCCGTAATTCGTTTTGCTGATCAAAAATCTTTATCACAAATAGCAGGTGAAGCAAAAGAGCTGTACGGAAAAGCAAAAGATAAAAAATTACAACCTGCAGAATTTAGTGGTAACACTTTCACCATCTCTAATTTAGGCATGATGGATATAGAAGAATTTACAGCCATCATCAATCCACCGGACAGTGCTATTCTGGCCGTGGGCAGGATAAAAGAAGTTGTGGTAAAGAAAGGAGATGGATTTGGTGTAACAAATATTATGAAAGTGACATTGAGCTGTGATCATCGCAGTGTTGACGGAGCAGTGGGAGCAGCATTTTTGCAAACGGTAAAAAAATACCTGGAAAACCCGGTAACCATGCTGGTATAATTAAATTGATAATTTTTTGTAAAGAGCGCTGAAAATTTTTCAGCGCTCTTTTTATTCCAAGAAATCCACATGTGGGTAACTTGTAGATTTCTAACCCCTTACTTTATAACTTAATAGCTAATTTACTTTCAGATTTAAAAACGCCATCCGGAAAAGCCGAACTCCTTACCCAAAATAAAATTTGCCTCAGGTATTGGGCATAAATTTTGTTCGTATGAAATACCCATAAAAACGTTAAGCACAATGAAATTTCATCTCAGCCAAAAAGTTATTTTACTGGATACAGAGTATAAGCCTGCCGGAGTAGCCGTGATACTAAATCAAAACGATGAATCCTGTAAATATGAAGTTGACTTTACTTATCCCGACAGGGAAGAGTCACAAAAATTTTGGGTGCCTGAAGAAAGACTGGTATTGATGCAGGATATTGCCAATGCAGTATAACTTTTAAAATCATTTTCGAAATGCCACAATAAAAGTTGTGGCATTTTTATTTACAGCAATCATTCATTCCAAAATTTTAAAAAAGAAACCCAGCTGAAAAAAATATATTTTCAAAAAGTTTTGAAAATTCAAAAACATGGTTATCTTTGAGCTGTCAAATCGTTACCATGAAATTAGAAGAAGCAAGACAACAATTTATCAGCAGCTGGGGCGCTTTTGGAACCCATTGGGGCATCAACAGAACGATGGCCCAGATACATGCTCTGCTTATGATAAATGCCAGCCCTATTACGCAGGATGATATCATGGAGGAACTAAACATCAGCCGTGGTAATGTAAACATGAATATACGGGAACTGATAAGCTGGGGTTTGGTGGACAGGGTGATATTGTCAGGTGAACGCAAGGAATATTTTACAGCAGAAAAAGATATCTGGAAAGTTGCCACACAAATAACAAGGGAAAGAAAAAAACGGGAACTGGATCCTATGCTCAAACTGTTATCACAATTGGAAAATGTGGAAGGAGATAAAAGAGATAAGGATGTAAAGCAGTTTACAGACACTATTGCAAGTATAAAGAAATTAGGTAACCAGGCCGATAAAATGCTGGACATAATGACAAAGGCGGATGAGAACTGGTTTTTGAGTGGTTTGCTTAAGGTGTTTAAATGATTTGTATTGAAACGAACAGATAGCCGCATTGCGGCTTTTATTTAAAGATTAATTTTCAAAACTTTCTGAAATTTTAAAATACACAGTTATGAAAACATTTAAAATAGTTGATTTCTGGGTGAGTGTACTATTGATCTTGTCTTTTGCTATCATAAGTATACCGGCCTGTATCGGCCGGGGATTGCTAAATGAAACATTGCTTACGGGATATTTTGTTGTGGGAGGATGGCAGGTAATAAGCATGATCGTTCATGTAATAACAGGTTATTATACTCAAAAATGGGGAGCAAGGTTTATATATAGCTGGATCAGCCTTATTGCGATCATTACAATGCCGGGTGGCTCTTTCTGGGTATTGATTTTTGCAGCCCCGTTTATGGCAATTTATTATACGTGGTTATGCTATGAAGAAACCTTTATAAAAATGAAACGCCCAATGGAACTTTTAAAGTAGCACCTATTGTTCATTTATAAATTATCAACTATGAACAGCAAAATAATTATCTACGATGACAACTGCCCGCTTTGCTCTGCATATACCAGTGCATTTGTAAAAACAGGATTTCTTGGCAGGGATGGTAGAAAAGATTTTAGTAATATTTCTCCTGACCTGCTGAAAAAAATTAATATTCAAAAAAGCGTGAATGAAATTCCGTTGATCGATACAAACACCAACAAGGTTTGGTACGGAATTGATGCTTTGCTGGAGTTGCTGAATGAGAAAATTCCGGGAATAAAAACTATCGGTAATATTCAACCGTTGAAATGGATACTTCAAAAATTCTATAAGTTTATTTCTTATAACCGCCGTGTAATTGTTGCATCAAAAAAGAAAGAAACAGGATTTGATTGCAGCCCCGATTTCAATATCCGTTACCGCTTTTTATTCATGGCAGTGTTTCTTGTGTTCAATACATTAATGCTTTTTCCATTGCAGCAATATGTGCTTGGTAAGAGTATCTTCCATAGCAATATTATTAGCCTGCAAATAGCGCATGCTCTTTTTGTAGCAGTTAATGTATCTATAGGTCTGCTGCTGAAAAGAAGAGATACATTTGAATATTTAGGGCAAATAAATATGATCGCATTAATGGCAATATTGCTGTGTACTCCTTTAATTGTCATAAACAGGTATGTAGTTTTAAGGGATGGTTTATTCAATAGTTATTACCTGGGTATGGTTACTCTTTTTGTGATACATGAATATTTGAGACGGATGAAATACCTCAGTTTTAATAAAAAATATAAAAAGATCATTCTCGTGAACTTTACCTGCTTAACAGCTTTTATCACTTATCTCATTTTATAAAAAAAGAAATGAAAAACAAAAAGATAATATTGGCAGGCGGAACGGGTTTTATAGGACAGGAGTTATGCAATTATTTTGGCAGGGAAAATACAATTGTTGTTTTAACACGACAGGTAAAAGATATTACGGGCAATGCATTTGGCGAAGATCACGTGAAAGCAGAAGTGAAAAACAATATCCGGTATGTAAAATGGGATGGAACAACCGTTGGTGAATGGAAGAAAGAATTTGATGGCGCTGATATAGTGATTAACCTCGCCGGTAAATCAGTTAATTGCCGTTATAACGAAAAGAACAAAAAAGAAATATTTGACAGCCGCACTAATGCAACAAAAGCAATTGGGTTGGCGGTTCATGAAGCAATAAAACCTCCTGAGTTATGGATCAATGCAGCATCCGCAACTATCTATCCGCATGCCACCAATGAACCAAGAGATGAAACTTTTACAGGCTTTGCTACTGATTTTTCTGTACAGGTTTGCCAGTTATGGGAGAAAACTTTTTATGAGCAAAGAACGCCGTTTACAAGAAAGGTTGCACTCCGAATGGCAATTACATTGGGCGCAGGTGGAGTGATGATCCCATATTTCAACTTAATAAAATTTGGGTTGGGTGGACGGCAGGGTAGTGGTAAACAGATGTATAGCTGGGTTCATGTGGAAGATACCTGCCGGATGATAGAATGTATATATGAAAATAAGGAAATTGAAGGCACTTACAATTGCAGCAGCCCTGGTGCAGTCACCAATGAAAATTTCATGGCAACATTGAGAAAGGCTGCAGGATGTAGAATTGGACTACCTGCATACGAATGGATGTTAAAAATTGGAGCTGCACTTATTGGCACGGAAACAGAGCTGATCTTGAAAAGCCGTTGGGTGATACCGGCAAAAATTACACAGGCAGGATTTCAATTCAAATATCCTGTGCTGGAAGATGCCCTAAAAGATATTATCAGCAAAACGCCGAGAAAAAGATATCAGTTGTTTTAGTTTTTAGTTGGAGTGATAGGTTGCCAATTGTACTGGTTGGCAACCCTTTTTAATTCACGTAAATTTGCAGTTCAATGTCATCACAACCGATAATATTATTTGATGGGGTCTGCAACTTCTGCAATGCTGCAGTGAACTTTACTATTAAAAGAGATAAACAAAAAATAATAAAGTTCGCTCCCTTACAAAGTGAAGCAGGCCGCCAGCTGATACAGCAGTATGGCTTGCCGGAAAATGATATGCGTTCTTTTCTTTTTATTGAAAATGACAAAGTATACAGCCGTTCCACTGCAGCATTAAGAGTGTGCAGGCATCTGAAAGGATTGTGGCCGCTTTGTTATGGTTTTATGATCGTGCCGGCTTTTATACGCAATGCGGTATACGATCTGATCGCAAAGAACCGCTACAAATGGTTCGGGCAAAAAGAAGAATGTATGGTTCCCACACCGGATATAAGGGCAAGATTTTTGACCTGAAAGAAAATATGCAACAGAAAAAAACATTAGTTATTGGTGCGTCTGAAAACCCTGCCCGTTACAGTTACCTGGCGGTGCAAAGGCTGAATGCGCTTAAACACCCCGTTATTGCATTGGGCAAACGGCCCGGAACTATTGGGAATACCATCATTGAAACGGAACACAAGCCATTTGAAAATATTGATACGGTAACGCTGTATTTAAATCCGACCCGGCAAAAGGAATACTACGATTATATCATATCACTCCATCCCAAACGCATCATCTTTAACCCGGGCACCGAAAATGACGAACTGTATGAGCTGGCAAGGTCAAAAGGCATAGACGTGGAAGAAGCCTGCACACTCGTAATGCTAAGCACAGGGCAGTATTAACACGCTCATTTTCATTTTATATTACAATAAATATGTTTTTTGAACGTTTTTAGATGAGCTGCAGGAGTAGTTACCTGTAGCAGTTTATCCAATTCAAAAAACAATCTTATGAAACACTGTACCCAACTGGTGTTGGCGGCACTTTGCCTGCTAACATCGCTAAGCACAGCGGCACAAAAAAAATCTTCTGCCAAACCTTATCTATTTAAGGATTATCCCACAGTTATCAATTGTACTGAATCACAATTGGCAAGCCTGTTTACTTATGATAATAATGTAGAGGTAACATTGCTTTTACCGAATGGATTAGAATTAAAAGGCCCTGTAAGATGGTGGGCAAAAAGATACAGCAACCTGCAGGCTATTTCTCTTAAACTTACTGATTTTGACAATACGCTTTTTTCTGTATCAAGAAGATATGATGCGTCGAACAATTTCATATACGCCGCACATTTATTCCATCCTGATTATGCCGACGGTTATGAACTGGTGCGGAAAGATGGGAACAATTACCAGCTGGTGAAAATGGAAACGGATAAGATCATACAGATCTGCAGCCGCTGATATTATCATAACCGCAAAAACCTGCTTTATGAAAAACAAAATTTTATTTTTCATATCCTCATTTATAATAATTGCTTTTACAGTACAAGGCCAGCAATTAAAACTCAATAGTTATATCTCCGCCGAAGCAACCATTTATCTTGATTTTGATGGTGAAGAGGTAAGTACTCCCGTTTGGAATAATGGCAATACGATCAATTGTGCACCGTCAGGTTTGAATAATGCGCAAATGACCGAAGTGTTTAACAGGGTAGCAGAAGATTACCGCCCCTTTAATATCAACATCACAACCGATATTGATGTATTTGATGCAGCTCCTGTTGATAAAAAGATGAGAGTGATCATTACACCAACAAGCAACTGGTTCAGTAATGCAGGCGGTGTGAGTTATTTGGGTTCTTTTATATGGGGTGATGAAACACCCTGTTTTGTTTTTTGTGATAAACTAGGCCCCAACAATCCAAAGATGGTGGCAGAATGCTGTTCACACGAAAGCGGCCATACGTTGGGGTTATCTCATCAGAGCAAATATGATAATGGCTGCAATCTCACTGCTACTTATAATGAAGGGGCTGGGACAGGTGAAACCGGCTGGGCACCGATCATGGGTAACAGCTATCACCGTAACATGAGTGGCTGGAGCAATGGCCCTACCCCTTATGGTTGCAGTAATAACCAGGATAACCTTTCAATTCTCACAACAAGAAATGGTTTTGGCTACAGGCAGGATGATCATAGTGATGATATCGATCATTCCCCAACAGTGATAAACATTGCTAATATTAATATCAATGGCGTTATCGCTACAACAACAGATAAGGATGCATTCACTTTTTCGGTGACACATACTTCTAACTTTCATCTTGATGTGAAACCATTCAGTATTGATACAGGAAATAAAGGCGCTGACCTGGACATAAAGCTGTCGCTGTACGATGCTTCAAAAAAACTGGTTACTGTTTTTAATCCAGCAACCAGTATGGATGTACAAATAGATACTATTCTTAAAGACGGCAGCTATTACATAGTGGTGGAAGGAACAGGCAATAACAACACTACCGATTATGGAAGCCTTGGATCTTACAGCATCACAGGCTTGTACGGTGTATTGCCTGTTTGTAACGTAGTATTCAATGCTGCGGTAAATAATAACCAGCATAATTTTAACTGGACGATCGATTGTAATGAAACGCTCAGCAACATTATACTTCAATCATCTGCAGATGCAGTTAATTTTTATGATGCAGGAAATGTTACCAATGCAACTTCATACAGTTATATACCAGTACAAAAAGAAGATCTGTATTACCGTTTAAAGGTAGTATCATTATCAGGAAGGGTCACCTATTCAAAAATGATATTGCTTAAAAAAACAACCGGCCCGGCATTTACTGTATCAACCTTTGTTACCAATGCGATCAGTGTAATGGCAGATGGTAATTTTCAATACCAGTTACATGATATAAGCGGCAACAGGATAATGACCGGTACAGGCAATGGAGGATTGAATTATGTAAATATGCAAAATAAACCAGCAGGCATGTATGTATTGTCACTCTCCGGTTGCGGTGAAACGAAAACAGTAAGGGTCTTAAAAATGTAATAGCTTCTTGATTTGATAAGGCATAAAATGCCTTGACAGATCTTAGATGATATTATGCCGCTGTTGGTATGTTTGAATTTTCTTCCCATGCTGCGGCATAACACAAAGAGTTACGTGTAAAGTATTTCGGAGCTGCTTATCCAGGCAGCTCTTTTGTTTTTATTGCCCGTTAATTATACATTAACAATTAAAATTTTCGCCTACCGCTCTTGGTTATATCATTATTATCAGTAACTTTAGGAAACCTCATTTCATATGTTATGGAGAAAATTTAATGGCGATCCCATTCAACTGCCCATAAAAGAGGCAGTAGCAACAGCCATCAAAAGAGAAACCACAGCAGGCTATCATCTTAAAGTTTGCATTGGTACCGACAGCCAGGTAAAAGGAAAAGAAACTGAATTTGCCACCGTAATTGTTTTTTTACGGGAAGGCCATGGCGGTTTCATGTTCATCCACAATGAAAAAACTTTTACCAAGTACAGCATTAAAGAAAGGATGCTGGTGGAAGTAGCCAAGAGCATCGAGATTGCTTACGAACTCTGCGACCTTTTTACTGAGTATGATGTGGATATGGAAGTGCATGCTGACATCAACACCAATCCGCATTTCAAAAGCAATGAAGCATTACGGGAAGCAATGGGCTACATACTCGGTATGGGTTTTGCCTTTAAAGCCAAACCCGAAGCCTTTGCCAGCAGCAGTTGCGCCAATAAGGTGGTGAACTAATAATCTCTCTCAAGGCTGCGTTGATTTCGTAGTGTGAAAATTACGAAAGGTAAAATTGACTCCTCTTTAGTTTTGTTTTTTATTACCGTCTTCAGTTTTTCATGGCGGTATCGTTGTGTCACTCACTTGTACGGTATATCATTTAGCAACTTTATCATAGCGTAGATATAAACGAAGCAATTAATTGCAGAGAACATTTAGAGAAAGTTTTGCTATTTTCATTACTGTAGTTTTACTTGTACAATTTAGATTTGATACTCAAAATGAAAATGTAAAAGAACTTGCGCAAATACAATATTAGACGCAAGCTTTAAAATAATCTGCTAAATATTATTGGAACGCATATATGAAAGTTTCAAACATATTCAGAGTTCTACTTATGCTTTTTTTCTTTTGGACTTGTACTGAAAAAAAGGCAATTGTGATAAAAAACAAAATGAACTATCACGATAGTGTCAATCATGTGTTATCTGATTCACTAAATAAATGTGGCCTATTATCTTTAAGTGATTCAATAAAATGGAATTTATACTGTATTTACGGAAATGACTCCGCCTCATGGGGATGGCGAAACAAAAATCTACCACATATACCAATTGGTTTCTTAAAACTACAGCTATTAAGCCTTACACAAAATGGTAATGACACAGCAATTTTTTTTTATCGGTTCATTTACAAAGATTCTCTAGAAGTTGAAAGCTATGATGAAGATAGAAAGCCTATAGCATCCGAAGTTATGGTTAAGCTCAAGACAAAAGAAATTCTTGGATACGGTGTAGACTTTTTCTACACATTGGATTCAGATGAAAGATATAAGCATCCTTTGCGTCCAGACATAATTAATTTCATAAAAAACAATAGCGACAAATTAGATCCTTGGTTCAAACAAAGAGCAATTGAAAAGGGCATTTTATAACCTCTATACCAACATGAATTGAGTAAAAAATCAAACAAAAACTTGAACTTTTGTATTGTCTAATCTATCGGCAAGTATATAGATATATGGTGTTGGTTTTCCAATCTAAAACACCCTTCTCCAACACTATCCCCATTCTCATTTCCCCTCTGTGGACAACAATTTCCCTCTAAAAATTTGCAGGAATAATAAATCTCCTATATTTATCACTGAATATTAATCGATCCATTAATTTCTAAACTTTAAAAAACATGGCAAAAGCAAAAAAAGCTGCTAAAAAAGCCGCTCCCAAAAAAGCCGCAAAGAAAGCCGCTCCTAAAAAAGCTGCAAAAAAAGCTGCTCCTAAAAAAGCTGCAAAAAAACCTGCAAAGAAAAAAAGCGCCCGTAAACCAAACGCTGCATTCATGAGAGCGCTTACACCAAGCCCTGCATTGGGTGCGGTTATCGGAACCAAAGGTGTTCCACGTACAGAAGCAGTTAAAAAAATATGGGACTATATTAAAAAGAACAAACTGCAGGATTCTAAGAACAGGCGCATGATCAATGCTGATGATAAACTGAAAGTTGTTTTCGGTGGAAAATCACAGGTATCAATGTTTGACATGGCTAAGTTCCTTGCAAAACATTTGAGCTAATTAACTCAATAGAGAATGGTAAAGGGCGCCGCAGGCGCCCTTTATATTTTGTGTCAATTGATGAAATTCGTGGCAAATTAAATCTATAAGGCTATCCTTTTTCCTCAATTATCATTTCATCGATCAATCCCAGAATTTTATCTCTTCCCATTTTCTTTACAGCGCTGCTTACAAAATGCTGAGGTAAAAATTGCCATGTCTTCCGCATCGTTTCTAAAAATTGTTTTACATTTTTTGCAACAATAGCCTGCGTTTCTTTATCAGCTTTTGTAAAAATGAGTGTGATGGGTAATCCCCATTTATCAAGGTTGCTTAAAAATTCCAGGTCGATCTTTTGCGGACTGTGTCTTGCATCCAGTAATACAAATATCATCTGCAGGTTTTCTCTTTTGCGCAAATAATTCTCGATCATCTGCTCCCAGGTGCGGCGGTTGCGTATACTCACTTTTGCAAAACCATATCCGGGCAGGTCAACCAAATACCATTTTGTTTCCTTTGTACTTTTTTCATCAGGCGCACTTGTTATTTCAAAATGGTTGATCATTTGTGTTTTGCCCGGTGTGCCGGAGGTTTTAGCCAGTTTCGCATTATTCGTCAGCATATTTATAAGCGATGACTTTCCTACATTACTGCGCCCAATAAACGCAAATTCCGGTTTATTAGCCGGCGGACATTTATCAAAGGAAGGGCTGCTGATAAGGTATTTGGCATATTTGATCTGCATGGGGCAAAGATATATTGTTGCCTTCAAGGTTTATTTTGAAAGTTCTTCTTCCATTACTTTTATGCTTCTCACTAGATCAGGATTGCCTGATGTCCATTTTTTTGTCTCATCCAGCCAAAGCATAAAATTCTTTTTATCTTTTTTAAGATAAAATTCATGTAGGAGATTATAACAATTCTCAGTATTGTAGCTCTTATCGGTACATATTGCTAATGCCTTTTTGCAACTTTCAGAAGCTTTGTCTAACTGGCCGGATTTTATCTCGGCATAGATCAATTCCTTATTTACATAGGCATCGGTTGGGTCTGATTGAAGTGCACCTTGTAAAACGGCAATTGACTTATCAAACTGGTTAAGACAGTTGTAAGAAAAAGCTAGTTCTACTTCCAGTCCTTTATACTTCGGATTTATTTTTTGTGCTTTCTCAAGATAAAACAATGCTCTTGCACATTCATCCCAGCCATTATATAAAAACCCCCAGCGATAAAGTCTTTCAACCGATGTAGTATCGGTCTTATAATATTTTAACCAGTCAGGAGTTGCATTTATTTTAAGTTCATTGAATTTGTTTTCCGGGATAAATGCTACACGAACATTATTGGGTTGAAGACGCACTTTTAAACCAAAACTGTCATGTTTCGCCGGGATAAATACTCCCGTGTTATTAATTTTAAAACTTCCTTCTGAATTTAATGTTAAGCCTGCCTGTGCATCAATATAAATAAATCCAAAACTATAATTACTGTCTTTATCCATCTTAAAAGCAACCCATTTGTCTTCACATTCTACAAATCTTTTGTTGAACTGAAGCTGTGATTGGGCTTTGGCTGCTGTAATATTTATAACCAGTAGAGTGATGAAGAGGAAGTATTTCATAAATGTTATGTTTGTGATAAGGTGTATGGATCTCAAATATAGGCAACCTAAGAATTAATTTATTTGAAACTGCATCCGTAAAGTCGGTGAGCAATAACTGCAAAGATGAGCTCCTTAAATCCCTGTTAATCTCCCCAAACATTCCCCATCCAAAAAATGGAAACCCACTATCTTTGCCCGGATGGCAAAATTTGACCATGATACGGTGGTGCCTGTGGAGGGTTCTGCCCAATCGAAAAAAGAGCAGGTGGCGGATATGTTTGATAATATCGCTTTCCGCTATGATTTTCTAAACCGTTTTTTGAGTGCAGGCATTGATGTGAGGTGGAGAAAAAGAGCGCTCAAACAATTGCAAAGCATCGATCCTAAAAAGATACTGGATGTGGCGACGGGTACTGCAGATGTAGCCATCCTGTCAACCAGCGTTTTGCACCCGGAACAGGTTATTGGCATAGATATCAGTGATGGTATGCTGGAATTGGGCCGGAAAAAGATCGAAAGAGCAGGATTGACAGGTGTTATTGAGCTGCAGAACGGCGACAGTGAAACAATAAACTTTTTAGATAATACGTTTGATGCAGTGACTGTAGCCTTTGGCGTACGGAACTTTGAGCATTTGGAGAAAGGATTGGCAGAAATATTGAGAGTATTAAAGCCGGGAGGGAAGTTAGTTGTACTGGAATTCAGCAAGCCAAAAGCACCGGTAGTAAAACAGTTCTATAATGTGTATATGAAAATAGTGGCGCCTGCGATGGGCAAATTATTCAGCAAAAACCGCAATGCATATAAATATCTTGACGAATCAATTAAAAAATTTCCAGAAGGCAAAAACTTTACACAAATCTTAGATAGCCTCGGTTATCGCAACACATATTGTAAACCACAGAGCGCAGGAATATGCAGCATCTATTGCGGAGAAAAATAACAACAATAATTATTGTATTGCTTTGCTGTCATACGGTGAAGGCGCAGGAATTTGAATTAAACCTGCCGGATCATGACAGCAAGCTGTATCATTTTGGGATCAACCTTGGATTGAATAAATCACATTTTAGTTTCTCCCATCATCCTTATTTTTTAAACCAGGTAGGCGATAGTATTGCTGTAATTGAAAGCATCAACAACGTAGGCATTAACCTGGCATGGCTGGTAAATCTTAACCTGAGTGAACATTGGGATCTCAGGACATATCCCCTTAATTTAACTTTTAGCGAAAAGGCATTTGAATACACAATGAGAAAGCCTGATGTGATAGGAGGTGAAAGCAAGCTAACAATAAAAAAAGTGCAATCTATCACACTCAGCCTTCCGTTGCTTATTAAATTCAGCAGCGACCGTATCCGCAATATGAAAGTGTTTACCACGCTGGGTGGCCGTTTTGATTATGACCTGGCATCCAACTCCAATAAAAAAAATGCGGAGGAATTAATTAAACTGAGGCCTTATGATTACAGTATTGAAGGCGGTATCGGCTTTCATATTTACTTCCCTTATTTTGTTTTGAGCCCGGAATTAAGGGTTAATTGGGGGCTGTCGAATCTCCATGACAGAAACCCTGCACTTAAATTCAGCAGTAATATTGATAAGGTTTATGCAAGAATGATCTCGTTATCTCTTACAGTAGAATAACTCTTACAATAATATTCCCTGCAGGAAAATATAAGCAAAAGAAAAATAGATCACCAGCCCCGTAACATCAACAAGCGTTGCTACAAAAGGAGCTGAGCTCACTGCAGGATCAGCGCCCAGTTTTTTTAATATTAACGGTAACATAGAACCGCTTAATGTACCCCATAACACAACGCCTATTAATGAAAAACCTACAGTAAACCCTATTAGTATCTCATGTTCGCCATATACGTGTGGTATTATTTTGGACCAGATGATAACTCTTGAAAAACCGATTATGCCAAGAACAGTTCCCAGCATCAGGCCCTGTATGATCTCTCTGCGCATTACACGCCACCAGTTTGCCAATGTTATTTCGCCTACTGCCATGGCTTGTATGATCAGTGTAGAGGCCTGTGAACCTGTATTACCACCGCTTGAAATAATTAATGGAATGAATAAAGCCAGCACTACGGCCTTCTGTATCTCATCTTCAAAATAGCCCATTGCTGTTGCTGTAAACATTTCTCCCAAAAACAAAACTATCAGCCAGCCAACTCTTTTCCTGAACAGCTTAGTAAGGGATATATCCAGGTAAGGCTCGTCCAATGCTTCCGTACCACCGATCTTTTGCATGTCTTCACTAAATTCTTCGCTTGCCACCCACAATACGTCATCAATGGTTACAATGCCTAATAGTTTATTGCTTTTACTCACTACAGGCAATGCCACACGGTTATTCATTTTAAAAACCTCATTCGCTACTTCCTGGTCATCTTCAGCATGCAGCGCTATAAATCTTCCATCCATCAGTTCATCTACTTTTTTATCCGGAGAAGCCAGGATAAAATCCTTGATACGGATATCATCGAGCAACTCACCTTTTTTATTGATGACATATATCACATCGATCGTTTCACTGCTCTTGGCATGTTTACGAATGAAGTTTAAAACTTCTTCCACCGTGTTATCCTCATACACATAAATATAATCAGGAGTCATCAACCTGCCTACACTGTCTTCAGGATAGCCAAGCAATGATAATGTGATCTTTCTTTCTTCGGGGTTTAATGTTTTTATCAGTTCCCTTACTGCACTGCTTGATAGCTCACTTAAAAAAGCGGTACGGTCATCTGCGGGTAATTCATTTAATAATTCTGCAGTGGTAAATGCAGGGAGATCTTTAATGATCCTTTTTTGTACAGGTAATTCAAGTATCTTAAAAACACCCACGGCCCGGTGAATGGAAAGATGGCTGATGATCTGTGTTTCATATTCCTCATTGTCATACATGAGATCAGCCACATCACTGATGTTCTGGTGATTCAAAAACTCTTTTATCTGAAGTTTATCTTCAGTAGCGATCACTTCTAAAAAGCGTTGTTGTAATGATATTTCTTCCAGATCCAATGACATTAAAACTATTCTGTTATATTTAGTTGATGGTTCATAGTTGATAGGTTTTTACCATGGACTATAAACTATTAGCCATCCGCCAAATTTACTTCAAATCACTTTAATAAATTGTTATGCTGAAATCTTACCTGTTCATTGCACATACAGAAAAAATGGGCAGGGGTGTTTTTACTAAAAAAGAGATCCCCGCCAATACCATCATCGAGGTATCCCCGGTAATTGTGATGGGCAATGATGATAGGAAACTGATCGACCAAACACTGCTGCATGATTATATTTTTGAATGGGGAGAGAAAAAAGACCAATGCTGCATGGCGCTTGGGTTGATACCTATTTATAATCACAGCTATAAAAGCAACTGCGAATATTACATGGATTATAACGCTGATACCATCATAGTAAAAACAGTAAAGGTTATCGAAAAAGGAGAGGAGCTAACCATAAATTACAACGGCGACTGGAACGATGAAACGAATGTATGGTTTGAGGCGCTGTAGACCTAATGAGTTATCGTTAGTATAAAGCCTGGTAACACCGAAAAGTTTGCACCCAGCGATACAGCAATACTTCTGCAGGGTGCATTGGAACCAAGCATGACAGTACCCGAAGGAATAAAAACATCAGTATTGGCATCAGGCAACACATTACAACTCCAGTTGCCAGGATTTTCCCAGGTGGAATCAATGGAACCGTTCCAAATGGCTTTAAAAGTGATGGTATAGATCTTATCATACTTTCCATTAACCATGCAACGGAATTGGCGGCCATACCATGAAGAAGGAATACTCATTAAAACAAGATAAGCGGTATTGCTGCCTGAAAAGTTTACATTGTCAGTCACAGGCAAAAAATTAATACTGTCTGTACTCATTTGCCAATTGTAATCACCGCCGGATAAAGAAGACCCTAAAGTGGTGAAACCGTTATTGACGCAAAGGGGAACCTTTGTTTCACCGGTTTTGTTCCTGAGCACAGCTATTTTTCCGGCTGGATAGTAGCAGCCCACAACAATATCCTGTTTACCATCTCCATCAATATCTCCGGCTGCAATTCCATCAGCGCTGGTTACTTTATATTTTACAAGTGTATCAAATACTATATTGCCCGTGGTACTATTATTTTTAAAAAGAGCCACAAAACTCTGGTTTGAATAACCAACATTTACAGCACAGGCTATATCTGGTTTGCCATCTCCATCAAAATCACTTACAACAGCATCCTTATTCCTGTTGGTTGTCTGCAGGTTGACAGCAGGTGCAAAGGAAACAGTATTTGCATCGCTTGTATTTCTGAAAACATCAATAAAGCTGCTTCGGGTAATGCTGATAATATCAGGTTTGTTATCACTATCCATATCAGCTGTAATAATTTTTGCTGTACCGGTTGCGTATATTGAAACACGTTCGGCAAAAGAAATATTGCCCGGCACACTTGTATTGATCCTTATAAAAATTGAATCATTCCCCTCAAGTATATAAACCAGGTCAGGTTTATTGTCGCCATTAATATCTGCTGTTGCAAATGCAGTAAAATGATTAAACATATTTGTAGATTGTATAGAAGGTAAAGTATCAAAACTCAAAGCGCCGTATAAAGAAGTTGTATTTCTTATTACTTTAATACTGCTTTGCGAACAGCAAACCCATTTGCCGGCTACCATATCAGGTTTCCCATCTCCATCAAAGTCCGCAACAGCTAAAGCACTTGATATCCGGTCATCCCAAACGGAGGTTACTTCAAACTGTAGTGTATTTATATTACTTTGATTTTTAAAAATCTCTATTTCTGGATAATTAACGCAGGCAAAATCCTTTTTTCTGTCACCGTCAAAGTCTGTCGGGTTAGCAATAAGGCGGCCCCAGGCTCCTGGCTCAGCCTGGATCATTTCATTGGCAAATGATGAGGTATTGATAATCCCTTTTTGCGAAATGTTTTTGATAATTGAAATTTTTGTAGTGTTAGAATCAGCGCAAATAATATCCTGTTTATTGTCATCATCGATATCATACAACTGAATCGTCCATTTAGCATCCGTATTGGATGTTGGTATAATCATCGGTGATTCAAATGAAGTGCTGTCAAATTGGTTTATTGAAATTGTTGTTGCAGGGTTAAAAGCCAAACGGCTATACCCTGTTAAGCCGCCACTGGTAACTGACAAAGGCGCATAAGATGCATTAACCGGAACAGTGACCATAAGCTGGTTCGCTGCAGAAGTATTTACCACTGCTTTTACTGCTCCAAAGTAAACGGTATTACTGTCGTTTATTGATGAAAAACCGCTGCCAGATATAGTAACCTGTAATGATGGTAAAGCTGCCTGCGGCGAAAATGAATTGATAACCGGCTGTGCAAAAACAGCATTTTGCATAAACAAAAAAGAGGATACAAAAAGGAATCTTTTCATTTCAATAAATTGCTTTGAGGAAAAAAAATAGCCTTATAAAATTAAGGCTATCAAATAATCTTTTCTTCATTAATTTAAAAATCATACACCCGCTTAAACATATTCAGCCTTATCCCGGCAGTTATCAACGTATTGCTTGTATTCACATTTATCAAAGGCGCTTTATAAGTACGTTGCTGTAAACTGAGGTCAATGTATAAATTTTCTTTTAGTTCATAACTCACTTGCAGTAAGGCATTCAAACAAGTGGCTTTTACGCCGCTGCCTACCTTGAATCCACTTTCTCTTTGCACAAAAATTGTGTCAACAAGGCTTCCGGGTTTGCCGTCATTGTAACCTCTGAATGGATTGCTGCCAAAATTAAAACCGGCACTGTCAAGTCCCTGGTAATAATACATAACCCTTGCATATACATACAACTTTTTTATTGGCTGGTATTTTATGATGCCAATGAATTCCTGGAGGTTCGCACCTAAAGGATGCGCCATTGGCTGATTATAGTGTGTATAGTTAGAAACAGAATCACGGGCAGAATAAGTGAACGGCCTTACCCTGTTTATTTCTCCCTGCAGATCAAGGTTCGGAATGCCGAATGCATCGATGTATTTAGCGCCGATCTGGTAACCGAATTTATTTACGTAATTGTTTTTATCATTTTTTAGTTTGCTTAATACAAATTCATCAAACAATAGCTGGCCATAGAACTGGAAGCTATGTGCAACATTCGCTTTAAAATCCACACCTACTTTTGCTTTGTCACCACTGCCGTTACCGCTTTCAACAGGCCGTAAAAAAATGATCGGGTTCAGGTATTGAAAATCAAAATGGTTTTTTCTTCCAAACGTTACAGCTTCAAACAACCCTACATTTATTGATTTGGAAACATTGAGACTAAGGTGATGCATCACCTGGTATTTTTTATCAAGAACGTCAGCGCCTGTTTCGTGGAACTGCGGCATTAGTTCCATAAAAATATTTTGATAATTCAGTTTCCAGATGCGTGTGTTGAGTTTTAAAAATAAATAACTGTTGCCCCAGTCGCTCAGGAACAAACTGCGGTAACCATTACCAATAAAATTTTTATCATGGCCAAATTGTATATCTATGTATTTGGTGGCATTGAAGGTTATATAACCCCGGGCATCAAAATAATCCACGCCTGTTTTTTTGAAATCCTTATAAAAACCGGCACCCGGTACGGCGAAGTGTGAATTTATCCAGCTTTGAAAAAAACCAGGCCCACGTTCCTGGTTATCCGTAAGTGTGGTGGAAAAACCTATTTTATTGGCGATACGGCCACGTACTGTAATTCCCCTGCTGTTATAAAAAATATTTTCATCGTTATTGGATTCTTTACCATACGAAACCTGGAGCAAAGGATTTATTACCATAAAAAAATCCTTTGTGTTTACTTCATAAAAGTTAGGCTTTGTTTTATAAAAAGTATTCCACCATGGCTTTTTGCTGGCAAAACTTTCTTGCGGCCCATTGTACCATTCGCTGTTGGCCATATAAAAGCTCTGCAGGTTGTATTCATCAATAGCTGTAAGTTTCGAAGGGTCTTTTTTATCAGCCGTTTTTGTTCTGTTCATGCTGTCAACCAACTGTGCAGCCGGAACCACAGCCTTCCTGCTAAAATATTTCAGGTTGGAAAAATTCAGGTTCGGATTTGTTTGCGCTTTTATCTCCATTCTTTCCAGTAAAGAATAGGCTTTATCTCCCTGTTGCAGGTAAGTGGTTTGTGCTGTACCAAAAACAGGACAAATAAAAATCAGCAGTTTGAATAAGCTTTTAATAATTTGCATTGCTTTGTTATTAAGTTTTGGATCTAATTGTTATGGGCCAGGGTTTTGAAATAACTATTTAGCTTCATTGGCGTCGCACACTTGTGCAGCGTGAACTTTATTGAGCAAACCCAAAGCAGTTTAATTTTAATCAGTGTTCAAGATATGCAAAAATATCTCTTTAAAAACATACAGGCGGTAAACGAAGGAAAAACGATAACCACAGATGTTTTAGTTGCCGGTGAAAGAATAGAAAAAATAGCATCTTCCATTGATGTAAGATCAGCAGTAACAGAAATAAATGGCGAAGAAAAATTTTTATTGCCCGGCGTAATTGACAATCATGTTCATTTCAGAGAACCGGGCCTCACGTATAAAGGCACTATTTATTCCGAATCAAAAGCGGCTGTTGCAGGAGGTACCACCTGCTTTATGGATATGCCCAATACTATTCCACCAACATTTACGCAGGCATTGCTGGAAGAAAAATTTGCTATTGCTTCTAAAACATCACTGGCAAATTATTCTTTTTACATGGGTACCAGTAATGAAAATGCGGATGATGCCTTAAGAACCAATGATAAAAAAAATGAAGTATGCGGTATAAAGATCTTCATGGGCAGCAGCACAGGAAATTTATTGCTTGATAATCCTGTTACACTTAACAAGCTTTTCAGTGAAAGTGAAATGCTGATCGCTACGCATTGTGAAGATGAAAGGATCATGAATGAAAACTATGCAAGATTAAAAGCAACCGGCAGGGAATTAACAGCAGCCGATCATCCCATCATCAAAGATGATATTGCCTGTTTTGAATCTTCCTTATTTGCTATTCAGCTGGCAAAAAAATATGGAAGTAAACTGCATATCCTGCACATCACTACCGAAAAGGAATTGCAGCTGTTCAGTAACATGCTTCCTTTAAAAGAAAAACTGATCACTGCCGAAGCCTGTGTGCATCATCTTCATTTTACCAGCGACGATTATGCAACATTGGGTAACAAAATAAAATGCAATCCCGCCATTAAAGCGCCGCATAATAAAGAAGCGTTATGGAAAGCGGTGAATGAAGGAATTATTGATTCTGTTTCAACCGACCATGCACCGCATTTACTGGAAGAGAAAAATGTTCCCTACGAAAAAGCACATGGTGGTGTGCCCTTTGTACAGCATTCCTTAAGTATGATGCTGCACTATGTAAAAGAAGGAAGGATCAGCCTGGAAAGAGTAGTGGAGAAAATGGGTCATAATATTGCTACAATTTATCAAATAAAAGAAAGAGGCTTTATAAGAGAAGGTTATTATGCAGACCTGGTAATGGTGGATATGAATAAACCATATATCGTTACTAAAGAAAATGTTTTGTCAAAATGTGGCTGGAGCCCTTTGGAAGGTTTCGTTTTCCCGGCAACGATAGAAAGGACATTTGTAAATGGAACGATGGTTTATGGAAACAATGCATGGGATGAATCTGTTAAGGGCAAAAGAATATTGTTTGAGAGAAACTAAAATTGCACTGCATGGAAATTGATAAAACCACCTTAGCTGATCTTTCCATACTGAACATAGAAGAAGAATTCTCTGTTTTTAGTAGACTTAATTTCTGCCGTACTGCAGGTGGCAGGCACCGCCTGCTGCAAAATTTTATCACACCCTTAAAAACCATTGAAGAGATCCAGGCAGTTCAGCAAACGCTGCAGTTTATCATAAAAAATGAACAGCATTGGCCAAAGCAAATAACCAATGGATCGATATTGATGATAGATAAATTTTATTCTGCCACTATTGATGAGATACCGGAGAAACCATCGCAGGCAGGTGTGTTAAGCTATAAATTGTTCAGCAGTGCTGATTATTCATTTGTAAAATTTTCTACTGAGCATACTTTTGATTTTATAAAGGGCATGCGGCATTTTATTAAATATTTCTTCGCTGCTGATGCGCCTGCTCCAATAAAAAAATTGCTGGAAACAGTTGTGGTATCTATCAATAAGCCGGAGTTTGAAATAATTGACCGTAATGAGAAATCAAAAAATCTTTCTCATATCAGCCAGCTGTCACTGGCAAATTATTTCCGCTACCGGTTTAAACATACCATGCAGGACCTGCTGGAGACCTACTTTCAACTGGATGCATGGTTCAGCATGGCAATGGCAGTAAAAAATTATAAACTTGTTTTTCCTTCCTTTAGCAATGAGCGCAGGCCGCTGCTTGAGATAAAAGGGCTTTACCATATTCTACTACCGCAACCGGTAGATTATGATGTTCATTTATTACCCGGTGAAAATTTTCTTTTTTTAACCGGCGCAAATATGGCAGGTAAAAGCACTTTTATCAAATCAGTGGGTACCGCCGTTTTTTTGGCGCATATTGGTATGGGTGTTCCGGCAGCAGCAATGGAACTGAGTTTGTTTGATGGCTTGCTGAGCAACATTAATGTGGTTGATAATATTGTTAAGGGTGAAAGTTATTTTTATAATGAAGTACAGCGGATCAAGTCGACGGTTGAAAAAATATCAGATCATCGTAACTGGCTAATTCTTATTGATGAACTTTTCAAAGGCACCAATGTGCAGGACGCCATGAAATGTTCTACTGCAGTAATAGAAGGTTTTTTAAAGATACCCAACAGTGTTTTTATACTATCTACACATTTGTATGAAATAGGAGAGCCATTAAAAAAATATCCGAACATAATTTTCAATTATTTTGAGACCGATGTAAAGGGTGACCAGTTGATCTTTGGCTACCAGCTAAAAAAAGGTATCAGTAACGACAGGCTTGGTTACCTGATATTAAAAAACGAAGGTGTGGTGGATATGCTGGAAAAACTATAATGCTACACCGTTCTTAAACCTTTTACCTTTCGCCGTTCCCTTTTAAGTACATTTGCGGCTGCCTTCATGTAATGGAGCAATGTAACGAATGAAACAATTTTTCAGAATATTCAGGTATATAGAAATTGAAAAAGGCAAACTTGTCTTTTATATAACCTGTTCGCTGCTGGCTACTTTTTTTTCTGTGTTAAGTCTTGGTATGTTATCCCCATTTATGCAGCTAATAATTAATGGAGATAATAATGTGAAGATAGATTCAAAAGCGGTAGGTAAGCTGGTGACATTTATACAAAATATACGGGATACCAGCGGGCCCTTATATGCGCTTTCAATGGTTTGCGTCATCATTCTTATCTGTAATTTGATAAGCAATTTTTTTCGTTACCTCTCTGCATATATCTCCACGCCGGTGCGTAACCGGGTTATTGCCACTTTCAGGTATAAGATATATGATAAGATCCTGCGCCTGCCGGTTGGATATTTTAATGAGCAAAAAAAAGGCGACCTGATGAACCGGATGTTGGGTGATGTAGGAGAAATTTATACTTCTGTTGTGATGACACTGGAAGGATTGATCAAAGATCCGCTTACTATTCTATCATACCTTATTTACATGGTGTATTTAAGCCCTTTGCTTTCACTGGCTTTATTTGTGTTGCTGCCTGTTACGGGTTTTATCATCGGCAGGGTAAGTAAAAAATTAAGAGAACATGGTATTTTATACAGTAAGGCTTTTGGTGAGAATATCGGTCATATAGAAGAAACGCTGAGTGGTGGAAAAGTGATAAAAGCCTTTAATGCAGAAGATAAGATGCGTGCCAAATTTAAGCAGGGCAACAACCGCATGTTCTCCATACTAAATGGCATTACAAGAAGAAGGGATCTTGCAAGTCCGCTTACAGAAGTAATGGGTGTGGCAGTGCTTTGTGTTATTTTATTTATTGGTGGTTACCTGGTGTTTCATCAGAAAGGTGATCTGCAAAAAGCAGATCTGTTTCCATTCATCGCTGTTTTTGCGCTTATCATCAACCCGGCAAAAAACTTATCAAATTCTGTAAGCAGCCTGCGGCGTGGGCTTGGCGCCATTGAAAGAGTGGATGAATTATTAAGCGAGCCTTTACGAATTGAAGATAAACCTGACGCCATTGAGTTAGAAGGTTTCAATAACAGCATTGAATTTAAGAACGTAAGTTTTGCTTATGGCGACAAAACAGTTTTGAAAAATATCAACCTTACTATTGAAAAGGGCAAAACGGTGGCGTTGGTTGGATCATCCGGGGCAGGTAAATCAACATTGGCTGACCTGGTGCCACGCTTTCATGATATTTCCGAAGGAGAGATATTGATCGATGGGAAAAATATCAAAGATTATAAAATTGCATCGCTGCGTAACCAGATGAGCGTGGTGACACAGGAACCGGTATTATTTAATGACAGCATTGCCGGTAACATTTCCCTCGGAAAAACAGCTGCACCAATGGAAGAAATTATGGCTGCAGCAAAAATTGCCAATGCTCATAATTTTATTGCGCAAAAGGAGAATGGCTATAAAACAAATGTGGGCGATAGGGGAGTAAAGCTGAGTGGTGGAGAAAGACAGCGTGTTACTATTGCAAGAGCTTTATTGCAAAATCCACCCATACTTATTTTAGATGAGGCTACTTCTTCTTTAGATACAGAAAGTGAAAAATTGGTACAGGAAGCCATTACCAATTTAATGAAAGACAGAACCTCCTTAGTAATAGCACACCGCTTAAGCACCATACGAAATGCCGACCTTATAATTGTGATGCAGAAGGGTGAAATAATTGAAAGAGGAACACATGAAAGTTTGGTTGCACAAAAAGGCTTTTATACCAAGCTGGTGGAGATGCAGGAGATAAACTAAATTTTCTCCAATAGCTTTCTTATCTTACAGTAACATTTTTCTTGATCCTAAAATATAACCGATGTTGGTAAAAACTTTCGGCAGTGCTGTATACGGCGTGGAAGCCATTACTATCGCTGTAGAAGTAAATGTAAACAACCAGGGCAAACCTGATGCAGTAATTGTTGGTTTGCCTGACAGCGCCGTAAAAGAAAGTTTACTGCGAGTTGAGAGCGCTATCAAAGACAATCATTACCACATGCCCCGTACAAGAGTGATCGTAAACCTTGCACCGGCGGATATACGAAAAAGTGGTACCGCCTTCGACCTTCCCATCGCCATTGGCGTTTTAGCAGCAAGTGAACAAATTGATGAAGTGGAGAAATTAAGTGAGTATGTGATCATGGGTGAATTAAGCCTTGATGGCGAGGTTCGTCCCATTAAAGGCGCATTGCCGATTGCCATACAGGCACGCAAGGAAAATTTTAAAGGTTTGATAGTGCCAAAACAAAATGCTAGAGAAGCGGCGATGGTGAATAATTTAAAAGTGTATGGGGTATCTCATATAAACGAGGTGATAAGTTTATTGAAGGATGAAAATTTTTTAGAGCCGGTTGTTGTAAATACAAGAGAAGAATTTGCAAATGCGCAGGGAAGTTTTGAGATTGATTTTTGTGATGTAAAGGGACAGGAAAATATCAAGAGGGCTTTGGAGATCGCTGCGGCAGGCGGGCATAATGCGATATTGATCGGGCCACCGGGTGCAGGTAAAACAATGCTGGCAAAAAGATTACCAACTATTTTGCCTCCACTCACTTTGCATGAAGCATTAGAGACAACAAAAATTCATAGTGTGGCCGGTAAGCTACCGGAGAATGCCACATTGATCTCAAAGCGGCCTTACCGTTCACCGCACCATACCATTAGTGATGTGGCGCTGGTTGGCGGCGGCGGCAACCCGCAACCGGGAGAAATTTCGCTAGCACATAATGGTGTATTGTTCTTAGATGAACTGCCGGAGTTTAAAAGAACAGTGCTGGAAGTAATGCGCCAGCCGATGGAAGAAAGAAAAGTAACCATTTCAAGAGCAAAAGTAGCATTGGATTTTCCTGCATCATTTATGCTCATCGCTTCAATGAATCCCTGCCCCTGTGGTTTTTTTAATCACCCGGAGAAAGAATGCACCTGTCCTCCCGGTGCCGTGCAAAAATACCTGAACAAAATATCAGGGCCTTTATTGGACAGGATCGATCTGCATGTGGAAGTAACACCGGTTGCATTTACAGAGTTATCTTCTTCAAAACAATTTGAAAAAAGCGAAACAGTAAGAGAACGGGTGATAAAAGCAAGAGAGATACAGGCAGAAAGATATAAAGACAATGAAGGTATATATGCCAATGCACAAATGAGCAGCAAGATGCTGAAAGATATCTGTGTTATCAATACAGCTTCACAAAATTTATTAAAGGTGGCGATGGAAAAATTAAATTTATCTGCAAGAGCTTATGACAGGATATTAAAAGTAAGCAGAACGATTGCTGATCTTGCAGGCAGTAAAGATATCAAAGCTGAACATTTGGCGGAAGCGATACAGTACAGGAGTCTGGATAGGGAAGGGTGGGGAGGATGATAAGAGGAAGTAATAATCTATCGGTGGAAGTAGATGTAAAAGACTTTCTGTAAGGCTGCAATTAGCAGCCTTTTTTATTATCTTTAAGTATGAAAATATTATTTCCCTTAGTAGCTCCTGTATTCATTTTGCTATCCTGTTTAAAGGAGAATAATATCCCACAAGAACCTTATAACCCTACAATAGGTCATATAAAAGTAAAAAAAGATGGAGTAAAATACGAATGGGATATACCTTACGACTATCCTCCATCAACAACCCCGGGCGGAGGCATCACAAAATATTTAGATAGTGGTTTTACAAATGGACGTGGTTATATATTAAGAGGTATTTATTTTACTTCATCACCAGCTTACGGCTTCGGATTCAAATTAAAAATATCATCTGGAGATACTCTACATACTGGAACTTATAATACATCAGAAACTACCTTTGACCTGAGTCACTACTATGAAAGCCTAGTGGACGCCTGGTTAGTAGAACCACAAGACTATATTTCAGTTAAAATAACTAAGTTAGAAAAAGGGTATGCGACAGGCACTTTCGAAGCTGTATTAACGGACAGATGGTGGCATACCGACTTCATTCTATCAGAAGGAGAATTTAAGGATTTAAAAGTATGGTGATACCCTCATGGTCTAACAGGTATATAATTACCTGTGTCAAGAACGCAGACGTAGATTGAAAAAGCTTTTTGGTATCTGATATTAATAATTCCACTCGACCTAGTTTTAGTAGCGGCTATTACTACTTGTGGTAAACATTAATTGATTATGAGTAATAATGATAGATTAATTAAGAATAGGTTAAACGCAGAGATTGCTTCAATAAGTATTGATAAAGAGGAATTGAGAAACATATTAGACAGATTACAAGTAAGTGCAAATTCAGCTTGTGAGAATGAAGTTAGGAAAATAGAATGCAGTGATGCTTCAGATGAATATAAAAATGCTGCAATCCCAAATTTGAGAACTTGTGCAACCTTGAAAATAACTGTAAGAGGAAAAGGACGTGAGGATTTTTTTGGAACAATCGAGGAAGTTTTTAACTCTCCCAGCTTCCCAGAGCATGTAACAGAAATGTTTGTTAATAGCGAATAGATTTATAAGTCAAACTTTACACATTATGTAGATAATTCCTTTATACTTTATTTGAACTTTAAAAAGCATAGAGTATTTGATTTCTCATTTCAACCTAGTCAAAGAACCCCAAACGCTTCAGAGTTTACAGTAGAAGGATTTGATAATATCTGGGTTGGTGGAGTGTATAATGAAATTGTTAATTACCTAAAGGATAAACCGTCTAAACTACCTTTCATACATAAGGGAGGTATATATGATTTATTAATCTGGTTAATTGGTTTACCGTTTGCATTCGGAATATGTTATAAGATTACACCATTCGCAAATCAACTTTTTAAATCACATACGTTCTTACAGAATATCTTATACACTTATGTTTTTTTATTTAGCTTAATATTCTTTAGGATTTTTTTTCAGTATGTTAGATGGGTTTATCCTGTGATTGAATATAGGAGTAAAAATGATAAATCACTTAAACATCAGATTACAATTGGTATAATAGGTTTGGGGCTTTTAACTAACTTCTTATATGATATTGGTAAACTGCTGTTTCATTAATAAGAAAGAAAAAGCAACCATACATCTACGTCTCGGTTCGTGACACACGAAACAAAAAAAAGAACAGTCTAAACTAATGACCTTTCTTTTACTATCTCCAGCAATCTTTTTGCTCTTGAAGTATTAAGATGATATTTTTCCAAATGTGTTTTTGCTGTCGCAGCTATGCTTTCCCGTTCTGTTGTATGCCGCAGGTAATAATCTATCTTTTCAATAAGGTCATTTAAAGAATCATCACACCACACCACATGTTTTCCATCTTCAAAATTATTTGGTATGGTTATCTGCGGCCGCTGGCTGATCATAAAACTGCCACAGGCCGGGGCTTCCCAATAACGCATGGTATCCCATCCGCCGCCACGAAAGTTTAAAACGATCTTACAGGCTGCTAACTCTTCAAGATAAAATTTCCCTTTGCGTTTGTAATTGTAAAAGTTTTGATCAAGTGTGGTGCCGTTTTTCTCACAATCATATTTTCCCTGCAGCATACGCAACGCATTTTCACGAATGGCAGGTTTTTGCTGGCCCCAAAATGCTACATCATATTTTTTTTGTTCTTCTGCAACCCTATCGATATGTACATTATAGGGGAAAGAAAAAGGGAATGGGAAAGTGTTGCCTGCTGCATCGTGTAAAGCAGGTATATATTCCCGTTTTAAAATAATATCAAATGGTTTTTGTTTAATAACAGCTTCATATTCATTTCCTGCATTGAGCCTGTAAAAATCTCCGCCTGTTTGCTGCTCATCGCCACCATCGATAAAGATGACCGGTTTGTTTTTTATTGATGATAAAATTTTTGAGTAAGTATGCAGTGCATCCGGTTTGGCTGAACCAAGAATTACAAGGTCAAACTGGTTAAAGTTCCCAAACAATGGTAAGCGCAAAGAAAAAGAGGTATAACCGAGATTTTTGGGATAGTCTTTTAGCGGTAAATGATATTTTATATTCCAGGGATGATCAACCACATTTTGCTGGCCAAGAATTTTTACCAGCCCGCCATAAGCAAGATCCTGTGAATAATCAAAACCTGTACTGCAGATAAATAAGATCTTCATGTCACAGCAATTTTTTGATCCCGTTCTTACAAATAAAAGATCCCTGCTTCATTTTTGCCAACAGTGCTTCATAGCTTTTAACACCTGCTTCCTCAGTAAACCTTTCCTGGTGCCAGATATGATATACTATTGCTTTAAACTTCATAGGTGCAAAGCTAATTTTGTGTAGCCCTTCCAGCCTCCATTCAATATCGGAATCTTCGCCGCCACCAGGTGCGGTATAATCTTCATCAAAACCATTGATCGCAATAAGCGCTTCTTTGGAAATACCCATATTGCAACCAAGCAGCCTTGCACTTTGTTTTCCTTTAAACAGACCGGCGATTAATGGCATGTATAAACCTTCTTCAACCCGTTTACATCCACTAAACAGCATCGAAAAAAAATTAAGTGATGAAAGGTTTTTTGTTTGCAACAATTTAAAAGAGAATTTTTCACCCAGCATTACTCTTCTTCCGTACAATGCCCCCGCCTTTTTTTTATTCAAAATGTATTGTTTCACTAATTGGGGGTGAGGAATACAATCACCGTCTAAAAAAATAATAAAGTCAGCTTCGGCAGTAACGAGCGCTTTATTGAGGATTTTGCATTTTTGAAAACCATCATCAGGCTGTGATACATGCTTAACAGGAAATGAAAATGAATGGTTTTTTTTATAAAGGAATTCAATTGTTTTTATTGTATTATCATCTTCTGCTATAATAACTTCAAAAGAACCGATAGCGCTTTGTTGTTGCAAAGCAAGCAGCACCAGTTCAAGATTAGGTAAATTTTTATAGTATGATATGATTACTGAAGCTTCCACTTATTTATTTAAAAGACTGATATATTGATCCGTAATATAATCCATGCTGTGGTATTGATTGACATATTTTAATGCATTGTTTGTGCATGTTTCTTTTTTTACAGCGTTACTCAAAAAAATACTAATGCCTTCAGCGATCGCATCACTGTCACCAATATTGCATAATATGCCACGCTCATTTTGGAGCAGGTCTTTTAATCCGCCAGCGTTTGTACTTACAACAGGCACTTCATTAATAAATGCATCCAGCACACTGCTGCCAAGCCCTTCCTGTGTTGATGTCATTACAAATACTTCGAATGATGGGAAAATACTCTGCACATTATCCGAAAATCCCATCAGTTTATATATGTCCTGTAAACCGAATTCAATAACTTTTTTTTGTATTGGCTCCATCAAAGGGCCATCACCAAAATGAAGGAATACATAATCATTTCTTCGCTGTGATAACTTTTTTATGGCTTCCAGCATTGTAAAAGGATCTTTCTCTTCTGTAAATGCCGAAGTGGTACCAAGAATATGTTTGCCACTGTAGCCGCTAAGAATGTTTTTTACACTTGCTTCGTCAGCAGTTTGTTTTACTACAATATCAGAAATGATCTCAATATCTGTTCTACCACAAAAATTGCTAATGGTGTTTTTTATTTCGCTGCTGATAACAATTATTTTATCAACCAGGCGGTATTTCATTTTGGTAAAAAACCCTTTTGGAGTAAAGTTCACCCTTCTTGTAAAAATAACTTTCCTGCGGTGAAACCATTTTGTAAAAACACAATAAGTAAGTATGTGAGATGTTTGTGCATGAATGCAATCAAATCTTTTCGCTTTAGTAATAAGAAATAATATTACTCCGAAGACCGAACTGAAACCATGTGTAGTGAAATTTTCATTGAGCGATCTATAATAAAGAGGAGAATTTTTACGGCATATAAGAACAGTCTCAATTCCTTTTTTCTTAAAACCCTGCATATTATACAGTGTTTGTCTTTCTCCGCCACGCCAGCTTTTTTCAAAATTGAGCTCAAGTATTCTCATGCCGGTGATTTACCTGATTACATAGCGAATGATATCCCTGTCCACTTCCAGTTCGTAAGCATTGTTCCTGTTCCTGACAAAGGCTGTGAGGTTTTCAATTGTGGGATAATCACCTTGTCCATTGAAAAGACGGGCATCATCAACCAATAAAACATGTTTGTATGGTGAACCGGAAAGGATAGCATCTATTTCTTCGTATATGGGGCAATCAGTTTCACCACGGGCTGTTTCGCCGGCAGAGTAATGACCATCAAGCCAGAACAAAGCAGGCTGGTTGATCTTTTTCATAATACCCGGGAGCACTTTACCGCTGTCGCCATGCACAATTGAAATATGCTTATCATTTTCAAAAAGCTTGGCTGCATCTGCATATAGTTTATCTGCAAGCTCAATTGAGTAAATGTATTCGAAGTTGTTTTTCTGGGCTTCTACCATCTGCCCTTTGAAAGTGCCTGTCTCTACAAGTATTTTACAATTGTATTTTGACTGGTAGTCTTTAATGATCGCCTGCTTTATTTCATGAGGTGCAGGTGGAGGACAACCGGCAGCCTCCCAATCTTTTATAAACTTCTCTCTCTTTCTTTTTCTAATATTTTCTCTTATTGAGCTAAATAAGCCTGCCATATTTCAATTTTTATCGGTTCAAAAATACCAAAATGATATAGGAATAAAAACAGCGTAATGCTTTTGTTAGCCTGTTATTATTTTTTTGTCAGTTCAAAAATACCACAGCCGTAGGTGCAGCCAAAATTATTTGCCACCTGTTCTTTATTTAATGCTGCTTCTTCATGTATATCACCTTTATCATCCACGTACGAAAATGCATCAATAGTATATTTATCACTCAGCAGGTCGATTAAGTATTGCACGGAAAACACCCGGTGTGCATTGAACTCAATACGCTGCCTGCCGATAGGAGTTGAAAAATAGAATTTACCGCCTGGTTTTAAAATGTAAGTGATATTGTCAATTGCTTTTTTATAACCGAAATAATCAACTGTGTCATTATATCTGCCCAATCCAAAATGTTCAAGGGCATGTAATGAAGAAATAGAGTCACAGTAATTTTTTAATTCTTCAGGCAATTTTGTAAGGTCAGCTTTTTTAAAAATTATATTTTTTACTTTTTTGGTTTGCTCCCTGATGTCAAATATTTCTATTTCCCTGAATGCTGCCACATGGGCTACAAAACCATCTGTTCTTGAACCAATATCAACATGCTTTACAGGGTTTTTCAAAAATATTCTTCTTGCCACATACAGGTCCTGGTGAAAATAATGACCGGACATGATACCAGACTCATCAAATCTTTCATTAAGAATAAGCTTTTGTTTACCAAATACAAAACTAGTATCGCTGCCCTGTTGTTTCTTTAATTCCTTCAGGCATTTCATCGCATAAAAGTAATTGTCAATCTTTTCAATTATTTTTTTCATGATACTTATTAATAAGAATTAGGAACCTGTATCCACTCTTTCGGAATGATATCGCTGCCATTTGCCAAATGCGGCATCCATTGCTGCGGTGCCACTACTTTTTTTTCTTTATTGCTGTTGAGCCATGCGCCCCACCAGCTAAAAGAGCTGTTAGCAATGATATTGTGTTTGCAGTTACTCATCAGTTGCATATCAATGTAACTATTACTGTCTTTATTCCATCCAATAAATTCAACTCTTTCCTCTTTGATATTTTCTTTTGCCCATTCTATATCATCTGAAAAAACAAAATAAAAAGGGCTGCTTATTGTATTGTTGATGTGTTCGATCGCTTTATTGTAATAATCCATGTTCAATGATGCACCAATACCTGCATTAAGATAATCGCCACGCCGGATATGCAGGCTTACTGAATTATTGTTTTGTATCTTATCCATCACAGCTTTGTTTATATCATCCTGTAACGGTTGGAAAGTAAATTTTTGCCTCACCAGGTCAGCAGCATCAATAAAATATTTCTCACATTGCCAGTAGCCTTTTAAATAACCACTCCTTAACTTATTTACTGCTGCATTGTAACGCCACTGCCATTCCTGTTTTTCTTTATAAGGACTGCCAAAAGCTTTGTGCCGCAGTTTACTCAACGGTTTTACAAAAGCTTTTTCTGTTTTTGAACAATATTGCTGACCGATATTAAATACATTCTCCAGTTCATAGCCATTATGACTATGCTGTGTTTCAAATTTCGAAATATCAAGTTTTGCAGTAAGCCCTTTGCTGCTAAATGAAAATGCCAAAGCACATTGAAACATCTGGTTACCCAATCCACCTTCAACCTGTATTATTATCATTGGCTGTTATAATTTCCTTTAGCAGCTTATAGCTGTGCATGTTTGCCGGCAAAAATATGAGTAAAATATCGGTAATTTGCCGCAAATTGATATACTGTCGCCAATCACATCTTTGAGCCAGACAGTTAATTTCTTATTATGCCAAAAAATTATATCCTGTTCCAGGCCTATGGTACCAGGCAAATACTGGCAGAATGCAGGTTCGCCCTGCTGCAGCTACTTCAGCATAATAACCCAGATGATTTTACAGTAACGATCTATACGGATGACAGCAGTTATTTTGAAAGAGAATTAGACCTGTTCGATAATAAAATAATAAGAATTATAACGGCGGAAGAGATTAAAGATTGGTATGGAACTATCAATTTGGGCCACCGGATGAAAATAAAAATATTGCAGGATTTTTTCGTTGTAAACAAAGATTGTAATGTGATTTATTTTGATACGGATACTGTGTGCAACCAGCCCTTGCAACCTGTTTTTTCAAAAATACAGGATGGCTTTTTTTACATGCATACAAGCGAAGGCAGGATAAGTGAGCGGAAAAATATTGATTCAAAGAAGTGGTATCATTTTCTAAGAAAAAATGATCAAGCCATAAATGATCTTCAGCTCGAACATCCTGAAGAAACATGTATGATGAATGCAGGCGTAATTGGAATGAACAGCACAAAAGCGCCATTGCTTGATCAAGTGCTTACAATTACTGATACGATCTATTCCATATTCCCACGCCACAATGCTGAACAGTTTGCATTTAGCTATGTTTTACAGCATTCCGGTAAAGTACTTACTGCTGAAAAGGAAGTATTTCATTACTGGGACTTAAAGGAGTACCGTTTTTTCCTTGAACAATTTTTTAGAGCAGCCGTGGGACTGTCTATCGACAAACAACTGCAAATATTACAAAGCTGTTCACCACAATATTTACGTGAAAAAAAATTCAAAAGAAAAAAGCAGTTTTTTTTGCTGAGGCCGTTCCAAAAAAAATGGGATATTGAGCAATATACCAATCCTGTATTTAAAGCAGTCACAGAGATGAACAAATCATAAAATAAATACATTGATGAATTTCGATGTTTTATTTCTTTTAACTTTGCGCCATGAAAATTTTACTGCAATATTTAAAGCCTTATAAATGGATGGTGGCATTGCTGCTTATGCTTGCTGCTATCAATACCGGCTTCTCATTAGTTGACCCCATCCTGCTGGGTAAATTGGTAAACCTTGCCAGCGACCATCTTGCAAAACCCGGGGAATATAAATTCAATAAAGAGGAATTTTTCTGGAATTATCATCATATACCAAGAGGGAAAGAACAAAATTACCTTGAGCTTGGCGTTTTTTATATCCTGTTGTTTTCGATCAGCGTGGCTATGATAAGCAGGATCGCCAAAGCTTTCCAGGATTATTTTTTAAATGTTATCATTCAAAAGTTTGGCGCCAAAGTTTTTACAGATGGGTTGAAGCATGCCATGAAATTACCTTACCAGCAATTTGAAGACCAGCGCAGCGGAGAAACATTATCTGTGTTGACCAAAGTGAGAACAGATGTGGAAAGGTTCATGACGAACTTTATCAATATTCTTTTTGGGGTAATAGTAGGCGTTGTATTTGTTTTTGTGTATGCCAGCCTGTACATACACTGGACGATACCTGTAGCTTATGTGGTTGGTATTATCCTGCTTACGGTAATAACAAATTTTCTCAGTAAAAAAATAAAGATCATACAAAAAAATATCGTAGGCCAAACGACTGCGCTGGCCGGTTCAACAACTGAATCACTGCGGAATATAGAGCTGGTGAAAAGCCTTGGCCTTACTGAACAGGAAGTAAGCAGGCTGAACAAGAACACCTATAAAATTCTTGGGCTTGAATTGACGAAAGTAAAAAGTATACGGAGCATAAGTTTTATACAGGGGACTTTTGTAAATACGCTGCGGCAGGTGATACTGTTTATTTTGATGTGGTTGATATTTCACGATGAAATGGATGCAGGGCAATTGATCACCATGCAGATCTTTTCCTTTTTTGTATTTGGTCCATTACAGGAGATCGGGAATATATTACTGAGTTACCGTGAAGCAGAAGCATCACTTAATAATTTTCATAAGCTGATGACCACAGCGCCGGAACCATTCCCCGCCAGTCCTCAATCGTTGGGTGATATAAAGGAATTGTCTTTTAACAATGTAAGTTTTAAACACCAAACTGCCAGTCATAAAGCAATAGACAATATTAGTTTTAATGTAAGGCTTGGTGAAACCATTGCTTTTGTCGGGCCCAGCGGCAGTGGTAAATCTACTTTAATGAAATTACTGGTTGGCCTGTACCGTCCGCAGGAAGGCCGTATTGATTATAATCATCTTGATGAGACAAAAATTTATTTTGATGACCTGAGAAAGCAGATAGGTTTTGTAACACAGGATACAAATTTGTTCAGTGGTACCATCAGGGAAAATTTATTATTTGTAAACCCGGCAGCATCAGAAGCAGATCTGATGGATGTATTAAATAAAGCATCCTGCAATAATTTAATTGCAAGAGCAGAGAAGGGATTGGATACAATGATAGGAGAAGGCGGATTAAAATTATCTGGAGGTGAAAAACAACGCCTGTCAATTGCAAGAGCATTATTGCGTAAGCCGCACTTATTGATCTTTGATGAAGCCACATCTGCACTTGACTCCATTACTGAAGAAGAAATAACAAATACCATCAGGGATGTTTCGTCATCAAAATCGCAAATAACCATTTTAATTGCTCATCGTTTAAGCACTATTATGCATGCGGACAGAATTTATGTATTGGAAAAAGGTGATATTGTCGAAACAGGAACGCATGAAAAACTCATTGAAGAAAAAGGTTTGTATTATGCCATGTGGCGCCAGCAAATAGGAGAAAGAAAAAAAATGCAGCAGCAGGCAGTGGTGTAATGTCTGATGTATGATTTTTTGATGTCTGATTTGATTAAGCAGTTTTTACATCATACATCCGACATCATATATCCGACATTCCTTTCTATCTTTGCGGTAATGGATAATAAACTTCCAACTCCCAATTATCTCTGGAGTATTCTCACAATGAAATGTCCACGCTGCAGGCGGGGCCCGATGTTTAAGGACAGTAATGCATACAGGAAATTAAAACTCTCCCACATTTTTGATATGCCGGAAAGATGCCCGGAATGTAACCAGCGTTACGACCTGGAGCAGGGCTTTTGGTACGGCACCGGCTATGTTAGTTATGCATTGGCTGTTGCATTGTCGGTTACAAGTTTTATCGCCTGGTGGGTATTGATTGGCGTATCAACTGAAGATAACAGGATATTCTGGTGGCTTGGTTTTAATGCATTACTGCTTGTTGTGATACAGCCGTGGTTGATGCGTTTGAGCCGGGTTATTTATTTATACTTTTTTGTAAGGTATGATCCTCACTATAAAGAAACAACGCCAAAGGAATTTGATCATAAGCAATGATCGTTCCTGTCAATTGGTTTGCCTTTTTAATTGTACATAACTCCATGCGGAAAAGGGGATGGTAAATAAAGTTACGATCCACCAATAACCACCTGTTATAAAATAAGTAAGCAGGCATAGCATCAAAATGTAAAATGGATAGAGGATAAATAGCATCCCTACCATGATCGAATCATAATGCACTGAATGAAATGCTTTAGAGGAAACTAGTCTTTGAACCGGTATATATATAGGGAAATGAAACAGTATGCCTAATGCAGCAGGTATTAGAAGCAAAATTTTTTCTGCCTGGTTTATATTGTAAGCGAAGGTTTTTATTTGTTTGTTGGTGTCATCTTTATCAATCTCATATACCAGTTGTCTCAATTGTGTCTCAATATCATCAGTGATCGAACCTAATAATTTTGCATTTTCATTTTCCAGGATAATCTCAGGCTTTTCTATCATATCACCGAAGTGAAGATGCATATTCTTTCCAAAAAAATGAAAGCTGCTGTAGTTGATGCCCACGGGCAAGATCTTTAAAGGGACGTTATGCTGCCAGGCTGTTGCAGCTAATCTCGCTGTGCCTTTTTTTACTGGGCGTAAATGCCATTCGTTCTCACAAAGGGCCTCACTGAAAATGAGCACAATGCCTTTTTGCTTAAAAATTTCTTTACAGGCATCAAACGTTTCATAGTTCTTATGTAAATGTTCTGCACCTTCCCTTTGCCTGTAAACAGGCAGAATATTAAATTGATTTAACAGGAATGCTGCCCATTTTTGTTTGAATGCATCTCCTCTTGCTAAGGAGTAAATTGGCCTGTCAAAAAGTGTTGCCAGTATTACTGCATCTAAAAACGAATTAGGATGATTGCAGGAAAGAAGTAAAGGGCCGTCGCTTTTTAAATACGATTTATTATTGATGATAATTTTCCTGCAGTAAAACGGCAGTGCAAGCCTGGCAGGTATTTTAAATAAGTTATAAAGCAATGCAGTAATCAGAAAGTATCATTAGTTAAGGCTTGGGTCAATAGGAAAGTTGATCATCATTTCGTACTCGCCGCCCAGGTGCTTCAGGCTGTCTTTCCATATGTCATCCGGCTGTTCATGAAACAGTATTTTTCGTGTAGCCGAAACAGTCAGCCAACTCTTTTCATCAAGCTCTCCATCGAGTTGTCCGTTGCCCCAGCCGCTGTATCCAAGAAAAAAGCGCACTTTGTTATAATCCACTTCGCCGCTCTTTACCATTTCAGTCAGCAGTGTAAAATCGCCTCCCCAATATACGCCTTTCATCACCTGTTGCCCCCCGGGTATCTTATCAGGATATTGATGTAAAAAATGTATTGTGTCCATTTGCACCGGGCCGCCATAATATACTGGTATCTTAAAGCCATCAAAACCATCCATCAATTCATCCAATGTCTGTTCAATTTGTTTATTGATGACAAAGCCCATACTGCCTTCGTCCTGGTGATCACACAAAAACACAACCGTACGCTGGAAGTTGGGATCTTTTAAAAACGGATCTGCAATTAATAATATGCCGGGAGCCGGAGAAACCATATTCCAAAGTAAACGATTATTTGGTTTTTTTAACTACTCAAAAACTATATTTTTCAAAACAGCATAAGTTCTAAAACCTTCGTTAATTTTGCATCTTAAGTTGATAAGCCTTTTTTATAGCAAGACCCTGAATTAATTTTGCTGCATGAAGAAAATTTTCCCTGTTATCACCATACTGATCTTGCTTTCACTGCTGGGATTGATTTTTTTCCAGGTGCTCTGGCTTAAAAGCTCACTTGAATCACAGGAGCAAAAATTTAAAGACCATCTTACCACTGCTACTTTCCTGGTATCCCAAAGCCTTGTGGAAGAAAAAGGCAACCTCATGCCTCTTACAAAAAAAGGGAATTCACTTTTCCCAAGCGAGCGGCTGCAATTGGAATTATTTGCTCCTACTATTGCACAAAAATTTTCAAAAGATGAGATAAAGCAGATCATCCGTAAAACATTCGATAAACAAAGTCTTAAAGAAGTGCCATTTGAATTTTCTATTAGTTCCACTTCGCTGGTAAGTGATGAGCTGGCATCGGAAAATTTTTATAAAATGCAGGCAGATACTTTGAATAATATCCAGAATGTGATACTGCTTGAATCTCCCAGCGGAAGCAACAGTGAAGGTATTTCCCAAGAAGAAGTACTTACTATCCTTATTCCTCATGCAAAAAGTTTTATCTGGCAATCGATGACGTGGTTTATTGTGGGTGCTGTACTTTTTACACTCATAATAATGTGTGCTTTCTTTTTAACTGTAAGAGCTTTGTTAAAGCAAAAGAAAGTAAGCGAAATAAAATCTGATTTTATCAATAATATGACGCACGAGTTCAAAACACCACTGGCAACTATTTCACTGGCGGTGGATGCTTTAAAGAACGAAAAAGTTACAGGCGATAAAGACAAAATGAATTATTTCACCAGCATTATTAAAGAAGAAAACAAGAGAATGAATAAGCAGGTGGAAACAATATTACAGGCGGCGTTGCTTGACAAACAGGAAGTGCAGCTTAATTTAAAAAAGTTGCATGCACACGATATGATAAAGAGTGCTTTGAACAATATTCATTTGCAGGTAGAAGAGAAACAGGGGCAGCTTGAAACACAATTTGCAGCAAATAATGACCTGGTGATGGCAGACGAGGTTCACTTTACAAACCTGATAAGTAATTTGCTTGATAACGCTGTCAAGTATTCGAAAGAGAATTTACAAATACACCTCAGCACACAAACAACAAGCAACCAGTTTAAGATAAAGATAGAAGATAATGGTATCGGCATGAACAAAGAAACCCTCAGCCGCATATTTGAAAAATTCTACCGTGCCCACACAGGCAACCTGCACAATGTGAAAGGTTTTGGGTTGGGTCTTAGCTATGTAAAAACTATGGTGGATGCCCATCACGGTCATATTAAAGCAGAAAGTACGCCGGGCAAAGGCACTGTCTTTTTTCTCAACTTCCCTCTTTCAAAATAAGTAAGTTCTCAATTCTCCCACTTTTTCCCCTTTTTTCGGTCTTTTTTGAGATTTTTTTGATGATAAGATCTGTTGCCGTGCAAAAACGGGCGGGAATATCCTGGTAGGGTATCTTCAGTTTTCCACAATTATCACCTGAGAATAAGCTAAAAGGGTAAAAGCCTTTACTGTAAAGGGTTTCAGGAATGCGGGAAATTATTTTAAGCTTAGATCCTTAAACTTTAGTTCACAGCTAAATCACATTTAATTGTCGATAATCCACATAGTAAACAGCCTTATCCACAGGTAATCAACTAAAAAAATACAGGCTTTGTATAAAACTTTTTTGACAATCAGTGATTTTTGAATGTCGAAAAGTGTTATTTTGTGTCAATTTTAGTTAAAACGTGTTCTTTTTTACCTCAGATGAACCAGTTTATAGGCGAATATGAAGTTACGATGGATGCCAAAGGTCGCTTTTTGGTACCGGCTGCTTTTAAGAAGCAACTGGCTGCTGAAACTGCCAACCAATTTGTCATCTGCAGGGGCATTGAAAAATGCCTCACTTTATATCCACTCCAAACATGGGAGCCTCTTTTCGAGGAAATAAGCAAGTTAAATGATTTTGATCCAAAGGTGAGGGAGTTCCGCCGGAGATTTTTTAATGGCGCTACCCCAATCGACCTGGATAATGCCGGAAGATTGTTGCTGCCAAAATCATTGATCGAATATGCAGGGCTTGAAAAAGATATAGTGCTGGCTTCTGCAGTAAAGCAGATAGAAATATGGGATGCTAAAAGATACAAACAGCTCTTTGATTCTTCAGCAGAAGATTTCAGTGTTCTTGCTGATGAAGTAATGAATAAAAAAAAGAACGCAGCAAATGAATAACCGGTAAATGATTGCTATGGAAAAGAATAGCGGGGATGGACTTTCAGCAAATCATTACCACACGCCGGTTTTACTGAATGAGACCATAGATGGATTGAACATTAAGCCAAATGGGGTATATGTTGATTGCACATTTGGTGGAGGCGGCCATAGCAGGGCAATACTTGGGCGGTTAGACGAAAATGGAATACTGGTTGCCTTTGACCAGGATGATGACGCAAGAAAGAACCTGCCTGATGATAAAAGGATCGTTTTTGTTCCGCAGAATTTCCGGCACATACAGCGGTTTTTGAGATTACATAAGATAACAGGTGTGGATGGAATGATGGCGGACCTGGGCGTATCAAGTCACCAGTTTGATGAGGCAGGGAGAGGTTTTTCCATAAGGTTTGATGCAGCGCTGGATATGCGGATGGACAGGCGGCAAACGGTAACGGCGGCTGATATACTAAAGAATTTTTCAGAGACTCAACTGCATAAATTATTTGAACAGTACGGAGAAGTTACAAATGCTAAAACACTTGCCAAAACGATTGTACATCAAAGAACGGTAGCAGCGATTAAAACGATTAATGAATTAAAGCAGGCTTTACAGCCGGTGGTGAAAGGAAATCCTCAAAAATATTTTGCACAGGTGTTCCAGGCTTTGAGGATTGAAGTGAATGACGAGTTTGGTGCATTGAAAGAACTGCTGGAACAATCCATTACCTTATTAAAACCTTCAGGACGGATAGCCATCATTACATTTCATTCATTAGAAGACAGGATAGTGAAGAATTTTTTTCGGTCAGGCACATTTGCTGAAACGGAAGAGGACGATCTGTATGGTAATAAATATGTGAGCCCTTTGAAACCGGTAAACAAAAAACCGGTTACAGCAACTGAAAAGGAATTGAGACAAAACCCGAGAAGCAGAAGTGCTAAACTGAGAGTGGCCGAGAAAAAAGACTGATCGCAAAACCAAAATAAAAAGAAACCAACTTATTGAATCATTCATATCCTGATGACTGAATTAAAAACTACACAGCAGGAAGAAATAACATCCAGGTCGTTTGACTGGAAAAGATTGCTCAACTACAAGTGGGTGGTTAAGAATATTCCCTTCTTTTTATTCCTGGCATTTTTAGCAGTGTTATATATATATAATGGTCATTTAGCAGATAAGCTTACACGTAAGATTGGTGTTACTGAAAAGCATATTAAGGAGTTGCAATACGAATATAAAACAGTAAAAAGCGAAGTGATATTCAGGAGCAAAGCAAGTGAACTGGTTAGGGCGGTGGAGCCATTAGGCTTAAAAGAATTAGAACAACCGCCGGTAGTGTTGAATAATGCCCCGGCTCAATGATGATGAAGAAAGAATTAATGCTTGTAATAAAATAATATCCGCCTGCTTAAGGATAATGGAAATAAGAAAAGACATACAATGGAGAGTAAGCCTCAGTTTTTTACTGATGGTGCTGCTGGGCGTTGTAGTGATAGGCAGAACTATTTATATACAACAGTTCGAAGGAAAATACTGGCAGAGTATGGGTGACAGTCTTCACCAGAGATTCATGCCACTCACGGCAGAAAGAGGAAGTATTTATAGTGAGGATGGAAATATCCTAAGTACTTCTGTTCCCATTTTTGACATCTATGTTGATTTTGCCGCAGACGGCCTGAGAGAAAAAGAAGGGAAAAGGTTTAAAGACAATGTTGATTCCTTAAGTATTTACCTGGCCGAACTTTTTAGGGATAAACCAGCGGCTGCATATAAAAAAGAAATGCAGTTGGCTTATAAAAATAAAGACCGCTATTATCCATTAAAAAAGAAAATTTCTTTTTCGGAATATATCGCTATGAGAAATTTTCCTTTGGTAAGACAGGGAAAAAATAAAAGCGGTTTTATTGTTGATGTGAGAGATAAGCGGATCAATCCTTATGTGCTGCTGGCAAACAGGACCATTGGTATATCAAGAGCCAACGCTTCCAAAGTTGGACTTGAACAAACCTATGATAGTTTTTTAAGAGGCACTAACGGTCAGCGTTTGATGCGGTATGTAGCTGGTTCTTATTTGCCGGTTGAAGGATTGGAAGTGGAGCCGGAAAATGGCAAAGATATAATGACAACACTTGACACTTATATGCAGGATGTTGCAGAGAGTGCATTGATGAAGATGCTGGTTGGTAATAATTCTTTACATGGTACTGCTATCATTATGGAAACAGCAACAGGTAAGATAAAAGCGATTGCCAATCTTGGCCAGGTAAAAGATGCTGATGGATTACCAAAGAAAGATTTCAATGGCAATAGTATTTACACAGAGGATCTGAATTATGGTATTGGTAAAGCAACAGAGCCCGGTTCTATTTTTAAACTGGCTACTTTGATCGCTTTGATGGAGGATAAGTATGTAGATAAAAACACGATCGTTGATTGCGAAGGTGGTTCAAAATATTTTTATGGGTTGAGAATAAAGGACTCACATTTGGGCGCACACGAAATTACTGTAAAGGATGCTTTTTCACATAGTAGTAATGTGGCATTTGCAAAGCTGGCCGATCAATATTATCACACACAGCCATCAAAATTCACTGATTACCTGCACAGGTTCAGGTTAGATACAATGACTGGTATTGATATTACTGCAACATCCGGAAGGCCTTTAATTAAAAAGCCCACAAATAAACGCAGCTGGTATAACACCACTATTCCTTACATGGCGCATGGATATGAAGAACTGGTAACACCATTACATATGCTGATGCTGTATAATGCTGTTGCGAATAATGGTAAGCTGATGAAGCCATATTTAGTAAATGCTGTAAAAGAATATGGAGTGGATGTAAAAACATTTGAACCAACGGTACTGGTTGATAAAATATGCAGTGATGCAACATTGGAACAGGTTAAAGAATGTCTTGGAGCAGTAGTAGACAGCTTACATGGAACCGGCCACAGGGTTTTATTTGATAGCGCTTATAAGATCGCCGGTAAAACCGGTACTGCAGTAACGGCTTTGGATAACAGGGGTTATAACAAAGGCAACAAGATTTACCAGGCTTCTTTCATTGGATATTTCCCGGCGAACCAGCCAAAATATACAATGGCAGTGGTGATACAAAACAGTAATGAATCAAAATTGATATACGGTGCAGATGTATCAGGCACAGTGTTTAAAGAAATAAGTGATAAGGTGTATGCAAAATATTTAACTAACAAAAAGTACAGTGCCCCAGCAGCAATCGATACAATGCCATATAACTATTATGGTTTAAAGAATGAATTGAATTCAATTCTTGCAACAATGAAGATGCCTTATGCTGATTCAGCAATGAGCGGATACTGGCGCAGCATGTATGTAAAGAATAATACCGCCACACTGCAACAACCTGCAGATATGGCTGCAAATGGAATGATGATCCCAAATGTAGTAGGTATGGGTTTGAAGGATGCCGTGTATATGACAGAAAATAAAGGATTGAAAGTAATGGTAACAGGAAAGGGTAGGGTAATAAGCCAGTCGTTGCCGGCCGGGGCAACATTTAAAAAAGGCCAGACAATAACATTGTTTTTGAATTGACTTTACAGGATATACTATATAAAGTAAGCATCAGGAGTGTAAAGGGTAACACCAATACATCCATTAGCGATCTTCAAATTGATTCCCGTAAAGTAAAAAATGGTTCTTGTTTTATTGCAGTAAAGGGATACGCAGCTGACGGTCACCAGTTTATTGAAACAGCAGTAGCGAATGGTGCAGCAGCAATTATTTGTGAAGTGATGCCGCAAAACATCAACGAAAAAGTTGTTTATATACAGGTTGAGGATAGTTCGGTAGCAGCAGGATATATGAGCCATAACTTTTATGGCGAACCTTCTTTGAAATTAAAGCTAGTGGGTGTAACAGGCACCAATGGTAAAACAACCATCGCCACGCTGCTATGGAAATTGTTCAGTGCATTGGGTTATAAATGCGGATTGATAAGTACAGTGCAAAATCAAATTGGCGATGAGGTTATTTCAGCAACGCATACAACACCGGATGCTGTTAGTGTGAACAGGTTGATGAGACAAATGCTGGATGCAGGTTGTGAATACGTGTTTATGGAATGCAGCAGCCATGCAATTCACCAGAATCGTATTGCAGGTTTACAGTTTGCAGGTGCTTTGTTCAGCAACATCACACATGACCATTTGGATTATCATAGAACATTTGATGAATACATCCGTGTAAAGAAATCCTGGTTTGATGGTTTGCCTTCATCAGCTTTTGCCATCAGCAATTTAGATGATAAGCGAGGGATGGTGATGCTGCAAAATACAGCGGCAAAAAAATATTACTACAGCCTTAAAACCATGGCTGACTTTAAAGGAAAGATCCTTGAAAATAGTTTGACTGGTTTGCACATGATGGTGAATGAGCAGGAAGTGTATTTCAGGTTGATTGGTGAATTCAATGCATACAACCTGGTAGCTGTATATGGTGCGGCTGTTTGTCTGGGAAAAGATAAACAGCAGGTGTTGCAGGCATTGAGCAGTTTATCTGGTGCAGAAGGGAGGTTTGATTATAGTGTAAGCAAGAATGATAAAGTGATCGGCATTGTTGATTATGCACACACACCCGATGCGCTGTTGAATGTTTTGGCAACAATAAAGAATTTAAAACAGGGGCATGAGCATATTATAACAGTAGTTGGATGTGGTGGTGACAGGGATAAAACAAAGCGCCCCGTTATGGCAGAGGTAGCATGTGAGTACAGTGATAAAGTGATCTTCACTTCCGATAATCCAAGAAGTGAAGACGCAATGGAAATATTAAAAGATATGGAAGCTGGTGTAAGTGTGGTGGCAAGAAAAAAATATATCTCTATCGCAGACAGGAAAGAAGCAATTAAAACAGCAATAAGCCTGGCGCAAAAAGAGGATATCATCTTAATAGCAGGCAAGGGACATGAAAAATACCAGGAGATAAAAGGAGTAAAATATGATTTTGATGATAAGAGTGTGTTGAGTGAAATGTTTGAACTGTTGGAAAAATAAAGAAAGAATAAGTAACAGATAATTGGCGAATTACCAAATCACCAAATTATCAAATCACGACTATGCTGTATCACATTTTTGATTGGGTAACGCACAACTGGAATAAATCAATTTTTCCAGGAAGCCTCCTCTTTAAGTTCATCACTTTCAGGGTACTGCTGGCTGTTATACTCAGTCTCATAATTACCACAGTATTTGGTAAGAAGTTGATAGCATACCTGCAGAAAAAACAATTGGGTGAAAGTGTAAGGGATTTGGGTTTGGCAGGTGAACAACAAAAGAAAGGCACCCCCACAATGGGAGGTATTATAATCATACTTGGTATAATAATACCCACGTTGTTGCTGGCTAATTTGAATAAAACTTATATCAGGCTGATGCTTTTGTGTACAGTGTGGTTAGGATTGATCGGTTTTATAGATGATTACTTAAAAATAAGAGCGAAAAGAATTGCACAACAAAAAGGTATTGCATACAAGAAGAGTGATAGCGATGGATTAGCAGGAAGGTTTAAAATTTTTGGACAGGTAATGTTGGGAATTATCGTAGGTGTTACACTTTATTTCAGTCCCAATGTAACAGTGAAAAGAGAGTTATTGCCGGATGATACAATTCAGGTAATACAAAGAGGCGAAAGAAAAATAAATGAAGATACTGTGATGATTGATGGACAGGCTCACCGGTTTGTAACAGTGAAAACGCCTATAACAACAATACCATTCGTAAAGAACCATGAGTTTAATTATGCGAAGCTGTTGCCTGCAAGCTGGGAGAAGTTTACCTATATCATTTACATCATCATTGTAATATTTATAGTAACAGCAGTGAGTAATGGCGCCAACATAACAGACGGCCTTGATGGTTTGGCAACAGGTGTGAGCGCCATCATTGGTATATGTCTTGGGATATTCGCCTATGTTAGCGGCAATATAAAATTTGCAGAATACCTGAATATCATGTATATCCCTAACCTCGCCGAGCTGTCAATTTTTATTGCGGCATTTGTGGGTGCCTGTATCGGTTTTCTCTGGTACAACGCTTATCCGGCACAGGTATTCATGGGTGATACAGGAAGCCTTGCACTGGGTGGCATCATTGCAGCGCTGGCAATTATTGTTCGTAAAGAATTGTTGATACCATTTTTCTGCTTCGTGTTTTTGGTAGAGAATTTAAGCGTAATGATACAGGTGAGCTACTTTAAATACACAAAGAAAAAATATGGAGAAGGGAGACGGGTGTTTTTGATGAGCCCGTTACATCATCATTATCAAAAGTTGGGTTACCATGAAAGCAAGATAGCAGTGCGGTTTTGGATAGTAACCATATTAAGTGTGGTAATGGCAATTGTGACGCTGAAATTAAGATGATAAACTCCTCAGGGTCTTGGTTAAAGGAGTTATACCATATATGCCTATACCGATGAAAAACCAAAGTCCGTCTTATGACGGAGCCAAATGAAGACACCCATTAAATTCTATGCTTTTGAAGAACCAATTTTTTCGTCCTGTGAAAACAAAACTTTAAGCCGGCGGAAGATAAACGTATAGACCTGTTAAATTCTATACTATTGAAAAACCAATTTTTTACTGGGCAGCAGTGCATGTATTAATTGAACGGCGTAATGAAAAGAATGGTCATACTTGGAGCAGGCGAAAGCGGTGTGGGAGCAGCCATACTGGCAAAGCAACAAGGGTATGATGTATTCGTAAGCGACGGCGGCCCAATTAAAGAACACTTCAAAGAAGAGATGAAGCAGCACAACATTTCATTTGAAGAAAGAGTGCACAGCGAAGAGAAAGTTCTTACTGCAGATGAAGTAATGAAAAGTCCCGGCATTCCTGAAAAAAATGAACTGGTAAAAAAGATCAGGAAGAAAGGGATACCGGTTATCAGCGAGATCGAGCTGGCCTGGCGTTACAAAGGCAACAGCAGGATCATTGCTATCACCGGTACGAATGGTAAAACAACCACTACTTCGCTTACTTACCACATCTGCAAAAATGGTGGTGCTGATTGTGCAATGGTTGGCAATATTGGTTACTCGTTTGCAAAGCAAGTGGCCATTGAACCCAAAGCATTGTACGTGGTAGAAATAAGTTCTTTTCAACTCGACGACATTAAGGATTTCCGTCCGGATGTAGCAGTACTTACTAACATTACCGAAGACCATTTAGACAGGTACGATTACAACATGCAGAACTATATCGACAGTAAGTTCCGCATTACGATGAACCAGGCAGCAGATGATGTTTTCATTTATTGTTTGGATGATGAAATAACAAGAAACAATATTAACAGGTATCCCATTAAATCAAAGCTATACCCAATCACTATGAGTAAACAACTGCCACAGGGCGCTTACATCAGCAATGCAGAAATGCACTTAAAATGGAAAGGAGAAGAAATGCAGATGAGTATACAGGATTTTGCATTAAAAGGAAAACACAATCAGTACAACAGTATGGCTGCAGGCATTGCTTCAATTGCAGTTGACATTAAAAAGGAACATGTGAGGGAATCATTACAAACATTCCAGAGCCTGGAGCACAGGATGGAACCTGTCGCAACAATTCGTGGAGTGGAATTTATAAACGACAGCAAAGCGACGAATGTAAACAGTACCTGGTTCGCTTTGGAAAGTATGACAAAGCCAACAATATTAGTGTTAGGTGGAGTTGATAAGGGTAATGATTATTCAATATTAATGGAACTCGTGAAGGAAAAAGTAAAAGCAATCGTATGTATGGGTATTGATAACCGTAAGATACACGAGGCTTTTGGTTCTGTGGTTTCGTTGATGGTAAATACATCATCAGCGGAAGAAGCAGTACAGGCGGCATTTCATTTCGCAACAAAGGGAGATGTAGTGTTATTAAGCCCGGCCTGTGCAAGTTTCGACCTGTTCAAAAATTATGAGGACAGGGGAGATCAATTCAAAAAAGCTGTAAAAGATTTATAGAAATATAAATAAAGACGGTTGAACAAAAAGTAAACTCCCAAACTCACCCCTCTCCTTAAGGAGAGGGGCCGGGGGTGAGGTAAAACAGAAGAGAGCATAAGAAAAGAATACTCTCCACCAAAGAAAACAAGATGCCCAACAAGCTCGACATATTAAAACAAATGCTCGGTTTCACTGAAACAAGTGAAGGAGCTTTCACATCTTCTATAAAAGGATTGGGGCCAACTAATCTTGTCAATAAAACAAAAGGCGACAGGGTGATCTGGGCAATCGTTATTATCCTCACTTTAGTGAGCTTGCTGGTAGTGTATAGCAGTACCGGTTCGTTAGCTTATAAATATAGCAAGAGCACAGAGAGTTTTTTATTCAAACAACTTGCGTTCATAGTGCTGGGAGTATTGATCATTTATTTTGCTCACCGTGTTAACTATACCATCTATTCAAGGGCGGCAATCATTTTGTTTCTTATATCTGTACCATTATTAATATACACTTTGGTTTTTGGTGTGCAATTGAATTCAGGCAGCCGGTGGATAAGACTCCCGGTGATCAATATGACATTCCAGACTTCCGATCTGGCAAAGCTTGCTTTATTCATGTACCTCAGCAGGCAGTTAAGCCGTAAACAAAATGTTATAAAAGATTTTAAGAAGGGATTTCTGCCGATCATTATACCAGTTGGTATCATATGTGTGCTGATTGCACCGGCAAATCTTTCCACCGCCATGCTGATAGCAGGTACAAGTATTTTGTTAATGTTTATCGGGCGGGTAAATACAAAGCATATTTTGGCTACTATTGGTATAGCAATGATACCTGCAATTTTGCTCATCACTATTGCAGTGGGTTATTACGATAAAGCCGAACATAAATCAAAAGACCTCCCGTCGATACTATCTGTTGGGCGTGTCCCAACATGGATTGGAAGAATTCAGACGTTCATCTACAGTACCAAAGAAGATCAGAATGAAAAACTCTACCAGATCAACCAGGCAAAAATTGCAATAGCAAAAGGCGGCTGGCTCGGTAAAGGCCCGGGCAATAGTGAGCAACGCAACTTTCTGCCACACTCTTACAGTGATTTTATTTTCGCCATTATACTGGAAGAGTATGGTTTGCTGGGAGGAACATTCATTGTTTTTATTTACCTCCTGTTCTTATACCGATGTATCCGGTTGTATCAAAAATGCCCTTTTGCTTTTGGCGCATTCCTTGCGCTGGCGCTGAGCTTTACGCTGGTGATACAGGCTATTGCCAATATGGGTGTGAACGTGAATGTATTTCCAAATACAGGTGTTACGTTGCCGTTAGTGAGTATGGGTGGCAGTAGTTTCCTGTTCACCTGCTTAGCGATCGGTATCATATTGAGTGTGGCAAGAAACGTAGAGATGCAGGAAGGTAAAGCAATTGCTGCTGCAGTGGTAGCAAATGAAGAGGCTAAGGAAGAGAAGAAATAATTTTTGTACCCGGTCGGTTCCGTTAGCTAACGGACAGACCGGATTTAAGGTAGTGAATGACTGATAATATAAAAAAAGAAGCACACTTAAACTTCATCATGGCAGGTGGAGGAACAGGTGGTCACATTTTTCCGGCAGTTGCAATTGCCAATGCAATAAAAAGACTGCGGCCCGATGCAAATATTTTGTTCATCGGTGCAAAAGGAAAAATGGAAATGGAAAAAGTGCCGCAGGCGGGATATAAGATTGAAGGATTACCAATTGCAGGTTTTAACAGGAGTTCTTTGATAAAAAATGTTGGATTGCCTTTTAAACTGATAAAAAGTTTTTTACGGGTTAAAAGCATTTTCAAAAGATTTAAACCAGATGCTGTGATAGGCGTGGGAGGTTATTCAAGTTTTCCTGTTTTACGTTCTGCACAATCACAGGGAATATCATCTTTCATTCATGAGAGTAATTCCTTTGCCGGCAAAAGCAATATGATGCTTGGTAAAAAAGCAACAAAGATTTTTGTTGCGATCGATGGAATGGAAAAGTTTTTCCCGGCAGAAAAGATCCGCATCAGCGGTAACCCTGTAAGAGCAAGCATTACCAATAGTAATATAAGCAGGGATGAAGCCATTAAGTTTTTTGGATTGGATCCTGAAAAGAAAACGGTATTGTCAGTTGGTGGCAGTCTTGGTGCCAAAGGGATCAACGAAGCATTAGATAAACACATTGATGAATTTGGAAACAATGGGCTTCAGCTGATCTGGCAAACAGGAAGGCCTTACGCATTGCAGGCGCAGGAAAGAGTTGCCGGCAGGAAAAATATCTGGGCAAATGATTTTATAACCCAGATGGAATATGCCTACGCAGCTGCAGATGTGATCATCAGCCGCAGCGGCGCAATGAGTGTAAGTGAAATATGTGTGATAAAAAAACCGGTGGTATTTGTCCCGTTTCCTTTTGCTGCGGAAGATCACCAAACAGTAAATGCAAAAAAATTGGTTGACAGAGACGCAGCAATGATGGTGAAAGACAACGAAGCATCAGAAAAATTAGTCTCAACGATTATTGCACTGGCAAAAGACGAACAAAAACAAAACGAGTTAAAACAAAACATAAGCAAACTGGCAGTAACAGATGCTGATGTTATAATAGCAAAGGAAATATTAAAAAGTTTAGGAGTTTAGAAGGTTTAGAATGAAAAGCGTTCCTGAAATAATAGAGTCTTTAAAAGTTTCCCTTCAGGGGACGGAAGGGGTTTACTTTTTAGGTATCGGCGGAATTGGTATGAGTGCATTGGCAAGATACTTTAATGCAAATGCTGTTTCGGTAAGCGGTTATGATAAAACAGAAACAACATTATGTAAGGAGTTAGTTGCTGAAGGAATAAAAATTCATTACGAGGATAGTATTGAGCTCATTGATAAGAATGCAAAGCTGGTGATATATACACCCGCTGTTCCAAAAGACCACAAAGAACTGAATTATTACCTGGCACATGATTATACTGTTGTGAAACGCAGTGAAGTGCTGGGAGCAATTACAGCCAGTGGTTTTAATATATGCGTGGCTGGTACACATGGTAAAACAACCACTAGCAGTATGGTGGCACATATATTAAGACATACCGGTTATGGGTGTAATGCTTTTCTTGGTGGTATCGCTGTTAACTATAACAGCAACTTTTGGAGCAGCGATAAAAATGTATATGTAGCTGAGGCTGATGAATACGACAGGAGTTTTTTGAAGTTAAGCCCTAATGTTGCTATAATCAGCTCGATGGATCCTGATCACCTGGATATATATGGCACAGCAGAAAACATGGAACAGGCTTTCATTGATTTTTCTGCCAGGATAAAACCAGGTGGTTTATTGATCAGCAAATATGGATTAAAAAGAAATGCTGATCTGAACGCATCACAGCATCTTACTTATGATGTTGATAATGCAAAAGCTGAAATAAACTCACATAACATTCGGATAGATAACGGTAGTTATTTATTTGATGTGAAAGTGAAAGATAAAACGGTGAAAGGTGTGTTGCTGAACATGGGGGGAATGCATAATATAGAAAATGCCACCGCCGCCATTGCCGTAGCAGTTCATTTAAATATTGAAGAAGAAAAGATCAAAGCCGCTGTTGCTGCTTTCAGGGGAGTGAAGAGAAGATTTGAGTATATCATAAAGAATGATACAAATGTGATGATCGATGATTACGCCCATCACCCTGAAGAATTGAGAGCATTGATAACCGGAGCGAAGAAATTGTTCAGCAGTAAAAAGTGCACGGTTGTATTTCAGCCACACTTATTCAGCCGGACAAAAGATCATGCCGGCGGCTTTGCAGAAGTGCTGGATACAGCCGATGAAGTAATACTGTTGCCGATCTATCCTGCACGGGAATTACCAATGGAAGGCGTGAACAGTGAAATGATATTGAAACGGATGAAAAACAAAAATTCAAAAGTAGTAAGCAAGGAAGAGCTGCTTGTTGAAATAAAAAATAAAAAACCGGAACTATTGATCACATCAGGTGCAGGAGATATAGATGTATTAGTGGAACCGATAAAAAGAATATTAGAAAACTGATAAAAGTGTAAGTGGTACAGACAAAAACGATATTAAAATGGACTTTCACCACATTGTGGATCGCATTAGGCGCAGGTGTGTTGGTATTGCTGGTGGCTGCAATAAAAAAAGAAGAAAGTGAGAAATGCACCGGTTTGAATATTGTGATACATGGTGTAAGCAATAATTTCTTTGTTGATAAAAGCGATATCATCAATGAGCTTAATCAATACATTGATGGTTCGCCGCAAGGACAACCATTGAGTTACTTCAACCTGAGATCACTGGAGAGTGACCTGCAAAAAAATATTTGGGTAAAGAAAACGCAATTGTTCTTTGACAATAACAGGGTGCTTCAAATAATCGTAACCGAAAGAGAGCCTGCTGCAAGAGTATTTACCTCCGCCGGAACTACTTTTTATATCGACAGCAGCATCGCTATGCTGCCATTGAGCGAAAAGTTTTCTGCAAGGCTGCCTGTGTTCACCAATTTCCCTTCTGACAAAGCTGTGCTGTCAAAAAATGATAGTGCTTTATTGAGGGATGTTTATAATATCAGTGCTGCTATTCAAAAAGACTCTTTTATAATGGCATTGATTGAACAGGTTGATATCACTTCTCAAAGAACATTTGAAATGGTGCCGAAGATCGGTGATGGTATGATTGGATTTGGCGATGCAACAGATATTGAAAAGAAATTCAGCAAACTAAAACTGTTCTATGAACAGATCATGCCAAAGAGCGGATGGGATTATTACAGCAGGATCGATGTTCAATATAAAGGACAGGTTGTGGCTAAAAGAAAAGGTGCTGAAGATAAAACTGCGGATTCACTGCGGGCATTGCAAATGATGCAGATGATCGCTCAAACAGCAGAAGACCTGGCAAATGATTCACTGCAGATAATAATGCAGGATAATGATCGCAATACAACAAATACAAATTTGATAGACCAATCAATAGAGAGAGATGATGAACAGGCGAATGAAAATGAAAGCCCCGTACGAATTATTGATCAGTCAGTTGGTGGCGGTGTGGTGACAAACAATAAAGCATTATCTGATCCTGTACCCATGAAAAACCCGGGTGATGCTGGCAAGAAGCCAGTTGTAACTGCAATTGTAAAACCTGCAGTAACCAAGCCCGCGATAAAAAAGCCGGCAGTTGTAAAGCCTGCAGCACCCAAACCGGTTATGAATAAACCGGCGACGATCAATAAACCAGCAACCATAACAAAGCCGGCACAAGCAAAGCCGTCAGCAGGTAATGAAAAACCAGCTGTAAACAAGCCTAAGCCAGTCCCTGTGAAAGCAATTTCTGATAAGCCAAAAGCAGTAATGCCAAAGCCGAAACAGAACGATTATTAGAAATTGAAAATGGAAAATGAAAGGAAGAAAGAGAAAAGGATGAATAACGAATAAACAGTACAAGTGAGTGACACAACGATGATGAACAAGGATTAAATGATGACAAAACAATTAAACAATATAACAATACAACCATTAAAAACACAAAACACTAACACATACGATTATGACCAACGAACAAACAAACCCATTTGATAACGGAGCAGTGAATAACAACCCCGTTATTGTAGGCCTTGACATCGGCACTACAAAAATTGCGGCTATTGCCGGCCGTAAGAATGAATATGGCAAACTCGAAATCCTCGGCTTTGGCCGTGCTAACAGCAATGGCGTGCAACACGGTATGGTGTTGAACATCGACCAAACCATCAAAGCAATACAAACTGCTTTGGAGAATTGCTATGCATCCAATCCAAATCTTGCTATCAGCGAAGTGTATGTTGGAATTGCGGGCCACCACATCAAGAGTTTGCAAACAAGGGGAGATATTGTAAGGCAGAATACAGAAGAAGAGATACGCCAGGAAGAAATTGATAGGCTGATAGCTGATCAATACCGCACTTATATTCCTGCAGGTGACCAGATCATCGATGTGATACCACAGGAATTTACAGTAGATAATTTTCAGAATATTCCTAACCCGATCGGGTACAGCGGTGTGAAAGTGGGAGCAAACTTCCACATCATCACTGGTGATAAAACTGCGATACGTAATATCAACCGCAGTGTTGAAAAATCAGGATTGCGTACACAGGATCTCGTACTGCAACCATTGGCATCTGCTGCAGCTGTAATGTGCGACCAGGACCTGGAAGCTGGTGTTGCTATCGTTGATATTGGTGGTGGTACAACTGATCTTGCTGTTTTTTATGAAGGCATTTTAAAACATACTGCCGTTATTCCATTCGGAGGTGAGAATATCACTAATGATATTAAGAACGGATTGGGAGTTTTAAAAACACAGGCTGAGCAAATGAAAGTTCAGTTTGGCAGTGCATTGGCTGATGAAGCAAAGGCAAATGCATTTATTACTATTCCGGGTTTGCGTGGTATGCCTCCAAAAGAGATAAGCGTTAAAAATTTAGCAGGTATCATACAGGCACGTATGAGTGAGATAATGGATTTTGTTTCTTACCACTTAAAGCAAGTTGGTTTGGATACAAGATTATTAAATGGTGGTGTGATATTGACTGGTGGTGGTTCTCAATTAAAACATTTGATACAGTTAACAGAATATGTGACTGGCTTAAATGCAAGGATCGGTTATCCAAATGAACATTTGGCAAGCGGTCATATTGATGAGCTGACCAAGCCCATGTACAGCACTTGTATCGGTTTAATATTAAAAGGATACAACGATTACGAAAACAAGAACAAACAGTTTACAGAGCAATTCAGAAGAGTGGAAGTGCCTTCTTCATTACAGCAGGAAGCTGTTGACGAAACATTAGCATTGCCACAGGAAGAAACAATGATGATGCAGAGCAACGGAATGCACAAAGTGAAAGAACGCAAATCGTTGAAGACATTCATGGATTCGTTCAAGAATGGTTTGATCGACCTGTTCAAAGAAGAAGGAGATGCTCAATTATAAGATCACAAAAAATAGTTCTTTAAATACCAACTAACCATTAATTCAAAAGCTGCAGGTTATAATTAAGCAGCAATAAATTTTTTGCTATGATACATTTTGATCTACCAAAGGAACAGTCATCCATCATCAAAGTAATTGGCGTGGGTGGCGGTGGCAGCAACGCTGTTAACCACATGTTTTCTCAAAATATAGATGGAGTGAACTTCATCATCTGTAACACAGATGCACAGGCGATCGCTCAAAGCAGGGTGCCGAATAAAATTCAGTTAGGGCCACACTTAACACAGGGACTTGGAGCAGGTGCTAATCCTGATATCGGCCGCCAGGCAACAGAAGAAAGCCTTGAAGAAATAAGACGCATACTGGAAGTAAATACCAAGATGGCATTCATTACTGCCGGTATGGGTGGTGGCACCGGTACGGGTGGTGCTCCAATTGTTGCAAAAGTGTGTAAGGACCTCGGCATATTGACCGTGGGTATTGTTACCACTCCTTTTGCTTATGAAGGAAAGAAACGTTTGGCACAGGCTGAAGAAGGAATAAAATTATTGGAAGGCCATGTTGATACATTATTGGTGATCAGCAATGATAAACTGCGTCACCAGTTTGGTAATTTAAAAATGAAGGAAGCATTTTCAAAAGCTGATAATGTACTGGCGACTGCTGCAAAATGTATCACAGATGTTATCAACAGCACGGGCCAGATAAATGTTGACTTTGCTGATGTATGTACCGTAATGAAGAATGGTGGTGTTGCAATACTCGGCAGTGCAACAGGTGAAGGTGAGAACAGGGCACAGGTCGCTATTGAAAATGCACTCAACTCTCCATTGCTTAATGATAATGATATCAAAGGGGCAAGATGGATACTTATCAACATCAATTCATGCGAAGGCGAACATGAATTCACCATGGATGAAGTTGAGATAATCCAGAATTATTTGTTAGGCAGGGCAGGAGAAGGAACAGATGTGATACTTGGTTTGGGATATGATAATACGTTAGGTTCAGCGATCGGTATTACTTTGATAGCAACCGGTTTTGAACATAAGGACCCGTTTGCAAAAACATTGCATAATCCTGAAGCAGAAAAGAAAGAAGACAAGATTGTCATGTCTCTTGAAATGCCTGTGAAAGAAGTAAAAAAACCAGTGCAGCCTGCTATGCAGGCAGAAGCACCTGTAGTTGAACCGGTACAGGAAATACCTGCAGTTGAATTAGTGGTAGAGACACCTGTGGTTGAGCTGCCAAAAGAAGAAACAACAGAACCTGAAAAAATAGTAATGCAACTGGCAACACCCGAAATGCCGGAAGTAAAAGAGCCTGTTATAACCACGGGAATCTCATCTGTCAACATGAAAGCAACTACACCGGAAAAACAGGCCGAGCCAGACTCGGCCACTGCTCCGGTGTTCTTTGAAATTTCTTCTTCCGCCGACCAAATTCCGGTAATAGAATTTGACATACCTGAAACACCGGTACCTGTTAAAAAAGAAGAAGAAACGGTAAATGAAACACCTGTTACTAACGTTAACGAAGAACCCAAAGTCGCTAGCACGCCTGTTTCGTCAGCAGGCGGATACCTGGCCAAACCTCAAAACCTTTTTGCTTATGAGGAGAAGCCACAACAAGAATCCAATACTACTGAGGAACTAACCCCTTTGCAAAGTATTCCACAGGCCGACGAACCTGAGTTTGAAATGCAGATGGTGGTTAAAGATTCCCATCAAGCGGCGGAGGAACTGCCAATTGCACCTCAAACCCAGCACCCACTTATTTCATCTTCTGTTGAGGAGCCTGCTGTGCAGGACGAATCAGAAGAGTTAAGGCGCCGGGCAGCTGACAGGATCACTAAGTTGCGTAATTTGTCATTCAACATTAATGCAGCGGATCCCAATAACGAGTTTGAGTCTGTGCCGGCCTACCTTCGCCGCAACATGGAACTGCACAATTCCCTTGCAGATGTTGAAAGCTTCTACAGTAACTACCAGGTAAAGACAGACGAAAATAACCAGGCAGAAATAAGTACTATCAATACATTTTTAGAAGGAAAGAAACCGGATTAAAGAAGATTGTTTGTTAATTATAGTGTGTGTTAGCCCCCAATGCAAATTGGGGGCTTGTGTTTTTATTATGTTACCAGCAGAAGTATTTATGTTGTGCTTCTCCCCGATGTTAATCAGGATTCCGGCTTACGCCGGAACTTGTACAAAATGTCTTTATTGAGCCGTTATTGATGCGTAGATGGTTGCGTTTTCTTAATTAAGAAAACAGACTTATAAATCATTACGTGCCGAAGGACGTAAGCCACAAAATGTGAGTGGCATTATAACGTCCGGGCATTGGCGAAGTACGGGAATTAGGATTGTGTCCGCCGGAACTAAAAATGATTAAAGATTTATTGCCTTACGTTTATAAGCAATTTGCCAATGCACAATTAATAGTAAAAGTGCCATCACTCCGATTGAAACAAGAGAAGAATTCAAAGTGCCGAGCTGTAACCCACCTTTTTCTATTGGTTTAGTCAGAAAGTCACCAAATGTTGCACCAAATGGGCGAGTGAAAACAAACGCTATCCAAAATAGAACGACATGATTTATTTTCGTTAAATAGTGCAACAGCACAACAATTAGAATCACACTTCCAGTTACCATTGCTCCATTGAGATAACTCAAGCCGAAATAGTCCCCAAGAAAATCCCCAAATGCAGTTCCTAAACTATTTGAAAAGAGAATTGCAGTCCAATAATATATTTCTTTTTTCTTTTCAGTAATGGGATAAACTTCAAGGTTTTTGTATTTAAAAAACCACAAGAAAAGAGTTAAAGCGAGGCTACTTACAAGCAGAAGGCTTCCCAGGGTGTAACCAAGATGAAGCGACCTGTCAATATAATCTGAAATTTCAGTTCCTAAAGTTGTTGTGGCAATTATGACTAACCAATAGATACCAGGTATGTATTTTCTGACAGAGAGCTGAATAATCAATATTAGAAAGAAAAAAGCAAGTGTAATAGCTATTCCTATTGTATAACCCAGGTCCAGCGTCATTGAAATAAAATCACCTAATGTTTCACCAAGGGTTGTGGCAACAATTTTCATTATCCAAAAAATGAAGGTGATTTTAGCAACCTTATTAAACTGTTGAAACGTCATACAGGGCATATCTCAACAAATATGCCATTCGTGAAATGCTGATGACTAAGGGTTGCAGCCTTGTGTAAATACTCGGTGATAATTTGTTCTTTTAAGTCCATAAAATGATTGATTTGTAGTCAACCTATTTCAGAACGAGACAATTTTCAGTTGATTGATCTTCCGTCTGCCCAGCTATTATAAATACTCGTGTTATGTGCCGGCTTTTTTCATTGTTCTACTTAATCGATTCAAGTATTTTAATAAACCCTTTGATTTCTCTTTTATCATATGCTCTAATTGTCGCACAAAAATTGCCGTCCGAAAAAACTTTTGCTAAATAAACTGAATCTTCTTTTTCAACAGTCCAGCTAACCATCTGTCGTAATATAAATGATGGAATAGTATCGCTCTGTCTATTTACAGGCTTTCCAGAGCATGCTACAAACAATATAAAATGCGAAAGTTTTTAAAACTTTCGCATTTCCCCGAATAGTTAAAAAAACGAAGTTTGTTAATGGCCTTTTTTTCACAGCAGCCGGTCTCCGCCTGCGTTCGTGGCACACGAATGCAGAATCTGCCCTTCAAAGTTTTTAACTTGCAGTCTTATTTAAGAATCTCCATGAACATCGATCAATATTTTCAAAGAATCAATTATGCCGACCCAACTCCACTAACATTTGAAACACTTTCAAAACTTCAAATGACACATCTTATGCATGTGCCTTTTGAAAACCTGGATATTCATAATAACACAAGAATTGATCTGGACAATTTATTTGATAAAATAGTTGTAAGAAGGAGAGGTGGTTTTTGTTATGAGCTTAATGGTTTGTTTTATCAATTACTTAAAGAGCTTGATTTTACAGTTAAGATGATCTCAGCAAGAGTATATGATGGAAAAGGCGGTTATAGTCCCGAGTTTGATCATATGGCACTTATCGTAAGCATAGGTAATGAGAATTATCTTACCGATGTTGGCTTTGGTGAGTTTGCATTTTATCCAATCAAAATTGAATTCAATAAAGAAGTAAATGATCCAAGAGGAATTTTCAGAATAGTAGCTTTTGATGACACTTATAAAGTTGTTGAAAAGAAAAATGAAAATGGGGAGTTTGTTCCTGAGTATATGTTTTCAGAGAAGGAAAGACAAATCCCTGAGTTTTATGAAAGGTGTAATTATCATCAAACAAACAGTGAATCTCATTTCAAACAAAAAAGAATTTGCTCTTTGCCAATAGCAAATGGAAGGATCACTTTAACTGCAGATACATTAAAGACAACCAATGGTAAAGAAGTAACTCAAAGAACATTAAATAATGAGGAGGAAGTGCAACAGGTATTATGGGGTCATTTCGGAATAAAATTATAAAGACTCCGGATTACTGTTGACTAAGAAACTTATTTATCATTGATGCAGTCGCAGCAATAAGAACTGAATCTTGAGGCGTTGTTATTTCTCCAATGTAATCACCATGCCCGCCGGGAAGTATAGCAAGCCGTGAGTTGGAGAGCAGACGGTGCATTTCAGCTGCATGTTCAGGAGTAACAACGTCTTTGTCGCCAATGATAATTAAAGCAGGTGCTTTGATGGATCGCATCTGCTCATCTGTAATGTCAGGAAATGATTGCATTCTTGCAACATCTCTTTCATACATCCGGTGAAGTGCAATGCTGTCCGGGTTTATTTTAAGGTAAGCATCTTTCAATTGTTGTGGCATGCCTTCGAATGTAGGCTTACTCATCATATCCCAAAACCAGGCAGGAGCTCCCGATCTTTTATAAAAAGTAGAAGCAACAATAATTTTATTCGTCATTTCAGGATGCCGGATGGCAAACTGAAGTGTTGTACTTGCACCGTTGCTAAAACCAAAAATGTCTGCTTTAGCAATGTTGAGTTGTCTTAATAGTGCTGCAATATCGTCAGCATCCTGCTCAAACGTCAATGGCCTGTCAATGTCGGGTGTATGTCCATGCGCCTGCATCTCTACTGCGATCACCTTATGATCTTTTGCGAATAAAGATAAAACCCTGCCGAAAGTTGTCTGGATAGTTGAACCACCTCCATGAACCAAGACCAATGGCGTTCCTGTTCCATGGATCTCGTAATACATTTTCAGCCCGTTGATCGTCGCATAGCCGCTTATGCTGTCTTGTTTATTTGTGCTTTCTATTTTTGCTTGAGCTGTCACTTTTTTACTATCCGGGTTGTTGCAACCTGAAATTATTAAAGCTGTTAGTACTAACAAAATTATTGTTCTCATTATCTCCAAAGTTTTTTACGGTTGAGTGTATTCTATATCATTTTTCTACAAACTCTTTCAACCCGGTTCCGATCAAATATGTCCATCCTTCCATAAAATTCTCTTTTGCAAATGCATTGGTTGCGGTAACAGGGAAAGTTTCCAGGCCTTCATGTGTTAGTTTGACTCTTGTTTTATCTCCTTCTTCAAATAATTCAAAGCTTACATAGGAGATGCCTTCATATCCATCATAGCGCCAGCTATGTTTCAGCTTCTTTTCTTTAACCACTTCTGTGATCTTACACAGGTGTAAATAATCTTCTCCTTCCTTGCCCTTTCCATGAAACTGGAATTCAAAACCAACTTCGGGTTTAAACGCTGCGATATCGAAATACCATTTCTTCATTGCTTCTTTATTCGTAATGGCATTCCAAACTTTATCAATAGTTGCATTGTAAGTTCTTTCTATAACGATCGGCTGTATTTTCATATTGATAATATATTCGCCCAGTCTGTTCATCGTATCTGTTGCACCCTGTATAGCTCCATATTCCCTGTTCAGCCTGTCTAATTCTTCCGCTGATTCAAAGATGGAATGCATGGTGAGATTGGTTTTATTCCCCGCTGCTTCAAACGTGACCGTTACATGAAAGCTTACCGGTTCTGTTTCATCATCACCGGCATGCTTGTATGTTAACCGCTCAGGTTTTACAACCTCAATAAAAATAATTTTATTAAGATAGTCTCTTCCGTCAGGCCCATGCATAATAAAGCGCCAGGTACCTCCTGTTTTTACATCCATTTGCTGGCTGGTAGTTGTAAAACCAACAGGCCCCCACCATTGAACTATATGCTCTGGTTTTGTCCATGTTTCCCACACCAGCTCCCTTGGTGCATTCAGTGTTCTTTTTACTGTAAGTGTTTTGCCCACTGCAGTTGTTATTGTGTTTGACATGGCTATACTTTTATTTGTTGAATTTGTTTTTCCTGTTCCAGAAATAATAAGATAAAATGCCCGGCACTATCCATACAAGCATAAAGAGCATTTGGGGATCAATTGATCTTGATACTGCGATGGCAGAATAGATGGCGCCGAGCAGATCAAAAAATAAACCGGCATAGGCCCATTCTTTTATTTTATAAAACCCGGGAATAAGAATGGCAATTGCACCAATGATCTTTACAACACCAATAAATGGAATAAAATAAACAGGGTAGCCGAGCATGCCATGCAGGAACTTTACAGAATCTTCATTTACCATAGCGCTCGGTACAGCAGACATGATCATCAGCCCTGAAAATAAAATGGTGAATACCCAGTAGAGAATATTTATTTTTTTCTCGTTCATGATACTGTGGTTTTAAAATATTTTTTTATTTATTGATGTGGTTGAACATCCAGTTGATCCCGAATTTATCTGAGCACTCACCAAAATATGAACCAAAAAACATATCCGCTAACGGCATAGTAATATTTCCTCCTTCGGAAAGAGCATCGAATAACCTTTTGGTTTCTTCTCTTGTCTCAGGTTCAAGACAGATATGCATATTGTTCCCCTGTACTAATGTAAATCCCATTTCTGGCGGTGCATCTGTAGCCATTAAAACATGGCCGCCTAGTATTGGCAGTTCAACATGCAGCACCATCTTTTTTATATTGTCTGCAACCGGTGGATGGCCAGATTCGGCAGGGATATCTTCAAATCTTTGAATGCCTTTACCACTGAATTCACTTTTAAAGACCTTCTTATAAAAATTAAATGCTTCTTCTGTGTTACCCGGAAAATTAAGATAGCTGGTTACTCTTGCCATAGTATTAGTTTTTAATTCATTCCTGATAGAAAATTTTGCTTTTATATATTCTTCCAGTTTTATAATGTTTTGTTTTAAACCTTCATCAGCTTTAAACGTTTTTACTACCTGTTCAAACAGTTCTTTTGTTTCAAACAGCATGCTCCAGTTGAGTAGTGTTTTACCATCTTGTTCTTCAAAAGTGATGGTGGCTGTAAAATTTGGAGCAATATGATCAAATACGATCTTCTCTGGTTTTATTACTTCTTTAAAAATGCTTTTGTTCTTATAATCTTTACCGTCCGGTCCATGCATGGTAAAATCCCATACTCCGCCGGGCTTTACGTCCATTTTAAAGATCGTATTGGTAAAACCAGTTGGCCCCCACCAATTTTTAATATGCTCCGGGTTGGTCCATACTTCCCACACAAGTTCTCTTGGTGCGTTCAGCAAACGGGAAATGGTAAGTTCCCTGTCTGCAGTGTTACTTTTTTTTGCTTGTTTTGTTTGCAACATGGCGTTTAGTTTTTTTTATTTGTAATTCAGCTAAATATTTTTCCAATGCATCCAGTTTCTGTTCCCAGAACTGCCTGTATTGTTCCACCCAAACGGATACATCATTCAGTTTATCCAATTTTGCTTCGCAATAACGTTCCCGCCCCTGTTGTTTAATTTCTATCAATCCACATTCAGTCAAGATTTTTATATGCTTTGAAATAGCCGGCCTGCTCACGTGAAAATTTTCAGCAACAGCATTTAAGTTCATCGGTTGTTGCGCCACCATCCCAATGATCTTTCTTCTTGTTGGGTCGGCTATCGCCTGGAAAACATCTCTTCTCATATTTTAAATGTAACCGTTTGGTTACACAAATATATATGTAACCATTTGGTTTCACAAAATTTTCCAGGCTATTTTTTAAAAAATATTTTTTGGGCAAAAAAATACCCCCGCTATAAACGGGGGTATGGTATTAAAAAATAATTCTTTATGCCTTTGAATTGGCGGCAACAAATTCTTCTTCTTCAGCTTTTTGTTTTTTGCGTGTTTCCTGCCATTGTTTGTATTTATCTCCCAATATTTCTTTCAGCTTGCTGTTCTTATCATCATTAATAGCATCTTTCTTTGCTTTCTTCTCTTCCTCAGTTAAAGTACTGTTTTCTTTCAGTTCCTTGCCTTTTTTCATCGATTCTTCAATAACAGCTTTGGCCCTGGTAATTTGATCTTCTTTTAAGTCAAGCCCAACAAAAGAAGCGTTCAGATGTTCCTCTTTCATTTTTTTTAGTTCTGCTTTTTTTTCTTTGCTCAGTTCTGCTTTTTCTGATTTCTCAACTTTTGCAGTTTCCTGCGCCTGTGTATTTGCTGCGGCAAAAAGAAAAACACTGCAGGCTAATAATAATTTTTTCATCATTGATTTTTTTGAGTGATATAATAGAATTCAAATATAGGAAGGTGTGTTGTAACAATTTCACAAAAAATATGCCTTTAACGATTCAATAAAAAAATGATTTATTTAAGACGCTTTTAAACTATTCGATTTCTTTTCCATCATACCAAAAAATACCATTATGAAAATTTCTTTTTTAAAACTGCTGCTTTGTATTGCAGTGGTATTTGCTTTTTCTTCGGCTGCTTCTGCTCAGGTGTTTGTACAAATAAGACCAGTGGCTCCTGTAATTGTGAGGCCAATGGCACCATCTCCCCGGCATATATGGATCGATGGAGAATGGATCTGGCGTGGCGGAGGTTATCAATACAACAATGGTTATTGGGCAACACCGCCGGGTCCCGGTGCCGCATGGGTGCCTGGTCATTGGAAACAAACACGCCGCGGTTGGTTTTGGAAACCCGGTCATTGGAGAAGATGGTAATAAATTTATAAATTTTTAAAGGCGGGTGTATTGGTATAATTTTGGACTTCTTTATCAAAACATCTTATGCTAATAAAAAATATTTTTTCCGTTTCCCTGCTGGTGGCAACAATGCCATTATTTGCCCAACAAAAAAATTTTGAGAAAACTGATACCGAACGCTTCTTCCGTTTTGGTGCAAAAGCCGGCGTTAATATTAATAAGATAACAGGTCAGTCCTATAAGTCAGGATTCAGTTACAATTACCAGCTAGGTGGTTTTCTTCAATTCAATTTCAGCAACCGGTTTGGAATACAACCCGAAGTGAATTTTGTACAGTCATCTTCTGAATTTACCAATGATGCAACCGATATTTATGATGATCTGTTCAGGGGCGGCAGTCAAAAAAGTGCAAAGCTCAACTACCTGGAGGTACCGGTATTATTAAATATTAATGTTGGTGAAAACAAGCATGTAAAACTGCAGGTGGGCCCGGCATTTGGAGCAAGGCTGAGTGAAACAATCGATACTCTTAAAAATGGCGGTAATATTTATAAAAGCAGCGACTGGAGCGCTATAGGAGGATTGTGGATACAACTTCCGGTAGTTAATTTGGGAGCAAGATATAAATATGGCCTTACTAATATTAATGGTGTAGATGACCGGCAAACATGGAAGGGCCAGGCCATACAAATATTTGTTGGAATTACGTTTTAGTCACTTATAAAAAAAATTTAATAAAAGGATTGCATTTACCGCAATCCTTTATTAATTTTATACAAACAACCCTTATCATGATTGAAAAAATGCACATCGAGAATTTCCTGTTCATCGATATTGAAACAGTCTCCCAACAAAAAGATTTTTCCGGATTAAATAATGATTGGCAAAAGCTCTGGGAAGAGAAAATAAAATATTCATTGCCTCAAAACGTAATGGCTGATGAATATTATCCCCAGCGGGCAGGAATAATGGCTGAGTTCGCAAAAGTGATCTGTATAAGCATGGCTTATTTTAAGAGGCAGGGCGCTGATCATTGTTTGAGAGTAAAATCTGTTTATGGACATGATGAAAAAAAATTGCTGGAAGATTTTATAACTACGGTTAATCAACTGGAAGCTGTAAATAATAAATGGAATTTTACAGGGCACAATATTAAAGAATTTGATATTCCCTTTCTCTGCCGCAGGTTTGTAATAAATGGTCTATCTATTCCCGCTTACCTTGATTTTCAAAACATGAAGCCATGGGAAACAAATATGGTGGATACTTTTCAATATTGGCGGTTTGGAGACTACAAACATTTTACTTCCCTAAAGCTATTGGCTGCAGCAATGAATGTTCCTTCACCAAAGGATGATATTGACGGCAGTATGGTGGGGGATGTGTACTGGAATGAAAATAATTTAGAAAGGATAGTTACCTATTGTCAAAAGGATGTGGTTACTGTAGCTAATATTATTTTGCGCTTTAAGCATTTGCCCTTGCTGAAAGAAGAGCAGGTGGTTTTTGTAAATGAGGCTCCGGTTCTTAAAACAGCGTGAACCATTAATCGTACAATAAATATTTCTTCCTGATTTTTTTAAACTCATTTAATGCCGGTTCCCAGCTGGCCCTTATCTGTGTTTCTGTTTTACCATCTTTAACCTGCTGCATCAGTTCATCATTACCAGCCAGCTTGTTAAAGAAATTATTTTTTAAAAAGAAGCTGTCTTTACCGGGAAATAATTTATAAGCATTTAGCAAATATTTCAACTGAATTTGATTATTTACTTTTTTCAAAACGGCATCCACTGTTCCGCTTTGGTTCCAGCCATAGCATTTTAGATAGAAACATTTACTGCTTTTAGCGCCTGCATTTGGTTTGGGTGTAAATGAAAATAATTTTTTTGGTAATGATGGATGACCAAAAATTTGAAAAGGTTTATCAGTGCCACGACCCTCACTCATTACTGTTCCTTCAAAAAAACAGGTAGAAGGATAAAGATATACGCTTTGCATTTCTTTTAAATTAGGGGATGGATTTACAGGCAATTTGTATTTAGTGTTATGGTCGTAGTTTTTGCATTTGATTACCTGTACATGAAAGGGCGTATCGACAGTAGGTTCAGTTGTAACATTATATGCATTGATGGTATTTGCTTTTTCACTCAGCCATTTTTCTCCTGCAAGCATTAATGCATATTCACCAATGGTCATTCCATATACGATTGGTATTGGCTGCATGCCTACAAAACTTTTGAATTTTTTATCCAGTACAGGCCCATCCACATAAAACCCGTTTGGATTTGGCCTGTCGAGAATGAGCATGGATTTATGATTTTCCAGACAGGCTTCAAGACAATATTCGAGCGAAGAAATAAAAGTATAAAAGCGAACGCCCACATCCTGTATATCAAAGATCAAAACATCAATATCCTTCAGATCTTCTGCGGTTGGTTTTTTATGATCTCCATACAAACTGATCACAGTCAACCCGGTCCTTTTATCAATACCATTCTCTACATGTTCTCCGGCATCTGCGGTACCCCGAAACCCATGTTCAGGCCCAAATATTTTTACCACTTTGATGCCGCTTTTAATAAGGGTATCTACCAAATGTGCTCCTTTAACAGTACTGGTTTGATTGGCAAATACTCCGACAGACCTGTTTTTCAGCATCGGTAAATACACCTGCATTCTTTCTGCACCTGTTATCACCTGTGCTTGCGAATTAATGGTAAATACTGCTAAAAAAATAATGAATAAAGATTTCAGTTTCATGGGCTAAAGATGAATAAAACTTTTTAATTCTGATGTATCGCACATAAACTTTAACTTGCGTTTTCATTGACACACTTTGAGCCTTTTCTTTTTTATAGCCTAATAAAATTGATCTTGCTGAAGAGTTCCGACGATAGATGTCGGAATGCTGACTGAAACGTCAGCATGCCACGCCAATGAAGCTGATGAAATAACATCAGTTGACAACAAAATTTTTAAATACCGCCAACGGCGGAAAAAAACAAAGGAAATATGGCACAAGTAAAAAATGGTGATACTGTAAAAGTTCACTATACAGGTAAACTAACAAGTGGTGAACAATTCGATTCTTCTGCAGGCAGGGAACCACTTGAATTTACAGTGGGAGGCGGACAGATGATAAAAGGCTTTGATGCCGCTATGCCGGGCATGAGCGTAGGGGAAAAGAAAACTATTAATATTCCTGCTGCTGAAGCTTATGGTGAAAAAGATCCCAATGCCATTATACAATTTCCAATGGAAAATGTGCCTGCTGATATGAAGCTGGAAAAAGGCATGCAGCTTACTTTAACTGATCCTAATGGTAATCCTTTTCCCGTGATTGTTACAGATGTGAGAGAAGATGTTGTAGTGCTTGACGCCAATCATTTTTTAGCGGGAGAAGAGCTGGTGTTTGATATTGAGTTAGTGGAAATTAATTGACAATTGACAATTAATAATTGATAATTGAGCAGCTTGTAAATGCAAGCTGCTTTTGTTTTCTTATTCCTTATTTTCTATTTCTTATTTTTACTTTCTTATTCATTATTCCATGATCTATATAAGTCCAGATTCCGTTGCAGAACGTTTTATGCGCTATGTACAAATTGATACACAAAGCGATCCTAACAGTACGGCACATCCCACTACGGAAAAACAAAAAGACCTGAGCAAATTGCTTAAAAGAGAGCTTTTGGCTATAGGGATCACCAATGCGGTTACGGATGAATATGGTTATGTTTACGCTACTATCCCTGGTAACAGCGATAAGAAAAATATTCCTGCTATTTGTTTTTGCAGTCATGTGGATACTGCTCCAGATTGCAGTGGTTATAATGTAAAACCTATTTACCACCGTTATTATGACGGCAATGATATTGTATTGCCGGATGACAATACACAGGTATTGCGGATGAGTGCATCGCCCTACCTGGAAGAACATTTGAATAGCGGGGTGATAACTGCCAGTGGGTTAACACTACTTGGAGCTGATGATAAAAGTGGTGTTGCGGTTATTATGGAGGCTGCACTTTTCTTTATGCAAAATCCTTCAGTAAAACATGGAGATGTAAAAATATTATTTACACCCGATGAAGAAGTTGGACAAGGCACTGCTAAAGTAGATATGAAAAAACTGGGAGCACAATTTGGTTATACATTGGATGGTGGAGAGGCTGGAAGTTTGGAAGATGAAACTTTCAGTGCCGATGCCGCTACCATAACAGTTAATGGTGTGATAACACATCCGGGTTATGCAAAAAATAAAATGGTGAATGCTTTAAAGATTGCAGGTGCCATTTTGGATGCTTTACCAAAAAATGAATGGAGCCCTGAAACAACTGAAAAAAAGCAGGGGTTTGTTCATCCTGTTGGCATGAATGGTATTGCAGAGAAAGCAACACTTCAGTTTATTGTGAGGGATTTTGAAGATGAAGGATTAGAACTTCATCATAACAGGTTAAAGAAAATTGCAGAAGATGTTGTAGCAAAATACCCGGGCACCAGCGTGGAGTATTCTTTTGTTGAGCAATACCGTAATATGAAAAAAGTGCTTGATAAATTCCCGCAGGTTGCAGCGTATGCAGAAGAAGCGATCCAGAGAGCCGGGCTTGTTGTAAAAAAGGAAAGTATTCGTGGGGGCACTGATGGTAGCCGTTTTAGTTATATGGGTATGCCTTGTCCCAACATTTTTACCGGCATGCAAAACATACACAGCAAATTAGAATGGATCGGTACAAAGGATATGGCAAAAGCGGCTGAAACAGTTGTCCATTTGTGCATGATCTGGGAGGAAAGAAGCTGACAATAATTCTCATCTGTTATATTTCTATTTTTCAACTTAATGCAGGAAAAAATCATTGGCATCATGGGCGCCATGCCCGAAGAGATCGATAATGTTGTACAACTCTTATCAGGCAAACAACAAATTGTAATTGCAGGCAGAACTTATTTTAAAGGAACCATCAACAGTGTAGAAACAGTAGTAGTGGTGTCAGGATGGGGGAAAGTAGCAGCTGCAGCAAGTATAGCAACACTGATATATAAATTTGAGATAACAGAACTGATCTTTACGGGTGTGGCCGGCGCAGTAAGCGACGAGCTAAAAATTGGAGATATTGTAATTGGCAGCCGGCTTGTGCAGCACGATATGGATGCAAGGCCATTCATTCCTCAATATGAGATACCCTTATTGAAAAAGACCTTCTTTGAATGTGAACAACAACGGTTGTCTCATGCTTCTGCAGCAATAACAAAAACACTTACTGATGTTTCTCTTCATCAACTTATCAGTAAAAATGAGTTAGCCGCATTCAATATCACCACACCAAAATTATATATTGGTGATATTGCCAGTGGTGATCAATTCTTTTCTGATAATGCGAGGAAAAAACAACTTCTTAAAAACCTGCCCGGTATTTTATGTGTTGAAATGGAAGGTGCCGCTGTGGCGCAGGTATGTTATGAAAATGAAATTCCTTTCACTATTATAAGAACAATATCTGACGTAGCTGATGAACAGTCACACATTGATTTTGCTGCGTTTATTGAGAAAATTGCCGGAAAATATTCGGCAGGCATTATCAAAAATATGTACTATTAGTTGTTATAAAAAAATGCCCCGTCAAAAAGACGGGGCGCTGAAATTAAACAATGGATTGTTTCAAAAACCTTCTTTACAGTTTGCTTACCTGTTTGAATATTTTACCTTCACTGCTATTGAACTGAAGTATATAGTTACCTGGAGTCAGGCTTGATAATTCATTTAACTGGATGTAGTTAGTGCCTTTATTCAATTTAATATTTTTAGAGAACACTTCTGTACCAGTCATAGTATAAACTTTTACAACTGTTGATTCATTATTCTTCCAGTCAATATTAATATTTACGTAGCTGTTGAACGGGTTGGGTGATACGGTAAAGTCTGAGGTCTTTTTCAATCTTACAGAGATCACTTTTGAGAAGCTGCTCTTACCATCAATATCAACCTGTCTTAAGCGGTAGTAAACTATACTTCCTGCTACCGAAGCTACATCATCATTCATTGTATAGTACATATCAAGACTTGTAAAGCCATGACCTTTTACTGTACCAGTTTTTGTAAATGTCCTGCCATCAAAACTTCTTTCTACTTCGTACCTGTCGCAGTTGATCTCTTGCAGTGTCGCCCAATTTAATTTTACTGTATTACCACCTATCAATACCGCGGTAAATGATTTTAAAGTTACCGGTAAAGGGCCTGCTAATGGTTCAAGAATAGCTGTGCCATCATCAGTAAACCTTTCATTCGCATCTGACAAACCTTCAATTCTTGCAACGTTGATAATAGGAGGCAGGTTACCGTTAACGTCAGCAGCGTTTACTGTTACCTTAAATTCTAACTCAAACTCTTCATTTTGTCCTAACACGCCACCCTGTGCAGCATTGGCGCCTGTTCCTATCCTGAACACTACTATCTTGCCATCTGTAAAATCTGCCTGGTCATCACCTGCATCATCGGTTAAATAACTATCGGTATTAAATCCTGCACAACTAACTACTTTTAAACTACCCGGTACATAAGTAACGCTTGCCGGTAAGGTATCTGTTACTATACAATTGTTAGCATTACCAACTCCTATGTTTTTACCTTTCAGTGTATAAGTCAGTACTTCATTTTCTTCAGCTACATTATTAAAGTTTGCATCCTTTACTGTTTTATCAAGCAGTACAGAAGGATCTTTTGTTTTGATCACAAAAGTGAACAGGCCTGGAAAATACTGGTCTGCTTCAGTGCCAAACTCTAACTGAACTTCAGTATCTCCCGGATGTATTCCATAGCCTTCACCAACATAAAACTGATCAATGTCAATTCCCATTTGGTTGGTGTAGTTGGGATTTTTTGTAGTAACATGCGAACCTGTATCTGTAATGGTGCCATTCCATGGATTATCGATCGCATTTAATCCATTATAAAAATTAGTACCATTGATCTTTAAATAATCAAGTTTAAGGTTAGCATCACCTTCCCAAACCATGGCGCCCATTTTTGCTTCCCTGTTAAGCAGTACACCTGATGGCACATTTAAGCCTGTAAGAGTTACAGACGAAATAAGTGGTGAGCCACTGGCAAAAACCTGCTGGAAACCATCGTACACCCTTACACTATTATAAGGAATGTCATTATTCTCATACACCACCACGATACACCAACCGGCATAGTTACCACCGCTGCTTACCGAGCCAACAGATGCAGCAACGTTACCAACCGTATATGTACCCGTACCGTTGTTTTGTACAAATGAAGTAATATCGGCATAGGCCTGGTATTGGCTAACAGCACTGTTACCAGTACCAGTTGTGTTTTTATCTAACTGGCCTGCTGAATATTCAGTATAAGCTCCTGAAGTACCAAAGCGGATCTTGATCTTTTTGTTTGCATCCTGTGTGATGTCAAAATCGCTTTTCTTAACACGGGCACCCCAATATAAGCGGGCAAGCTTAATGGTATTGGTACCAGCCGGCAATGTAAGGTCAGACGAAGAAGAGTTTCTTGTACCTGATCCATTACCGGTATTGCCATCAACATCCACATAGCGGATGTTCGAGTTATCATTGCCGTAAGTACTGTTACCGTTAGCCCTGTTATTATTCATTTTGGCTGTATCGGCGGCACCACTGGATGTGACAATATGTGTAAGCGTATTACCAAAGATGGTAGCACCACCCTTTATATTGTCTGAATAAACTTTTGCGTAAGTTCTGAACTGTGCCTGTGCCGAAAAGCAAACAGCCACGAACAGAAGCAGCATGATAGGTTTCGTTCTTTTACTTAACCTGTTTTTTGTGTAATTAATTTTCATATAAAAAGGGGTTGATTACGGATTATTAATCTGCCATATGCTCTTGCATTTTTGAAAGAACCTTTTAATGGCACAGGTAGAAAATCCAAAGGCAAGCCAAAGACCGGCATTTAAAAAATGAGAAGGTGAAATGAGCCTTGGAAAATGATGGTGTAAAAAAGAATATAAAAAATGAAAACTTGTAAGTTGATGATTTTTAGCTATTTATGTAACAATTTGGAACAACTTTTTCTTAAACAAAAATCCAATAAAAGGCTTTTATTTTTTTGAATTGAGTTGAAGTAGTATGATTAAGCAATCCGTAATATTCCAGAATAAGGATAAAATTGTTGGTTTATGGAATGCGTTTAACCGGTTTTGTTATTAAGAAAAAAGGCTTGCCTAAGCAAGCCTTTACATTTTTATCTAATTATTTTAATAAGCCTTTCTTGGCCTTTGTCCACCTCTTCCTTCATCTGATGGACGCTTGAAACCTCCATCTGCTTCATTCATTCTTACTGTTCTTCCATTATATCTTTTGCCATCAAGACTTTTGATCATTTTTCCTGCCGCACTGCTGTCCACCTCCATCCATGTATTCATTTCTCTCATATCGATTTTGCCTAACACATCTTTTTTCAAATTGCTTTCATCTAATACAAACTGTAAAAAGCTTGCTTTATAAAAACCATCTTTAGTACCAAGGTTTATAAATAAACGGGTATAGCCATTGTTGCGCTGGTTGTAATTGACCCTGTCCCTTCTGCCGCCTTCACGCTGGCCGTTATGATCCTGTCTTTGAATAAACTCACGCCTGTTACCTGCATTCAGGTCTTCAGCATTTTCATAATATTTAAGGAAATGACTGAACTCCAGTGCTGCTACTCTTTGCAAAACTTCTTCTTTGCTGATGCTCTCGAACTTATTAATAAGATCGGGCATATAGGTTTCATAATCGCCATGTGATACATCTGCCTGCATAAGTTTATCCATAAAATGAAAGAACTGTTTGCGGCAAACTTCTTTACCGCTTGGTGCATCCATTTTATTGAATCTTGCATTGACCATTTTTTCCAGCTGGCGTATCTTATAAACTTCCCTGCTATGACAGATGGAAATACAAATACCGCTCTTGCCAGCACGGGCCGTACGGCCGCTCCTGTGCGTATATACTTCCATGTCATCAGGCAATTCGTAATTGATAACATGGCTGATGCTGTCCACATCAATACCCCTTGCCGCCACGTCGGTTGCTATCAATAATTGTAAATGTTTTGTACGAAAACGCCCCATCACTTTATCTCTTTGCTGTTGTGTAAGATCGCCGTGCAATGCTTCTATCTCATAACCTTCTTTGACCAATCTTTCAGCGATCTCCTGTGCGTCTGCTTTTGTACGGGTAAAGATGATGCCATACATATCCGGGTTAAAATCAATATAACGTTTCAACGTTTCATAACGGTGATGGGCAGCCACCATAATAAATTGATGATCTATATTCACATTGCCACTATTCTTTTTGCCAACGGTAATCTCCTTAGGATGATCCATATAATTACGTGATATGGCTCTCACCTCAGGTGGCATAGTGGCACTGAATAACCAGATACTTTCCCTGTTAATAGTATTTTTTAAAACAAAGTCAATATCATCACGAAAACCCATGTTCAGCATTTCATCTGCTTCATCAAGTACTACGTATTTTACTTTCTGCAGGTCAATAGCTTTTCTTTCGATAAGGTCTATCAATCTTCCGGGCGTTGCCACTACAATGTGTACCCCTTTTTTAAGATTGCGTATCTGCATAGTGATGGAAGCGCCGCCATACACTGCTTCTGTAAAAATTCCTTTACTGTGTTTTGAAAACTCAGCTAGATCACTTGTGATTTGCAGGCAAAGTTCTCTTGTAGGACAAACTACCAGTGCCTGGGGATGACGCTCTGCTTTATTCATTAAATGCAGTAGCGGTAAGCCAAATGCTGCTGTTTTGCCGGTACCTGTTTGTGCAAGTCCAACAAAATCTGTTGTGCCTGATAATAAAACGGGAATTGCCTGCTCCTGTATTGGTGTAGGTGTTTCAAATCCTAATTCGGTGACGGATAATAATAATTGTTCGTTCAGGCCAAGGGCCTCAAATGCATTCATGTACAAAATTTTTGTGTTCACATGAAATGCTGTTTGCCTGTTGTTGTGCTGATTAAAAACCCCGTGAGAGAAAATAATGATGTCCCTGTCAACAGCTGGTGCACCTCATGCAATACCAGTGAATAAATAAAATCGGCGCAAATGTAAGGCATTTCAGCTTCTCCTGTTTATTTATTTGCTTTTATTAAGAACTCACAGGAATTTTTAAAAGCGATTACAACTACTTTTGATAAAAATTAAACTTTGATTGTTGCATTAAGTCTTTCATATCCATAGCTTATTCAAACCTGTATGCAAAAGTTTTTATTCACGATGTTTTGTTTTTTTATTATTAGCAATAAAACTGTTGCACAGGATACAACAGGGAATGGAGTACCGGCATTTGATTCAGCAGCGGTGCTTAATGACCTTATGCAGCTATTGGATTCTACTGATGTTTCTGCCAGCTATGGATTAGTATCTGTTGGTATAACCAACCGGCTCTTTAGCTTACATAATAATAATTTGAACGCAAAACAATCCACTACTTCAGCATTAGTTTATAGCCCTTCTCTTGGCTACTTTCACAAAAGCGGTTTTAGTGTATCCGCAGGCGCAAGTTTGGTAAACCGGTCAGGCAAAGGGTTGGGGGTGACCCAATATTCAGTTACACCTGCTTATGATCTTACAAATAACAGGAACTGGACCTTCGGGATATCTTATTCAAGATATATTATAAAAGACAAATACTCTCCTTATTCATCACCCATTCAAAACGATTTTTATACTTATGCCAGTTATAAAAAACATTGGCTTGAACCAGGTATTGCTTTTGGATATTCTACCGGAAATTATTCAGAGATCAACCAATTCACTGTTCAGCTTACAGGTAACACTTTTACTGATACTGGTACCTATCGTTTAAAAGCATTTTCAATGATGGGTTCACTGGCACATGACTTTGAATGGAGCGGAATATTTGGTAAAGATGATGCCGCCGGCTTTACACCATCCTTAATGATCAGTTTGGGAGCTGATTCAACTGAAACTGTATCTCATTCGATATTGCAAACGCCGGGTGGACAAAATCTCATACGGTTCCTTAAACGAAGAAAACGCCTGCCCAAATTGCAGGGTAAAAATAGTTTACAGGCACAATCTGTTGCTCTTAGCCTTGATCTTAATTATTCAGTTGGAAGGTTCTCTGTTCTTCCGCAATTGTATCTTGATTATTACCTCCCTGAAACAGATGAGAAAAGGTTTACACAAACATTCACGTTATCGCTTGGTTACTCTTTCTGATCCCACTTAACAAAAGATTATTACTTTTAAAAAATTGTTGGCATATTGATTGGTTTATTTGTTTCAAAACTTATTTTATGAAATCACTTGTTTTATCATCCGTACTTGCATTGTTCTTTTTCTCTTTTGCCACTGCCCAGGGTTTTGGTGTAGGCATAAAAGTTGGAACCAATATTAATAAACTACAGGGGCAATCCTTCAAAGATCAATTTACTTATGGTTATAGCGCCGGTGTGTATGCAGATATTAAAACAGGGAAAAAATGGAGCATACAGCCTGAGGTGCTTTTTAACCAGGTTAGTACTGATACATCTGATAAGTTCAGCACCATCTACAAGATAAATGCAGATAAGATCTCTAAAATAAAATTGAATTATCTCAGTATCCCCATACTTCTTAATTATAATCTTTCTAAAGGCATAGCATTACAGGCAGGGCCACAGTTTGGCATCCTGATGAGTCAAAGTAAAGACCTGTTACAGGAAGGCAAAGACGCTTTTAAAACAGGAGACTTCAGTATGCTTGGCGGACTCCAGATAAAATTTTCCAGCATAAGGTTATATGGCCGTTATGCAATAGGACTGAACAACATTAATGATATCGACAACAGGGATAGCTGGAAGAATCAAAGCATACAATTAGGAATAGGGTTTACTTTCTTATAATCTTCCAGCTTCACTTAAAAGGTTCCTGTAAACCGCCATCATATTTTGGGCATAGTTTTGTTTTGAGAATTTTTCAGCCTGTGATTTTCCTTTTTCGATCATTTCTTTTGCAAGCTGTGGTTGGGTGGCAATTGCCAGCATGTGGACAGCAAGTGTTTCGGCGTCGTAAGGTTCAAAATATAGAGCAGCATTTCCACCAACTTCAGGCAGGCAACTGGCATTGCTACTGATGAGCGGGAGGCCGCTCCACAATGCTTCCAGCAATGGCGCACCAAATCCTTCGAATATAGAAGGATAGATCATTGCCAATGCCTGTTGATAGATGGCTGGAAAATCAGCCGCACTTGTAAAACGGCTTTGTTTGCTTTGCGGCATTTCATTTAATAAAATAAGCAGGTGCCCAAGCCCGTTAGCTGTCATCAGGCCCTTGGCTTCCTCTTTTTCTTTTTTCCCGTTACCAATTACAACTAAAGGAATCTCCAATTGCCCCTTTAGTTTTACCATAGCGTGACAAAGCGTTATCAAATTTTTTCTTGGAGCAATTGAACTGACAAAAAGAAAATATTTATCAGGAAGGTCATATAGCTGCTTTACTTCCATCTTTTCACTGTCGCTTACTTTCCGCTGGAAAATAGGGTTGCAGCTTTGATATACAACAGTGATCTTTTCGGCAGGTATTTTATAAAATTCAATCAGATCATTTTTGGTTTGTTCGCTTATAGCCACAACCTTATCCGCCACACGGCAGGCATATTTTATTTTCCAGCGGTGTACATAACGCTCATCAAAATTGTACGTTTCAGGGAACCGTTCAAAAATAATGTCATGAACAGTTACTACAGTTTTTGCGCCGGAATTCCTTATGTTATTGGGTAACTCATTGCTTACGCCATGATAAATATCCACTCCATAATTTTTGATCGCTTTTACCATTCCAAATCTGCGCCAAAGCGAAGGGAATTTTGTGTAAAATGAGGATATTGGAAAAACCGCATCTGTTTGTTTAACTGATAAAATATCAAACAGGTCAGTTTTTTGGGGAGCGAACAGTATATATCTTTCATTGGGATAATATTCAGCAAGAACCGGTAACAGGGACCGGATATAATTTCCCAGCCCTGTTTTATTTTGATAAGCCCTTTTGCCGTCGTACCCGATGATCATTTGAAAATTGTAGAAGCTGCAAGATAAAAATTGAAACTAATATAAAGTCAGTTAAATAATACACGTATTTCGGAGTAACCGTTTTATTTTTACAAAAAAACAAATAAATGGACGAGTTAAAAAAAGTGATACTGGAAGCCTGGGCAAACCGGGAATTATTAAAAGAAAACAATTATTCCGAAGCGGTAAGAGAATTGATAGAAGAAGTGGATAAGGGAAGGCTGCGGACTGCATCACCAACTGAAGACGGTTGGCAAGTGAATGAATGGGTAAAACAGGGTGTATTGATGTATTTTGCTATTCAGCAAATGCAGACATATAATTTGCCTCCTTTTGAATTCTATGATAAGATGAAACTAAAAAGCGGCTATGCTGCACTGGGAGTGAGGGCCGTGCCGCATGCAGTGGCAAGGTATGGTGCTTTCATTGGAAAAAATGTGGTATTAATGCCAAGCTATGTGAATATAGGTGCATATGTAGATGAAGGAACGATGGTGGATACATGGGCTACTGTAGGCAGTTGTGCACAGATAGGAAAGGGCGTGCACCTGAGTGGTGGCGTGGGTATTGGCGGAGTGCTGGAACCCTTACAGGCTGCCCCCGTGATCATTGAGGATGGTGCTTTTATTGGCAGCCGCTGTATTGTGGTAGAAGGAGTGAGGGTGGAAAAAGAAGCGGTGCTGGGCGCTAATGTTGTGCTAACGCAGTCAACAAAAATTATTGATGTTAGTGGTAATGACCCTGTTGAGTACAAAGGCAGGGTGCCTGCAAGAAGTGTTGTGATACCCGGCACCTATAATAAAAAATTCCCCGCAGGAGAATATGGAGTAAGCTGTGCTTTGATCATTGGCCAGCGTAAGCCAAGTACGGATCTAAAAACAAGTTTGAATGATGCGTTGAGAGATTTTAATGTGAGTGTATAGCAAATACAATCATTCCCTATATTTGCAGCCCTGAATAAAAACACCAGCCCAGGTGGCGAAATTGGTAGACGCACTGTGTTCAGGTCGCAGCGTTCGCAAGGATGTGCTGGTTCGAATCCAGTCCTGGGCACTAATCCTGATGAAGTCATCAGGATTTTTTATTTTATGCAATTCTTTGTTTATATACTTTACTCAAAAACATTCGATAAATTCTATATCAGGCAAACAAACGATGTTCATTCACGCTTAACAAGACACAATTCCGGGACGGAAAAAGCTACCCATCCATACCGACCATGGGAACTGGTATGGTTTACTGAAAAAACTACAAGAGCCGAAGCAATGGTGCTTGAAATAAAACTGAAAAATTTATCTAAAGAGAGATTAAAAGCATTTATTAAGAAATACGGTTGAAGAAAAGGTGTGCTGGTCCCGACGTTGCCAAAGGCAAGTCGGGATGCTGACCGAAGCGTCAGCATTCGAATCCAGTCCTGGGCACAAAGCCTCCAGGGATACTGGAGGCTTTGTTATTAAATAAAAACTGCCCTGAAACAGGGCAGTAAAATTATTCTTAGCTCTTAAAGACTAATTATTTTATTAAAGACCGGAATACAGCATCATTTACTTTTACCGGGTATTTAACTACTAATTCTTTCATCCATGTTTCTTCCAGTTGTTTTTGATATTCATTTATCACCATTGTTCTTGCTTCTTCATATGTCCGGGCTGTTTTTGCAGGATAAAGTTTGATCACTTTAATAAAACTGGCGCCATTGTCTGCATTGTTTTTTACTATTTCCATAATAGTGCCTTCCTTTAATTCAGCACCTTGCTTAATGGGCAATTGTGCCAGCTCATATCTTGCCGAATCGCCCAGGATAGTGCCTTCACTTTGCCCGGCAATTATTTTCCAGTCCATTCCTTTTTTCATGTTCTCAAAAGCATAGCTGGCATACGCATAGCTTGTTGCGTTGATCAGGATCACTTCGGCACTCTCATTCCATGCAAATTTGTCTTTATTCATTTCATAGAACTGTTTTAATGAAGTTTCGTCTTTGGAAGATTTTGCCCATACTTTTCTTCCCATCACTTCATACAACAAATTGCCCTCTTTAAATTCCTGCATTTCATATTTAAAATTTGCATTGTATTCTTCAAGATGAGCACGATAGTAATTAACCGCAGTAGTATTAATGAATTTTTCAAGCAATTCACTATTGCTAATTGTATTATTCTTTTTATTCAACTTATATTCTTTTGCAAAAGCAAGCCATTCACTTCCCTTTATAGCTATATTCCCAAAAGAAAATATTGTTTCTTTAGCCACAGGCCATTGACGTTTATCAGCAGAATAAGCTGCACTGTCTGCAAACAGGTAAAGCATCTCATCCATTACCGCTGTATTTCTTTTATAACCTGTTTTTGAAAGTACTTCTTTAATAGCTGGTGTATAATCATTTTCCAACCGGCTGCGGAAGTTCATCATATCGTATTTCAGTTGCATGGCGGTATCCAATTTCAGTTCTTTTGCCGCTGCAACTTTTTGTTTGAAAATAGAATAAAGCTGCAGGTAATCTTTTAAAGACTGTTCTTTATTTTCCTCTGCAACAACATTCTTATTGTATGCTTTCATGAACTCCTCTTTTGTCACTTCATTGCTGCCACAGGTGAACAATGATTGTGAAAAAATGCAGGTTGTTGTGAAGGCGCTTACACAAGCCAGTAATAATTTCTTTTTCATTTTACTTGTTTCTTTTTTAACGGCAGTGTTATTAATATGCTTTTTCTACTTTGAATACATTTTTCTTTCCTGTTTCAAGATCTGTTATCTCCACCAGGTACATGCCTCTTACAAGGCTGTTCAGGTTCCTTAAAGTAACCACCGGTGATTCCTTTGTGATCTTTTGTACATTATTGGAAATCATTCTTCCGCTCATATCCAGCATTCTTATTCCAAATGAAGCGGATTGTTCTACTGAGACGGAGACAGTAAGCTCAGATATAAATGGATTTGGAACTACCTTGATAAAGGCGCCGTTCTCAGGCAATTTCACATTGGCGACATTGCTGTAAGCATATTTGCCATTTTTATCCAGCAGCTTCACCCTGTAGTATACCAGTGGTGATGTTAAACTGCTGATATCGTCTGCCAGTTGATATAGTTTTTCACCATCACTATTACCTGCTGCGGCTACATTAATGCCTGTCTTTGTATAGTTTCTTCCGTCAACACTGCGTTCGATCTCAAAATGATCTGAATTTATCTCGATGATCGTTTTCCAGTTGAGCACAACATTTTTACCAGATTTTGTTGCGGTGAGTTCAAGCCCTTTTACTGGTAACAGCGTTAGCCAGTTCAATGAATATATTGCAGTAACAGGATCTTTTCTTCCTGCCGAATCAACAAATGAATAATAGAATTCTGTTGTTGACGAACCGATGGTTGCAGCAGTGATCTGTATCTTAAGCAGATCAGGATTAAAGTTAATAATGAGTTGCCCTGCTGTAACAAGCACGCCATTGTAATACAGGTCAGCATTAGTTGGTATCACATCAATCACTGCATTTCTAACATCCAGCGTACAACCCAAAGTACAGTCTTCAGCATCTTTACCGCTCAATACCGGCGGGTTGCTGCCGCCATTCAACACAATTTCTTGCCCAACAGTTGGTGCAGGAATATTAATATAGAATGGAACTGAAGATGGAACCTGTTCTATACCAAAATCATAATTTATCACGCTTGTAAAGCCAAAAGGCCTGTTATCTATTACACCCATTGAGCCATAGTCGATAGTTGCACTTCTTGTTTCACCTGTATTTGTCCAGCCAGACGGCAGTGATGCTGTAGGAGCTGGTGTACCCGTAACGCCATTTACTGTTGACAACACTAGTGAATAATTTGTTCCCGGCGCAACATCTGTAAATGAATAAGTACCGTCGCTTGCAACAGAAGCAGTTGCCACCACATAACCCAACCCATCCACTAAATTTATATACAGGGTACCATTACCGTTAGTTACATTTTCAAAACTTGTTTCAGGTATCACGTTACCATTACCATCATCCCACACTTTACCGCTGATGCTGATGCCAGGACCAACTAACAAGTGTAAGGTGGCAGTTGCACATAATGGTTGTGGTGAGGCAGCAGTTAGATCACATATAGAATAAGTAACAATATCGGGACCAGTATATCCTGTTGCAGGCGTATATGTGTAAGTGCCGTTGGAATAAAATTGCACTTTACCACCCTGTGCGGTCGTTACAGCTGAACCAATTGCCGTGCCTGAACCCGATGAAACAATTGTTGCTCCATTTAATGACAAACTGTCTCCGTTATTATCACGGTCGTTGCTGATAAATGAACCAGTAACTGGTTTATTCACTGTAGTGTAGCCAAAATCATCACCGCCAAAAGGAGGATCATTCTGTATGCCGTTGATATCTGACAATACTTCAAAATGAATATTGGCTGATGAAACTGCGCCCACAGTATTAGATATAAGATATGCAGCATCAACTGTTCCGGTGAAGCCATTGGCAGGAGTCAATGTGTAATCACCATTAGCATTTACTGTTAATGTACCGGCGTTAATGACAGCTTTCCCAAAAATATCCATTCCTGCTATTGTAACGGTGCCGGGCAGGGTAGTAACATCCGGAATGCCATCACCATTAGTATCATAACTGAACGTGGCAGCTGTAAATGAATAGTATTTAGGGTCTCTATCATTTACAAAAAGATTGCCTTTTATCGCTTCGCCATAGCTGATATCTTCATCATTGTTTGCAATTACCGAATTGCCGTTTACAGGCAATGGGTCTACCGTAATAGATAAATAGGCCGTATCACATACCGATGGATGTCCATTGTCACAAATTTTATACGGGATTGTTACAGTACCAATGAAGCCTGGCACAGGATCAAATGTATAGTTTCCGGCACCATCAAATGTGATTTTACCTGCATTTGCTACTGATGCACCCGTTTTGTCTGTACCGTTTACATTTGAATTGCTGGCAAGATTGTTTTTAGTAATTGGGTTCAGGAAGGTGCCAAAATTTTGTGTATTGCTTTCCTGGTCAAAGTCATTAATATAAACGGCACCGCTTACATTCACATCCTGCCATGTGCTGTTTTCATCATTTATGCTGTTAGTAGAAATTCTTGAGACACCAAAATCCATTGCATTGGCACAGGTGCCTGCACTGTTGAATGTGAAAGATTTGCTTGCTGGCGTAGTCAATGACGCATTAGAAGGCAGTGAAGCAGCATTAAATCCAACAACATAACATTGGTCATATTGTAAAAACTTGATCAGAATATTGTCGATAAACACATCATCTCCTTCATCTACGTTACTGCTGGTTGCTATTCTTAAGAAGGTTTTATTATTGGTGTTATAAGTGGCTACGTTTATGTTTAAATTGCTGACATCAATATAATTTGAATTATAAGTGCCATTTCCTGAAATTGTATAAATAGTATTATAGGTTGAACCATCGCTTGACAATTGGATGAAAATGTTTTCACCTGTAGTAAGAGAAGTTGTGGCTTTCCTGTATGAGAAATTAATAAAAGCTTTGCTGGCATTCTGTATATTAAATTCTCTTATGGCGTACCTGGTTGCGTCATCTATCCTTAATGCGTATCCAAAGATGCTGTCTTTCACAACTTCTACATCCGCAGAGGATGAAGTAGTTTTACAGAAACCACTGGAAGGATCGTTGCTATCATACCAATCACTTTTCCAGTCTGTATTTCCATCGGATCCCTTTTCACAACTATTGCCGCCATTGGCAAGATCAAAATTATCTGCTATAATTTTTTCCGGTGCTTTTATAAACTGGTAATAACCATTGATATCAACATTCGCAGAATCCACCAGTTCATTTGCAACACCGGAGCCACTGCAATTACCATCCACATAGAGATAAACTTTTGCAGGTGAAAATCCTGTGCCACCATCATTTTTGTGGCCATCAGCATTCTTGTCAAGGAAAATCTGTCCTGCAATAATATTCTGACCTATTGGAGAAGGGCAGGAGCCTATGGATATATATACATAAGCAATATCGCACACCACAGGTGTTGGTGTTGAGCAGATCCGGTATTGGAATGTATCTGCACCTGCAAAACCTTTCCAGCACATTGGGATCCTAAGCTTAGAATTCCACGTGGACAAGTTGTCG
>JADMIO011189572.1_pt1 | contig 106614 bp, 94 predicted proteins | sample 8958161 | NCBI WGS metagenome assembly JADMIO01 (sample SAMN16585339, study PRJNA669376) | soil metagenome | isolation source: Crop rotation soil | place: USA: Cullars Rotation, Alabama | collected 2011
CGACAACTTGTCCACGTGGAATTCTAAGCTTAGGATCCCAATGTGCTGGAAAGTTCCCGATCTTCATCCGCCACCAGGAATGCGTTCGCGCGTGCCAGTGCCGGAACATCGCTCGACCCGTGCCAGCGCAGCGGTGTCAGGCCGGCGCTCGCGTCAAGGCGCGCCGGAAGAAAGCGCGTGAGCCCCGTCTTGTGCCGGAATGGCTGTGTCAAACGCGCATACGTCAGCGGCAGCGGCGGATTGTCTACGCCGCTCAAACGCTCGAGCGCGGCTCTCGCGAACAGTTCGAACGTCACCATCGTCGACGCCGGGTTCCCGGGCAGGCCGAAGAAAAACTTTCCGCGGACGCGTCCAAACACTAGTGGCTGGCCCGGCTGGATCTTTACCCGGTCGAAATAGAACACCGCGCCGAGATCGGAGAGCACCTGCTCCACGATGTCGTACTTGCCCGCTGAAACGCCGCCCGCCATGAGCAGCAGGTCCTCTTCAAGTCCGCGCTCAACCAGCGCCCGTGTGGAGGCGTAAACGTCCTCGGCAATACCGAGCATCTCGGGCAAGGCGCCCGCCCGTTTCACCTGGGCCGCGATTGAATACGAGTTCGAATTTCGCACCTGGTACTCAAGAGGCGACTGTTGGATTGGCACCACTTCATCGCCCGTCGAAATGATCGCCACCCGCGGCTGTCGATAAACACGCAGCGATGCTCGGCCGGCCGTGGCAGCCATTGCAATGTCGGCAAACCCTAACCTTGAGCCGCGCGCCACGACGATGTCGCCGCGGCGGGCTTCGGCGCCGGCCGGGTTGATGAAGTCGCCCGCCGTCACCTTTCGATCGGTGGATAACCGGGTGCCCTCACGGGTAACGTGCTCTACCATGACGATCGCATCGGCACCGTCCGGCACCGGTGCGCCGGTCATGATCTCCACGGCTTCCCCCGGACCCACCATTCCGGTGAACTGGTCACCGGCGCGAACTTCGCCGATCAGCCGCAGGCCCGTCGGTGCGTCCAGGGAACGCACCGCGAATCCATCCCGCATCGAGCGCGCCACCGGTGGATAATCGCGGTCGGCAAAAATGTCCTCGGCCAGCACGCGATCGTCGGCCAGTTCAATCGGAACAGTTTCAGTGGGCGGCGTTCCATGTACTTGCTCGAGGACGCAGGCGCGTGCTTCGCCGAAGCGCAGTGTGGACACCATTTCATTGTAAGTTGGGCAGGTGCGAGTAAACTGAGTAGCGATGCCCAATCACTTGTCGCTGGTGGAGATGGCTGAACTGGTGCGCAAGCGGCAGGTTTCGCCGCTCGAACTGGTGGACGCCCACCTGCAGCAGATCGAAAAGCACAACCCCGCGGTCAACGCTTTCGTCATTCGAATGGATGAGCAGGCTCGCGAGGCTGCCCGTCAGGCGGAGAACGCGACCCACATCGGACCTCTGCATGGCGTGCCTGTGACAGTGAAGGACAGTTACGACATGGACGGGCATCCCACCGCCTGCGGCAGCCGGTTCTTCCAGAGCCTGCGGGCTCGGAGCGATGCCGCCGCTGTCCAGCGCCTCCGCGACGCGGGTGCCATCATCCTTGGAAAGACGAATTGCCCCGAATTCTTAGCCAATTACGAAAGCGATAACTTCGTCACCGGCCGGACCAATAACCCCTGGGACCTCGAGCGCACTCCGGGCGGTTCGAGCGGCGGCGAGAGCGCTGCGATCGCATCATTTATGTCCGCGGGCGGCATCGGGAGCGACGGCGGCGGGTCCATCCGCGTGCCTTCTCATTTCACCGGGATCGCCGGGCTGAAGCCCACGCCCGGCCGTGTCTCGGCCGCCGGCCATGTGCCCGAGATCAATCACCCGGGCGGACTCCTGGGCGTCGGCGGACCCATGGCGCGCAGTGCCCGCGATGTCCGTGCGCTGTTCGAGGTACTCGCCGGTTACGACTATCGGGACCCGTTCTCGGTTCCGTTCACCATCCGCAAAGCCGCGGTAGACGGCTTGAACATTGGCGTAATGCCGCAGTTTTTGAATGTGCCCGTACAGCCGGCGATCGCAGCCGCCGTCCATGATGCCGCGCGTGTCCTCGCCGACCTCGGCTTCGCTACCGGCGAGTTCCGCCCTGAGAACATCGATAGCGCGCCCAACCTCTGGTGGTTCTTCTTCGGTGAACTGCCGGCCCGCGCCACTGAGGCACTCATCGCCGGACGTGAGTCCGATGCTCACTGGACCGGGACGGAATTCCTGAAGAAAGCCCTCAAGAGCCCTGAACCTAGTTGCGGACGCCTGCTCGACGTCATGGCTGAGCGCGATCGCATGCGCACCGAATTCCTTCGACAGATGCAGCAGTTCCCCGTGCTGCTTCTGCCCCCGTGCGGCGTCACTGCTTTCCGCCATCGCGAACGCCGGTGGGAGACGCCGCTGAAGTCAATCGGCCTGTTCGAAGCGATGATGCCGGCCACCACGTTCAACCTCTTCGGTCTCCCCGGTCTGGTGATCCCGTGGAGCGTCACCCCCGAAGGACTGCCGGTCGGCGTTCAGTTGGTCGGCCAGCCCTGGCAGGAAGAAACGCTGCTGGAGATCGCGGTCCGGATGGAAGCAGCGCGAGGCCCTCTCCCCACTCCACCCGGCTTCTGATCGGTTCAGAACTTCTTCAAGTGCCGGAGCATGTTCTCCGTGTCGCGATTGATTGAGTGCACCACCTGCCACTCCCGGTTTAGCGTTCCAATGTAGTGGACGTCCTTACGGTCCGATCCCATCAGGATGAAGTAGAGATTCTGCTGCGGGTAGCCCAGCAGGTGATACTGCAATTCTCCGTTTTGCGAACGCCAGCGATCTTCCTCGGGCTTCCCGAGCCGGTTGACAACTGACCAGTAATCGTCGGAGCCGGTGAACCCCAGGTCGCTCTGCACCACCGTTTGGTAGCTGATGCGTGTACCTTGCCGGAGGAACAGGACCACTGTTACGCAGGCCACCAATCCCACAATGATGGCCGTCAGCATCATCCGCCCGACGCGCGATTCAGCCCCGCCCTGCAGTTTCATCGCGGATGGGTTGGCCGGCGGGAGCGGCTCAGGCTGGCGGACTACGCCGGGACGGGGTGTTTCGTTCACGGCCATCGGCATCTCGATCACCCGCCGTTCGTGCGGATAGACCATGCCGCCCTTGTACTCGAGTTCCTTGTTCAGTCCGACGATTACCACCGGCTCGTCGATGCGGGAAACCTCACCGATGTAGCGCCGCGGAATCCACAGTTCGAGATTCGCCCGCGGGTTGGTGACGAGGATCTCTGACCACGTGGCCTTCTGGTACGACCACTCGTTATGCTCGATCCCGAGAATCGCCGGGTAAAAAGAGAATGGCCGCTGCCCGATCTGGTCGAGCGGTGGCGGTACCGGCGGCACTGACATACTCGCCTATTGTACAGAGGTCACTTCTTGGAAAGATATGCCACCAGATTTGAAACCTCCGGAGCGGTCAGCAGCGGCCATTCAATGCTTTTCTTTTCCATGTTCGCGAGCATCGTCGGGCCGTGCTTCCAGAGAGCCGACACCATCGCCGGCAGGTCGCCCACCAGGGGCGGCTTGTTGTGGCAACTGACGCAGCGTTTCGCCTCAAAGACGCGCTTGCCGCGGCCGGGATCCCCGCCTGGGTTAAAGAACTGCTTTGCCCACAGGGCGCCCAGGATATGCCGCATCTCTTCATAGGTGATGGAACTGGCGGGCTGCTTCATTTTCGGAGCGTGGCTCCAGAGCGCCGCCGCGATGTCGGTGAGCGTACGGTCGGCCAGGTTCAACGCCATTGTGCCTTTGTGGCACTCCGCGCACCCCTTGTCGACGAACAACTTCTCGCCGTCTTCTTCGGGCGGCAACAGGAAGTCGGGCTTTGCGCCCTTCATCTCCGGCAGGTTGCGGAGGTAGACCAGCATATCAGTCAGGTCCTGTGCCGTCATTTCGGGCCACTTCAGGTTCTTCTGGGCCAGCGCCGCCTTCATTTCAGGCGCATGGTTCCACATGTGGTCCACCAGCGAGATCGGGTCGCTGATCGCCCGCCACTGAGCCACCGCCGGACCGGCACCCGGCTTCTGTCCCGCCAGCGCGTGGCAATCGGCGCACCGCTTCGTGGTGAAGGCTCGCCGCCCGCGCCCCGCGTCGCCGGCCTTTTCGAAATACCGTGCCGAGTACAGGAAGGCGAACAGGTCGCCGGCATTCTGTTGGGTCACCTCGGGCGCCGCTCTCCGATCCTTGCCCATCGCCGACCACATAGCCGGGGCGTGGTTCCACATTCGTGCGGTAATCCCGGCCGGCGTGTAATCCCGGTCGAGAACCCGGGTCAGATCCGGAGCCCGGCCGCCTGTATGACAGTCCTTGCACCCCTGCGTCGCAAAGAACTCAGCACCCCGCCGGGCGTCGGCCTCGGCCGCTGAGAGAACTGCCGCCGCGAGGGCCGCCAACCACAGAACGCGCACAGTAGCTTTCAAAGCGAGTGTCTCCTCAGGGCAATGTAGCAGGATTAGCACCATTTGTAGAGTGTTGAATTCTCAACAGGTTGAGCGGCGTTGGAACTTACTGCGTAGCGTGATCCAACGCCTCCTGGGGCATTTGACGAACTCACAAGCTTCTTGACTTTCGTATTTCATTCGCCCACAATAGGCGAATAAAGAGCGAACGAGGATTCTCCCTATGCCTCTACCTGCTGCAACGCACTGTGGTCCTGCCGGATGGTCGTACGCACATTGGAATGGCGTCGTCTATCCGAAAACGAAGCCGCGAGGCTTTCACCCGATCGAATACCTGTCCGAGTTCTTCGACACCGTCGAGGTCAACACCTCGTTCTACCAGTCGCTGAAGCCCGAGATCACGCAGTTGTGGGCCGCGAAAACGGCTCACAACCCGAAGTTCGTTTTCACCGCCAAGATGCACCGGCGCTTCACGCACGACCGGGTTCTGGATCAGGCTGAGATGACGGCGTTCAAGGACGGTCTCTGGCCTCTGTTGAAGAGCGGGAAACTGGGGGCGCTGCTCATGCAGTTCCCGTGGTCGTTCCGCTTCACTGCGGAGAATCGCGAGTTCCTCATCGGCTTGCGACGCGCGTTTCACGAGTTCCCGCTGGTTGCCGAGATGCGGCACGACAGTTGGATGCGCGACGAAGCACTCGGCACACTCATCGACTACCGTGTTGGATTCTGCAACATCGACCAGCCGGACTACACCCGTGCCATGCCCCCGACCGCCTTCCTGACGTCAGCCATCGGTTACGTCCGTCTTCACGGGCGCAATCCGGCCAACTCACTCGGCGGCTTCCAACCGGAGGCGGCGCGCCAGCGCCAGCACGACTACCTCTATGACGCTCACGAACTCGCTGAGTGGAAGTGGCGCATTGAGCGACTCGGCCGCAGCGCCGAACGGGTCTTCGTTGTCACCAACAACGACCCCGGCGGCAAGTCGGTGGTGAACGCCTTGCAGATCCAGCGTATGCTGGGCGACTCTCGGCGCTATGCCCCCGCGGGCGTCCGGTCCCGGTACCGGGAACTTCTGCATGACTATCGCTCGGTGGAACCGGTGCAGGAGCCGCTATTCCAGGCCGCTTAAAAATAATCTGAGAATCCCCAGAAGCGTTTCCCCACTTAGGCTATGAGACCGGCACCGAGAGCCGGCCTCATTTGCCATGAAGTTTCTTCGGCTCTCCCTAATTCTGGCCGCCGCGCCCCTTCTGGCCCCTGCGGTGACGGTGTCGTATATAGACCCCTTCGGCGCGGCGGCGTCTTCTTGCGCGAGTGCGATCTGCGATGTGATCGGCGACAAGCTGTGGTTCGATCTCGACCGGTTCTCGGTCACGATTGACCCTTCCACCATGACCGGATCGATCCTGACCAGCCTCAACTTTGGCCAGGGTAACACCCTGGCTCCGTTCACCGACTTTGGCGTGGGTCTGCAGGCGGCGGACGTTCTCTTCCGGGTAAATGGGTTCGTTCAGTACGGAGTGGCGTTGACCTCCCACTCCGGCCTTCAGGCGGGCTCGCTCTACGTAGTCAATTCAAACGCTGGCGTTTTGACGGCGCGGGATGTGCTCCGTTCAACTTCATACGCTTACCGCCAGAACTTCACAGTTTGGTTGAATGACGATCACCGCGGCTCGGTTACTCAGATTGCGCCTGGAACAGTCACCACGACGACGGCAGGAAACGGCGTGACGTCGGGCCGATTGCAAGTTGCGGTCAACTTCGCAATCACCCCGGAGTTCGTTTCGAGCCTGTACTCGCGAGCGATGAGGGTAGACTTCGCTTCGGCGACTTGCGGCAACGACATCGTCTCCTTTGCCGTAGACCCGGGACCAACTCCCGAACCTTCCACCTTCCTTTTGATGGCGTCCGGCCTGCTGGTGCTCGTCAGAGGCTGCAGGTGGCGGCCCCGATGATCCGGCGCGTCTTGTGGTCCTGAACGAAGACCACGGCCCGGGTGTTATGCCGCCTCCAGCCGTTCTCGAGCTTCAACTCGAGTTCCGCCGAGTAGCCTCCCCGTTTGGCTTCGATTTCGACAAGCCGGGTGAGGCTCCGGACGACGCCGGTGTGGCGCAGCATGCGACCTGCGTTCTCGCCCCGCCCAACGGATGAAGCCAGGCCGTTCTCCGCAAAGGCGAGGAACACATCCGCCCGATCAACCTTAGCGGCTGCCAAGCCGTCCACTTTAACCATCACTCGAAGATCGTCGCGCTTCTCTATGGAAACGTTTGCCTTGGGCTGTTCAGCGGCAAAGGCGACCATACGCCGCACCTCACGGTCGGACGCAGCGTCGAGGCTGCTGATTCCGTCGACGATGATTTGAGGAGTAAAGACCGACTGTAGCTTGAATAACTCTCCATAGGCCTGCTGGCGAGCGCTGAACAGGGGCGACGAGAACGGGTCCCGCCACCCGAGGTGGTTCCAGTAGTCCACGTGTTCGGACAGGACGACCACTTCCGATCCGGATAATTCCTTGCCGGAAATCTCAGACAGCAGAGCGTCAGCCGGCGGACAACTCGAGCAGCCCTCGGAGGTGAACAGTTCGACGATGACCACCGGCTTTGAAGCTGCGCTCGCCACCCCGGCGAGCAGTGCGAGGACAGCGAGGGCACGAGCAGGCACGTTCATACATCACCTATGACGCAGCGGTTATTCCCGCGTGCAGGCAAGACTTCGAGAATTCAACCAGGCGAGACAGGCGGTCGTTGGCTGCTCCGGAATCAATGGATTGGGCGGCAAGCGCAACACCTTCCTTGAGGTCGGCTGCCCGCCCTGCCGCGACCAGGGCGGCGGAGGCATTGACGAGGACGATATCGCGGGGCGCGCCCGGTTTGCCGTCCAGAATTTGTTTTGCAATTTCGCAGTTCGCGTCGCGGTCCCCGCCGGCGAGTTCGTCGAGTGTCGCGCGCCTCACGCCAAAATCTTCCGGCGACCAAGTGTGGGGAATGACTTCATTCCCGCGAATCTCATAAGTGAATGTTGGACCTGTGGTTGAAACCTCATCTAAGCCTTCAAGTCCGTGGACCACGAAGGCTCGATCGGCTCCGAGGCCCGCGAGGGCGTACGCCATCCGCTCGGCGGCACCCGGGGACGGTGCGCCGATGAGTTGGTGCCGGGCGCGGGCTGGGTTCGCGAGCGGTCCGATGAGGTTGAACGCCGTCCGCATCTTCAGCTCAAGCCTTGCGGCTTGGGCGTGCTTAAAAGCAGGGTGGAGGGCGGGGGCGAAGAGAAAGGCGATCCCGGCGATCCGAATTGCCTCAGCCATTTGAAGCCGGTCGAGGTGGATGTTCACGCCGAGCGCTTCGAAGATATCGGCGCTGCCGCAGCGGCTCGAGATGGACCGGTTCCCGTGCTTGGCAACCCGTACGCCGGCACCCGCGATCACGAAGGCAGCGACGGTTGAGATATTGAAGGTAGAGAGTCCGTCGCCGCCTGTCCCGCAGGTGTCGATCAGGGGTCCGCCTTCGAGGTCGCATTCGACGGGTTGAGCGTGGTGGCGCATGGCCTCAACCAGGCCGCGAAGCTCGTCGGCAGTTTCGCCCTTCATCTTCAAGGCGATCAGGAATGAGGCGATTTGCGCAGTGCTCGCCTGCCCATCCAAGATCACTTCCATGGCGGCGCGAGCATCGTCGAAGGGTAGGTCCTCACGCGCAGTGATGCGGTGGAGGAAGGGCAACAGCGGCATGTTATAGTGGTGCTTCCGGCTCTTTCCCCTGAGGGTAGCATAGGCCCGGTTGGCGGGGATCCCGGTCCACTCCGACGATGAAAATTCACGAATATCAGGCTAAGGCAATCCTTGCCCGCTACGGCGTTCCTGTGCCGCGCGGGAAGGTGGCGTTCACAGTCGACGAGGCGGAAGCGGCGGCCAAGGAACTTGGCGCAGGGGTGGTGGTAAAAGCCCAGATTCACGCCGGCGGCCGCGGCAAAGGCGGAGGCGTCAAGCTCGCCAAAGACGCCGCCGAAGCGAAGGAAGTGGCTTCGAAGATCCTGGGGATGACGCTGATCACGCATCAGACGGGTCCGGAGGGCCGGCTGGTGAAGCGGCTTTTGATCGAAGAGCAGCTTCCGATCGACCGGGAATTGTACCTGGGCATCGTGCTCGACCGCGGTCAGGGCAAGCCGGTTTTCATGGCCAGTGCCGCCGGTGGTATGGACATTGAAGAGGTGGCGGCGAAGACGCCGGAGCAGATTCTCAAGGAAAGCTTCGAGCCCGGCGACGGACTCTCGGCGTTCCAGGCGCGGAAACTGGCGTTCGGGATGGGCGTTCCGGCCGAGGCGATCAATGGCGCCGTTCAGATGATGCAGGCGCTGGCGAAGGCCTACGTTGGTATTGACGCGACGCTTGCCGAGATCAACCCGATGATCCTGACGAAGGACAAGAAAGTGGTTGCTCTCGACGCCAAAATCACCATTGACGATAACTCGATGTACCGCCACAAGGACCTGGTGGAGTTGCGGGACCTTGAAGAAGAGGATCCGCTCGAGGTCGAGGCCTCGAAGTTCGGTCTGAACTACATCAAACTGGACGGCACAGTGGCCTGCATGGTGAACGGCGCCGGCCTGGCGATGGCGACGATGGACATTATCAAGTACGCAGGCGGCAGTCCGGCGAACTTCCTGGATGTGGGCGGCGGCGCCAATGCCGAGCAGATCCGGAATGCGTTCCGGATCCTGACCTCGGATCCCAGTGTGAAGGCGATCCTGATCAACATCTTCGGCGGCATCCTGCGCTGCGACACGCTCGCCAACGGCGTGGTGGCAGCGACACGCGAGTTGAACGTCACACTTCCGATCGTAGTTCGGATGGAGGGTACCAACGTTGAACTCGGCCGGCAGATCCTGAAAGACTCCGGCCTGAATTTCACGATGGCCGACGGAATGAAAGACGCTGCGGAGAAAGTGGTAGGGCTGGCGAAATGAGCGTACTCGTAAACGAAAAGACGCGCCTGCTGGTGCAGGGATTTACAGGCAAAGAGGCGACGTTCCATACCCAGCAATCGATCGCCTATGGGACCCACGTGGTGGGCGGTGTCACGCCGGGCAAGGGCGGGCAGAAGCACCTGGACCTGCCGGTGTTCAACACGGTTGCTCAAGCCGTGAAGGAGACGGACGCGAACGCGAGCGTAATCTTTGTGCCCCCGCCGTTTGCCGCGGACGCCATCATGGAGGCGGCGGACGCTGGCCTGATGCTGGTGGTCTGTATTACAGAAGGCATCCCGGCCGTGGACATGATCCGGGTTTGGGAATACCTTGACCAGCATCCGCAGACACGCCTCATTGGACCGAACTGTCCCGGCATCATCTCGCCTGGCAAGTGCAAGATCGGGATTATGCCCGGCCACATCCATCTGCAGGGGAACGTCGGCGTGGTGTCGCGCTCGGGCACTCTGACCTACGAAGCGGTGGGTCAACTGACCAAGCTGGGCATCGGCCAGTCGACCTGCATCGGTATTGGCGGCGACCCGATCATCGGGACGAACTTCATCGACGCGATCCGGATGTTCAACGAGGACCCGGACACGCACGCCATTGTGATGATCGGCGAAATCGGCGGCAATGCAGAAGAGAATGCGGCGGCGTACATCAAAGAAAACGTGAAGAAGCCGGTAGTTGGCTTCATCGCCGGGCAGACCGCGCCTCCGGGGCGCCGTATGGGTCATGCCGGAGCGATTATTAGTGGCGGTAGCGGGAAAGCCAGCGACAAGATCGCGGCCATGGAGGCGGCCGGCATCACGGTCTGCCCGACCCCCGCGGTAATTGGCGAGAAGATCGCCAGCAGACTATCAAATTGAACATGGCACTCGAACGTACATTTGCAATCATTAAGCCGGACGCAGTCGCGGCGAACCAGGCCGGCGAGATCCTCGCGATCGTGCAGCAGAACGGCTTCAAGATTCTCGGAATGAAGATGAAGCGGCTGAGCCGTGTGGAAGCGGAAGGTTTCTATGCGGTTCACAAGGAGAAGGGCTTCTTCAGCGGCCTGATCGACTTCATGACCGAAGGACCGGTGGTGGTCCTGGCCCTGGAGCGCGAAGACGCGATCAAGAAGTGGCGCGAGACGATGGGCGCGACCAACCCGGCGAACGCGGCCGAGGGGACGATCCGCAAGAAGTTCGCGTCGAACATTGAGCGCAACTGCGTTCACGGCTCCGATGCTCCGGAAACGGCGGCGGTGGAAATCCCGTACTTTTTCGCAGCTTCCGAACTGCTATAAACTGCCCGGCCTCGACTGAGCGGGGCGCGCAATCCAGCGCCTCGCTTCCCCCAAAATTCTCTCACCAACTGGTTCGCGAGTGACAGAGTGTGATGTTTTTGATAATTTGGTCACCCTCAAGTGACCTATGTCTGTCTATCGCCTTACGCTTCCGTGTCTGCTGATTGCGGCCGCCCAGTTCGCGTCCGCACAGTCGCCAATCATCTATAGCCGATCTGTTCTCAACGCGGCGAGTTTTATCCCGCAGGCGTTGCCGGCGGGTGCGATTGCCCGAGGCTCCATTTTCAGCATCTTTGGGAGATCGCTCGGACCCTCGACTCCTCAGTCGGCGTCCAGTTATCCGCTGGGGACGTCACTCGGGAACGTGACCATGACGCTCACGCAGGGCAGCACCACCGTCAGCGCCATCCCGATTTACGTGAGCGGAACGCAGATCAATGCGATCATGCCGTCCAACGCTCCACTCGGGGCGGCGTCGCTAAGGATCACCTATCAGAACGCGCGGAGCAATCCGGTGCCGGTGGTGGTGGCGGATTCGGCGGTCGGTATCTTCACGGCTACAGGAGCGGGCGTTGGTCCCGGGATCGTGCAGAACTTCGTCAGCGCGGACAACCTGCCGATTAATGCACCGGCCGTTACAGCCCGGCCTGGGCAGGCGGTGATCCTGTGGGCAACCGGGCTGGGGCCAGTGTCGAACGACACCATCGCCCCCCCGGCCGGCAACCGGCCGGTGAAAGTTGAAGTCTTCGTTGGAGGAGTTCAGGCGGCTGTCAGTTATAGCGGACGGGCGCCTTGCTGCGCTGGAACGGACCAGATCGTGTTTACCGTGCCTCCGGATGCTCCCACGGGCTGTTGGGTTCCGGTTTACGTCCGCACGGCGGGGACGACGGTCAGCAACGCCGTGACGATCGGGGTAGACGGGGAGGGGAAGGCGTGTTCCGACGCGCAGAATCCGGTGTCGTCGCTGGTGGTGAACGCCGGTAAGCTGGGCGGGTTTCTAGCAATTCGGGGCACCACACGGCAAGATGTGGGAGTGGAACGGCCGGTGGACGTCACGGCCGACTTTCAGTTGTCGTTCGGGGCCGACATTCCGGCCACGCCCTATCCTTTCCACCCGGGCGGTTCGCATCCGCCACCGGGCACCTGCACTGCTTACAGTATCGGGGGGGACCTGCTCGGGCGCCCGGGATCGCTGCCCGGCAACTTTCCGGCGGGTGCTGCCATCAATCCCGGTCCGCTCTACACCATCACCGGCCCTTCCGGCTCGAGGACTGGAACCGCGGTGATTCCAGGCACGCCTATCGCCTACTTAGGAGGCGCGATCAGCACTGGTCTGATCCAGAACACTCTATTCCTGGAGCCCGGTTCGTACACGGTGGCTGGAGTTGGAGGGCCGGGCGGCGTGGGGCCGTTCGCAGGGAAGTTTTCCGTGCCCCAGCCGCTCACGTGGACCAACCGCGATCAGTTGATGAACGTGAATCGATCGCAGCCGTTGACCGTGACCTGGTCAGGAGGCAGTCCCGATCAGAACATCGCCATCATCGGCGTGGGCGAAGATTTGCCTGCCAACGCCAGCACCGCATTTTTTTGCGTTGCGCCCACAGGTGCGAACAGCTTTACGGTTCCGCCGATCATGATGTCGAATATTCCGCCCACGCGGGGGAACGTCCTCAAATCGAAGAGCGTTCTCTACCTGGTGTCGATCACATCCTCGAACTTCAACCAGGTGAGTGCATCGGGGTTAGACGCTGCCGCTGCCGTGTACGCGTATGTTGCCGGTAAGACCGTGGTGTTCCGGTAAAGGTAAAGCGCCATGAAGACCTTCTACACCGTTTTGTTTGCTCTCATTCTGGCCGGCATTCTCGGATGCGACCCGATCGAATGTCTCTATTTTGCGACTGGGACGACGTTCAAGGTATGTGTGAAGTACGAGGGCGGGGTCTACTCTCACTCAGTGGAGCAGTACAACTCCTTTGACGACGATGCAAAGCTAGTGAGCGGCCCGGTGTTCAACCAAACACCATGCGACGTGCCTCCAACTTCGGATGCGGAGCCGCAATCCGCAGCCCCGGTGCCGACCCGTGCGAGTGCGTCTCCATCGGCGAGCAGGGCAGCAAGCGTTACCGATCCGGCACCGTACGTCCCGCAGCCCACTTTGCAGCTTCCGTTCGCGCCCTTGCCTTCGTCCAGGGATCAAGCCAACAACGACACGAACTGCGCGGGTCTACCGGATGTTCTCCATGTGGCGCACCTGACCGGCGAGGTGGTCCGATTCCGGTCGTGCCCGCTCGCGGTGAGCACTCGCATCAGTGTGGCTTCACGCCCGCTGCAGGTACAGATCACGCCGGACGGCACCACTGCCCTGGTGACCAGTTTCGACAACGCCGTCAGCTTTATCGACCTGCAGACGAACCGCGTGACGTTCACGCTCCAAACTCCGTCCACCATTCGTCCCAACGGCCTCGCGATCACTCCGGACGGGACGAAGTTCTACATCACCAGTTACTCGCCGTCGAACCCCGCCGTGCAACTCTACGACCTCCAGAGTCATGCGCTGCTGGCCACGATTCCCACCCCGGCCTATCCGCAGTCGGCGTTTCTCAGCCCGGACGGGTCACAACTCTGGGTCACTTTCCCCCTGGGTCAAACGGTTTACGTGATCGACACGCTGACGAACTCGCTGGCAACCGTCGTCGGGGTGCCGCAAGCGTACGGCCTCGCGTTCAATTCTACCGGCACTCTCGCTTACATCACGTCGTGGGGCGGCGGGACGGGGTCGGTGAAGGTGGTCGACACGGCGACATTCCTGGTCACCGGGTCTTATCCGGTGGGTGCGGGACCGGTCGACATCTCGGCGGTATACGGCGACCGCCTGCTGCTGGTGGGAAGCAGGTTGGATGGGTCGGTGTCCGCGATCAACGTCGGGACGGGCCGAGTCAAAACGTTCAATAAGGGCGGTCCTGTTTTAGGGCTCACGGTGTTGAGGTGACCTGCCGGCATGATTCCGTACTTCGAACTTACATACTTCTCGGCCGGCCCGCTCCGACTGCGGACTTTTGCCGTGATCACGGTGGTGGCGATTCTCATTGCGCGTTGGGCTCTAGTCCGGCGGGCCAGGAGTCAGGGGTTCGATCCTGAGAAGATCCACCGGCTTTTCGTGTGTATGTTGAGCGCCGGGTTCACCGGTTCGATTGCGGGCGGACTGCACTTTTCCTGGACGGGATTTGTGCCAACGCTGGTTCGCTTCGACGGGATTAGTTCAACCGCCGGACTTGCCTGCGGGGCCCTGACAGCCCTGCCCTGGTTCCTTTTCGAACGCAGCACCTTGACTCAGGCGCTGCGAGTGACAGACCTGTTCGGCTACGCCGCTCCGCTGTCGTGCGCGGCCGGGCGGCTTGCCTGCGTCGTCCGTCACGAGCATCGCGGCGCGTGGACCAACAGCTGGATCGGGGTTCGATTTCCGGAGGGAACCCGTTTTGACCTGGCATTCGTCGAGTTCTGCGGGCTGGCGGCGATGGCGATCGCGTTCTACTTCATCGACCGGCGAAGCCGCCGGCCGGGGTTCTGGACGGGGCTCTTCCTCACGGCTTACCCGGCGGTGCGGGTGGGCGTGGGTTTATTGAAAACTGAGCCACCGGGGCCGATGGTCTGGTTCTGGCTGGGGATTGCGGCCGTGGGAGCGGCGGCCCTGTTGAGGAGCGCGGGCGACGGGTCGCCGGAGCGGAGCTTTTTGCCGGCCGAAGGGGGCGCGATCCAGCCTGGAGGAATGTCGTAGAAGCCGCTCGCCAGTGCCGGAGTCCGGCACGGCGAGCGGGGACCTCGCGGACCTAGGCTTTCACCGCCGCGGCACCGGCGCTGGCGGCAACCTGGCGAAGCACGTACGGGAGAATGCCGCCATTGCGGTAGTACTCCACTTCCTGTGGAGTATCAATCCGGACGATCGCCTCGAAGGTCTTTACGGCTCCATCCGCCGCCGTCGCTGTGACGGTGACGCGGTGGGTGTCGATGGCACCTTCAGAGACTCCAGTGATTGCGTAGCTCTCAAAGCCGGTCAGGCCGAGAGTGTCGCGGCTCTCGCCGGGGAGGAACTGCAGGGGCAGCACGCCCATCCCGACGAGGTTCGAGCGGTGGATCCGTTCGAAGCTCTCGGCAATTACGGCGCGTACTCCCAATAGAAGGACACCTTTGGCGGCCCAGTCGCGCGACGAACCGGAGCCGTATTCCTTACCAGCGATGATCAGTAGCGGAGTGCCTTCAGCGGCGTACCGCATGGCGGCGTCGTAGATGAAGACCTTCTCGTTGGAAGGGATGTGGGTGGTCCAACCGCCTTCTGTGCCCAGTGCGAGCAGGTTGCGCAGGCGGATGTTGGCGAGCGTACCGCGCACCATCACTTCATGGTTGCCGCGGCGGGCGCCGTAGGAGTTGAAATCAACGGGAGCGACACCCTTTTCCATCAGGTACTTGCCGGCCGGGCTGTCCTTGGGGATGTTGCCCGCGGGCGAGATATGGTCCGTGGTGACGGAGTCGCCGAGCACCGCGAGCGCGCGCATGCCAGTGAAATCCTGAATGGGCGCGGTGGGGTCGGCCATCACGTCGAAGAACGGGGGCCGCTTGATGTAGGTGGAATCCGGGTTCCACTCAAACATATCGCCGGTGGGCACCTTCATTCCCTGCCATTGCGCGTCGCCTTTGAACGCTTCCGAATACTGCTTGCGGAACATGTCCTCCTTAACGGAGCACTTTACAACCGCCTCGACTTCGGCCCGGGTGGGCCAGATGTCGGCGAGGTACACCTTCTTGCCGGCGGTATCTTCGCCGAGCGGTTCCTTGGCAAGGTCGATGTCCACGCTGCCGGCGATCGCGTAGGCGACAACGAGCGGCGGAGACGCGAGATAGTTGGCGCGGACATGCGGATTTACGCGGCCTTCAAAATTCCGGTTGCCGCTGAGGACCGCCGCGACGATCAGTTTCTCCTTGGTCACCGCCTCTGCCACGAGTTCCGGCAGCGGGCCGCTATTGCCGATACAGGTGGTGCAACCGTAGCCGACGAGGTGGAAGCCGAGCGCTTCAAGGTACGGCACGAGGCCGGCGTCGTGATAGTAATCCATCACGACCTTCGACCCTGGCGCGAGACTGGTTTTCACCCACGGCTTTGACTTAAGGCCGCGTTCAACGGCCTTCTTCGCAAGCAGTCCGGCGGCGATCATCACCGAGGGATTCGAGGTATTCGTGCAGCTTGTGATGGCAGCGATCACCACCGAGCCGTCCTTCAATTCGTAGGAGAGGGCGTTGTCGGTCACCGTGGCTTTGCGCTGCTTCTCAGCGAGCGTGGAAAGGAAGTTCTTTTTGACGTCGGGGAGGTTGATGCGGTCCTGCGGACGCTTGGGACCGGCCATGGACGGGACCACTGTTGAGAGGTCGAGTTCGAGAGTCTCGTTGTAAACCGGATCGGGAGACTCTTTCAACAGGAAGAGGCCCTGGGCCTTGGTGTAGGCTTCGACGAGGTCGATCAGTTCGGCGGGACGGTTCGTCATCCGCAGATAATCGAGGGAAGCTTCGTCGATGGGGAAGAAGCCGATGGTAGCGCCGTACTCGGGCGCCATATTTGCGATAGTGGCGCGATCGGCGAGGCTGAGGCTTTTCACGCCGGCGCCGTAGTACTCGACGAACTTGCCTACTACGCCCTTCTTTCGGAGCATCTGCGTGACCATGAGCACCAGGTCAGTGGCGGTGGCGCCCGCAGGCAGTTCGCCGGTCAGTTTGAAGCCGACTACCGGAGGGAGCAGCATGGAGATCGGCTGGCCGAGCATGCAGGCCTCGGCTTCGATGCCGCCGACACCCCAACCAACGACGCCAAGGCCGTTGATCATCGTCGTGTGGGAATCGGTGCCCACGACGGTGTCGGGGTAGGCGATCATGCCATTCTCGGTTTTGACGCCGAAGACGACGGGCGCGAGGTACTCAAGGTTCACCTGGTGGACGATGCCGGTGTCGGGCGGCACCGCGCGGAAATTGCGGAAAGCGGTCTGGCCCCAGCGGAGCAACTCATAGCGCTCTTTATTACGCTGGAACTCGAGGAGGGCGTTGATCTCGAAGGAGTCGCGGGTGCCGAACTTGTCCACCTGGACGGAGTGGTCGATCACCAGGTCTACGGGGATGAGCGGGTTTGCGAGGCGGGGATTGGCGCCCATCTGCATGAAGGCATCGCGCATGGCGCCGAGGTCGGCAACGCAGGGGACGCCGGTAAAGTCCTGCAGCAGGACGCGGGCCGGCATGAAGCTGATCTCCTGCAGCGGCGCCGCGGTGTCCCAGCGGGAGACATATTCGATGTCAGACGGCTTCACGGTTTTGCCGTTTTCGAACCGGAGCAGGTTCTCGAGCAGGATCTTGATGCAGTACGGCAGGCGTTGTACGCTGCCTGCGCCGGCCTTCTCGATCGCTTCCAGACGGAAAATCTCGTACTTCGTGTCGCGGACATTCAGCGCGGATGCCGCCCCAAAACTGTTGTGACTCGCCATTCCTTTCAGTTTACAGGACCGGATTATTTCGCCGGGCTATCTTTCGGCGATCATGAAGAGGTGAAATCGAAGCCTCTCGCGCAACGTCCATCGTCTGGCGGGTAAACTATGGCCGGCGACTACTACGTATGGTCCGTGGAAGACAAACCGGTGCGGGTTCACATTTCGCTGTCGCTTGTTGAGCGTCTGGGGTCACAGGCGATTGACGCGTTTCGGGTCTCTCCCGAGCGCCCCCGTGAGACGGGTGGGGTGCTGCTGGGGCGGGTGATGCAGGATGGCCGCACGCGGGTGATCTTCGCCGACGATTTCGAGCCGCTCGAAACTTTGCCGGTCCGGCTGGCTCCTATCCGCGACTTGACGCCCGTGGGAATGTACCGGGGAAGGGCCGGCGACGATTTGCGGCTGGATGCAGAGGACGCCGAGGTGGTCGGCAAGCTGTTCAAGTCCGCTGACCTGGTTTACCTGCTGGTGCTCCCGCAGGCCGGCGCCCCTCCGCGCGCGGCGATCTTCATCCAGGAGCGCGGCAGGATCAACGGCTATTCGCCGTATCGCGAGTTCCCGTTTCATGCACAATTGCTCGCCGATGGGGCATTTGCGTCATCGGACGGCCGTGCCGCCAAAGGGCGGAAGGCGTCCTCCTTTCCAGCGCTCGCCGGAGTAGCGCTGGCGGCCGCGATGCTGATACCGGTCGCGATGAACCGCGAGCAACTGCTCTCGGCGGTGACTCAGTCCGCGCCGGCAGACGAGGAGGTTACGCCGATAGCTCCATCCGAACCGGCGCCGGGACCCGCTGCCGCGGAGACGAAGCCTCCGCCGCTTCCGGCCCGTGCCACTCCGGGCGGGTCTGAAAGCGAGGCTTCCCGGATGGCCACGCCTCCCAATCTCCCCGTGGCGACACCTTCGACGTCGGCGGGGATGGAACGGCGCCCTTCCTTGCACCGCACGGCTTCCGCCACGTACTCACTCGACCCTGTCCGGCCCAACCGGCTGCAGCGGTGGGTGCAAAAGGTGCCAGGACTGCGCGCGATCCAGAATCGCCGCTACCGGGACGGCGACCGGTTTGTCCCGGCCAGGCAGTTACGGCAAACCGCGCCCGTGGTGCCCGGCGCGATTGCGGAGCGGCTAAACCGGGAGGTTCCGATCCAGTTACGGCTGCACGTGGACAAGCGGGGCAGGGTGAGCGAGGTGGACGTGGTGAATGACGGGGCGGGGCACTCGGAACTGACCGAACTCGCTGCGTCCACCGCGGAGCGGTGGAGTTTCAAGCCCGCGCGCCTGAACGATCAGCCGGTTGAGAGCGATGTAATGGCCCGTTTTCGCTTCCGCCCGCTCCAGTAAACTGGGTCCATGGTGCGACTCTTTTGCCTGCTCGCGTTTTCCATTCCGGTGTTCGCGCAATTCCGGTCGATCGAGATCAGGTTTGAAGGAATCAACTGCGCCTCCTGTGTAGAATCCCTGCCGACGCGCCTGGCGAGAGTGCGCGGGGTCGAGTCGGCCAAGGTGGAGGGCAGCGTTCTCCGGGTGAAGCTGGCCGAAGTAAACCGGGTGCGGGTGGAACAGATCCGAGACTTCGTGGAGCAGGACGGCACTAAGGCGAAGCATGCCACGGTGGTGGTGAAAGGTGCGGTGGAGAAGGAAGGCGACAAATGGGTGCTGAAGCCGGCCGGAGTTCCGGGCGATTATCAGCTCAACTGGCCCGGCGCCACCGAAGGGACCGCCACGCTGAAGGGCGAGATCACGGAGATGCATCCGGAGGACGGTCCGCTCACCATCCGCCGCACCGGACCCGCTTCGTAACCCCGTGTCGCACTTTGTAACGTATTGAAAGGGTAAGCATCCTCGGGGTGTTTCATATCGTCCTCTATGTAGGAACGAATTATGAAACACCAGAAAAAGCTCGCACTTGGCGCCGCCGCTGTCGTAGTTGCCGCGGGCGCCTGGTGGTACTCGAACAGCCGGAACGCCGTCCGATTTCAGACTGTAAAACTGGAGCGCGGGGCGATCAGGGCGAGTGTTGCCGCGACGGGAACCGCCAACGCCATGACCACGGTCCAGGTGGGCAGCCTGGTTTCCGGCAACATTAAGGAACTGTACGCGGACTTCAACACCCGCGTCACCAAAGGCCAGTTGGTGGCGCGCATCGACCCGCAGATATTCCAAGCGAAAGTGGATTCCGCGCGCGCCAACCTGGACAACACGCGCGCCGGCGTCGCGAGCGCCGAGGCCGGAATTGAACGAGCGAATGCCGACATCGCCGGCGCGCAGGCCGGCCTCGCCAACCAGCAGGCGAACCTGGTGAGGGCACAGTCGGCGACGCGCGACGCGACGGTGAAGTACGAGCGCCGCAAGACGCTCGCCAACGAAGGCGTTCTTTCGAAAGATGACCTGGATACGGCCAAGGCGACGTACGACCAGGCAGTCGCGATGGAGCAGGCGGCCAAGGCGCAGGTGGACGCCGCGGCGCACCAGGTTACGTCGGCGCAGTCGCAATTGAAGGTAGCCGAAACTCAGCTGCGCTCGGCCCAGGCGCAAGTCCGGCAGTTGACTGCTCAATTAGAGCAGGCTGAGCTCGACCTCGCCCACACCGAAATCCGCGCTCCTGTGGACGGCATCGTGATCGCCCGGCGTATGGACATCGGCCAGACCGTGGCCGCTTCGTTTCAGGCGCCAACGATCTTCGAAATCGCGCAGGACCTGACGAAGATGCAGGTGGACACGAGTGTGGACGAAGCCGATATCGGCCGCATCAAGGTGGGGCAGCCCGCGGTGTTCACGGTAGACGCCTACCCGAACCAGACGTTCCGCGGCCAGGTCGGCCAGATCCGGCAGGCTCCGATCAACGTGCAGAACGTGATCACGTATGACGTGGTGGTGGCCGTATCGAACCCCGAAGCAAAGCTGCTGCCCGGCATGACGGCGAGTGTGAAGATGCTGGTGGACCAGTCAGAGAACGTATTGAAGGTGCCGAACTCGGCGCTGCGTTACCGGCCTTCGGCATCCTTGTTGAAGGCGAATTCATCGGTGCAGGCGGCGGGGCGCGGCAGGCAGCAACCGGTGATCTGGGTGCTGGGAGCCGATGGCCAGCCGCGAGCCGTGAAGGTGGAACTGGGGCTGAGTGACGGCTCCGCAACCGCCGTAAACGGCGCTGATCTGAAGGAAGGCGACGAGATCATCATCAGCGACACGGGAGCAGCCACGAAGTCCACGAAGACCGGTCCGGCCGGGGGTGGAGCAATGGGCGGCGGCCGGCGGGGCGGACCGGGGTTCTAAGCAGGAGGCAGCCATGAACAACAAACTGATCGAAGTAGACAACCTGGTGAAGACCTATACGATGGGCGATGTGACGGTGCAGGCGCTGCGCGGCGTGTCGCTCTCCATCGATCGCGGCGACTTTGTCGCGATCATGGGACCGTCGGGCTCGGGGAAGTCGACGTTCATGAACATTCTGGGCTGCCTCGACCGGCCCACCAGCGGAGTGTACCGTTTGGACGGGATCGAAACCAACGGCATGGAGCGCGATCAACTGGCGGAAATTCGCAACCGCAAGATCGGGTTTGTGTTCCAGAACTTCAACCTGCTGGCGCGGACCAGCGCCGCGGAGAATGTCGAGCTGCCGTTGCTGTATAGCGGCCGCGACGTGAAGGACGGTCGGGAGCGGGCTGTGAAGGCACTGCAGAGTGTCGGGCTCGGGGGCAGGGAAGGGCACCATCCCAACCAGCTCTCAGGCGGCCAGCAGCAGCGTGTCGCGATTGCGCGCAGCCTGATCAACGATCCGGAGATGATCATGGCTGACGAGCCCACGGGCGCGCTCGATTCCCGGACGAGCGTCGAAATCATGGCGATCTTCCAGCGGCTGAATCGGGAGAAGGGCATCAGCATCATTGTGGTGACGCATGAGCCGGATATCGCGGAGTATGCGAGCCGCGTGATCGTGTTCAAGGATGGCCTGGTAAAGACGGACGAAGTAGTGGCGCATCCTCGGGATGCGTCGAGTGAACTGGCGATGGCGCCGGAGGTGGCTGCATGAAAAAGAAAATTCTGCCGTCGATGCAGATCGCATTTCGCGCTCTGCGGGTGAACAAGCTGCGAAGCGCCCTCACGATGCTAGGCATCATCATCGGAGTGGGCGCGGTGATCGCGATGGTGGCCATCGGAGCGGGCGCAACGGCCCGCATTCAGGAGCAGATCGCGAGCATCGGCAGCAACGTGATCATGGTGATGCCGGGCAGCATCACGACTTCGGGTATGCGGCTGGGCAGCGGCAATTCGGTGACGCTGACCGCGGACGATGCGCGCGCGCTGGCTACCGAAGTCCCGGCCATCGCCGCTGCTGCCCCGGCGAATCGCGGAGGCGCGCAGGTGATCTACGGAAACAACAACTGGGCGACACAGATCCAGGGCACTACGCCCGAGTTCCTGACCATCCGCGACATCGGGGTGGCGTCCGGTGAGCCGTTCACCAAGCAGGACGTGGACAGCGCGGCCAAGGTGCTGCTGCTCGGCAAGACGGTGGCGGACAATCTGTTCAACGGCGCGGATCCGGTGGGCCAGGTAATCCGTGTGAAGAACGTGCCGTTCACCGTGGTGGGAACGCTGCAACCCAAGGGTCAATCCCCGATGGGACAGGACCAGGACGACGTGATCGTGATGCCAATCACAACCGCGAAGAAGCGGGTGCTCGGAGGCAACCAGGCGAACTTGAATTCGGTGGGTTCGATTATGCTGCAGGCGTCGAGTCCGGAGCAGATCGACCAGGCGATCGCGCAGGCGAGGACCCTGCTGCGGCAGCGGCACCGGCTCCAGGCGACGCAAGAGGACGATTTCACGATCCGGAACCTCGAGGAAGTGTTCGCGGCTCAGGAGACGTCGGCGCGGGTGATGTCGATCCTGCTGGCGGCGATCGCGTCGGTGTCGCTGATCGTCGGGGGCATCGGGATCATGAACATCATGCTGGTGTCGGTGACGGAACGGACCAAAGAGATCGGACTGCGGCAGGCCGTGGGCGCGAAGACCAAGGACATCCTGTCCCAGTTCCTGGTGGAAGCCGTGACACTATCCGTGCTCGGCGGGATTATCGGGATCGTGCTCGGATTGACAGCATCGGGACTGATTTCCTATTTCGCCGGCTGGACCACCCTCGTGAGTCCGGCCTCCATTCTGCTGGCCTTCATTTTCTCCGGGCTGGTGGGTGTCTTTTTCGGATACTATCCGGCGCGGAAGGCGGCGTTTCTGGATCCGATCGATGCGCTGCGGTATGAGTGACGGCTGGGGCTTCCTCGCCCGGGGGGCTCGAAGAAGCCGTACTGGTTAGGGCACTTACCGGGTCTGGCTGCCGGTTGCGGCCGCATGGCGCATGGGGCAGCGCTTATAGAAGCGCTCCTGGACGTCGTTGTAGACGTCGAACACCTCGCGCGCGGTGGCGTGGGCCATGTATTCGTCGAAGCCATCGGCTGACAGGACTTCGTGGACGGGCGGCGGTGCGGTGCCGAGGAGTGCGCGGTACAGCGGGACGATCGGATCGTTTGCGTGGACCTTCCTCAACTCGTGGGCGATTTCAACAGCGCTGTCCGAGCCCGAGAGTGAGACGGTGGGACGGTCAGGCTCATCGCTCGCACCGAGGTGGGTCTTCGGCAACTGAATGTGGTTGTCGCGCCAGGTACGGACGTGCTGATGGAGCAGCACCAACTGCCGCAGGACTCCGGCAAGGGAGGCGTGCCCGGCGCCGCGGAGAATTTCGATCGATCTCGCCTCGACGGCGTCGGCGTCGCTGCTCTGCTCCCTGGACCACTCCATGGCGCGGAGCCTGAAGGACTGGACCAGGAGCGGGTAAGTGGAGTTGAAGAGGGTCTTGCGGAGTACGACCGACGAGGTGCCGCGGACCATCCCGAGGTTCGGGCGCACGGCACTGTAGGCGTGCGGAGTCAGAGTGCGCAGCATAACCTTGATGCTCTCGTCGGCGACGGTCAGGAGGCGATTTGCCAGGGTGAGTTCGCGCACGGCTGGAGCGAGGGCGGCGTCGGGCGAAGGAGTCAGGATCCGGGTGGCTGCATCGCAGGAGAGGCGGTTGGCGACTCCGGCCACGACCTCCGTGACCTGGTGAACCACACGGAAAGGGAGAAGATCCGTATCGGCTTCCGTTTCCATCGCCTGCAACATGTGCTGGATTTCGCCGGGGCCAACTACACGATCGTAGAAGGCGGCGGCGTCTTCAGCCGGGTTCCTGTTGAAGCCGGGCACTTGCACCCGGGAGAAGAGCGACGCCCACACACGTTCTTCGTTAGTGTTCACATACTCGTTGAAGAAGATGTTCCGCTTGGGATCATCAAGCCCTTTCGCGAAGACGCTGCCGTCCTCTTCTTTCCACGATGTCATCAGCCACTGCTGGAGGCTGCGGCTGTGTTCGCGGTGTTCGCGATAAACGCGGGACTCTATGATTTCGAGGAACCCTCCTTCGCTGCCGCCGGGATTCATTTCCGAGAGCAGCAAGCTGAGCTGATACATCAGGCGGTGGAAGCCGGTACGCCATTGAGCTTTGGCCAGCGCTGCCGCGACCTGGCCGCGCCGGAGGTCCTCGAGCATGCGGGCCGATAGGGCTTGAATGGCGCCGAGGCAGATTTCGGCGCCCCGGAACAGAGCGACGATGGCGGCGGCCGACGTGTCAGCGGGAGTGCTGAGCGCGTCGAGGTGCTGGAGTCCGTGAAGGTAGGAGTAGGTGGTGATGGCGGCGGTCTTGTTTTCGGGGGTGTTCCATTTGAGCGACGCGAGCTGCCGTTCGATTTCGGCATCGTCGAGGCCGTGGGCATTCAGCCGGGCCCGTGTTTCCGAAGCCGTAACTGGCTCAGTATGCTCAACGGCCGCCAGTTGAGCGGCGCGGGCCAGTAGTCGTGTCATCGTTTGTTCTCCACGGACACCGGTCCGTTCAGGCGCTCGAGGTAGAGCGGCAGGATCTTGGCTGACGCTGTTTGATACGGATCGCGGCGGACCAGGCGCAGTGTTTCACCCTGGCGCCAGTGCTCGGTCATGACGCTTCCGCCCGGATATTCGTTCAGCGTCTCAAGAATTTTGTGCAATACCACTCGTTCGTTGAGTGCGCCCAGCCGCGGGCTGGCGAGCACAAGGATGCGGGAGAGGCCACCGTCGTCGGACTCGACCAGTTGATAATCCGTCGGCAAGCCGCCGAAGGAGCCCGGCAGCACTTCTTCGACGAGGCGAAGAACCTCGGTGCCGAGGAACGTCACTCCTTCGCTGGTCAATTTTTCGTAGCTGCGGATGTGGGTGAGGTGCTCGCCGAACCCGAGCGTGCCCATCGGGCAGCCGCAGGTGCGAATTGAGTGACGTGCATAGTCACCGCTCTCGACGTTGATGAACAGTTTGGGCGAACTCGGCAGCAGGGTGGTGTAGATCAGCGCGTCGACGGAGGCTGCACCGAGGCGGCGGGTGCGGAGGAGCGCCGCGACCTTGTCGGTGAGCAGGTGGACGTCGTCCTCGGCGTCGGGGTCGGCGCAGGGCGCACCTACGAAGCTCATTTCAGTGATGGAGTAGAAGCAGATGGAGCGGCAGCCGGTTTCGCCGATCAGTTGGGCTTTGGCCGCCGTGAGAGGCTCGCCGCCGAGGCGGAAGAGCGTACCAGAGATGTCGATGCCGCGTGCCTTCGCATCATTGCAGAGCCGTACGGCCGAACTGACCATCGTGTCGAGAACCGCGGGTGTTCCGCGCTGCTTCATTTGCGCGAGCCAGCGTGTGACCGGCTCGGGATCGTTCGCGGGCACATGCTGGGGGGCGGGGAAGCGGCGGCCCAAGGCGCGTCCTTCAAGGACTGTGGCCCGCGTGAAGAGTGCGAACTTCCACTGACCGTCGCGGAGGAGGACCTCGGTTTGGGAGAACCAGCGGTCGAGCGGTTTGCCGAGCTTTTCCAGGCGCAGGATCCACTTGATGCCTGTGACCACAGGAGGCACGGGGCGCCACACGGCATACGGCCGGCGCCAGAGGTGGAAGGCATCGAGATACTGGCTCGCGTAGGCTGCTTCGTGTTCGAGGAGGGCCAAGTCGATGTTCGCGCGGGTGCGGGGGCCACGGGAGCCGCTGCTCATGCCTTCATAGTGCTGCGTCATGAGCGGATTGTCGAACGCCGAGGCGCTGACGGGCAGTGACAGACCGGGCCGTTCGATGGCACGCCGGCCTTTCACTTCATCGAGGGTGACATAGACTCCGGAGTCGTAGAGGGTGCCGAGGGCGCTCTCGAGACCGTCGTTGCGGACGAGGTTCTGAACGTCACCAAGTTCGATGCGGGCCCTGCGCAGCAAGGGGCGGTAGGGGCTAGCAGGATTGCCGTACACGCCGCGTTCGAGCACGTTGAGAAAGTTCCGCTCGCGGTCCTGAAGCGCGAGGGTCAGTCTGGCGCGTGCTTCTCCCGGCGTCATGCGATTGCGCAGGTAGCGTGGCAACGCCGTAGTGAAGCGGGCAAAGGTGGAGGCTTCGGAGCGGAGGCTGCCGGGCATGCGGCTATGACCTGGCCTGGCGGGGCCGGTGGATGATTTCGCCGAGCGTGGCGAAGTGCTCGCCGTGCAGGCGCGCCAGAGGCCGGAAGCGTGAGTAATCGGGCTGGCCCGCCGGGAACATCTCAGGGTCGAGGTGAACGGCCTCTACACGTGCAACCACGAGTTCGTGACTCCCGCCGATGGGGTGAATGTCCTGAGCGCGGCACTCCATAGCTGCGGCGCACTCGGCGAGGCGGGGTACCCTGACGCAATTCGAGGGCACCATCGTGAGGCCCGTGGCAGCAGCCTTGCTTTCGGCGGGGGGAGCGGTTCGTGCGGTGCTCACGACGTGCTGGAGCATGTCTTCGGTGACGGTGTGGACGACGAACTCGTGGCTGTGTTCGATGTTCCTCAGCGTGTCCTTTTTCTGGCCGCTGTCTTTGATGCGCGCTATGGCCAGGCCGACCGTCATGGGGCCGAAGCCAAGGATCGTGTAGCTGGCAAAAGGGGCGAGGTTTACGACGCCGTTCGGACGGAGTGTTGTGATCCAGGCGATCGGGCGCGGAACGACGAGCATTTTGAGCAGGTCGTGGCCTTCTTCAGCTTGTAAATCAGCCGGTTCCAGCGTGTAGCTTGTGGGCAAAGGGGCCCCTCCTGGCCGCTCGTCGTGCCCGGTCCTAACCGGGAGAACATACCAAGGTATTTTCGCACACTGTGTACTGAACAGCGTTCATTGGGGCTGAAGGGAAAGGGTAGGTTTGTTCCCCACGCCGCGAGCGTATCCGGCGCAACTTAGCGGCGAGAACGGAGGCCGCGGCTTGGCTGCGACCCGTGTCGGGGGCAGGTCTGCGGGTAAGGTGACTCGAGTAGTTGAGAGGGTTATGGGCTGGGCTTGCGCGCGGCTGATCCAGTGCAGCATGGGTAGCAAAGGGGTCAATCCCCGATGCTACCCGTGAGCTGCAAAGATTGCTAGTTGAGCATCTCTTCCAAGATGCGGCCGACGGAGCCGGACGGGATTTCGATGTCCAGCATGGCGGCCACAGACGGCGCGAGGTCGTTCAGGGCAGCGGATCTGTAGTAGCGGCCGGGCTTGATGCCGGGGCCCATGAAAACGAGCGGAATGTGAGCGTCGTAGTTGTAGGGTGTTCCGTGGGTGGTGCCGGCGGAACTGCGGATGTAGTAGGGGTCGAGGATTACTTCGAGGTCTCCGTTGCGGTCGGCATTGAAACCGCGCATGACGCGGGCGTCGATGGGGTCGGCGACACCGCGGGAGTACGCCATCTGGGTGCGGGTGTAGACACGCTGTACGTGCGGCGCCGATTCGATGGCGTGAGCGGCGACGCGGATTACCTCGTCGATGTCGAGCTTCTTCTGCGCGATCAACTCATAGTTGAGGTAGGGCGAAGTTCCGGCGGTGCTGAGCAGCCAGAGTCCGTCGCCGTAGCGGGCTTCGAGCTCCTTTTTGATGGGGGCGAAGAAATCGCCGCGCAACCGGCCGCCGGGCATCTTCTGCGCCGCGAGGACCTCGGGTAACGGGCTGACGGCATGGTCGGCGGTCAGGATGACAAGCACGTCCTTCAGGCCGATGGTCTTGTCGACGTAGTCGAGCAATTTTCCGAGGGAGCGGTCGACACCGAGGGAGACCGCGTGAGCTTCGGGCGAATCGGGCCCGTAGGTATGGCCGACGGCGTCATTCGAGGAAAAGCTGACGGTGAGGACATCGGTGACACCGCGGGTACCGAGCTTTTCGTTCGCGATGGCCTGTTCGACGAAATTTTCGAGCAGGTCGTTGCCATAGGGGCTCGAGTAGATGGACGGGTTCATGGTGGCGCCTTCCATCGGGATGCGGCGTTCTTTAATATCGCCATTAGCGTCCAGCCAGACTTTTCCGGCGAATTTCATGGGTTCAGCGCGGGCATTGAACTCCTGGACCCATGCGGGCAGAGCGGGGAAGTAGTAAGTGCTGCTGACGAAGGCGCTGGCTCTATCGTTGAACCAATACGAAGCGTCCGCCATGTGGCCGGCGGGGAGAATGGCTGAGCGGTCCTTCATGGAAATGCCGATCACCTTGGAGGTGCTCGAGACGCGTTTCAGTTCATCGCCGATGGTGCTGACCAGCAGGCGGTGGGGCGAAGAGCCTTCGGCGTCCGCGGCGGGACCGCCGAGCAGCTTGCTATTGGGGTCGGAGACACTGGTGACCTGCTTCTTGGTAGCGCGGTCGTACCAGTCGTTACCGATAATCCCACTCAGGGCGGGAGTCGCACCGCTGAACATCGTAGAGTGGCCCACGGCCGTGACCGTGGGGTAATGCTCCAGGTAGGCGCTGACGAAGCTCGCGCCGTTGTTCAGCAGGCGTGCCAGCCCGCCGGTGTACTCTTTGCGAAAGCGAGGAAGGTAGTCGTAGCGGAACTGATCGATGGCGACCAGCATCACCAGCTTCGGACGGGCGGGCTGTGCGGTGCGCGGGTTGTTTACCGCTGCTGGCCGTTGGGCGAACGCCGGAATCAGGCAGAGCGCGGACAGCACGAGAAATGAAGGAATGCGAAAAGATCTCACATCTCGACTTGTACCGCATTTGGGCGGGTTCTGTCACGGTCTGCACCGCGGCCGGGGGCCAGGGCGCGGGCGGAGCGCCCGCCCTCAGGGCCGCGGGCAGCCTTTGCGGGTGTGACCCGGCTTGTTAATGGCGCGACGGCGCTTTGAACTGCGCGTCAGGAAGTGGTGTCGCCGGGGTGTGCGGCGGAAGGATTGGGTAAGTGACCTTCGGCTGCTCGCCTGTGAGCGTTTTCAGGAAAAGGACGATCGCGTCCGTGTCGGCCGCGGTCAGGGTGGCGCCGAGTTGGGCGGAGCCCATTACGGCCACGGCCTCACGCAATTCCCACACCTTGCCGGAGTGGAAGTAGGGCGCGGTGAGATCAATGTTCCGCAGCGAGGGGGACTTGAAGACGTACTCGTCACTCGCGGTGCTGGTAACGGCGAAGCGGCCCTTATCGGACGGCGGCAGGATTTCGGCCCCTGGTTTCGTGATCACGCCGAACGGGAAGTACCCCATGCCGCCGAGGTTCACGCCGGCGTGACAGTTGACGCAGCCTTTCGACAGGAACAGGTCGAGGCCTTTCTTTTCACCTGCGCTGAGCGCATCGGATTTGCCGCCGAGGTACTGGTCGAACTTCGATTGCGGCGTCACGAGGGTGGCTTCGAAAGTCTCGATCGCAAGTGCGACGTTATCGAATGAAACGGGATCGGCATCGCCGGGGAAGGCTTTCTTGAACAGCGCGACGTATTGGGGAATACTGGCGAGCGTCTTCACCGTGCGCTCACGAGTGCTGTTCATTTCCACTGCTGCCTGAACGGGTCCTTTCGCCTGCTCGGCGAGATCCTTCGCGCGGCCATCCCAGAATTGAGCCATGTTGAAGACGGCATTCAACACGGTGGGGCTGTTTCGGGGACCCTTTTGCCAGCCGTGGCCGATGGACGTTTCGAGCAGGTCGACGCCGCCGAGGCTGAGGTTGTGGCAGGTATTGCAGGAAATGAGCCAGCTCGAAGAAAGGCGAGGATCGAAGAAGAGCATTTTGCCGAGTTCGATCTTCTCGGGCGTGGCGGGGTTGGCTTTGAGCGAGACGGGCGTGGTCGGGATCGCCTTGAAGCGCTGTTGGGCTTTCTTGAGCAGCGGATCCTGGCTAAAGGCGAGCAGCGGTATCAGGAATAAGACAGACCGAAACATACCTCCATCGTAGCGTCAGATACAGCCGAAGCGGTCCAACTCAGCTCGGGTAAGCACGGGCTGCGCCTGCTCAAACAACGAGCGCTCTTCCTTGCGAACGTGCTCTTCAAGCAACGCGACGAACTGCCCGAGGATGACGTGGCGGCTCACGGTCCGGAGCGTGTTGGCCAGCGCCATGAGGCGGCGATGATCTTCGAGCAGTTCAGCTGTCAGTGACGCGACTTCGGGGAAGCGCGCGCTTGACGAGCACGCAAAGTGCGAGGGCGTGTTGATGGTCGCGCGAGAGCGGAATGAGGGCAAGATCGCGAAGCATCTCAGTTCAATCTTCCGAGACTTCTGGAGCGCGGAAACAGAATGTTGTTCTCAAGGTGAATGTGCATGTGGAGATCGCGTTCCAACTCGTCGAGTCCGTTCATTAGGGCCTTGTAGGTGACGCAGGCATAGTCAGGGACCTTGAAGCCGTTCGTGATCTCGCGGATGCGGACCAGGGCCCGGCCGGCGCTCTCGTGTTCATTTTCAAGCTGGCCCGTGGGGCTGGCCTGGCCGGCGACGATCGCGGGAAAGTGAACCTGTTCCTCGGCTTCGAGATGACCTTCGAGTTCGGTGCGGAGGGCGGTGAAGACCTGCGGAAGTCCAATCAGGGCCGGTGCGTGACGTTCGTTGTAGACGCGGTAGACCTTTTGAAGGCGAGCTTCCAGGACGGGCAACTCACGGCGCAGATAGCCGTGGTGAGCGTCGACAATGTGGCGGATCAAGTCAGGCAGCGGTGCGGTGTTCCAGTCCTGGCCGGATTGGGTAGCGGTGGTGAACGCCTCCTCAAGCTCGCGCTGGACCTGTTGAAGGTCGTGGCCCTGTTCCCGACAAACGTCCGCCAAGGGGCGGTTGCCGCCGCAGCAATAGTCGATGCCGAAGTTTTCGAAGACTCGGATCGCAGCGAGCGAGTTGGCGGCGATTTCCCGGACGGTGATGTGGTCGGTGTTCAGCATGACTGATTGTGGCCGCAGTTGGCTGTCGGTTGCGGTGACTTTGGTCACGAATCGATGGTTACTCGCGGATAGCTGGCCGAGCTGCGGGCAGGATGATCTAAGCGACGCCTGGATGCGCAGGCGATGGAGGCGGAACCACCACAACACCGGAGTCGGTGATGGTGTAGCCTTTCGCACGGTCGGCTTCGAGGTCGATGCCCACTGTCGAGCCTTCGGGAATGATCACCCCGGCGGGTATGATGGCGCGGTTGATGCGGCTGTTGCGTCCCACCTCCACCTTCTCGAGCAGGATGGAACTGTCCACCTCGCAATAACTATTGACCCTCACGCCCGGGCTGAGAATGCTGCGGGTGACGCGACCTCCGGAAATGATGCATCCGTGGCTGACGATGGAGTCAAGGGCGATGCCCATGCGGCGGCCTTCTGAGGCGAAAACAAATTTCGCCGGCGGCGCTTGAACCAAGCGGGTACGGATTGGCCAGCGCCGGTCGTAGAGGTTGAACTCGGGGGTGACGGAAACCAGGTCCATGTTGGCTTCGTAATAAGCGTCCAGGGTACCGACATCGCGCCAGTAGCGAGCGCTCTTGTCGTTGAGGTCGCGGAAGTCATAGGCGACGACTTTGGCAGCCCCGAGCAGGCGAGGGATGATGTTGCGCCCGAAGTCGTGGGCCGAAGCTTCGTCGGCGGCGTCAGCAATGAGAGCGTCGATCAGGACCTTCGTGTTGAAGATGTAGATGCCCATGGACGCGCTCACCATTTCGGAGTTGAAGACCGAACGGGTGGGGTTGCCATGCTGGGGTTTCTCCTCGAAACCGGTGATGTTGTGGTCGTGATCGATTGCGGCAATGCCGAAGCGGTTGGCCTCTTCGGGCGAAATCTGGATGGTCGCGATGGTGATGTCGGCCCTGTGGCGCCGGTGCCAGTCGGCCATCTCGTAGTAATCCATCTTATAGATCTGGTCGCCGGAAAGGATCAGCGTCATTTCGGCATCTTCAGCGAAGACGCTCTCGATGTTCTGGTAGACCGCGTCGGCGGTGCCGCGGTACCAGTCCTCGTGGATTCGCTTCATCGGCGGGATGATCTCGATAAACTCGCTGATCTCGCGGGTGAAGAGGTTCCAGCCCTCGCGAATGTGGCGGTGGAGATCGAGCGACTTGTATTGTGTGAGAACGAATACACGGCGGATATTCGAATTCAGACAATTGGAAAGCGTAAAGTCGATAATACGGTAGGTACCACCGAACGGAACTGCTGGTTTGGCGGTGTTCAGGGTAAGCGGCGCGAGGCGTTCGCCCGCCCCGCCGGCGAGGAGAATTGCGAGGACGTTTTGCATTCGGCCTATCCGAAAGGTACCATGAGTATTGGCGCAGACCGCGCCAACGTAATCTACTTCAGAGCGAGGGGGTGATTTAACTGGCTGAAGTCCATGTCCAAGATGGGGAAACCCTGGAAAGTGCGTTACGCCGTTTCAAGCGTAAGGTGCAGCAGGAGGACATCATCAAAGAGATTAAGCGCCACTCCTTCTATCTGAAACCGGGTGAGAAGCGAAGAACCAAAGAAGCTCTCGCACGCAAGCGTAACCGTAAGAAGCGCAACAAGGTAGAAGAATAGAAGCTTTCAGTCCGAGATAGCGGAATCGCGGCGGCTCTGGCAGAATACCTGTCATGAACCGCCGCGATTTCCATTTGGGTATGACTGCGGGTGCTGCAGCCCGGCAGGCAGCCAAACTGTCAGGGTCCGCATTCCGGACGGCGAGCGAGGCAGCGGTGCGGGTCCCGACGCCCACGACGCGGGGTGTCCCGGAGGGCCTGCAGATTATGGATCCATATCTGGAGGGTGGAACTGCGATCGAGTTCGCGGCGGCGCTAGCCGGCACGATCGGCGGGTTCAAGCCTTTAAAGGATTTCGCGTGATCCCGCTGTTGTCGGTGGTGCTGGCCGCTTCATGGCCGCAGTTCCTGGGACCTGCGAGGAATGGGACAACTCCGGAGGTGATTTCGCTGAAGGCGCCGCGCCTGCTGTGGAAGAAGGACGTCGGGGCCGGCTTCAGCGGTCCGGTGGCGGTTGAAGGAAAACTGATCCTGTTCCACAGAGTTCAAAACAGCGAGGTGGTGGAGTGCATGGACGCGGCGACCGGGAAGCGGATCTGGGCGTTCGAGTACCCGACCACCTACCGTGACGACTTCGGGTTCGATGAGGGGCCACGCGGGACGCCGGTTGTGGCGGATGGGCGTGTGTTCGCTTTTGGAGCGGAAGGAACGCTACACGGCCTCGATCTGGCCACAGGGAAAAAGCTGTGGCGTGTGGACACACACGCGAAGTTCGGGGTCAGAAAAGGGTTCTTCGGCGCGGCGGCCTCTCCGCTGGTGGAAGGCGGAGTGGTTGTGGTGAATGTCGGCGGTCCGAATGGAAACGGGATTATCGGGTTCGATGCAGGCACGGGAGCGGTGAAGTGGAGCGCCACCAACGATGATGCGGGGTACTCGTCGCCCATTGCCGTGACGCTCGGTGGAAAGCGGACCATCCTGTGCTTCACGCGCAACGGACTGGCGGCTTTGGATGCCGCGAACGGCAAAGTGAGGTTCCAATTCCCGTGGCGTTCGCGATCGAACGCGTCCGTGAACTCGGCGGTGCCGGTAGTATCGGGCGATCTCGTTTTCCTCTCAGCAAGTTATGGCACCGGTGCGGTTCTGCTGCAGGTAACCGGCGACCAGGCAAAGCCGGTGTGGCAGGGTGACGAGTCGCTGTCGAACCACTACGCGAGTGATGTGCAGAAGGACGGCTTCCTGTACGGGTTCCACGGCCGGCAGGAGATGGGGCAGGAACTGCGGTGCGTGGAAATGAAAACCGGCAAGGTGATGTGGAAGGTAGAGGGGTTTGGAGCGGGTACCGTGACGCTGGCGGGCGATCGCCTGCTTGTGGTGCGAGAGAGCGGCGAGGCTCTCCTGGCGCCCGCGTCGCCAAAAGGATTCGCCGCGGAAAGCAAGGCCGCGCTAGTGCCCGGTGTCGTCCGCGCTTACCCGGCGGTGGCCGACGGACGCCTGTTTCTCCGAAATGAAAGAGTGCTGGGGGCCTGGACCGTGAAGTAGCAGGGCGGAAAGCTAAGTACGTAAAGCTTTGTTCCCGGACGTACTCTCGCGGAAGTTGAATTGCGTCTGATACGCTGGAAGATTCATGCTATTCAGGAATAACAGGCTTTGCCTGCAGTCATTCGTCTTTTCTTCGTCCATAGCCTCGTTGCTGTTGTTCACACCTGTGCTCGGGGCGGCACCCCGGGATCCAGCGGCGGCAGTGAACATCCCCGCTCGCTTTGAGCCGGTGGAGTCCAATCAGTTCGGCGGCCGCGGCTTCGGATATGGCGTCGCGGTGAGTTCGTCGGGGTACCGTTTGGCCGTGGCCGGCCGGTCGGTTTCGGTAACGTTTGAAGGGGCGAGGGCAGGGGTGGCGGGAGTCGGCGAGTCGCCATTCCGCTTTAAAACGAACTACTATCGCGGCAATGAGCGCCGTCAAGCAGCGAGCTTTGCGAAGGTCCGCTACGAAAATGCGCTGCCGGGCATCGACGTTCTCTACCGGGAGACGAAGTCGCAACTGGAGTTCGACTTCGAGGTCCGCAAGGGAGCGGACCCGCGGCGGATTGTGATGCGCTACGACGGTCAGGATGCGCTGGACCTCGATTCCGAGGGAAATCTGGTGCTGATGGCGGGTGGTGAGCAACTCGTGCAGCAGGTTCCGGTGATCTACCAGAAGTCCGATAAGGGGCTGCAACTGATCAGCGGCAACTATAAGATCGTCGGTCTGAAGGAAGTGGCGTTTGAAGTCGGCGCTTATGATCGTTCGCGCCCGCTGGTGATCGATCCGGTGGTGCTGTACTCGGGCTTTATTACGGGCGGCGGAAAGGATACAGCAGTCGCGGTAAGCCGTGATGCTCAGGGCTACCTGTACGTCATCGGGCATACCGGTTCCACGGACCTGGTGACTGTCAACAACCCCAAGCAGGGGACGCAGGCAGGCGATCAGGATCTGTTTGTCGCGAAGATAAATCCCTACAATCCCGGCGATTCGGTGACGTACCTGAGCTACCTGGGCGGTTCAGGCCTGGACGAAGCGAAGGCAATGTTCATGACGTCGCCTGGAGTGCTGTATGTGGTGGGGTCCACCGATTCTCCGAACTTCCCGACCACGACGGGAGCCTACAAGACGGCGGCAATCGGGGGGAAGGACGCGTTCTACATGCGGTTGGATCTGGATCCGTCGCTGGGCGATGCGCTCACGTATTCCACCTACTACGGGGGTACTGCAGCGGACGGCGCGAACGCGGTGACGGTGGATGGTGCGGGCAATGCTTACATCGCGGGCTACAGCGCGTCGGGCGATCTGCCTTTTGGCGGAACCCCGGTGCAGGCCGGCAATCGCGGCGGATGGGACGCTTTTCTGGCGGTCTTCAATTCGTCGGGCACGCTAACCTACTCGACGGCGTACGGCGGGGCGAAGACGGACATCGGGACGGGTGTCGCGGTGGACACCGACGGCACGGTCATCCTGGCGGGCACCACCGGATCTGAAGATTTTCCGCTCGCCGGGAATGCCTACGACTCGGTTTATCGAGGCGGCGTGGATCTGTTCGTAGCGCGCTTCGTGCTCTTCGCCGGCTTGGACGGCCTGGTGTATTCGAGCTATCTGGGCGGCACCGGGACAGACGACTTGAAAAGCATCAAGTTCGACTCGGCGGGACGCCTGGTGCTCGTGGGGCAGACGCGGTCCGCGAACTTCCCGATCGGGCAGGCGGCGCTGCAGACGGAGAACCGGGGCGAGTCAGACTTGTTCGTCACAGTGCTGGACCTGAAGAAGCCCGGCGGGAGCGCGCTGGTTTATTCAACGTATCTAGGCGGAAACGGCGCGGATGTCCTACTTGGCACCAAGATCGAGTCGTCCGGCTCAGTGCTGCTGACGGGATACACGTATTCGACCAACTTTCCGGTGACGAGTTCCGCATATCAGTCGACGAACGCCGGAAGTCCGGACATGTTTGTGGCCCGAGTCGACTACTCGAAGCCCGGCGGCGATGCGCTGACATATTCGACATATCTGGGCGGGGTTCAGGCAGACAACGGTTACGGAGTCGAGTCGGATGCGGCGGGTTATCTGTACGTTGTCGGGAACACGACGAGCAAGCGGTTTCCGGCATCGGCTGGGGAGCGGGACAACACGGCTGGCGACACGGCGGCGGTGATTTTCGCAATGCAGGCTTGCACTGTTACGCTTTCCTCGGCCGGTACGTCGGTCGGCGCGGCGGGTGCTACCGGGCTCACGTTCCTGGTGACCGCGGCCTCGGACTGCACGTGGTCGGCGACATCGAACGTGGACTGGATCTCGGTGACCGGCGGGGCTTCGGGTACGGGGAACGGCACAGTGACATTCCGCGTAGACGCGAATCAAAGCGGCGATTCACGGGTGGGCGTGATCGGCGTAACTGATAAGTCGTATACGGTGACGCAAGCGCAGTAGTCGCGAATGCCGGCAGGTCCGACGGGCAACCGTGGGATTAGAAGTCGATCCGCAATTGAGCCTTGCCCAGGTGGATTTCGTCCGCGGGTTCAAGGCGGAGGCCACGCGTGCCCCGTGTGACCTCGAGGCGGCGCCCGTCGCGGAACACGCTGGTGCCCCGTGCGCTGTGCGTGTCGTAGATACGGAGTTCGCGGGCTTCCCGATCCCAGGCGATGTAGGCGTGCTCGCGGGAGACGGTAGTTTCTGAGTCGGCAAACGCGATGTCGTTGCGGCGGCGGAGACCTTGTTCTTCAGTGACCACTTCCGCCAAGCGGCCGAGGTTAATGCGGTCGCGAACCATTTCGAGTTGTTCCGGCTCGGCGCTTCCTTTTATGACTGAAATGCGGGCGGCGGGGCGCCCCGGTTCCTCGGGCGCAGCCGACGGTATGGCTTTGGCGATGTAGTCAATGCGGAACGACGGCTCGGTTGGGTCGGGTTCGAACGTGATTGCGAAGCCTACTGGGGTGGGGCAGCGGGCCTCTGCGAAGAGGCCGCGAACGTCGGACTCGAGGCCTTCGGGGCCGGCGAAAGCGGCATCGAGACGCGCGTAGTCGGCTTCTGTGGGAGCAGCGACGTGGACCGTGACGGTGCGGTACGGGAAAACGGAGCGTCCGTCGCCGGTCGGTTCGATGTGGTCGCGAATGTGTTCGAGGATCTCGCGCCGCATCTCCAGAAGCTCCATGCTGTGCGGCGGCTGGCCGGAGACGCGGGTGGCCCAGCCTTTTACTTTGCCGGCGATCCAGCGGTCGAGTTGTTCGAGGGATCTCATATCAATCCAAGTTGGCGGGCGGCAGCGACGATCTCGGCGGCGATGGGGGCCGCGGCGCTGCCTCCATATTGACCATTCTCCACCAGCACGGCGAAAGCAATGCGACCCTTCGCGTCGCCATAGGGGGCAAAGCCGATGAACCAGGCGTGCGAGGCGGCGTTGGCGAGTTCTGCCGTGCCGGTTTTGCCGGCAACCGGGATTGCGGGAACGGCGGCTGAACGACCTGTTCCGGAGGTCACGGCGGCTCGCATCGCGGCGCCGATCTGCGCGGCAAGCGGCGCATCCAGCAGAGGTTGGGGTGCGCGTACGCGGAGATTGGTTTCGTCGATGATCCAGCGGCCCTGCACGGTGGCGCCGCCGTTCGCAATCACTGAGGCGACGCGCGCCATCTGGAATGGCGAGGCGATCACTTCGCCTTGTCCGTATGAGGCTTGAGGCAAATGCTGGCCGAGCTCAGCGGCGGTGTTCGGCCGCGCTACCGAGATACCGAGTTTCGTGGCCGTGTCATAGAGGGCGTCCTTGCCGACGCTGTGAGTGCCGAGTTGGGCAAAGAAAGCGTTGCAGGAAACGATAATGCCTTTGTTAAGGTCGACCGAGCCGTGCGGGGTGGTGTCCTTTACGTCATCCCGAATCGGGCGCTTGCCGACAACGGCGCCGATGCGGCCGTCGGGGAGGCGTTCGCAATCATAGTGCTGCCTGGCGAGAGCGGGATCCTTACGCAGGGCAGCGATCGCAGTGACGATCTTGAATGACGAGCCGGGCGGGTACAGTCCGAACCGGGCCCGATCGAGCAAGTCGGTGTCGGGAAGCGGCGTCTCAGGATTCTGCTTTAGAGACGCGAACTGCTGTGGAGACGGCAGCGGAAAGCTTGCCGCGGCAAGCAGGTCCCCTGTCGCCGGATCGAGGACAACGGCCGCCCCCTTGGTTTTGCCCAGCTTAGCGAGGTGCGCGGATAAGATCGTCGACACGCGCATCTGGAGGGCAGCGTCGATGGACATCCTGACGTCGCGAGGGCGGTCGAGAATCTCGCGGACGGCCGGGTGGGTCGGTTCGTAGCGATGGCGCACCAGCGGGATGAGCGCGCTGTAGTCGCGCTTTACGCGAGAGGTGTTGCGGCCTGAGTCTTCGTCATGCTCCTCTTCCACCTGCGCGACGTCGTCGTAGCCCTGGAGGCGGATGCGGGACGAGCGTTCCTGGAATGCAGTGTTCCGAGCGCCCTGCTTCAGCCGGCTGCGGGAATCGCCCAACAGGTAGAACATCGGGACGCCGAGTGGATAATGGCGCGAATCGGCTTTGGAAGTGGTCTGGCCGAGGGCAATCCCGAGCTTCTCATACTCCGCGCGATGTTTTTCGATGATCGAGTAGTCGCTCGCGGCGAGCGGGAGACCCTTGCGATCGACGATGGACCCTTTCAGAACCTCGCGCGCGACCTCGAGCAGGCGTGGATTGTAGTGGTAGCGCCGCACGCCGTCGCCCTGCATCACGAGGCTCGGGCGGACTAGAGTCGCGTCGGCGCGAACGGCCTGCACCCAGGCGAAGCGGCCGATGATCACGAGCAGAACGGCGCCGAGCACTACGGAGCAGACGCGCAGGCCGCCGGCAAAGTGCGACTCACGCGGCTCGCGGGGACGCACTCGCGCCGACACCGAGAGGATGATCGCCACGACCGCGAAGTTGATCACCATCGAGGTCCGGCCGTAACTGAGGAACGGCGAGACGACTCCCGAGAGCGGCATCAGGCCGAGGAGTCCGGCCGTGATGATGATGGTCTGGAGGGCGAGGATCAGCCCGAGCCCTAAGACGAGAAAGAACGAGTATGTTCCAGGAGCCCGCTGGGCGATGTCGAGCGCTCGCCAGATGATCAGAGTGTAGAGCGCGAAGATGGCCAGAATTCCGACAAAGCCAAGTTGCTCGCCGAGTGCGGCAACGATCAGGTCAGTATGCGCGGCGGGAACGCTTTCGGAGTCTCCGAGGCCGAAGCCGGTGCCGGTGACCGCGCCCGTGGAGAGAGCCCAGAGGGAGTGCGCCACCTGTTCACCGCCCCGGACGTGGTTGTCCCAGGGGGACAGCCACATTTCGACGCGCTGAGTGACAGTCCGCGGGTGGCCGAGCATGTAGCCGCCGGCGAAGCCGGAGATGATTACGGAGAAACCGGCCGCGGCCAGGAGCACGCGGTTGCGCGCGACAGAGTAGAGCGTAAGGAATAGACAGCCGATAACGAGCGCCGGCCCGAGGTCGTTCAGCCAGAGGAAAAGAAGGAGCGAGGCGGCGACTCCGGCAGCGACCGGCAGCACGTAATCGAGGCGCGGCACGTTGAAGCGCGCCGCGAGCTTGCCATGCCGCTGCCGCAGTTGGCGGAGCGCGTCCCAGTTTCGGGCAAAGTAGCCTGCGAGAAAGAAGACCAGGAGGACGCGGATGAGCTCGACAGGCTGGAAGAAGAGCAGGTTGACCTTGGCGTCGCTCGATCCAGGCCCGGTGCCGAAGATGCCGAGGGCTGCAGCGAGCAGGATCGCGGCAAGCAGCGGGACGTAGCTAAGACGGCTAAATTGACGCTCGTAGTCAGGGAGGCTAAGCGCAAACAGCATCACGCAGCCCGCGATGGCGCCCTGCGCGAAGTCGGTGAACATGAGCGTGTCGCGCAGAGGGTCCCGGAGGCTCACCATCAGGCAGAGTCCGACACCAGAGACGGCGAGGATGGCTGGCAGGAAGAGCTGCTCGCCGGTAAAGCGTCTGAGGCGCCAAGCGAGGTGAACCGCAAAGAACGCGAGCAGGAAGACTCCGGTCCAGATGAGGAACTGGCGGGTGAAGACAGCGGTGTCGCGGACACGGAGGGCCGGCTTGAGTTGGGAGAGTTCGCCTGGGGTGAGCAGCGGAACGGTGATGGTTCCGGTCGGCGTACGGCGGCGGGCATCGCGCATGCGTTCCGCGATGCCGGAGAGTCCACGATTTCGGGAGATGTCGGCCTCGGAGACGCGGAGCGACGTGATGGCGCCGACGTTGCGGAAGGTTGTGCCCTGGCGCCGGGCTTCGTAGATGCGGGTCGCGACGTAAGCCTGGTCGGCATCCGAAGCGATGAAGCCGAGCAGCGGCAACAGGGACTGCGGGCCGGTAATCTGGTTCAGGTTTATGGTCGGGGCGGTGTTTTCGGCGATCAGGCTAGTCTTGGCCTGATAGACGAGCCACAGTCCCGCAGCGATGGTGAGCGCTGCCGCCGCCAGCCAGACGAGTTCTGTGTTGCGCTGGGCGGCCCCGGCGGTTTGCTGCCGCGAGCGGCGTTGTTCTGCGCGGGCTGCGATCTCCTCGCGTGAGACTTTCATCGATCCCCGCCGCTTTCGATTTCGGTGAGGCGCTGCTCGACGCGCTGGCGCGCGTTGAAAACCGCCACCTGATTGCGCGGAACGTCGCCGTAAAGGCCGACCTTTGCGTACAGATCTTCAGCGTGCATGTAGTCCTGGCGGGCTTTATCGAGGAACTCGTGTTCCTGTCCGGGGAGTTGGTGGAAGGTGCGCGATTCTTTCCAGAGGCGATCCCCGCGGCGACGGTAGGCGTCGGCGAGTTGAGCCTGTTCTCGCCGGCCCATCGAGTGGCCGTTATCGACGGCCCGGTTGAGCGCCTCCTCGGTACGGTCAGCATCGCCCATTTCGTATGCGTAGATGCGGACGAGCCCGAGGTAGGGGTCGGGGGAGCGCTTCAGCAAGTCGGCAGCTTCAGTGAACTTCGCGACCGAGTTGTTCAGCTTCTTCTGGCGGTCAACGCCGTGGAGCTTTTGAGCGGCGATCCGATCCAGATGACCTTCGCAAAGCCGCAGGCGGCCGGTGATGCCGTTGTCCCCCGGGTCGAGTTCAAGCGCGTGGGCGAGATCGCTGCGAGCGGCGCTCCAGTTCTTCTCGTAAATGGCCGGCGCGTCGCTGCTGCGGTATTCGGCAATCACACTTTCGGCGCGAGCCACAAAGCGCTTCTTCAGGGCGTTGCGGAGTTCCCACACCATACCCGGAATGTGGGTGCGGGCGTTCAACGCCTGGTAGCGCTTCCAGGCTTCGTCGAGATTCGTGACCCGCTCGGTGTTGACGTCGTCCGTCAGTTTGGAGGCGTCCTGGATGAAGCGGTATTGCATGAGTCCAAAGATCGTTGCGATCAGGGCGCCGACCCCCATCAGTCCAAGGCAGCCCATCGCGAAGCGGCTCGTTGCGGGCCGCCGCGCCACTGGCGGCGGCTGCATGGGCTGGGACGGGGGAATCGGCGGGGGCTGCGCGGCCCTGCGCTGCGGCGGTGGAATCGTTCGAACCGTGCGGTCATCGTCGCGCTCGTCGAGGTTCGCTGTAGTAGCCGACGGGCCGTTCAGCGTTCGCGTGGTTGCATCAGAGTCAAAAGCATCCGTCGGGATGGGTCCGGCGAGCACGGGCTCGTTGTTCTGGAAGCGGGCGAGATCCTCACGCACCTCGCGGGCGCTCGAGTAGCGCCGAGCGGGATCTCGGGCGAGCATCTTGAAGATGATCCGTTGAAGAGGCTCGGGGCACGACGCCGGCAGCGCGTCGGGCGCTGGCCCGAGGCGTATCCGACGCTCCAGGCGTCCGCGGTCGGACTCGTCAAACGGCAGGCGCCCGGCAGCCATCTGATAGAGCAGCACTCCGACTGACCAGAGATCGGACCGAAGGTCGATTTTATGCGTGTCGAGACGTTCGGGCGAGCAGTAGGCGGCGCTCGCGAACATGTTCAGAGTGTAGCGGCTGGTGAGCGAGAGTGCCTTCGCGATGCCGAAGTCAAGGACTTTGACGTGATTCTGGGCGGTCAGGCGAATGTTGCGCGGCTTCAGGTCGCCGTGAACAACCCCCGAGAACTGGCGGTCGCCGATCGTCGTGTCGAAGGTGCTGATGTTCTCGAGAACGTCGCAAAGTTCCATCGCGACAAAGGCGGCAAAGCTGGGCTGGACAGGGCCGCGGGCGAGGATGGTAGAGAGGTCCTCGCCTTCGATGTATTCCATCTCGATGAAGAGGTCACCGTTGATCTCGCCGTACCGTGTGACTTTGACGACGTGCTTGTCGGAGCCGGCGAGGCGCTTTTGAAGTTCGGCGCCGACGCGTTCAGCATCCACAACATCCTGGTCTTCCGCATTCGGCCCGCGGAAAACAATCTTCAGGGCGACTTGGGCGCGGGTCTCATCGTCGATCGCAAGGTAGACTTCGCCCATCGCGCCGCGGCCTAGCATGCGTACGACTTTGTAGCGGCCAAAACGGTCACCCGGGATCATCGTCCACCCCCTTGAACTGGCGCGATGAGTTTGAACTTGGGCCGGCGATCGGCCGGGAAGAAGTTGGCCAGGATCGCCGTCTCATCGGCGGCGGGGAGCCAGATGGGTTCGGCGCCGTTTTTATCGAAGTGATTTCCGGCGAGGCGAGGTTTGGCGGAGGAGCGAATGAGGACTCCTGGCGCCAGGTGGGCCTGCTGCGTGCCATTCGCGACGATCACGTTATTCTCGATCTCAGGGGCAGCGGAGTCGAGGATTACGATGCCGGGTCCCGCATTCCCGTGGATGTTTGACGCCGTCAGCGATCCTCGCGCAGCACCCGTGAATTCCAAACCCGCCGTAGTGGCTCCCGACACGTCGATGCGGCTGATGGTCAGGTCGCTATCGATGGAACGGAGGCCTATATCGGTGTTGCGGATCAGGAAGCCCTCGAAGCGGGCGCCACGAACCTCACGAGCCATCACCGAACCTTCGATCGTCGCTTCGCGAGCGGGAACCGCGATCAGGTTAACACCATTCTTAAGGTTGACAGCTTCGTGATAGGCGCCGGGCCCCACCTGGATGGTGTCGCCTGGGCGGGCTTGATCGAGCGCGGCACTGATGGTGCCTGGCGGTGTAACGCTGATCATCTGGGGCGGAGGTGGAGGAGGCGCGGGTTTCAGGAACGTCATTACCCCGAAGGTGAGCAGCGCCCCGGCGATCGCGCCGTAAGCCAGAAAATCGGGCCGGGCACGGCGTGGGGGGGCGGCGGCTATCACCGCAGGCGGTGCCGCTAGGGGCGCCGCGAAGCGAGTGAACTCGGGACCTTCGACGAGTACGGCGGAGATGTTGTCGTGGCCGCGCTCCGCTGCGGCGGCAACGAGCGCCTTCACGCCCGTGACGCGATCACCCGCATGCTGCTGGACAATCGCCAAGATCTCGGCCGACGGAAGCGCGTCGCTGACGCCGTCACTGCAGAGCAGCAGGGCAGAGTCGGATTCGTAAGGGATCTGCTGGATCTCGATGAACTCGGGATCGTAGGGCGCGTGTTTCTCTGAGCCGACGTCGCGAAAAACTTCATTGCGGCGGGGATGGCTCATGGCTTCCGCCTCGCTGAGTTCGCCGCTGTCCTCTCGTTCGCCTACGGGGGAGTGGTCGTGAGTGATCTTCTCGAGGCGGCCCCGGCGAATGCGGTAGAGGCGGGAATCGCCGACGTGACCGATCGTGACCTGACCATCCTGTACTACGGCGACCGTAAGGACGCACGCCATGCCCGCCCAAGCCGGATTTTCAGCAGCGGCGGTGAATATCGCATTATTCGCCAGTGTGATCGCCTCTCGAAGGCGGTGCTCGACGCTATCGGTCTGGCGCTCCAGGCGCAGCCGTATCGTTTCGACGGCGATCTCGGCGGCGTGCTCCCCGGCTTCGTTGCCGCCCACACCGTCCACCACCATGAAAATCCCGCGGGCATCGTCGGTGTAGACGCGATCCTCATTGTTGGCGCGCACGGGGCCGGTGTCGCTCGATGCCGCCGAGAGGAACCGCGGGACGGCTGGGGTCACGGACGCCTCCGGAGCGCAGCGGTGGCAGCGACTCCGATCGCGAACACCAGCAGGAGTCCGATGAAGATCAGACGGTAGGTGTGGAGTGTGGTCATCTACTTCACCGTCTTGAAGTCGATGGAGACGACGCCGGCAAGCCCAATGCTGGCTTTGCCCGGCAGGGGGATCTCAACGTTCTTATCGATGTCCTGACCGTCTACTTGAGAGATGCTGGCGGGCACGCGCTTGCCGTTCACAGTTGTGCCGAGAGTACTGAGGTCTTTGATGAAGAACTGCCCGGACGATGGGTCGCGGCGGATCTGCAGGTGTTCCCGAGAGACGTCCTTGCGGGCCTTCAGCTTGAGGTCCACCCACCGGTCGGGGGAACCTCGTCCGATCTTGATCAGGTCGCTGGTCATCTGGAACGTGTGGGGTCCGCTGTCGTCTTCGTAGGCCAGGTTGGCGTAAACGATGCCAGCGGCCCGGCGAGTGTCCACTGTGCCGCTCCGCTCGGTGGGGGCAGCCGCAACCGTGCTGGTGGTCTGGCCGTCCGGGCGGCGCTTCGTCACCCGCTCAGTGAGCGTACCCGCCCGGTCGTCGGCGGCGATGTTGATGGGGAACATCGAGTGGATGGCAAGCGGGTTCTCCCGCGCGTCCGCGTCGGTATTTTCGTGGATGCTGATGGTCCAATCGCCAAGCGTTTCGAAGCGCTTGGACTTCTTCTTGCCTCCGAGCAGCGCTCCGATCTTGCCGGCCGCGCCAGCGCCGTTCAGTTGCGATAGCTTTTCAGCCAGCGCGCGGGCGGCTTCGTCGCGGATCCGGGACTCGAGCGGCCGAAGACGTTCCAGGTCATCGATGTACAGGTACACGTTGTAGACGCTGGGAACGAGATTGCTGTAGAAGCTAGGGCACAGGCCGGCTTCCATCTCCTCGAGAATCAGGTGGATGATCTCTTCAGGTGTGATTTGAACCACTCCCTGCTGCATAAGGGCCTCTACCTAGTAGATCGCATGTCTGGAGTTCGGTGTCTCGGGCCGGTATTGTGGATCACCTTAATAGATACGTTGCTCGGAGGCGGTAGGTTCAAAAAACGCGGGATAAGATGTTAGCGATGAAGATTCTTCGAGTTGTGGGCTACGTCCTACTGACGCTGGTGCTGTTGGCGGGAGCGGCTTTCGGGTACCTGTACTTCCGCAGACCGGCGACTGCGCCTCCAGTCGCGATCAAAGTAGACATGAGCCCGGAGAAGGTGGCGCGTGGAAAGTACCTCTTTACGCTGGCCAGTTGTGACGGCTGCCATTCCGAGCTCGATTTTTCGAAGTTGGGCAGTCCGGTAGTGGCAGGTGGTCGGGGAAAGGGCCGGAACGGTCCAGCGGACGGACTGCCAGGACGGATCGTCGCATCGAACATCACCCCCGATCGGGAGACGGGGATCGGGCAGTGGTCGGACGGAGAGAAAATCCGGGCGATTCGGGAGGGCATCAGCCGGGATGGACGGCCGCTCTTTCCGATGATGCCGTACACCGAGTACCGGAGGATGAGCGATAGCGATGTGCAATCACTGGTCGCATATCTGAACACGCTGGAGCCGGTGAAGAATCAATTGCCGACCACGGAGGTCCGGTTCCCGATCTCGCTGATGCTGAAGGGCGTACCGCAACCGGTAGGGAGTGTGCCCGAAAAAGACAGAAGTAATCCGGTGATCTGGGGCGGTTACCTGGCGACAGTGGGCGGATGTGAGGTCTGTCACACCCCGTCGACGCGAGGGCAGCCGGACCTCGACAAGCAGTTCGCGGGCGGCCAGAAGTTCACGATCAAAGGCCTGTCGGTAGTGACCGCAAACATTACACCTCATTCCGGTACCGGCATCGGCGACTGGGATCTGGACCGTTTCGTGAAAAGGTTTCGAGAGTACCGGAAATATGTAGAGGCCGGGTCACCGCCGGCGGGTCCGGAGAAGTTCACTGTTATGCCGTGGTTGAACCTGTCGCAGCTGACCGACGATGATCTGGCAGCACTGTATGCGTTCCTGCGTACCGTGACACCGGTGGAGAACAAAATCGAGAAGGTGCGGTTGTAATGGACTGGATCGAGGACCTTTTCGGCATTTCCCCGGATGGCGGAAACGGAATGACGGAGTTGGTGGTCCTGGCGGTCTCTCTGATAGCGGCAGGCTTGCTCTGGAAGGTAAGGCGACGGCGCCGCCGCATGAACTAAGGCGTCGCCGGGCAGGCTGGGTAGCGGAGGACGGCGGCATAGGCGTGACCTCCGGCGAGTGTAACCACGTACATACGATCGAACTCCTCATCGGGCATCGCCGCGGCAGGCCCGGCACCCAGGCCGTTGACGACCTCGGGCACGGTGTTCGAATGACCGACCACGAGCGCGTTGCCTTGCCCGGCCTTCAGCCGTTCAACAAGCCCGGCCACGTCTTTGCCGGGAAGCGCTTCGAGCTTAACGCCGAGCCGCTTGGCTAGGGGGTCGGCGGTCTGCTGTGTTCGTGCAACGTCGCTGGTATAAATCGAAGCAATCTTCGAGTCGACCAGCATCTTCGCCAGGATCGTGGCGCGGCACTTGCCCGCTTCCGAAAGCGGGACGTCTGGGCCCATGCCGCCCGAGGCGCGTTCGGCATGGCGGACCACGATGATCGTACGAGCAGAGTCGGCCGCGAATGACGCGGCAGACATCAGCAGAAGCGCGAGAGCAAACCTCACTTCTTCTCCGCGATGGCGAATAGCTGGTTCCGGTTCATCAGGAAGATGGCGCCGTTGGCGGGAACGGCCGTGGAGTAGACAGAGCTGCCCATATTCATCTCCGACACGATCTTCTTCTCCTTGCCGGCCTTGAGCACCACCACGTCGCCATCTTCGTCGCCGAGGTAGACGTTTCCGTTGATTACGATGGGCGAACCCCAGATGGCGGCCAACATATCGTGCGTCCAGTAGGGTTTTCCGGTGTTCGCGTCGATGGCATGCAGAAAGCCGCTGAAGTCTGAGTAGTAGAGAATGCCTTCAAACAGCGCACCAGTCGAGATGGACCGGCGAATCTTGTCGTAGTGCCATAGTTGGCCGGTCTTGGTGATGTCGCCGCGCTTGGTCGGGTCGATCGCGTAAAGGTGACCGACACCTTCGCCGTGCTCGGGATCCTGACCGTTGGCGATGAATACTTTGTTCTCCCAGATCACAGGAGTTGCGATCACTTCGTTGCGGGTCTTGGGCCAGACGGAGTCCTTGGGGTTCATGTCGAACTCCCAGAGCTTTTTCCCGGTCAGCGCTTCGAAGCCGCGCACCCAGCCATCGCCCTGGCCGATGATCACCTGCACCGTGTCGCCGATCTTGCCGACCGCCGGGGAAGACCACTGGCCGTGCAGGATCTTGTCGTTGACTTCGTTCACTTCCCACACGAGCTTGCCGGTGTTCTTATTGACGGCGATCATCGACGGAGCGCGGGGGGAAGGAATGTTGACGTGGCTTTCGTCCTGGCCGTTCGAGGTGCTGACGTAGATCAGGTCGCCGTAAGAGACGGGTGACGAGTTCGCCATGTTGTGTGGCTGGGCGCCGACCTCCTCCATCATGTCGAACTTCCACAAAACCTTGGCGCCGCCTTTGCCGTCGCCCTTCACATCCAGCGACACCAGTTCAGCGCGGTTGCTCACGTACCAGAGCCGTTCGCCTTCCACCAGGGGCGAGGAGCACACGCCCTGAAACGGCCAATCGTTGGCGCGCCCGGCGCTAAGCTTCAGGTTCGCGTGCTGCCACAGGAACTCGCCGTCGGACTCCTTGAAGGCCATGAGGACGCCGCGATCACCCGGCTCCTTCGGATTTTTCAGGGCTTCGTTATTCGTGCCGACGAAGACGCGGCCTCCGGCGACGACCGGATTGCCGTAGCTCTGCGAGCCGAGTGTCGCCACCCACTTGATATTGGTCTTTTTGGCGACATCCCAGGTGGTGGGAAGCCCCTTCATCATCGAGACCATGTTGCGGTCGGCGGTGCCGCCCCACATGGGCCAGTCGGTGACGCCCGGATCGGACGCGACGAGCGCGGCCGAAGTGAGCAAGATCGCTGCAGCGGGGACGAAAATTACAGTCTTCATTAGTTAGCCGTCACCTTGAGGTTATCGAAATACGCGCCAAACTGGGCGTCGGAGAATAAGCCCGGGCTGCCCTGGCGGTTGCCGATGGGGTCGACTTTGTCTACCATCCAGGCTTCGGGTTCCGGATCGCCGGTCTTCCAGGCCTTTCCCTGGATGTGAACGCCGCCGTCCGGATTGTTTTGCACTTTCAGTTTCAGGTGATACCAGGTCTCGGGCTTCCAGGGGAAAGAGGAGACCGAAGCGCGCTTGACGTTCTCCTGCCACGACCACAGTTCCATCTTCTGGCTGTTTCCGAACAGGACCAGAGAGTACGTCTGAGCGGTGATACCCACGTCCCCCATCTGCCGACGTTTTTCGATAGCCCTCACATCGGCTTCCACCGTGTAGTTTGACCAGTTGGCGTTTCCGAGGAAGATGCGCATGCGCTTGAACAGCGTTTCGTTCGGCAGCTTGGCAAACACCTTCTGGTTGTCGAGAGTGGCCACTTGGTAACGTCCGGCCGTAGCGCCGCTCCACTGCGGGGGCACGAAGCCGTCGTTGTAGGTGTCAAAGGTCTCATTCCACGGAAGGTTCGGGATCACGCGGCCGCGGCCGGTGCCAGTGACCGAGCCGACCGTCGTCTTGATTAGGCCGGCCTGACCAACATTGTCCGCGCCCACGGTGAGCATGCCGCCGGTGACCGTCCCTTTGATTCCTTCCAACTTCCAGTCGCCGCTGTTGTCTTCGCGGAGGAATCGTCCTTTCGCGTCGAACAGGCGGGCGTGAAGTTGGATCTTCTGGCCAGGCGACAGCGTAAGCTCAGTGGGGAAGACCTGGATCCACGTCGCGTCGCCTTCGCCCTTCGGCAGCGGCGCGGGCTTCGCCGCGGGCGCCGCAGCGCGGGTGGTCTTGGGACCAATGGCGTACAGCGTGTCGCTCGAAACGAAGTAGACGCGGCCGCGAGCGATGGCCGCTCCCGCGAACACGGGTTCCGGAACGCGTTCCGTGTTGAGTCCCTGGTTGCTGATCGGAAGGGTGACTTCGCTCAGCACGTCGGCGCCCTCGGCGCGAGGGCGGACGACGTAGAACTTGCCATTCTCCGTCCCGAAGTACAGCTTGCCGTCGCCGATAGCCGGCGAGGCCTTCATGATGGAGCCGAAGTTCTTCTTCCACAACTGGCGGCCGGTGTTGGCATCCAACGCGAAAAGATTCGCGCCGTTATCGATCTGGTAGAGCCGGTCACCATCCACCAGGGGGCTTGAGAAGCCGGCCTGGAAGCCTTTTACGCTCCACTTCACGTTGGCATCGGTAATCTTGCCGCGTGCTGTGGCGTCGATGGCGGCGATCAGGCCCATTTCTGTGGTGTCGAGGTTCTCTTCGCTGTGGGTGAGCACGGCGTATCGATTATTAATGATCACCGGGTTGGTGTTGATGCCCCGCTTGGCGATGATGTAACTCCACAACACTTCGCCGGTATTGATCTTCATGGCGTGCATGCCACCGTCGCCCGAGCCCGAGATCAGCATCCGGACTCCGTCCACAGTAGCCACTATGGGCGAGGAGTAGGTGGTGTCATACGGGCGGCCGCCGGGAGACGCGATCCACGCCGTTTCGCCGGTACGCTTGTCAAAAGCCATAAAGCGATGCTGCCGGGCGGCGTCACTGCCCCATGACGACGAGGGCGACGCTACTATGACGAGATCGCCGTCCACCACGGGCGAAACGGTGCGGCCACCGTGGGTGGTGAAGAGGTTGAAATCCTGATTGACGCTGCGCTCCCAAAGCTTTTTCCCGGCGCTGGAGAAGGCAAGCAACGAACCGCCGCCGCCAAAGACGTACACGTTGCCGGTGGCGGGGTCGGCGGCAGGCGACGACCATGCGATCCGGTGCATCGGAACATCGCTCTGGAAGACGTTGAAACGGTTTTCCCAGAGCACTTTGCCCGTGTCGGCGTTGAGACATACCAGGCGCTCCTGAACGATTTCGTCCTTCGTGTAGGTGTTCAGGACATATACGTGATCGCCGAGCACGATGGGGGACGAACGTCCGCCAAAGGGCGCTTTCCAGGCGAGCCCTTCACCGGCCGGCGACCACTTCTCGGGCAGGCCCTTTTCGTGGGATACACCATCGCGGAGCGGGCCGCGCCCTTCGGGCCAGTCGTCGGCGAACGCCGCCGGAAGGAACGAAATCGACAGTGCGCTCGTAAGCAGGAGAAAGCGTAATTGGAAGGACATGGCGAAGGTGGTTGAAAGGAACCGAATCGTCCCAAAGTATAATTTGGGGAACACGCGCGTCAAGGAGCGTCTGGGCATCATGGGACTTCGATTCAGTGTTTTGGCGCTCGCCGCCGTCATTCCGTTACTAGCATTTGCAGACGATGTGAATGACGAATTGTTAGCGGCGAGCCGGAAGGGCGACCTCGCGGAGATCAAAGTTCTGCTCGGGAAGGGCGCCGCCGTGGACGCGAAATCGCCGTACGGCCAGACACCGCTGTTCTTTGCGGCAGACCGGGGACATACTGAGGTGGTCAAGTTCCTGCTGGAAAAGGGTGCCAATCCAAACGTTTCGGACACGTTTTACCACGCCACGGCGCTAATATGGGCCGCCTCTAAGGGCAGGACCGAGATTGTCAAGATGCTCTTGGCAAAGGGCGCGGAGGGCGTGGACGACGTACTGATGGCCGGGGTCCAGAATGGTAATAAGGAGCTGTTGCAGGTGGCTCTGGGGACCGGCAAAGTAAAGCCGCGCACCATGACATTCGCCTTGGCGGCGGCCACGAAGGCGAAGAAGGGCGACATCGTGGAGATGCTCAAGCAGGCCGGAGCAACACCTGCCGCACCTGCGACGTTCAAAGTGGACGAGGCCACGCTCGCGAGCTACGCCGGCAAGTATCAGGGGGGCCGGGGCGGCACCGAGTTCGATTTCAACATCGGGGTGGTGGACGGCAAACTGGCGCTCACTTCGCCTCAGAAACTGACCTTCGCCGCGGTGAGTGCCACACAATTCCGCGGCGTTGAGTTCGATCAGGTGGAGATCGAATTCGTGACCAAGGATGGCAAGGTTACTGGAGCGGCGTTCACGCAACCCGGTGGGACTCTTGATTTGAAGCGGGTGAATTGAGATGAGTTTGACACGGCTCCTGACGACCGGCGCGCTTGCTGCCTTTTCCATGTTCGGACAGAACTGGCCCCAGTTCCGGGGCTCCTTCGCCAAAGGTATCGCGGATGGCGCTAATCCTCCGTCGATGTTCGATGTCGCCAAGGGAACGAACCTCGCGTGGAAGACTCCGATTCCAGGGCTGGCACATTCCAGTCCCATCATCTGGGGTGATCGCGTCTTTATCACTACCGCGATCAGCAGTGATCCGAAGGCCTTCCGGCACGGGCTTTATGGCGATGTGGAACCGTCGGACGACGTCGCCAGGCACACTTGGAAGGTGTACTGCCTGGACCGCCAAAGCGGCAAGATCATCTGGGAACGCGTTTCCACGGAAGGTCCGCCCAAGACCAAACGGCATCCCAAGTCGAGCCAGGCAACCTCCACACCCGTGACCGACGGCAAAACAGTGGTGGCGACATTCGGGTCAGAGGGCATGTACGCCTACGACATGGATGGAAAGCTGTTGTGGAAGAAAGACCTGGGCATCCTGAATTCGGGATGGTTCTACGACCCGGATTACGAGTGGACGCACGGCAGTTCACCCATCATCTACAAGGACCTGGTGATCGTGCAGGCGGACATCGCCAAGAATTCTTTCATCGCGGCGTACCGGCTGAAGGACGGCCAGCAGGTCTGGAAGACCGATCGGAAAGAGATCTCGTCCTGGGCGACTCCGACTGTAGTGCCGGGCAAGGACCGTGTTGAACTGGTGACTAACGGAACCAAGGCGATCCGTGGTTACGATCCGGACACCGGCAAGGAATTGTGGTGGTTCAATGGCAATAATTCGGAGATTACGGTGACTCCGCCCATCGAGGCGGGCGGGCTGATTTACCTCAACGCGGGCTATCCGCCGGTGCAGCCGTTATACGTGTTCAAGACGGGACTGACGGGCGATGTCTCCTTAAAGCCTGGACAGGATTCTAACGAGCACATGGCCTGGGGTAAGAAGCGCGGCGGAACCTATATGCCCTCCCCCCTGGTGTACGGCGACCTTTATTATGTGCTGGCGAACCAGGGAGTTCTGGCCGCGTACAATGCCAAGACGGGCGAACGGGTTTACCAGGAACGGCTGTCGAAAGAAGGGAGCGCGCACTCATCGTCGATTGTTGCCTCCGACGGGAGACTCTACATCGGCAGTGAGGACGGTGATGTCTTCGTCGTGAAGGCTGGTCCGAAGTTCGAATTGCTGGCGAAGAACCCGGTGGGTGAGCCGATTATGGCGACGCCGGCCATTGCCAAAGGGATGCTGGTTGTAAGAGCCGAACACCACGTCTTCGCGTTCACCCAAAAGTAAGCCGCGGCGGCTGTTGCAAGTGCGTGACCAACCTCGTTGTTGAGCGTCCAACCCTGGAGGTCAGGGTATATTGGAAAGAATATTTGTGTCTCGAGGAGCGTTAGTGTCACTGCGTTTATCCACTGCTTTAGCAATCCTTTGTGTAGCCGGCGCCCTGGGTCAGGCGCAGACAATTCGCGGAGCGATTGGCGGATTTGTGACCGATCCAAGCGGCAAAGCGGTGCCTTCAGCGCGTGTGGACCTGACCCAACTGGAGACCGGGCGCACGCGAGCCACGATCACCACTCCTCAAGGCAGCTTTCTGTTCGCGCTTCTTGCGCCCGGCGAATATCGCGTCGAGATCGATCGGGATGGCTTCCGCAAACACGTGGAGCAGGTGAACCTGCTGGTGAACCAGGAAGTGCGCCTGGATGTGCCGCTGCTCGTGGGTGCGCGTACCGATGAAGTCTCCGTCACAGCGCCTTCGGCGATGACGCGCACCGACTCGGCCGCCGTAACCGGGGTGATCGATACACAGCAGATTCAGGGCTTGCCGCTCGATGGACGAAACTTCTACGAACTGGCGTTGCTGCTGCCCGGTGTAGTCCCGCCGGCGCGTGGTTCGGCCGGCAGTGCGCGCGGCGATTTCGCCATTAACGTGAACGGCGCCCGCGAGGACAGCAATAGCTTCCTGCTCGACGGAGTGTACAACGGCGATCCGAAGTTGAACGGCTTCGGCGTGCAGCCTCCTGTGGACGCGATCCGCGAGTTTGAGGTCGGGACGAGTTCGTACGATTCGTCGTTCGGCCGCAACGGCGGTGGACAGGTGAACGTGGTGCTGCGGTCCGGGTCGAACGCGGTTCACGGAACCGTGTACGAATTTTTCCGAAACACCAAGATGGACGCGCGAAACTTTTTTGCGCCGGAGCGCGAGAAATACAACCGCAACCAGTTCGGCGGGACCATCGGCGCTCCGATCGTCCACAACAAGACATTCTTGTTCGCCGATTATGAAGGACGCCGGGTGCGTGAGGGGATTCCAAGTGTGACCAATGTCCCGACCCTGCTGGAGCGCCGGGGCGACTTTTCGCAGAGCCGGCTTCCTGCGATTGATCCGTTCACGGGCCAGCCGATTCCGGGAGGCGTGCTGCCGTCCTTCTTTTTGAATCCCGTAGGGCTGGCAGTGGCGAACCTGTTCCCGGCGCCGAATCGTACAGCTTCTGGAGCCAACTACGTGAGCTCTCCGACCCAGAGCGATCGTAACGATCACTTCGATGTACGCCTCGACCACATGCTCTCGTCCAAGTCCGAGGTGACCGCGCGCTACAGTTTCGGCGACCGCGACCTGTTCACCCCGTTCTCAGGACCGACTTACGCGCTCGTGCCAGGCTACGGTGTGAATGTCCCGCGCCGCGGCCAGAACGCGATGGTCAGCGAAACCCATGTGTTTACGCCCGCGCTGATCAACGAGGCTCGGGTTGCGTTCAACCGCGTGGCGCTCGGAGCGACCCAGCAGAATCAGGGCAACAACATCAACCAGTCGGTCGGGCTGCCCACCATTTCGTCGAACTCCCGAGACACCGGGCTGAGTTTCATCAACGTGAGCGGGTTTTCGCCGATCGGCGACGAAGTAAACAACCCACAGCATAGCGTCACCAACACTTACCAATTCGTCGATCAGGCCAGTTATACCCGCGGCCGGCACCTGCTGAAATTCGGCGGAGACTTCCGCGCCCTGCAGCAGAACGCCTTTCGCGACGTGACGGCTCGCGGCTTTCTGAACTTTACCGGTCAGTTGCTGGGGAATCCGCTGCAGGAACTGCTGTTCGGTTTACCGACGGTAACTGGTGTGGCGCGCCTCGACAACCCGCAGCACCTGCGGGCGAAGAGCTACAGTCTGTTTGCCCAGGACACATGGCGAGTACGTCAGGACCTGACGCTGACGCTCGGCATGCGGTACGAGTACACCACGCCGCCGCACGACGTCGACGACCGTGCGAACCTGTACGTGCCCGAGAAAGGTGGTCTCGTGCAGGTCGGGACCAACGGCCTGCCCCGCGGCGGGTTCAATCCGGACCGGAACAATCTGGCGCCGAGAATCGGAATCGCTTACACTCCGGGCGGCAAGGGCGAGACGGTGTTAAGGGTGGGCTACGGCATTTACTACGACCAGTCGTCGCTCGCGCCGAGCGAAGGCCTGTATTTTAGCGCGCCGTACTTTAACCTCAACTTCTATTTCCCGCTGGATGCGCAGAACCCCCTGCTGATCAACAATCCGTTCCCGGCGAACTTCCCGTTCCCGACACCGAGTTCGGCCACAGCGTTTGACCGAAACCTGCGAACGCCCTACATGCAGCACTGGAACTTCAGTGTCCAGCAGCAACTTGGCAGAGGCCGCGTCGCCGAGATCGGGTACGTCGGCTCCAAGGGCACCCACCTATATGGCGCCCGGGACATCAATCAGCCCGCTCCGAGTAACGCGCAACGCTACCAGCGGCCGAATCCGTTCTTCGAAGATGTGAACATCATGGAGGGTCGCGGCAACTCGAATTACAACAGCCTTCAGGCGCGCCTTCAGCAGCGGGTGCGAACCGGTCTGTCGGTGTTGGCCTCCTACACGTACGCCAAATCAATCGACGAGGGTTCCGGCTTCTTCACGAGCGCCGGCGATCCGAACTTCCCGCAGAACAGCTACGACGTGAGCCAGGAGCGCGGCCGTTCCAACTTTGACATACGGCATCGCGCTGTAATCAGCTACTCCTACGATCTGCCGGTAAAGGGCCGCTGGATCGGCGGGTGGCAAACGTTCGGTATCCTCTCGTTCCAGACCGGCGCCCCTTTCACGGTTGCGCTGCTGAGCGAGTTCGATAACAGCAACACAGGCCGGTCGAACCTGGGTTTCGGGTCCAACGATCGTCCGAATGTCCTTCGCAACCCGGTGCTCGACAACCCGGCGCGTGAGCGCTGGTTCGACACCTCGGCGTTTGCGATTCCAGCGCGGGGGCAGTTCGGGAACTCGGGCCGCAACATCATCAGCGGCCCGGGATCGCAGACCGTCAATCTGTCGCTCGTGAAGAACACTTCCCTCACCGAGCGCGCCAACCTGCAGTTTCGGGCGGAGGTCTTCAACCTCGTTAACCGGGCGAACTTCGGCCTCCCGGACAATTTCGTCGGATCGCCTGCGTTCGGCCAGATCACGTCCGCCGACAATCCGCGGCGTGTACAGTTGGGGTTGAAGCTTCTATTCTAAGCGGCGAACCCGAGTCCAGACGCTGCGGATGGCGGCGGCCACCTTAGCAGGTTCGCGGAGGAAGTCAGCGGTGACCGTGTCCGCGGGCGGAATGCTGTGCCCGACTTGGCTCACGCTCTCCGGAAACGCGTCCATCTCGGCCAGGGCTGCCCGGAAGAACTCGGTTTGGAGCAGCAGATAATCGAGCAACTCGCGGTCGTAGGCGCTCACATTAACGGGAGCAACAGAGAACCCGGTCAAGTGCTGCATGGCCCGCACAAGACCGATGTTGATCGCGACCGGAATCAGGCGGTGGACCGCATTCTGCGCGATCGGCACCGTGCGCTGCGGCGGATCTATGTGGAGCACGGCACTCACCTCGCCGGGGTAGCGCGATCGGTACACGTCGACAAAAGCCGTCCCTGAGCCTTGCCCCACCAGCATGTACGGTGGGCTCACGCCCGCTGCGGCGAGCAGAGCATGCAGGTCTGCCGCGATCGTGTTCGCGTCGCGCCGGGTCGTGGCTCGGGTGCTCCAGCCGTAACCAGCGCGGTCGTACCAGCAAACCTGCGCCAGATCGGCGAGCCGGATCTGAACGTCAAACCAACTATAGCCGGGGCTGCCAATCGCGCTTTCGAGGATTACGGCAGGCTGGCCGCCTCCGGTACAGTGCAGGTTCAAGGAAGCCCCGCTGACCCGGTAGGAGCGGCCCACTTGCGGAAAGCGGTGCTGGTCCGCGCGATTTCCGAGAATCTCGTATAGCATGCCGGCGCCCAGCGACACGGCCACAGTGAGCAGCAGCGACATGAACATAACGCGTAGGCGGTGCTGCATCACGGGCGACACACTCAGAATATCGGCTGGCCGCCGGGGAGTATGTAGGCGTGGAATTGCATACAATCAGTAGTTCAAGATGAGATTCGGCTTCTTCCCTTTGTGGGTTGGCCTGACGTTGGTGGGCGGCGAAATTCCCGCCTCGCTGCTGACACAGTTTGCCCCGCTGCCGGCGGCGATGCCCAGCGTGGCGAATCCGGCGACTCCGGAAAAAGTCAGCCTCGGGCGGATGCTGTTTTTCGAACCGCGGATCTCGGGTGATCAGAAGGTGGCGTGCAACACGTGTCACGATTTGGCCCGCGCCGGTACCGACGGCCGGCCAACTTCGGCCGGCGTGCTGAAACACTTCGGCACGCGCAACACACCTACCGTCTTCAACGCGGTGGGAAATTTCGCGCAGTTCTGGGATGGACGATCGTCCACTCTGGAGTTGCAGGTGAAAGGCCCCATCCTAAATGCGGCAGAAATGGGGGCGGAATCGGCGGCTTATGTCGCGAGAGTGCTGAGCTCGATACCCGAGTATGTGGACGCCTTCCGAAAAGCCTTTCCAGGCGATCCGGATCCAGTCAATCTCGGCAACGCGGCGCTTTCGATAGCGGCCTTCGAACGGCTGCTGCTGACGCCCTCGCGCTGGGACCGCTACCTTGGGGGCGATCGCGGCGCGCTGAGCGATGTCGAGAAGAACGGCTTCATGACGTTCGTGCAGAAGGGCTGCGATACCTGCCATCGGGGTGCTTTGCTGGGCGGCCACGAGTTTCGGAAACTCGGCGCCAGGAAAGACTGGCCGAACCGGACAGATCTGGGCCGCGAGGCCATAACCAAAGACCGCGCCGACAGGATGATGTTTAAGGTTCCGTCGCTGAGAAATGTATCCAAGACGGCTCCGTATCTGCACGACGGATCGATCGCCGACCTGGAGACCGCCATCATCAAGATGGGCGAGCATCAGTGCGGCAAGAAGATTACGTTCATCGAGGCGCGCGCGATTGCAGCGTGGCTGGAAAGCCTGAGCGGCGAACCGCCTTTCGAACTATTGAAGTCGCCTGTGCTGCCCGGGAGCACGCCGGCGACGCCCAAACCAACTATTTGAAGTTAGAGGACCTATCATGTCTCAACCGATTTACCTCATCGCGAGCGGCGACCTGAGGCTCTCCGCAAACCAGAAGTGCTGGCCCGCTCAGGAGCAGGCGGAACGCGAAGTCATCGCGGCCATTGAGTCTCAGGGCGGCACCGTGAAGCGGGCGCACCCCGTGGACCCGAAAAAACAGCACGGCTTCATCGACAGCCAGAAGTACGGCATGCAGGTGTTCCAAGAAATTCCGCTGGACGCTCCGTTGGTAGTCGTGGAGGCGGTCTGGCAGTATACGCACCACGTTCTCTCGGGACTCTACACGCACCAGGGGCCGATCCTGACGGTCGCCAATTGGAGCGGCCAGTGGCCTGGGCTTGTCGGGATGCTGAACCTGAACGGATCGTTAACCAAGGCTGGCGTCAAATACGACACGCTGTGGAGTGTCGATTTTAAGGACGAGTTCTTCCTCAACGGGCTGCGGCAGTGGCTGAAGGGCGAGCGAGTTCAGCACGACTTGTCACATGTGACGCCGCTCAGTGAACTCACTCTGCCGGCCGACGCCGCGTTCATGGGCCGAGCCTTTGCCGAAACTCTGAAACGAAAGAAGGCCATCATGGGCATCTTCGACGAGGGCTGCATGGGCATGTACAACGCCATCATCCCCGACGAACTGCTCCACGCGACTGGTGTCTTCAAGGAGCGGCTGAGCCAGAGTGCGCTTTACGCCGGAATGCAAGCGGTGAGTGATCAGGAGGCCGCAGCGGTGCGTTCCTGGTTGAACGCGAAGGGAATGAAGTTCAATACCGGCAGCGACGAAGCGACCGAGTTGACCGACCGGCAGATCCTTCTGCAGTGCAAGATGTACATCGCCGCTGTCCGGATCGCCGATGATTTCGGCTGTGACGCGATCGGCATCCAGTACCAGCAGGGCTTGAAGGACTTGGCCCCGGCTTCTGACCTGGTAGAAGGACTGCTGAATAACGTGGACCGTCCACCGGTGACCGCTGCCGGCAACGGCCGGGTGCTGTATGAAGGTGAGGCGCTGCCGCACTTCAACGAAGTGGACGAATGCGCCGGTCTCGACAGCCTCGTCACCTACCGGCTCTGGCGCCAACTGGGGTTCGATCCCGAGAACACGCTGCATGATGTCCGGTACGGCGAAGAATACGGTGGCGAATTCGTATGGGTTTTTGAGATTTCCGGCGCCGTCCCGCCGCAGCATCACGTCGGCGGATATGCGGGCACCACCAGCGAGCGCCAGCCCCCGATGTACTTCCCGTTCGGCGGCGGTTCGGTTAAGGGCGTGGCAAAACCAGGTGAGATCGTGTGGAGCCGCGTCTTCGTGGAGGACGGCAAGTTGAAAGCCGACCTGGGCCGCGCGAAAGTAGTCGCGCTTCCCGCCGAGGAGACCGAACGGCGCTGGCAGAATACCACTCCGCAGTGGCCCATCATGCACGCGGTGCTGTACGGCGTCTCGCGCGACCAACTGATGGCGAAACACAAGGCGAATCACATCCAGGTTGTTTACGCGCCCGGTGCTGCGCAGGCCAATCACGCTCTCGCGGTGAAAGCCGCGGCATTTCAGGCTATGGGGATCGAAGTCGCCATCTGCGGAACGGATCACGGCCTGACACGGTAAACTGACAACAACAACATGAGAGTCGGAATTATCGGTACGGGTGCGATCTCGCACAAACACGCACAGGCGTACAAGAATATCGGCTACGAGGTGACGGTCTGCACCGACATCAGCGAGGTGAACGGCAAGAAATTCGCTGACCAGTGGGACTGCGAGTTCGTGCCCACCTATCAGGAACTCTGCCGCCACTCGAAGGTGGACTACGTGGACGTCTGCACGTTCCCCGACTTTCGCATGGAGCCTGTGGAGATCTGCGCCGAAAGCAAGAAGCACGTTCAGGTGCAGAAGCCGATCGCGACCAACCTGCTGACGGCCCGCAATATGATTGAGGCGGCGCGCAACGCCGGTATCGTACTCGGCGTGGTAAGCCAGCACCGGTTTGACGACTCGACGCAGTTCTTGAAGAAGGCGATTACCGACGGCCGGATGGGCAAGATTCTCCATGCCGACGCCTACGTCAAGTGGTATCGCAGCACCGAGTATTATTCCCGTCCGATTAAGGGCAGTTGGGCCACCGAAGGCGGAGGCGCCCTTGTAAATCAGGCGATCCACCAGATCGACGTACTGCTCTACCTGATCGGGACGGTGAAGGAGACGTTCGGCTTCTGGCAACTCGGCGCGTTGCACAAGATCGAGTCCGAGGATGTTGTAGACGCCCTGCTCAAGTACTCAAACGGCGCCACCGGCGTACTGCAGGCATCCACCGCGTTCTGGCCCGGCTACTCGGAGCGGCTCGAGATCCACGGCACCAAAGGCTCGGCCACCATCACAGGCGACAAGTTGACCGCCTGGGACGTTCAGGACGATGAAGGCGATCCGCCGCCAATCGAGAAGGACGTGCAGAGCGGGGCATCCGATCCCATGGCGATCTCGCTGACGCCCTTTGAACGCCAGTTCCTGGATTTCGGCGCCGCAATCAATGAACACCGGCGTCCGCTCATCGCCGGTGAAGACGGATACCGTGCCTTGGAGTTGGTAATCAGCATCTACAATTCCTGCCGCGAGGGCCGGAAGGTCACGTTGAATGTTTGATGGTCGCGCGAAGGTCTGGACGCTGCGCGTTCCGGCCTCGAGCGCGAACCTCGGTCCCGGCTTCGATGCCCTGGGCATGGCGCTCGGGATTTATCTCGATTGCCGTTTCGCGGTGGCCGGCCAATTGGAGATCCGCGCGTCTGGCCGGGACGCGGACTGCATCTCCTGCGGCGAGGACAACCTGATCTGGCAGACCGCGCTCGCGGTCGCGCGGGATACCGGCGGTACGCTGCCGCCCATCGCGCTCGAGATCAAGAACGATATCCCGCTGGGGAAGGGTCTTGGATCGAGTGCTGCTGCATTAACCGCCGGCGTCGTGATCGCCGACGTTCTGCTCGGGCTGAACTGGAAGCCGCTACGGGTGTTGGACGAGGCAGCGAAGATCGAAGGGCACCCCGATAACGTGGCGGCCTGCGTGCTGGGCTCGATCGTCGCGAGTGCGATCGATTCGGGGGGCGTGGCGCGCGCGGTTCGGCTGGATCTGGCTGAGCGCTTCGGAGTCGCCGTGGTGGTCCCGGATTTCGATCTGCCGACTGTCAAAGCGCGTGCCGTTTTGCCGGCGTCCTATTCCAAGGAAGATACGATTTTCAACGTGCAGCGCAGCGCTCTGCTGATAGCCGCGCTCGCAACAGGCACCACGAGTGCCTTTCCCGCCGCACTCGAGGATCGCCTGCACCAGCCTTTCCGTGCCTCGCTCGTTCCGGGGTTGGAAGAGATGACGAAGTTGCGCGCTCCGGGACTCTTGGGCTGCGCCCTGTCCGGTGCGGGACCGTCGATTCTCGTGTTTTTCGAGCGCGGATTTGAAGGCGTTTGTGATTTGATCCGCCAGATCTTCGCTCTACACGGGCACGACTCGCAGGTGCTGCAGGCCGACATTCCGAAGCACGGCTACGAACTCGCGTAATCAAGGACCGGGAGCATTCACTTGCCCCGTTCGGTACCCCACAAATCGACATGCAACCGAGGACTGAACCGGAACGCTCGCGCCTTACATTCCTCCACCAGCCAGCGGGCGCGATCTCGAAGTGTGGCGGCATCGGTGCCCTCGGGCATTAACACGACCTTCGACCGGTCGGCGCTCAGCTCCTTCACAATACGTTCGGCTTCGTCAAGGTCGGCCGCTTCGGCAATCACAAACTTGAGCTGATATTCGTATTCGGCGATGAGACGTCGCAGTACTTCCGGTTGATAGCGCAGTCGGTCGTGCTGTGCCGCCCAGCGCCCGCCATCACGCTCGTGGGGCGTCGAGTTCGCGAGCTTGGGGCTGATGCTCATCAGGTCGCAGTCCAATGGTTGGTGCAGCGTCCCTGCGGTCTCGATGGTGATGTGGATTCCCGCTGAACGAAGCTCCTGTGTCAGTTGCGCGGTCTCAGCGAACATCATCGGCTCGCCGCCTGTAATGACAGCGTGATGGGTGCCGGACTCGCGAACCCGTTCCATGATCTCGGCAATTGTCATTTGCGAACCTTCAGGCGCCCATGAAGTGTACGGGGTGTCGCACCAGACGCACCGCAGGTTGCAGCCGCTCGTCCGGATAAACACGGAAGGAACACCGACCAGAATGCCCTCACCCTGCACAGAGTAGAAGATTTCGGAGATCTTCAATCGATGTAGCCCAGGGGGTCCGTGAGTCCCGCCTCCGCGAAGCCCTTCTTCCGGAGGATGCACGAGTCGCACTCCCCGCACGGACGTCCCACTTCGTCCGGATCGTAACAGCTGTGGGTGAGTCCGAAGTCGACGCCGAGGTCGCTGCCAAGGCGTATGATATCGGCCTTGCTCAGTTCGATCAACGGCGTATGGATGCGTATGGAGGTGCGGCCTTCCACGCCCGCTTTGGTGGCGAGGTTAGCCATGTTCGTGAAGGCACCGATAAATTCCGGACGGCAGTCGGGATAGCCGGAGTAATCGATCGCGTTCACGCCGATAAAGATGTCGGATGCGCCCAGCACCTCCGCCCAGGCAAGCGCGAACGACAGGAATACCGTGTTGCGCGCCGGGACGTACGTCACCGGTATGCCGCCGGCCATCTCCTGCTGGTCACGGCCCTTCGGAACCGCGATATCATCCGTCAGAGCCGACCCGCCCAATACGCGCAAATCAACCGGCATGACAACGTGCTTGATAGCCCCGAACTTCTCCGCTACCTGGCGGGCGGACACAAGTTCGATCCTGTGCCGCTGTCCGTAATCGAATGAGAGAGCGTAGCACTCATAGCCCCGGCGCCGGGCGACGGCGAGGCAGGTCGTGGAATCGAGTCCACCGCTTAGCAGGCAAACAGCCTTCATCGTGGCAACTTCATTGTGAGCAAGAATCCCAGCGCTGGCAAGACCGCCGTTGCTGCCAGGGCGTGATGGAGCGAGATGGAGTCGGCCGTCCAGCCGATGAGTGGAATCGCGATCAGTCCAGCCATACCCCATGAAAAGCCCATCATCAGGGCAGATACGGTGCTGGTTTGAGAAGGTACGAGTTCCTGCGCCATCACGACGTTCACAGGCACAGTGAACAGCAGGACAAACCCGGCGAGCGCGAGTCCGGCAAGTGCCAGCGGACCCTGTGCGAGAAAGAAAACAGCCAGGAACGGCAGGCTGCCGATCATCGAGAACATAATCACCCGGCGTCCGCCGAACCGGTCCGCGAGATGCCCCCCGAGAAAGCCTCCGATGGCGCCGCTCGCCAGGTAGAGGGAAAGCGCCCAACTGGCGCTCGATAGAGTGAACCCGCGTTCCCGGCTCAGGTACAACGGCAGAAATTGCGTGAACGAAATCTGCACGGCGCTTCGCAGAAACACCAGCGTGTAGAGCAGGGCGAGAGGCTTCCAGACGGCTTTCAACGCCGCTGGGTCGAAGCGCGACTGAACCTTGCGGTCCTCGGCGGAAGCGGCTGGAAGCAGCGAGATCAGCAGCACACTCACGACTACACCCGGCAGCGCGCCCCAAGCGGCCCCTTCAAGCCCTACGTTACGGAAGAGCGTCGAAAAGAATGCTGGTCCAAAGGCTAGTCCAAGTGTGCCGGCGCTGATGAACACGGCCATCCAGCGGCCGCGATTCGGGAGTCCGCGAGTGGCAAGAGCGGATGCCTGCGGGTGGAACGAGGCAATGCCGCTACCGCCGATGAGCACCATCAGGAGCAGAATCGCGTAGTTTGGCGCGAGTCCCATGGACGCCACAAAGAGTCCCGCGACTGCCGGCGCCAGAGTAGAAAAAAGCCGGGTGTGAAAACGGTCAGCCAGGTAGCCGTAGGCGGGTTGACTCACCGATGAGGCGAACGACATCAGACCGCCGAGCAGTCCCGCCTGCGACAAACTGAAGTGGAGCTTGTCGATCAGCAGAGGCTGGAATGCTCCCAGCGCGCTCGAGTACATGTCGATGAAAAAGTGTCCGACCGAGAACAGTGCCAGGGCCGTCATCCCAACGCGCGCGCGTGTGCCGGAGTCCGGAGACAGCGAATGCACGGTTGCGGCGGAAGGGGATGCCATGGCGGAAAAGCTCTTATCATTAAAGCATGAGGCTTAGAACTCCCGTAATCGCGGGAACTCTCTTGGTCGCGGCAACCGCTGCGATGTTGTCGGCGGCGGCTAAAAAGACCCCTGCCGACGCCGTAAAATTCCTGCAGAAGGCTGAAGCCGATCTGCTGAACCTGTCGGTGGATTCCGGACGGGCGGATTGGATCAAGTCGACTTATATCATCGACGATTCGGAAGCGCTGTCGGCTCAGATGAACGAAAAACTTATCGGCGCGACGGCCAGTTACGCCAAGGAAGCCGCCGAGTACTCACGGATGGCGCTCGATCCGGTGAGCGACCGCAAGTTAAAGATGCTGAAAAACGCGCTCACGCTCGCGGCGCCCGCCGACGCGAAGGAGAGCGCCGAAGTGACGCGCATTCTCGCTTCGATGGAAGGCACGTACGGCAAGGGTAAGTACTGCACCCCCGGCACGGGCAAATGCAGGGATCTTGAAGAGTTAAGCAAGGTGCTCGCCGAAAGCCGCGATCCTAAGGAACTGCGCGACGCGTGGGTCGGCTGGCACACCATCTCCAAGCCCATGCGTTCCCAGTACACGCGCTTCGTCGAACTCTCCAACAAAGGTGCGAAGGAACTCGGGTTCACAGACTCGGGCGCGATGTGGCGCGCGAAGTACGACATGCCTCCGGACGATTTCGCGAAGGAAATGGACCGTCTCTGGGAGCAGGTGAAGCCGCTCTACGTCTCGCTGCACGCCTACGTCCGGAACCGCCTGCGCGAGAAGTACGGCGACTCGATCGTTCCCGCGAGCGGTCCGATTCCGGCACATTTGCTCGGCAATATGTGGGCGCAGGAGTGGGGCACTATTTACGATGTGGTCGCGCCTCGCGACGCTGACCCGGGCTACGACCTCAGCAAAATCCTGAAGGAAAAGAAGGTCGATGCCAGGCAGATGGTGAAGTACGGCGAAGGCTTCTTCACGTCACTCGGCTTCGCGCCGCTCCCTCCGTCGTTCTGGGAGCGCTCGCTCTTCGTCAAGCCGCAGGATCGTGAGGTGGTCTGCCACGCGAGTGCCTGGGACGTCGATACGCAGGACGACCTGCGGATCAAGATGTGCATCGATACGACAGCCGAAGATTTCACCACCATCCACCACGAACTCGGGCATAACTTCTATCAGCGCGCTTATAAGTCGCAGCCTTATCTCTTCCGCGACTCCGCCAACGACGGCTTTCACGAGGCGGTCGGCGATACGATCGCGCTCTCGGTGACGCCGGAGTACCTGGTGAAACTCGGGTTCCTGCAGTCCGCGCCGGATACGTCCAAGGACATCGGTCTGCTGCTTAACCGGGCGCTCGACAAAATTGCGTTCCTGCCATTCGGACTGTTGATCGATCAGTGGCGCTGGCAGGTCTTCTCGGGCAAAATCACACCCGCGCAGTATAACCAGAAATGGTGGGAGCTGAAGCGCAAATACCAGGGAGTAGTGGCTCCGGTCGATCGTGACGAGCAGGACTTTGACCCGGCGGCCAAGTATCACGTCGCGGCCAACGTGCCTTACTCCCGCTACTTCCTGGCCGATATCCTGCAGTTCCAGTTTCATCGTGCGCTGGCCAAGGAAGCTGGCTGCAAGGATGCGCTTCACCGCTGTTCCATCTATGGCAATAAGGAAGCAGGTAAAAAACTCGAAACCATGCTCGCGATGGGCGCCAGCCGCCCCTGGCAGGAAGCCCTCCAGAGCTTGACAGGACAGCGCCAGATGGACGCTACCGCAATTCTCGATTACTTTGCTCCGCTGAAAAAATGGCTCGACGAACAGAACGCCGGGAAGCCCGTCGGCTGGTAGTTGTGCTATCCTGATTTTTCATGATCGGCGCCGCCGCACAGCATCTGCACCACCATCATCACGGGCATGCTATGTCGCGACGGGCTTCAGGCTGATTCCTGAAAAAGCGAAACGAAAACACCAAAGCCCGCCGCGAACAACGGCGGGCTTTTCTTTTGATTACGAACATATGGAACTCGACTTCAGCAAACTCGACGGCCTGATTCCCGCCGTCATTCAGGACGCATCCAGCGGCCGTGTCCTTATGGTGGGCTTCATGAACGAAGACGCCTGGAAGAAGACCCTGGAGACCGGCTTCGCCACCTTCCACAGCCGTACCCGGAACAAGCTGTGGCTTAAGGGCGAAAGCTCTGGACACCGGCTTGTGGTGAAGAGCATCCAGACCGATTGCGACCTGGACACCATTCTCGTCCTGGTGGACGCTCAGGGACCGGGCGTGTGCCACGCCGGTTACGAAAGCTGCTTCTACCGCACCTTGACCGGCGGCAACTGGGTTGAGTCAGAGAAGCCGACCTATGATCCGAATGCGGTGTATGGAGGAAAATCGTGAAGCTGAAGCTCGGAATTCCTAAGGGCAGTCTGGAACACGCCACCATCGATTTGTTCGCCAAGGCCGGCTTCAAGATCACCACCAGCAGCCGCTCGTACTTCCCGGCCGTCGACGATCCCGAAATCGAGTGCATGCTCATTCGCGCACAGGAAATGGCACGGTACGTCGAGGACGGCGTGCTCGACGCCGGGCTCACCGGGCGTGATTGGATCGCCGAAGTGGAAGCGAACGTCGAAACGGTCGCGGATCTGATCTACGCCAAGCAGAGCTTCGGGAAGGTGCGCTGGGTGCTCGCCGTGCCCGAGGCTTCCTCGATCCACGGCGTTAAGGACCTTGAAGGCAAAATCGTTGCTACCGAGTTGGTGGCGACCACCAAGCGCTACCTGGCAAGCCACGGCGTGAAGGCAAAGGTGGAATTCAGTTGGGGTGCCACCGAAGTGAAGCCGCCCGAACTGGCCGACGCGATCGTCGAAGTCACCGAGACCGGCTCGTCGCTGCGAGCCAACAAGCTGCGGATTGTTGAGACCATCATGGAGTCCAACACGCAGTTGATCGCTAATGTCGACGCCTGGAAGAGCGATTGGAAGCGGCGCAAGCTTGAGGACATCAAGATGCTGCTCGAAGGAGCTATCAACGCGCTGGGCAAGGTCGGGCTCATGCTGAATGTCCGCAAGGACGACCTCCGGAAGGTCCTCGATGTGCTCCCGGCGTTGAAGCGTCCGACGATCTCCCATCTCAGCGATGACGACTGGCTGGCCGTGAATACAATCCTCGACGAGACCACGGTCCGGACCATCATCCCGCGGCTGAAGGAAGCCGGCGCCCAGGGGATTGTCGAATACCCGCTCAACAAGATAGTGATGTAGCCATGCTGCGGATCATCAACTACAACGACGCTCAGGACCTGATTACGCGCAAGACGGTGCGCCTGGCGGAAGCCGAAGCCGTCGTACGGCCCATCCTTGAAGACATCCGTCGCCGTGGTGACGCCGCCCTTCTGGACTACGCGAAAAAGTTCGACCACCTCGAAGGCGAGGTTCGGGTGACGCCCCAGGAAACCGCGGCCGCCCACGCCCAACTGTCTCCCGAGTTCCTCTCCGCCGTGGAAACAGCGTCTCACAACATCAAGGCTTACGCAGCGGCACAACTTCCGCCTGAGCGGACCCTGGAATACGGCGACGGCCGTATCCTCGGCCAGATCGTACGGCCCATCGATTCCATGGGCGCCTATATTCCGGCCGGACGCTACCCGCTGCCTTCGACACTGCTGATGACCGCGATTCCGGCGCAGGTGGCGGGTGTCGAGCGAGTCTGCGTCGCGTGTCCCAAGCCGAGTCCCGAGATCCTCGGCATTTGTTCGCTGCTCGGGTTGACGCACGTCTACCGCATGGGCGGCGCCCAGGCAATCGGGGCGCTCGCGTTCGGGACCGAGACCATCCCGCAGGTTCAACGCATCGTTGGGCCTGGCAACATCTACGTGGCTGCGGCGAAGAAACTGATCGCCGGTGAGGTCGGCATCGACTTCATCGCCGGCCCTACCGAGATCGTGATCATCGCGGCCGCCGCCGAACCCGCGCACCTTGCGGCCGACATGCTGGCCCAGGCCGAACATGACGTGGATGCTTCGGCCATTCTGTTGACCACCTCCCGCCAACTGGGTGAAGCCGTCGCAGCGGAGGTGGAGCGCCAACTCTCGACCCTCAGTACGAGCGCCGTGGCGCGTGAGGCGATCGACGGCAACAGCGCCGTCGTCGTGTGTGCGTCTCTTGAGCAGGCCGTTGAGTTCTCGAACCTCCTCGCACCCGAGCACCTGAGCATTCATGACTCGTCATTACTCGCCGGTGTTCGCAACGCCGGCAGCGTGTTCGTGGGCGCGTACAGTCCGGAGGCTGCGGGCGACTACGCCTCTGGTCCCAATCACGTGCTTCCCACTGCCGGAGCGGCCCGCCTGCGCGGCGGTCTGAGCGCGATGGACTTCGTGAAGGTGATTTCCGTGCAGGAACTGACGCGCGACGGACTGCGAAAACTCGCGCCTGCGATTACAACGCTGGCCCGGGCAGAAGGCCTGGAAGCTCACGCCCGCAGCATCGAGGTGCGGAATGCCTGAGCCCAGAGAAGCTGTAAAGCGCATGGCGCCCTACTCGCCGCCCACCGGCGGCCGCGAAGGAAAACTCAGGCTCGATTTCAACGAGAACACCGTCGGCTGCTCACCGGCCGTGATCGAGTTCATCCGCGAAAAGATCTCCGCGGGCGGACTCAGCGTCTACCCGGAGTACGTGGAGGCGAAGGCCGAGTTGTCGGCCTTTTTCGGTGTGTCCGCGGAGAGCCTGCTCTTCACGAACGGGACCGACGAGGCCATACAGGTTCTGGTGAACACTTACGTCGACGACGATGATGATGTGCTGCTGTTGCGCCCTTCGTACGCGATGTACCGTTTCTATTCCGAGGTCGCGGGCGCATCGGTGCGTGAGATTGATTACCGCGCCGCCGACCTCTCTTTCCCGCTCGAAGAACTGTTAAGCGCGATCCGGCCGGAAACGAAAGCCATCCTGCTCGCGAATCCGAACAACCCCACCGGCACCGGCATCGATGCTCCCTCGATCCACCGGATTCTCGACGCCGCTCCTGACGCCGCGGTGCTGGTCGACGAAGCGTACTTCGAGTTCAGCGAAGTCACGCTGCTGCCCGAACTCGCCAGCCGCCCGAACCTCTTTGTGAGCCGCACCTTTTCGAAGGTCTTCGGCATGGCGGCGATGCGCTTCGGTTGCCTGTTCTCGCAGCCGGAAAACATAAAATTCCTGCACAAGGCGCAATCGCCCTACAGCGTGAACACCCTGGCGACCCTCGCCGCGCGGGCCGCCATCCGAGACTCCGACTACGTGAACCGCTACGTCGATGAGGTGCTCGCCGCACGAGCGCGTGCGTACGAAGGCTTGCACGCGCTCGGCATCCAGACCTTCAAGAGCGAGGCGAACTTCATTCTGTTTCGCGCCGGCGAGCGTGCGATCCCGCTTCGCGACGAGTTGCGCAACCGCGGCGTCCTGATCCGCGACCGCAGCTACGAAATCCCCGGCTGCGTCCGCGTCACCATCGGCACTCGCGAGCAGATCGAGCGCTTCCTGTCGGAGTTGAAAACGCTATGGTAGCCGGTCTCCTGATTTTCGACATGGACGGTGTTCTAGTGGAAGTATCCGAGTCGTTTCGGGAGACCATCGTTCAGACGGTGAAGTTCTTCACCGGGCAGACCATCGCGCGCGATCTCATTCAGGATTATAAGAACGCGGGTGGCTGGAACAATGATTGGGCACTTTCCAGGCAGATCGTCCTCGATCTCGGTAAGGACGTTGCTTATGACGAAGTAGCCGATCGCTGCAACCGTTTGTTCTTCGGCGAGAACGGGACCGAGGGGCTGATCAACCGGGAGGTCTGGTTCGATCGCAAAGGCGTCCTGGAGCGCCTGCAGCAGCGCTTCAAGCTCGCGATTTTTACCGGTCGCAGCCAGTATGAGGCAGGCGTGACCCTCCGGAAGTACGCGTCGCATCTGACCTTTGACCCGATCGTCTGCGCCGACGACGTCGTCAACCCGAAGCCGCACCCTGAAGGTCTCGACAAAATCAAGGCGCTTAATCCGGGTGTTCCCGCCTGGTATCTCGGCGACACCGTGGACGACGCCCGTAGCGCCCGCGCCGCCGGCGTGCCGTTCATCGGTGTGGTGGCGCGCGCCCACTCGCGGCGCGAGCAAGTGCTGGCACTATTCCGCGAAGAGCAGGCCGTCGCCATCATCGACGAGATCACAGACTTGGAGACCGTACTGCCGTGAGAACCGCATCGCTTAAACGCATCACCAAAGAGACGCAGATCGAAGCTTCCCTGAAGCTGGAAGGGCGGGGAACTTACGAAATCGCCACCGGGATCCGCTTCTTCGACCACATGCTCGAACTCTTCGCCAAGCACGGCGGCTTCGATCTGAAATTGAAAGCGACCGGCGATCTCGACGTTGATCAACACCACACTGTTGAGGATGTCGGCATCGTGCTGGGTCAGCTTTTCACGAAAGCGCTCGGAGATCGGAAAGGCATCAACCGCGCCGGCTACTTCGTGCTCCCCATGGACGAGACCCTTGCCGTCGTCGCGATCGACCTCGGCGGACGGCCCGCGCTGGTCTATAAAGACAAGGTGAAGGTCCGTATGGTCGGCGACCTCCAGACCGAACTGGTGCACGATTTCTTCGACGGCTTCGTCAATAACGTCGGCGGCAACGTCCACGTCAAGGTGCTGTACGGCCGGTCGAACCACCACAAAATCGAAGCGATCTTCAAGTGTTTCGCTCGAGGCATGAAGTTCGCGGTCTCGCAGGATGCGCGTCTGAAGGATCTGCTGCCGTCCACAAAGGGGCTGTTGTGATCGCGATCATCGACTACGGCGCGGGCAACCTTCGCAGTGTCCAAAACACGCTTGACGAGATCGGCGCCATCTATCACGTCCTCGAAGGTCCCTCGAACCTGGACCAGGCGACCAAGGTCGTTCTGCCGGGCGTCGGCCATTTCGGTCAGATGATGAGAGCGCTCGATGAACGTGGGCTTCGCCAGCCGATCCTCGATCGCATCCGCGCCGGTGTCCCGTTCCTTGGTATCTGCCTTGGACTCCAGGCCTTATTCACCGATAGCGAAGAAGCCTCCGACCAGCACGGGCTCGGCATCTTTGAAGGCGCTGTGAAGCGGTTCCCCAGCGAAGCGCGCGTGCCCCACATGGGGTGGAATGACCTGGAGCGCCGCAAGGACTCGCGGCTGCTCACCGGAATGGCTGAGCGTCCGTACATGTATTTCGCCCACAGCTATTACGTGCCTGAGACCCCGGCTACCGCCGCTGCCTGCACCTATTCGCTGCCCTACACGGCCATTCTCGAGCAGGATAATCTGTACGGCGTCCAGTTCCACCCCGAGAAGAGTGGACCCGCCGGACTTCAGATCGTCAGCAACTTCCTGAGTCTCTAAAACGATGCTTGCCAAACGGATTATCCCCTGTCTTGACGTCACCGCCGGCCGCGTCGTTAAAGGCGTGAACTTCGTCAACCTGCGCGATGCCGGCGATCCTGTGGAACTCGCCGACCGCTACAACATGCAGGGCGCCGACGAACTCGTGTTCCTCGACATCACCGCATCTAGCGACGCCCGCGACATCATGGCCGACGTCGTAGCCCGGACGTCGCGAAAAGTCTTTATCCCGCTGACCGTCGGCGGCGGCATCCGGTCCATTGCCGACGCGCGCAGGATTCTGCTGTCGGGCGCCGACAAGGTGAGCGTCAACACCGCCGCCGTGCGCCGTCCGGAACTGATTCGCGAGCTCAGCCTGGAGTTCGGCGCACAGGCCGTCGTCCTTGCGATCGATGCCAAGCGCCGTGCCGATCGCAGCGGCTGGAACGTCTACACCCGCGGCGGCCGCGACGATGAAGGGATCGACGCCGTCCAATGGGCGGCTCACGGCGAATCGCTCGGCGCGGGCGAAGTGCTGCTCACGTCCATGGACTCTGATGGCGTCCAGACCGGCTTCGATTGCGACCTTACCCGCGCCGTCTCACGTGCCACCCGCATTCCGGTGATCGCCTCCGGCGGCGCCGGTACGCCCGAGCACTTCGCCCGGGTACTCACCGACGGCGAGGCCGATGCCGCGCTCGCCGCCTCAGTGTTTCACTACGGCACCTACACAGTTGCCGACTTGAAGAACGCGCTCGCCGCCGAGAGTATCCCCGTCAGACCTGCACAATGATCATCCCCTGCATCGATCTCATGGACGGCAAGGTCGTCCAACTCGTTCAAGGCCGAGATAAAGCGCTGGAAGGCGACGCGCCCCTCGCGATGCTCGAGAAGTTTGCCGGCTTCCCCCACATCCAGATCATCGACCTCGACGCCGCGATGGGGCGGGGAACCAACGACGCTATCGTGGAACTGCTCGCCTCCCGTTGCACTGCGCGTGTCGGCGGGGGCGTCCGGACTCCCGAGCGCGCCCATAAGCTACTCGAGCAAGGCGCCTACCGCGTTATCGTGGGCACTTCGGCGTTCACCAGGACGGGCGTGAATCACGAACTGCTCCGCGGCATGCCCCGCGAGCACACCGTGATCGCCCTTGATTCCAAGGGTGGCCGCATCACGGTGAAAGGGTGGCAGGAGTCCATCGACCTCACCGCCGAGCAGGTAATCACTGAACTCGAACCGTACTGCTCGGGCTTTCTCTGTACCTATGTCGATAAGGAAGGTATGATGCAGGGCACTGATCTCGACTGGTTTCGCCGTCTTCGTGCGGCCACCTCGCACGAGATCACCGCCGCGGGCGGCATCACCACCCTCGATGACGTGCGTGAGCTCCAGAAAATCGACGTTCACGCCGCCCTCGGCATGGCCATCTACACCGGCCGGCTCTCGCTCGACGAGCTTCGCCAAATGCAGTAGTCTGGGCCAATGCCCAGCCGGCGCACCTTCGTCCAGACCTTGGCCGCAGCCCCAGCCCTCGCCGCCGCCCCGAATCGGCCCAACATCCTTTACCTTCACTCGCACGATACGGGGCGCTACCTGCAGCCGTACGGACACGCGGTTCCCGCTCCCAACCTGCAAAAGCTCGCGTCGGCCGGCGTCTTGTTTCGTCAGGCGTTCTCCGCCGCGCCTACTTGTTCTCCAAGCCGTGCTGCGCTCCTGACAGGCCAGTGTTCGCATTCGAGCGGTATGTACGGCCTCGCTCACCGCGGCTTTTCACTGCACGACTACCAGCAGCACATCCTCCACACCCTGCGGCCCGCCGGCTATCGCTCCGGTCTGACCGGCGTCCAGCACATCGCCCGCGATCCCGCCGTGATTGGCTTCGACGACATAGTCAAGACACAGACAACCCGTGCCGAACACGTAGCACCCGCCGCGGTGGAGTATCTGAATCGAGTCTCGAAAACACAGCCATTCTGGCTCGAGGTCGGGTTCTTTGAAACCCATCGCGAGTTCCCAAAACCCGGTCCGCTCGAAGACCCGCGAACCTGTCAGCCGCCGGCGCCCATCCCGGACACGGATCGTACCCGTTATGACATGGCTTGCTATCACGCCAGCGCCCGGCTGCTCGACCAGGGGGTAGGCGAAGTTCTGCGCGCGCTCGAAGCCAATGGACTTGCCGGTAATACGCTGGTGATTTACACCACTGACCACGGCATCGCCTTCCCGGCCATGAAGTGCAATCTCACTGATCACGGCATCGGCGTCTCCCTCATCATGCGCGGCCCTGGGTTTGCGGGCGGCGGGGTCGTCGACGGCATGGTTTCGCACACCGACCTGTTTCCGACCGTCTGCGAGATGCTCGATATCGCCCGCCCCGCCTGGCTGCAAGGCGCATCCCTCCTGCCGCTCATTCACGGAGAGAAGTCGGAGATTCACGACGAAGTGTTCGCCGAAGTGTCTTACCATGCAGCCTACGAGCCGAAGCGCGCCGTCCGCACAAAACGGTGGAAGTACATCCGCAACTACGACGAGCGCCGCAAGCCTGTGCTGCCCAACTGCGATGACGGCTCGAGCAAGACCGTCTGGTTGCAGGCCGGCTGGCGCGACCGTCCCATCGAACGCGAACAACTCTACGACCTCACCTTCGATCCCAACGAAACCCGCAACGCCGCCTCCGATCCCGCGTCGGCTTCCGTGCTCGACGATCTCCGAGGCCGTCTTGACCGTTGGATGAAACGCACGATCGACCCGCTGTTGAACGGATCCGTCCCGGCGCCCGCCGGAGCTATGGTGAACGATCCGGAAGGTGTTTCGCCGCAGGAACAGCCGCAGCCTGCTAAATAAACTTAATTGCTGAATTCGAGATAAATAGCTTGACCAATTTCTTGCGCCTCGTGTATCCTGGCCAAGGATAGGACGAACTATGACGATCACATGCCAAAGGATGAGGTTCAAAACGCCTCACTGGTGCGGACCCCTTGGGAATCCGTATGCCGGCGTGCGATCGAATCCTAACCGACGACACGATATAGCTCAACGGTAGAGCAACAGATTCTAATCTGTGGGTTGCGGGTTCGAATCCCGTTATCTCCCTCTGTAAAAGGGTTCTAGAACAATCAACCTCCGGTTCATTTGATTCGGCTTGTGGCAGGTCCGTTTGACTGTCACCGGCAGCAGGCGTATCGCCTTGTGCCCGGATTGAACCTGCCGCGCGTCGCTTCCGGTCCCGCGACCGAAAGAACGCCAGGCTCTGATCCAGGCCCGCGAACCGCCCGTGAAGCGAATGGGCCGGAGTGTATCTCGAATAAAGGAAGGTCAATTATCATGCTTTTCAAGCGTATTTCCGTGCCCGATAACATGCGTGCACTGCTGACTCGCAAGGGCCGGTTCGTCGACATTCTCACGCCCGGAGATTACACGTTCCTCACCGGTCCCCTCGGTCCGGTTGCCGCCGAGATGCACCCGGTGCGTAACCTGGTCTTCGACAGCATCTGGGGCGAGTTCCTGGTAAAGGAACACCCCGCCGTGGTTGCGCGCCACTTCGTCATGGTGGAGACTCGCGACTCGGAAGTCGCGGTGATCTCTGTCGACGGGAAGTTCAGCGCCGTCCTCGCGCCCGGTAAGCGGGCGCTGTACTGGCGGGATGCCGCGGTAATCGCGGCCGAGATCGTCGACGTCAACGAATCGCCCCAGGTGCCCCGCGCCCGGTTGATGGCCATTGAGCGAATCGGCCGGAACGCCCAGGTCACCGTAGGCACTGTCGAGGAGGGCCGCGTCGGTTTGCTCTACCTCGATAACCGCTACGTCAGGACGCTCGCGCCGGGACGCTACGGTTTTTGGACTGCGGCCAACCCCCGCGTCGAATCGGTGGACGCCCGGCGCCAGGCGATCGAGATCGCCGGGCAGGAGATCCTGACCCGTGATAAGGTCTCGATCCGCGTGAACATCGTCGCTGAATACCAGGTAGTAGACGCAGTGGCGGCCAAGTCGGTGGTGAAGGACTTCGCCGAACGGCTTTACCGTACGCTGCAGATGTCCGTTCGGCAGACTCTCGGGCGCAAAACGCTCGAGGAGATCCTGGCCGACAAGACTGACGTGGATGAGAACGTCGCGTCCGTGGTTCGCGCTGAGATGGACGAGATCGGCGTGCGCGTGGGCGTCATCGCTCTCAAAGACATCATCCTGCCCGGCGACATGCGCGAAATCCTCAACCAGGTTGTGGCCGCGGAAAAGCAGGCGCAGGCCAACGTCATTCGCCGGCGCGAAGAGACGGCGGCCACACGGTCGCTGCTCAACACGGCGAAGCTGATGGAGGACAACCCCATCCTCGTCCGCCTGAAGGAACTGGAGACGCTCGAAAGGTTGGTCGAGAAGGTCGACCGTGTGAGCGTCGCCGGCGGCTTCGAAGGCATGTTGGGGAACCTGTTGTCCATGAAGGACAGCACGTAGCAACGCAGCCGGACCGGGGCAACCTGCCGCCCTGGTTCGGCTTTGCAAACTGCAAGAGTGACCCCGGAACCGCCGCCGCACAGTTCTCTGGATTCCGGAAGCTTTAGGCAAACGCCGGGCGCTTCCTGCAACTGAAGATCGTTTGTCACATCCACCGCTTGCTTCGCGTCTCGCCGCTGTTTCGTCATCCTCTGGCTGGAAACAGAAAACGCCGTCCTCGTGGGTGAGCCCGGAGGACGGCGTTGAACAGCAGTCAAGCGGTGCGTTTGCCGCCTAGAGCGATAGCGTCCGCAACTGCTTCTTGCCAAGGCCCAGGAACAGCAACCCGGCGGCCATCATCAACAGGGCTGCCACTTCCGGAGTCTCCGCCGTGTTCCCGAATTCCAGGTTGTCCACCAGTCCCTGCGGTCCATTCAGAACCTGGCTGAGCGACGCAATCTGGAGCGACGTGAACGGCGTGTCCGAACTGAAGCCCACGAAGGTCTTGATCCCGAGCGTCGGGCTCGTCGTCACTTCGACGTTGGCGGCGCCCGTCTCCGGGGCGAACTTCACCACTAAACCTCCGCCCTTCGGATAGATGGTCATCAGATCCGCCGCAAACGCGTTCACCGGGGCTGAGAAGTTGATCTGCAGGTACGAGGCACCTGGCGCGTAATAAGGGATGCGCAGCAATGCGCCCGTGCCCCAGTTCAACTCGCCGCTGGACATCTGGGCAACCTGCAGGAAGTAGTCCCCGTTATTAATGCCGATCAATTTCGCCAGCCCGGCAACGTCCATCCCGGCGGCGGTGCTGTAATCGGTGATTGACCCCGTCTGCACGAAACTGTTGAAATTGACCAGCGTCGAGGACGACAAGGCGGCGTCAAAGGAAATCCGGCTATCGTAGGTGGTGATGACGGCGCCTGTGGCAGAGGCGGCCGCAAACAGAACAAGAAAGAAAGGAATTAAAACCTTCGCGAACATAAACTGATCTACCCTCCAGAAAGCATGAAGACTCACTCGGCGGTGAGTCGAGCTCAGCGTCGTTGGGCGGCGCTGCACGTTTGCATCGTGAAGTTAGATAGTGTCGATTCGGATGATTTTCTCTCTAATCTTTCTTTAGAGAGTTGACGATTTTTTGTTGGTAAGTGGCTGCTTTGTTAATCACTTGTCCGACGTCAAGCGTTAACATGTGGTGATCCCGGACGATTCGCTTTCCGTTCACCAGAACATCGCTTACATCGGCTGCTTTCAGGGAGTACACGAACAGCGAGTAGACGTTATAGAGCGGCACAGCTCGTGGCTGATCCAGCCGCAGCACGATCAGGTCGGCCCTCTTACCCGCTTCCACTGAGCCGATCTCCTTATCCAGGCCGAGTGCGCGCGCGCCCGTGATCGTCGCCATCTCCACCGCCTGCATCGCCGGCAGCGCTTCAGGATCCATCTTTGTCACCTTCTGAAGCTTGGCCGCGAGCCCGATTTCGGAGTGCAGATCGGCTCCATTGTTGGAACCCGCGAAGCCGTCGGTGCCCAGGCCCATGTTGACCCCGGCCTTCCGAAGATCGAGCACGCGCGCAATGCCGCTTGCGAGCTTCGTATTGCTCGTGGGGCAGTGTGCGAGTCCGGTGCCATGCCGCCGTAGAATCTCGATATCGTTATCCTCCAGCCACACACCATGCGCGCCGAGAGTGCGGCCGTTCAGTGCCCCGAGCGAGTCCAGCACCTGTGTAGGCGTCATGCCTCGCTTGCTCTTCGACTCGTCGTTTTCCACCTTGGTCTCGGAGAGATGGATCAGCATCGGAACGTCATACTTGTTTGCCAGCGCTCGGGATGCCTTCAGAGTGTCGTCCGGTGTCGTGTAAATCGCATGTGGAGCCACGGTGGGAACGATCAGCGGATCGTTCTTGAAGCGCTGTATGAACCGCTCGGCGCCCGCAAGTCCTTCCTGCGCGGTCTTGTAGTCCGGGGCAGGGAAGCCGATCACCGTCTGGCCGAGCACTCCGCGCAGGCCCGCCTGCTTGGTCGCCTCGGCCACCGTGTCCTCGAAATAGTACATGTCGGTATACGTCGTCGTGCCCGACATCGCCATCTCCGCGCACGCAAGCAGCGTACCCCAGCGAACGTACTCGGCGGTGACATTGCGAGCCTCGGCCGGAAAAATGAAATTCTGCAGCCAGTCCTGTAGGCGTTTGTCATCCGCAATGCCGCGCAGCAGCGACATGGCCGCATGCGTGTGCGTGTCGATCAGCCCGGGTGCAACAATTGCGTTCCCTGCATCGAGCCGCTGCTTTGCCTGATACTGCTTGTCAATGTCGGCCTTTGCGCCTACGCCCACGATGCGCTCACCGCGTATGGCAACCGCGCCGTTCTCGATCACGCGCCGCTGCGCGTCCATCGTGACCACATACCGCGCTGACCAGATCTGGTCCACGGACTCGGCCGCCACCAGCACGCCGCAGCAAAACAGGAGACTAACGCCAAGCTTGGGACTAAAGAAACGAAACATCGAAAGGCCTCGGGAAAAGTTCACTCATCTGTAGTGTCTCTGACTTGCCGTCGAGGTTCACCAGCGTCACCTCGATGTCCCGGCAGAACTCCCAGATGATCTGCCGGCAGGCGCCGCAGGGTGGTGTAAGCGTCGCTGTATCGGCGGCTACGGCAATTCTGCGAAACTCGCGCGCTCCCTCTGAGACCGCCTTGAAGATTGCCACCCGCTCTGCGCACAGAGTGAGCCCGTAAGTGGCGTTCTCGATATTGCAGCCGGTATGAATACGGCCCGTCGAATCCTCGAGCGCCGCCCCTACCAGGAATTTTGAAAATGGCGCATGTGCGTTCTTGCGTGCGTCCAGGGCTGCTGCTGCGAGTTCTTCGCGAGTCATAATCTAGGACGCGAGTCTGGGAATCAGCGCGTTCAGCAGCGCCACCAGCGTGCCGCGGACCCGTGCGCCGGTCTCGAGCACCTCTTCGTGATTGATCTTCTGCGGCAGAATGCCCGCCGCCATATTGGTGACGCACGAAATCGCCAGGCAGCGCATGCCCATGTGGTTTGCGACGATCACCTCGGGCACCGTCGACATCCCCACCAGATCCGCACCGATCGTCCTCAGGTAGCGGATTTCGGCCGGCGTCTCATAACTCGGTCCGCTCAAGGCCGCGTACACACCTTCATCAAGTGTGATCTTTAACTCTGCCGCCACCTCGCGCGCAATGGCCCGGCACTCCGCCGAGTACGCATCGCTCATATCGGGGAAGCGAGGCCCAAGCGCCTCGTCGTTCGGACCCACCAGTGGATTGAAGCCCTGAAGATTGATGTGGTCGTTGATCAGCACCAAGGCTCCTTGTCCGTACCGCAGGTTGATTCCTCCAGCGGCGTTCGTGAAGATCATGGTCTCCACGCCGGTACTGCGCAATTGCCGGACTCCGAACGTGACCTGCGCAGGCGTGTAGCCTTCGTAGTAATGCGCCCGGCCGGCCATCGCAGCTACCTCGACGCCGCTCGCCGAGCCCACAACCAGTTTGCCCGCATGCCCGACTGCGGTGGATGTAGGCCATCCCGGAATGTCGCCGTACGGAATCTCGATCGCATCTTCGAGTTGATCCGCGAACCCGCCCAGTCCGCTGCCGAGCACAATCCCGATCTTTGGTGCACGGCCCTGGAATGGCCACGTTCCGCGCGTCACAGCAGCATCCCCGCAATGCACGCAGAAATGAAGTTAGCCATCGTTCCGGCCGCCACCGCCTTTAGCCCGAACCTCGCCAGGTCTGACTTCCGTGTCGGCGCCAGCGCTCCAATCCCGCCAATCTGAATCGCGATCGAGCTCAGGTTTGCGAAGCCGCACAGCGCATACGTCGCGATCGTGAACGACCGTGGGTCCAGCGTGTCCTTGATCTTGCCGAGATCGATGAAGGCAACAAATTCATTTAGGATGAGCCGCGTGCCAAGCAGATTTCCCACTGACGCGCAGTCGTTCCACTTCACGCCCAGCAGCCATGAAATCGGCGCGAAAACGTACCCGAGGATTGCTTGCATCGATTGCGGAAACCAGCCCATTCCCGGAAGCCCATGAAAGAACCCGAGGATTCCGTTGAACATCGCGATCAGCGCGATAAAGGCGATCAGCATCGCGCCTATGTTCAGCGCCAGTTGCAGGCCGTCACCCGCGCCGCGCGCTGCTGCGTCGATGATGTTCACGCCCGGCTTTTCCACTTCAACATTGACGTTTCCTGCCGTCTCAGGTATCTCCGTTTCGGGCATCAGCATCTTGGCCAGCATGATGGTGGCCGGCGCGGTCATGATTACCGCTGTCAACAGGTGCTGAATCTCCACATGCGCGACGCGCACATAGGCAGCCATGACAGCCCCGGAGACATGCGCCATCCCGCTGGTCATCACGGTGAACATTTCAGACTGCGTCAGGTTCGCCAGAAAGGGCCGGATCGTCAGCGGCGCTTCCGTCTGTCCCATGAAGATGCTGGCCGCCACGTTTGTGGACTCCGCGCCGCTGGTGCCCATCACCTTCTGCATCACCACCGCCATCGCCTTAACGAAGAACTGCATGACTCCGAAGTAGTACAGGATGGCGAAAAATGACGCGATGAAGATTACGATCGGCAGCACCTGGAATGCGAACACGAGTCCAAGTGGTGGCTGGTTTAGTCCGAGACCGCCAAAGACGAACGAACTGCCCTGGTCGGCGTAAGAAAGCATGTAGTTAACGCCGTCGCTAGCCGCTTTGAAAGCCTGCCCGACGTTGGTCTTGAGAACGATAAAGGCGAATCCGAACTGGAGGCCCAAGCCCCAGGCCAGTACGCGAGGTTGAATTGCTCGGCGGTTGCTCGAGAACAGGTAGCAGACGGCGAGAATGGCAAGAATACCGAGGAGCCCGGTGAGGCGTTCCATATTATGGTTGTGCGTTACAGAATTGTTAGTGTAACAGCACGTGTCCCGCTCAGCGTGCTTCGAACGTCACGTCGATCGCCGTGATCACGTAACAGGCCTTCCCCGCAACGCGGACCGGATTGTATTCCCACTGCTTCACCGCCGCCGCGGCATCAGCGACCAGCTCTTTCGGACCCGATTCCGGATACACATGCACCACTTTGCCCGCCGGGCTGATCACCGCCGACAAGCGCACCGTGCCCTGCTTCGCGCCGCCTGAACTGCTCGGCGGCACCTTCCGGATCAGAAAGGTCTTCTGGACGTCCGCGGGAATCTGTACGGTCATCGGCGGGCGTTGCGACCGCTCCGGTAGTTTGGTCGGCAGCGTCATCAGCACCATAGCCTCGGGCGCGGCAGCCTTTGCCCTTGCCAGTACATTCGCTCCGAAAGCCGTGTAATCCCAGTCCAGCTTACCGTCCGCCCACAGTGTCGCGCCCTGCCCGAGCAGCGTCAGCGCTGCCGGAACCAGCAGGTCTTTGTCCTTTGTCGCCTCTAGAATCACCCGCGCCTTCGCAGCGAACGAGTCCTTCCGAAGCTCAGGATCCGACCCGGCCGGGTCGTTGTTGAGGTAGGAGCGATCGCTGATCCCGAGGATTGCCGCGGCATACAGTGTGCCCAGCCACGCGCGGTCGTTCAACTCGATCGCAAACTCCTCAGCGGCCACGGCGGAGCAGGACTGCAGAGCCTCGATTGCCTGCCGGCGTAACTGGAGATTCTTCGGATCGTTTCTCGCCTTCTGGCGCCACAACTCCCCGGCTCGTTGAGCGTTCTCCGGATCCGCAAGTTCGTCACCTTTGCAGTGGAGCCTGTAAACGCCCGTCACCACGTTGGCCATACCCAGGATGTTTGCCGGATCGTTGTTGATCAGCCAGAAGATGTGCCGTGCGCGGGCAGCCTTCACCGCGGCCGCTTTACCGCCGGCACGTGCCTTTGGGCTCGCGTAGTAGGACAGCAATTGGATTCGGGCGCCGTCTTCGCGGGGGCTCTTCTTGAGCCGCTCTTCGAGGCCCGCGGCCCCCTCGGCCGATAATCCAGCGCCCTGTCTCAGCAACGATGCCGTGATCTGCTGATCGAGCGAGGCCGCCCCTAACGCGGACGCAAGTGTGGCTACCACGACGAGCGTTCGCCAGGGTCTCATGGAATGTTCAGTATACGCCGAAGCTTCCGGCGGAAACGATTTACCCGACGACTTCGAGGATCAACTCGCGATCGTCCGGCGGATTCGAGGACACCCGGAAGGCGTCTTCCACCAGTTCGGCGGCTTCTTCCACGTTCTCGTCATTGGTGTAGTACAGGCGGCAGAGCACCGCGCCCGCGTCCACCTTGCTGCCCACCTTCACCTCGAGGATCACGCCCACCGCGGGGTCGATCGTGTCTTCCTTGGTGTTGCGCCCGGCGCCGATCATCGACGATGCGAGCCCGATGTATTCGGCTTCGATCGCGCTGACAAAGCCGGCGCGCGGCGAAGCGATTTCCCGGACTCCCGTGGCGTTCGGCAGCAGTTCGAACCGGTCGAGGACCTGCGGATTGCCGCCCTGCGCCTGAATCACTTCCTTCAGCTTACGGTAGCCCGAACCGTCGAGAAGGTGCGCTTGGGCCACTTCCCGCGCTTCCTCGAGCGTCTTGGTGATCTTGCCGAGGAAAATCATCCGCGCCGCCAGTTCCAGCGAAATACGCGTCAAATCCGTCGGACCTGCATTCTGCAGCGTCTGCGACACTTCCATCACTTCAAGCGCATTGCCGATCGCATAACCGAGCGGCTGGTTCATGTCCGTGATCAGCGCCTGCACCCGCTTGTCGAGCCGGCGTCCGATCCCCACCATCATCTGCGCCAGGCGGCGTGCATCCACCTGCTTCTTCATGAACGCGCCCGACCCGACTTTCACGTCGAGGATCAACGCATCCAACCCGGCCGCGAGCTTCTTTGACATGATCGACGAAGCGATCAGCGGAATCGACTCCACCGTCGCCGTGGCATCACGCAGCGCGTACAACTTCCCGTCTGCCGGCGTGATCTCCGGCGTCTGGCCGATAAAGGCCAGCTTGTGCTTCACCAGCAGATCTTTGAACTCTTCAATGCTGAGATTGGTGCGGAAGCCCGGAATCGACTCCAGCTTGTCCAGCGTCCCACCCGTGTGGCCCAGCGCCCGTCCCGAGATCATGGGGACAACAGCGCCCGCCGCGGCTGCCAGCGGAGCTGCGATCAGGCTGGTCTTGTCGCCCACGCCGCCCGTTGAGTGCTTGTCCACCTTCACGCCCGGAATGCCGGACAGGTCGAGAGTCTCGCCCGATCGAACCATCGAATCGGTCATTGCGCTGACTTCCCGATCCGTCATGCCCGAGAAATAAGTGGCCATGAGGAATGCCGAGATCTGGTATTCCGGGATCTCGTTTTTGGTGTACCCTTCCACCAGGAACGTGATCTCTTCGGGAGATAGTTCTTCCCCTTCGCGTTTGCGGTGAATCAGGTCGACGGTACGCATTATTCGATCTTCAGCGTAACATCTGAATTCGTTGAAAGTAAAGCAGATTAGCTCGCGGGAATTTCGTCCCGCCGGATGCCGCACTTCGCGGGCGTGGTGCGGAAGTGTGCCAAAGCCCGTCCTGCCTTAGGCTTGGGTACCATCGCCCCGCTGGCCCGCCGTGTTTTCCGCGGCTACGACTGCCTCCGGATCAGGCCGATTTGGTACTTTGCCCAGACCCGGTTCACCCATCAAACCACACTTCCGCCGGACTTGTACACCGTTGAAATTCCCCGCGGAACGCCCGCCGCCGCGCGAATATGTTACGGGGGGCAATCCTTGAACACGAAATTCGACGCCATTGTCATCGGTACCGGCCAGGCCGGCCCGTTCCTCACTTCGAAACTGGCCGCCTCAGGCCTCAAAGTCGCCATCATCGAGCGGAATCTGTTCGGCGGCACCTGCGTGAATACCGGCTGCATCCCCACCAAGGCCATGGTCGCCAGCGCCTATGCCGCCTACACCGTGCGCCGCTCCGCCGAGTTTGGCATCGCCGGGGTCCCCGACGTTCGTATGGACATGAAGCGGGTCAAGGCGCGCAAGGACGCGATCTCCGCCCAGTCGCGCGACGGCCTCGAAGGCTGGCTCCGCGGGATGGAAAACTGCACCGTTCTCCAGGGCCATGCCCGCTTCGAATCTCCCCGCGAGCTCAGCATCAGCGATCAGCGCATCTCCGCCGACCGTATCTTCATCAACGTCGGCGGACGGGCACTCGTCCCGCCGCTGCCCGGCCTCGATCAGGTCCCCTACCTGACCAACAGCACCATGATGGACGTCGACTACCTGCCGCCCCACCTCCTGATCGTCGGGGGCAGCTACATCGGTCTCGAGTTCGGCCAGATGTTTCGCCGCTTCGGCTCCAAGGTCACCATCCTTGAAAAGGGCAGCCGCCTGGTCCAACACGAAGACGAAGACGTCTCCGCCGCAATCCAGGACTTCCTCCAGGCCGAGGGCATCGAGATCCGGCTCAACGCAAAGTGCCTCGGTTTCGCCCGCCGCGGCGACCGGATTGCCGCCACCGTCGAATGCGCCGACGGAGCGCCCGAACTTGCCGGCTCCCACTTGCTTCTCGCCGTCGGACGCCGCCCCAATACCGACGACCTCGGTCTCGACAAAGCCGGGGTCCAAGTGGACCAGCGCGGCTATATCCAGGTGGATGACCAGCTTCGGACCAACGTCGAAGGCATCTGGGCGCTCGGCGATTGCAACGGCAAGGGCGCCTTCACCCATACCTCCTACAACGACGCTGAGATTGTGGCCGCAAATCTGGTCGACAATGACCCGCGCCGCCTCAGCGATCGCATCCTCGCCTACGCCCTGTACACCGACCCGCCGCTCGGCCGCGCCGGAATGTCCGAGGCCGAAGTGCGTAAAACCGGCCGGCCTGCCTTGATTGGAAAGCGTCCAATGACCCGCGTGGGCAGGGCCGTCGAGAAGAGTGAAACCTACGGTTTTATGAAGGTGCTGGTGGACGCCGAAACCAGAGCTGTCCTCGGCGCCGCGATCCTCGGAACCGGCGGAGACGAAGTGATCCACTCACTGCTCGACGTCATGTACGCTAAGGCTCCCTACACCGTGATTCAACGAGCCGTTCACATCCATCCGACGGTCTCGGAATTGGTGCCCACTATGCTGGGAGAGCTGAAGCCGCTGGAGTAGCGGCGCCCGTCGGTTACCGCGGCAATTCCACGAGTGTGTGCCGGTACTCCCCGGCAAATACGCCCGCGAACATCGCCAGCATCTCGTCGTGGATTCCGCCGTTGTCCGCCAGCAAATGCGGACCGCGCAGCGTCGCCGGACCACCCTTCATGTCCGAACACCGGCCTCCGGCCTCTTCCACCAGCAGTAGCCCGGCAGCCATGTCCCACGGGTTTAGCTGGAATTCCCAGAACGCGTCCACCCGGCCGCAGGCGACATAGGCCAGATCGATCGCCGCCGCCCCCGCCCGCCGCACGCCGTGTGTGATCATCGCGAGCTGGTAATAGAAATGAATGTTGACATTGTGGTGCCGCTTCTTGCTCGGAAAGCCCGTCGCCACCAGCGAATCTTCGAGCCGCTTCGCCCCTGAGACGTGGATCCGGCGATGATTCAGGTAAGCGCCCGCCCCCCGCTCCGCCGCGAACATCTCGTTCCGCGTTGGATCGTAAATCACGCCCGCCACCATCTGTCCCGCGCGCTCCAGTCCAAGCGTGACGTTGTACACCGGAAAGCTGTGTGCGAAGTTTGTCGTCCCGTCCAGCGGATCGACATACCACGTGTACTCGGACGTTCCCGTGCACCCGCCGCCCTCTTCCGCGACAATGCTGTGCGTCGGGAAATGGTTGCGCAAGCGCTCGACAATCAGCCGCTCCGATGCCCGGTCCGCTTCGGTCACCAGGTCCGACTCGCCCTTCAGTTCAAACGCCACCCGCCGCTCAAAGTATCCGGACAACAATGTGCCGGCTTCGCGCGCGATTTCTGTTGCGGTTTCGAGATAAGAAGCCACGATGATTATTCGATCTCGTACAGGTATTTCATATCGTGTTTGAACACGAACAGGTTCGGACCGTCATCCCGTGTAATGCGTATGAACGTCGCGTCATAAAACTCCACCTTGCCCGCGACCTCTTCGTTATTCGTCAATTTCACGCAGACTCGGGCCCCTTTTTCAATGAGCTTCTTCAGGTACTTCGGCTCTTCAAAGGTCTGCTCAGGCGGTTTTAGCTTGTTCTTCGCGGTTACTGTCTTTGTCATCGCTGTCAGGGCCGTTTGCTGCCCTAAGGGGAGGAATCTCCATAATAGCCGCTTCTCGTCAGAACCCGCAAACCCGGACTGTTCACCACCAGCCGGACCTGATGAAACCGGTTCTTTGTCACCGGAACCCCGGAAGGGTAATATCCGACCAGGTATTGCGTCCTCAAATCCCGCAAAATCTCCTCGAACACACTGTCGAGCTTCGGCCCGATCGTCGGCGCAAATACCCGGCCGCCTGTCCCCGCCGCGATCGTCGTGAGCGCGTTCTCGCCGCCGACGTTGCGTCCGGCATCGTTCGTGATTGGCATGATGAGGATCGGGTACACCACGGCGTCGGCTCGCTGCGCCGCCTCGAGTGCCTGGTGGTAGTTCTTTGAGCTCGTCGTGTCGCCGCCGTCGGTGACGATGATCATTACGTGCCGCCCCCCGGCTCTCTCCGCGATGTCGCTCGACGCCAGGTACATCGCGTCGTATAACGACGTGCCCGCTTCGCCCTTGATCGCCCGCAGCGGCCGCTCCAGCGCATCCAGGTTCCGCGTGAAATTCCGCAGCAGCACCACCTGCCAGTTGAACGTGTACAGCGCCGCGGAGTCGTCCGGATTGCCTTCCTTCAGCAGCGCCTTCAAAAACCGGTGAACCGAGTCCACCTCGTACTTCAAATCTTTAGCCGTGGATCCGCTATTGTCGATTAGGATGGATACCGACAGCGGCTGCTCGGTATGCCGCTCGAAGACGGCAATCTTTTGCTCCACGCCGTTGTCGAACACCTGGAACAGCGACTTGTCGAGCGATCCCACCAGCGCCCCGCTCTGGTCCTTCACCGTCGCCAGCAGCCGTACTAGGCGCACGTCCGTCTTGAAGACGGGCGTCTCCTGCGCCGCGGCGGCTCCGAGCGTCAGCAGCGTCAGGCAGACTGGATGGATTCGTCCCACTCGCCCTCTACCCAAACTTCACCATCTTCGAAATGTTCCTTCTTCCAGATCGGCACGGTCTTCTTCAAGCGGTTGATGCCGTCAAGAGCGGCGTCGAACGCCGGGCGCCGGTGCGGAGCGGTCGCCACAATCGCGACACTCGTCTCGCTGATCTCCATCCGGCCCAACCGGTGCACCATCGCCATCCCCGTGATCGCGTATTGCGCCTTCAATTCCCGCGCCAACTCTGCCATGGTCCGGATCGCCATTGCCTCGTAGCACTCGTAATCCAGGAATTTGGTCGCCCGGCCCTTGGTGTTGTTCCGCACCACTCCTTCGAAGTTCACGAACGCGCCGTCTTCCGGCCTCAGCATCCGCCCGATCACTTCCTTCGTATCCACCGCCTCCCGCGTCAGCGCGACGAAGATACCAGGCTCCTCCACCACGTGGCTGTAACCGCCGGTCCCGCCGCTCACCGGCGGCAGAAACGCGATCTCGTCCCCCTCTGACACCGGTGTTCCCGGATCCGAGAACTGCTGGTTGCGCGCCAGTACGATGCTCTTCCTCAATTCAGTCAACCGCGGATATTCGCTCGAATAGCGCTCGAAAACCGCCGCCAGGTCAGCCGTTTCCCCCACTTCGATCGTGTCCTGGGAACGCCCGACAATATCCTTGAGTTGCCCGAAAAAGAGGACGCGTACTCGCACGGGGATCATAGTAACAGACGGGCGCAGGCGCTCCGGGTTTCCACGTTCTACCGGGCCGGCAGCTTCACTTCGAGGCAGGCGCCGCCCTGCACCCGGTTGCTCGCGCCGATCGTTCCCCCGTGCTGGCTGATGATCCCCTCCGCCACCGCCAGCCCCAAACCCGTCCCGCGCGCGTCCAGCCGGGTCGTCACAAACGCCTCGAAAATTTCCGGCAGCACATCCGCCGAGATCCCCGGACCGTCATCCTCCACCGAAATCGAAACCCACGACTGTACCCGCTTTGACCGCACCCGGATCTGCCCCGCGCTCGATTGCAGCGCGTTCCGCAGCAGATTGACGAACACCTGCACCAGCCGTCCCGAATTCCCTAGCGTCCGGTGACCCGGGTCGACTTCGTTCTGAAATTCGATCATCGACGCCCGCTCGTCGATCGCCACCAGCCCCCAGGCCTCGTCGATCACCGGCTTCAATGACACTTGCTCCATCTGCGGCTTCCGCTGCCGCGCGAAGTCGATCAGCATCTCGCTGATTGTCCGCAGCCGCTGCGTCACTCGCTCCATCCGCGCGAGACGGTCCAGGGTGTGAGCGTCTGTTGAGATTTCCTGCAGTTTCTCGATCGAACCGTGCAGCACCGCCAGGGGCGTATTCAACTCGTGCGCCACGCTCGCACTAAGCAGGCCTAAACTTGCCAGCCGGTCCTGCTCCTCCAAACGGCGCAGCGCCGTCGCCAGATTCTCCTCGTGACTCCGCAATTCCGCGATTGCGGCGTTCCGCGATCGCATGATCTGCCCGATCTCGTCCCCCGGAATGTACTGCTCGGCGATCATCTCCCGCTCCCGGTCGCCGCTCTGCGCCGCCGTATCGGCATCCAGCATCAACCGTAAGGGCCGATACACATACAACGGCATGATCAGCGTCTCCAGCATCAGCACGGCCAACATATAGATAGTGCCCAGCACCAGGAACAACGCCAACTCCGCCCTTTGCACCACATCGTTATAGAAGGTCTGAGCGATCTTCAGCCGCCGGTACATCCCGGTCTTCGCGACTTTCCGGTAGATGTACCGCGAATCGTGCCCGCTCCAGACCTGGTCCGGGTGCTGGTCAAGCCACGACCGGACATCCTCTCTTAAGCCGAGCGTCTCCGCCGGACCCTCCAGGTAGTCGTAGACCTCCAGCCCGCTCAGCCGCGACAACGGCAGATCCGACGAAAACACCTGTCGAATCAACCCGATCTCGCGATTCCGCGCATCCGCCACCTGCCGCTCGAATAAAGGAATCAAGGTGAAGTAGGCCGCTGCCGCCAGAATCAGGAAGAATACGTTGTGCAGCACCATCAGCTTCGGCCGGACTTTCAAGTCTCCGAACAGCTTGATGGCGGACGTGGGAGGGGTCGGCGGAGCAGGCGACGCAAGCGATGCCGGGCTAGGGAGTTTCGCCCCCACCCGCCGCAGCGAGTTTCGCGCCGGATTGTGGTCGCGATCCATGCGCATATTCTACTCTCCGAAGACCAAATCCGGCTTCCGGATCCAATTTGAGCCAATTCGCGCTACGTTACTCCCCTCCTTGGCGGCAAAAACAAGGCCGAAAACCTCGTCAAACTACTTGCCTCCTGCGGTGATGTGGATTACTTTGAAGAGCTTGGGCCCTCGCGACGCCACCCGCGCCGCCTACCAATGGTTGAATTGTGAAACGAGAACCATTACACCCATTGCGGAATTTATACGGTCATGGTAGAAATGTAGACAACCTCGCAGACGAGGTCGTTGTTCGTTGTAGAGCTGTGTCCTGAGTTCCACCGTTCTGGGTAGCGGTTAACTGGAGAATCCACGCAAGATGGCTTTGATTTTTCCGAAGTCGACCGACAAATTTGTGCGCCTGATCGGCGCCGTTGTCGCGCTCGGCGCAGTGGGGGGCATCGGCGCGTACACCGTGCTGTCGCATCCCAAAGTGCTTGAGCCCGGCTATAGCCCCGTGCAGCCGGTCCCTTATAGTCACAAGCTGCATGCCGGCAACCTCGGCATGGACTGTACCTATTGCCACTCTACGGTCACCAAGGCGGCCTACTCGGCCATCCCCGCGGCTGAAGTCTGCATGAACTGCCACACCCGCGTGAAGCCCCAAAGCCCCAAGCTGACCCCTGTACGCGACAGCTATGCCAACGGCACCGCCGTCCAGTGGGTGAAGGTCCACCGCCTTCCGGACTACGTTTTCTTCAACCATCAGGCGCATGTCACCGCAGGCGTCAGTTGCGTGTCCTGTCACGGCCGTGTCGACGAGATGGTGGAAGTTAAACAGGTTGAACCTTTGAATATGGGCTGGTGTCTCGATTGCCACCGCGACCCGGCGTCGAGGCTCCGCCCCGCCGCTCTGGTCACCAAGCTGGACTGGACACCGGATCGCGATGCCGCCGAAATCGGGCGCGAGATCATTGCGGAGAAGCACATCGCTCCGCCCACGCACTGTTCGGGTTGTCATCGATAGAGGACTGGGATGAGTTTGATTCAAATAGACGGCGACGGTCTCACCGGGAAGAAGTACTGGCGCAGCCTTGACCAGCTCGCCGATAAACCGGAATTTCGCGAGTGGGTTCAGCGCGAATTCCCTGCAGGCGCTTCGGAAATGCTCGACGGGCGCTCCCGCCGGAACGTGCTCAAGCTGATGGCCGCGTCCTTTGGACTCGCCGGCCTTACCGCTTGCCGCCGGCCGGTGGAGAAGATCCTCCCCAACTCCAAGGGCATCGAGGATTACGTTCCCGGCCAGGCTTATTTCTATGCCACCGCCATGCCTCTCGGCGGCACGGTCCAGGGGCTGCTCGTTGAAACCCACGATGGCCGCCCCACCAAGATCGAGGGCAACCCCGACCATCACTACAGCCACGGCGCGGCTACCACGTTTCAACAAGCGTCCGTGCTCAGCCTCTACGATCCGGACCGGCTGAAGTCTGTGATGAATAGTGGCGCACGCTCCACTTGGGACGATTACAAGAAGTGGGCCTCCGACCAGTTCGCCAAGGCCGGTGATGGCTCCAAAGTCCGCTTCCTGAGCGAGACCATCAGTTCCCCCACTCTCGACGCGGTAAAGAAGTCCACCCTCGCGAAATGGCCCAAAGCCAAGTGGGTGGAATTCGAGCCCGCCAATAATGACAACGCCGTTGCCGGTACTCAGATGGCCTTCGGCCAGGCCCTGACCGCGCACCCGCAATATCACGCCGCTGACGTCATCCTCTCGCTCGACTGTGACTTCCTCGGCCTCGACTCGACTACCGTCCTTCCCGTCCGGCAGTTCTCCCGCGGCCGCAAGCCCGACCTCGGCGAAGGCAGCAACGCCGGTCACGAGACAGCCCCGACGGCGACAGACAAGACTCATCCTCAGGCCGGTCAGGCTCACCCGCAGCCCGGCAGCAACGCAACCCCCGGAGCAGGTTCGGCCAGCCAGCATGAGCCCGCTGCTACTGAGCACGCCACCTCGGGCGAGCACGGGGAACATAACGTCGGCCCGATGAACCGGCTCTATTCCGTCGAGAGCACCTACTCGATTACGGGCGCCATGGCCGATCACCGCCTGCGCATGCGCGTCGGCGATATTCGCGACTTCGCGCTGAAACTCGCCGGTGCGCTCGGCGCCACGACCGCCTTGAACGTCGTCGGTAACGACAAGTTCCTCACCGCCCTCACCAAAGACCTGAAGTCTCACCAGGGCAAGGCACTGGTAGTCGCTGGCCCCCGCCAGCCTGCTGAGGTCCACGCGCTCGTAGCGTCGATCAACCAGACCCTTGGCGCCCCGGTCATTTACACCAGGATCGAGAATGCCCAGCCGCAGGTCGCTGCTCTCCGCGAACTCGCGGGCGACATCTCGCGCGGCGGCGTCGACACCCTGGTAATCCTCGGCGGCAACCCCGCCTACACCGCTCCCGCCGACCTCGACCTCGCCGGCAAGATCAAGAGCGTCGCCAACACCGTCTACCTCGGCTTCGACGATAACGAAACCGCGGCCGTGTCCAAATGGCTCATCCCCGAGGCTCACTACCTTGAAAGCTGGAGCGATGGCCGCGCGCCCGACGGCACCGTGTCGATCATCCAGCCGATGATCGAGCCTCTCTACGGCGGTAAGACGGCGGCCGAAGTCGTCTCCCTCGAGAAGGCTTACGACCTCGTTCGCAATACCTGGAAATCCGCCAACTGGCGCGAAGCTCTCCACAACGGCATGATTCCCGATACGAAGTATGCCGAAGTGAAAGCCACCGCAAAGGCTCCCGCCATTCAGTCCAGGCCCGCCGGGCAGGGAATTGAAGTCTGCTGGTATCTGAGCTCGTCCGCCTACGACGGCCGCTTCGCCAACAACGGCTGGATGCAGGAACTTCCCGACACGATCAGCAAGCTCGTATGGGGCAACGCCGCGCTCCTGTCCCCCAAGACCGCCAAGGAACTGGGCGTCGATGACGGCGACGTCGTTAAGCTCAGCCGCGGCGGAGTCTCCGGCGAGTTCGCCGTCATCCGGGTTCCGGGCCACGCCGACAACTCGCTGTCCCTGCCTCTCGGTTACGGCCGCACTAAGGTCGGCCGTGTCGGCAAGGGCGTCGGCTTCAACGCCTACGCGCTCCGCACCAGCGACATGTACTCGGTCGCCGACGGCTTCTCCGTTTCAAAGACCGGCCGCAAGATCAGCCTCACCAGCACCCAGCACCACCATTCGCTCGAAGGCCGCCCGCTGCTCCGCGAGACCACGCTCGAGCACTACAAGGCTGAGCCGAAGGTTATCGAGCATATGCTCGAAGTCCCGCCGCTCGAATCGATCTACGGCGACTGGGACTACTCGAAAGGCCACCAGTGGGGAATGGCCATCGACCTCACCTCGTGCATCGGCTGTAACGCCTGCACCATCGCCTGCCAGAGCGAAAACAACATCCCGGTGGTCGGTCAGGACCAGGTCTCCCGCGGCCGTGAAATGCACTGGATCCGCGTCGATCGCTACTTCAACGGCGACGAGAATGAGGCGCAGGTGGTCCATCAGCCCCTGCCCTGTATGCAGTGCGAGAACGCTCCTTGCGAAAACGTTTGCCCGGTGGCCGCTACCATCCACTCGCCCGAAGGCCTCAACGACATGGCGTACAACCGCTGCGTCGGCACCCGTTACTGCGCCAATAATTGCCCCTATAAGGTCCGCCGCTTCAACTTCCTGAACTTCCACCGCGAAATGACGGAAGTAGAGAAGATGGTGTCAAACCCCGACGTCAGCGTCCGTATGCGCGGCGTCATGGAGAAGTGCACGTACTGCGTGCAGCGCATCCAGGAGACCAAAATCAAGATCAAAGCCGAAAGCCGCGCCGCCGGTGTACCCATCCGCGACGTTAAGGACGGCGAGATCGTCACCGCCTGCCAGCAGACCTGCCCGGCAGAAGCGATCGCCTTTGGCAACATCAACGACCCCAACTCACGGGTCTCCAAGCTTAAGAAGCAGGAACGCAACTACGCGATGCTGGCTGAACTCAACGTAAAGCCCCGCACCACCTACCTCGCCAAGTTGCGCAATCCGAATCCGGAGTTGGCGTGATGAATCGAACTCTTTCCTTCAGACTCGCGGAGGTGCTGCGTGGCTAATGTGACCATTTCCGAACACGATCGCCAGGAAGTTAACCCGCAACTCGTCCTCGGCAATCCGACTTACCACTCCATCACCAAACAGGTGTGCGAGATCATCGAAGGCCCCACATACATGAAGTGGTGGATGGCCTTGGGCGTCACCGTCGCGATCACCGGCATCCTGTTTCTGATGCTGTCCTACCTGGTCGCCCGCGGTATCGGCGTCTGGGGTAACAACCGGCCCGTCTACTGGGGCTGGGACATCACCAACTTCGTCTTCTGGATCGGTATCGGCCACGCCGGAACTCTGATCTCGGCCATTCTTTTCCTGTTCCGCCAGAAGTGGAGAACCTCCATCAACCGCGCCGCTGAAGCGATGACACTGTTTGCCGTCGCTTGCGCCGCGATCTACCCGGTGTTCCACACCGGCCGTCCCTGGCGCGCGGCCTACTGGCTCTTCCCGATTCCGAACACCGACCTCACCATGTGGCAGAACTTCCGTTCACCGCTGATCTGGGACGTGTTCGCCGTTTCCACCTATGGAACAGTTTCGGCTCTGTTCTGGTTTGTCGGCCTCGTGCCTGACCTGGCCACCATGCGTGACCGCGCCAGGAATAAGATCCGCAAGATCGTCTACGGCGCCCTCGCCCTCGGCTGGCGTGGTTCGGCCCGCAACTGGCGCCACTACGAACTGGCCTACCTGATCCTTGCCGGTATTTCCACCCCGCTGGTGCTCTCGGTCCACTCCGTCGTTTCGTTCGACTTTGCGACGTCGGTCATCCCTGGCTGGCACACCACCATCTTCCCGCCCTACTTCGTCGCCGGCGCCATCTTCTCGGGCTTCGCGATGGTGATGACGCTCATGATCGTCGCCCGCTGGGCCCTCAGCCTCGAGAACCTGATCACCATCAAGCACCTCGAGAACATGAACAAGGTGATCCTCGCCACCGGCACGGTCGTCGGCTACGCCTACGCCACTGAGTTCTTCGTCGCCTGGTATAGCGGCAACCCGTACGAGCGCTTCACCTTCCTCAACCGTATGTTCGGACCCTACTGGTGGGCCTACTGGACGATGATCAGCTGCAATGTGATCTCGCCCCAGTTCTTCTGGTTTAAAAAGCTCCGAACCAGCGTGCCGTTCATGTTTGTGTTGTCGTTCTTCGTCAACATCGGCATGTGGTTCGAGCGCTTCGTCATTATCGCCACCAGCCTCCACCGCGACTTCGTTCCCTCTAGCTGGGGCTACTTCACGCCCAGCCCGGTCGACATGCTGACGTTCTTCGGAACCTTCGGCCTGTTCCTGACGCTGTTCCTGCTGTTTGTCCGCTTTGTCCCCATGATCGCGATCTCGGAAGTGAAGGGCGTAGTCGCCGCGCAGAAACACTCCGCGCACGGCCATGAAGAACTCACGGAGAGCCATAAGTGAGCAAAGAGATAAAACCAAAGTTTTACGGGCTCGTCGCCGAATTTGACGACGATCAGAAACTGGTGAAGGCCGGCCGCGCCGCCCGCGAGTTCGGCTATACCAAGATGGACGCCTACTCGCCGTTCCCGGTCCACGGCATCGACGAGGCCATCGGCATCCCGCGTTCTCCCCTTGGCTGGATCGTCGCCTGCGGCGGAACACTGGGACTCTGCGCCGCCGTCGGCCTGGTCTACTACGCGGGTGTCATCTCCTACCCGCTGGTGATCGGCGGCAAGCCGCTGTTCGCGGTGGAATTCGCGGTACCGCCAATGTTCGAGCTCACCATTCTGCTCTCTGCCTTCTCGGCCGTGTTCGGAATGTTCGCGCTCAACGGCCTGCCGCAGTTCTACCACCCGATCTTCAATTTCTCGAACTTCGAGCGCGTCACCGACGATTCTTTCCTGCTCGCCATCGAAGCCACGGATCCGCTGTTTGACCCCGACGAGAGCGCCAGGCTGATGGCCAGTATGGGTGCCATCAAGACCGAGTTGGTGGAAGCATGATGATCAATTACCAACGCCTTGGCTGGATCGTCGGCTACTGCCTGTCGCCACTCGCGCTCATCGCCGGGTCGGCCCTGCTGCTCACCGGGTGCGGCACCATGCCCCGTACCCGCAGTCCCCAGATCGAAGTCTGGGACGACATGCGCCGCCAGGAGAAGTTCAAGCCGCAGCAGTACAACGCGATGTTCTCTGACCTCCGCGCCAGCCGCCGTCCGGTGGAAGGCACCATCGCCCGCGGTTACTTGCATGCCGAAGACGCTATGAACACGGGCCTCAAAGCCCCCGAACTCTACGAAGGGGTCATTCCGGTGAAGGTGGACGCCGACCTCCTGAAACTCGGCCAGGCTCGCTTCAACGTCTATTGCACGCCCTGTCACGATCGCGCCGGCACCGGCAAGGGTTCAGTTGCCCTCAAGACGCCGTCCTGGCAGCCCTCCAACCTGCACGAAGACCGCATCAAGAAGATGGCCGATGGCGAGATCTTCGCCATCATCACCAACGGTAAGCGCTCTATGCCGCCCTACCGGTACCAGATTCAGTCCACGCACGACCGTTGGGCGATCGTCAGCTACGTCCGCGCCATCCAGCGGATGTCGAGTGGCTCCATCGACGACGTTCCCGCGGAAATGCGGACCAGCCTCACCGACTCGAAATCTCAGACCCTGCTGCCTCCGCCGCCGGCTCCTCTAACGCCGCCGCCGGCTGATGGCAGCGACGCTCAGGGTGGCGGCGCCACAACGCCCGCGGCGCCCGCGCCCGCGCCAAACCAGGGAGCAGCGAAATAACATGCAGCATTCGAAAACCGCAGTCGACAGCTTCTATCTCGAAGAGGGCCTCTGGCAACGCGGCCGCAACATGCTCGTGTTTGCCCTGTTAGTGGGTATCGCCCTCTGTGTCTTCGCCTGGATCTCTGACCGTCCGCGCTTCCTGCAGTCCTATCTGACGGCGTTCACCTTTGCGATGACCACGATCCTCGGCGGCATGTTCTTCGTCATGGTGCAGTACCTCACCGGCTCGGCCTGGAGTGTCACCATCCGGCGCTTCATGGAGAACATCATGGTCACCATCCCGGTAGGCCTGCTTCTCTTTATTCCGATCGCCCTCGGTGTTCCGGACCTTTACCAGTGGACCAAGCCCGAAGTTCTGGCCGAACCCGCCGTCGCCGCCAAAGCGGCTTACCTGACCAAAGACATGTTCGTCCTGCGGTCCATCATCTACTTCGCTGTGTGGAGCTTCTTCGCCGTCGGCATCTGGCGCAGTTCGACCAAGCAGGACACTACCCGGTCCATCCAGCAGATGCACACCTCGTCGCGCTTCAGCGCGCCTGGCCTGCTCGCTGTCCTGCTTGTGGGCACCCTGGCAGTCTTTGACTGGACCATGTCGCTGGACCCGCGCTGGTACTCCACCATCTACGGCATTTACAACATCGGCGGCGGCGCCCTCTCTTTCTTCGGCATCATTACGCTGATCTGCCTCGGACTGCAGCGCGCCGGAGTGATGACCAAGGCCATCACCGACGAGCACTACCACGACCTCGGAAAGTGGATGTTCGCGCTCACCGTTTTCTGGGCCTACATCGCCTTTTCGCAGTACCTCCTGATCTGGTACGCCAACATCCCGGAGGAAACCATCTTCTTCCGAGAGCGCATGCATGGAACGTGGAAGCTGATGAGCGGCCTGCTGCTGTTCGGCCGGTTCGTTGTTCCCTTCATCGTGCTCATCCGCCGCGGCGCCAAGCGTAGCCCGCTGCTGCTCGCCACTTTCGCTATCTGGACCGTCCTCATGCACTATGTGGACCAGTACTGGATCGTGATGCCGAACTTCCACCACGAGGGCTTCAGCCTCAGCTGGACGGACATCGCGGCCTTCATCGGTATCGTCAGCGTTCTCGCCCTCGCGTTCTGGTCGCGCATGCACAAGCGCGCCATCGCGCCGGTCGGCGATCTCCGCTTTGAGCAAGGGTTGAACTTCGAAAACGTATGAGCGAACACTTAGCACCCATCGATCCGCAGAATCCCGGGTTTGATCCGGGTGAGCCGAATGCAAAGGGCTTGACGACGTTCATCCTGTTCGCCATCGTCGGCCTGATCGTCATCTTTTTCGCCACCAAGGCCTTCTTCGAAGTCGCCATGGAGCGCCAGCAGGACGAAGCCATCGCTTCGAAACCCTCCGAGGATTTGGCCGCCCTTCGCGCCCGAGAAGAAATGCAGCTGAAGACGTACGGCTACATCGACAAGAGTAAGGGTGTCGTACAGATTCCGCTCGACCGGGCCATGGAACTCGTGGCCAAAGAAGCCGCCGAAGGCAAAGTCAAGTATTCGACCGCGCCCACGGCGGTAAAGAAAGCAGAGCCCGGCCAGGACGGAGCCGCTCCGGCGGCAGCGCCCGCCGCACCCGCGCCGGCAGTAGCGGCAGCGCATTAAGTAAGACAGGTATCACCATGAACTACAAAGCAGGACAATTCGGCGGCTGGGCGGCGCGGGCTCTACTCGCGGCGGCTCTGTTTGCGCCTGTCCTGCCGGCCGAAGAGCCTCTCCCCACCATGCTTGAAGGTGTGGGCGTAGATGAGCGCGTCGGCCGCAATATCGATCTCGACCTCACGTTCATCAACGAGCGTGGCTATCCCGTACCCCTGCGCAGCTTCTTCAGCGCCGGCAAGCCGGTGATCCTTAACCTCGTCTATTACAAGTGCCCAATGCTCTGCAATATGGTGCTCAATGCCCAGACGCAGGCCCTCCGGGAAATTCCTTGGACGCCGGGCAACGAGTTTGAAGTCGTCACCATCAGCATCGACCCCTCTGAGGGCTTCGATCTCGCCCAGAAAAAGCGCGGTGAGCAATTAAGCTCCTACGGGCGCGAGGCTCCGGGCTGGCACTTCCTCACCGACACCGAAGGGCACACCAAGCGGCTCGCCGAAGCGATCGGCTTCCATTACCGCTACGATCAGCGCATCGAGCAGTACGCCCACGCCGCGGCCATCATGGTGTTGACCCCCGACGGTAAGCTGGCGCGCTACCTCTACGGAGTCAAATTCCGCGCCCGCGACCTCCGGCTCGCCCTCACCGAAGCGGCCGAGGGCAAAGGCAAGTTTTCTATCGATAAGCTGCTGCTGTTCTGCTACCACTACGATCCGCAGTCCCGCAGCTACACTCTGTTTGCGACCAATATTATGCGCGGCGGCGGCCTCCTTACCCTGCTGATCTTCGGCACCGTGCTGCTGCGTTTCTGGAAGAAAGAGAAAGTGAGACAGAAGAGTTTGACGGAAGGGAATCTGGTACCGGCGAAATGAACTGGCTTCGGACATGGCTGTTGGGGCCCGAGGGATCGGCCTACGCGCGGCAGGTGGACAACCTGTACGTGTTTCTGGTTTTGCTGAGCATCTTCTTCTTCGTGCTCGTTGCCGGACTCGCACTCGGCAGCGTCGTCGTCTGGAGAAAGAAGGAGGGCCGCAAAACGCCGCACATCACCGACCACGTCGGCCTTGAGCTGGTGTGGAGCATCGTGCCGCTCGTCATCGTCATCGGCGTCTTCTTCTGGGGGCTCCATGGCTGGCTGCAGTACACCGTCGCGCCCAACGAGGCGCTCGAGATCACGGTCGTCGCCAAGAAGTGGCAGTGGGCCTTCGAGTACCCGGATGGTACCCGCACCCTGAACGAAGTTCACGTGCCCATCGGAAAGCCCGTCCGCTTCATCATGACCAGCGAGGACGTGCTGCACGACTTTTTCGTCCCCGATATGCGCGTCAAGCACGACGTGGTTCCCGGACGCTACACCGAAGTCTGGTTCCAGCCTACGGTCGAGGGGCTCCACCACTCCACCTGTGCCGAGTACTGCGGCAAAGGCCACTCCGACATGAGCGCTAAGGTGTATGTGGACAGCCCTGAGAAGTACGCCAAGTGGGTGGCCGAGGGCGGCGACGAATGGAAGACCATGACGCCCCAGGAGTACGGCCTGTACCTCTACCAGAGCAAAGGTTGCGAAACCTGCCATACGCTCAACGGTACAAAGCTCGCCCAGGGCGGCCCTTCCTGGAAGGGCATTTTCGGGAAAATGGAAAAAGCTACGGATGGCAAGGAATATAAAATCGACGAGAATTACCTTCGTGAGTCGATCCTGAATCCGGGCGCAAAAGTGGTCGCCGGCTACGACAACATCATGCCGACGTTCCAGGGCCTGTTGAGAGAGCGTGAAATTCGCGCCCTCATCAACTTCATTAAGTTGCAGAAGTAGGCGGAGCGGAAAGAAACTATGTCACACGCGAGTGCTACTCATCACGACTCAAGCGTGAATTACCTCAACGAAGACAAGGGCATCTGGTCATGGATGACCACCGTTGACCACAAACGCATCGGCATCATGTACCTCGTTTCGGTGCTGATCGCGTTCCTGCTGGGCGGAACCTTCGCCCTGCTCGTCCGGCTCGCCCTTCTGAATCCGAAGCACACCATCTTCGGCAACGTCATCATGACGGCTGAAACCTATAACAAGGTCTTCACCCTCCACGGAGCCATCATGGTGTTCCTGTTCATCATCCCGTCAGTGCCCGCTGCGCTCGGCAACTTCGTCTTGCCGTTGATGCTCGGCGCGAAAGACGTGGCGTTTCCACGCATCAACCTCTTCAGCTACTACTTGTACGTCATCGGTGCGCTGCTCGCCCTCACCTCGATCATCAGCGGCGGTATCGATACCGGCTGGACGTTCTACACCCCCTACTCCACCTCCACTCAGGGTGCGGTCGGGTTTATGACCATTGCCGTGTTTATCCTCGGCTTCTCGTCCATCTTCACCGGCGTCAACTTCATTGCGACCGTCCACAAACTGCGCGCTCCCGGCATGGGCTGGTTCAATATGCCGCTGTTTGTGTGGAGTATGTACGCCACCGCCGTCATCCAGGTGCTCGCGACGCCCGTCATCGGCATCACCCTGATGCTCATGCTGATGGAACGCGTCCTCAAGATCGGCATCTTCGACCCCGCAATCGGCGGCGACCCGGTCCTGTTCCAGCACTTCTTCTGGTTTTACTCGCATCCCGCCGTGTACATCATGATTCTGCCCGGCATGGCGTGCATCTCGGAAATCATCCCGACCTTCTCGCGCAAGACGATCTTCGGTTATCGCTCCATCGCCTTCTCGAGCGTCGCGATTGCGCTGATCGGCTTCCTGGTCTGGGGACACCATATGTTCGTCTCCGGCCAGAGCCAGCTTGCTACGGTCATCTTCTCGTTCCTGACCTTCCTGGTTGCGATCCCGTCGGGCATCAAGGTCTTCAACTGGCTAGCTACCATGTGGCGCGGCAACATCTCGCTTGAGACGCCGATGGTCTACGCCCTGAACTTCCTGCTGCTGTTCGCCATCGGCGGACTCACCGGAATCTTCCTCGGCGCGCTGTCCACCGATGTTCACCTCACCGATACCTACTTTGTCGTCGCTCACTTCCACTATGTGATGATGGGCGGCACCGTGATCGCTTTCCTCGGCGCCGTTCACTACTGGTGGCCGAAGATGACCGGCCGCATGTACAACGAGACCTGGGGCCGCGTCGGCGCCGTCCTCGTCTTCATCGGCTTCAATACGACGTTCATGACGCAGTTCCTGATGGGCAGCCGCGGTATGCCGCGCCGCTACTATAACTACCTCGACCAGTTCCAGCAACTGCACGCCTTCTCCACCTACGGCTCCTGGATCCTCGGCCTCGGCCTCGTGATCAACGCCATCGGCCTGCTGATGTCGCTCAAGAACGGCGCTAAGGCCGGCCCGAACCCCTGGGGCGGAACTACCCTCGAGTGGCAGACACAGTCTCCGCCCATCAAACACAACTTCCACGAACAGCCGGTTCTCGATCGGCTGCCCTATGACTACCGCCGTCCGATTGAGACGGAATTGACGGAGGCGAAGTAAACATGAGCAGCACCGTTGTTGAACATCACGATCCGACGCTGCAGCATCACTTCGCGACCAAGGAACAGCAGTTCGATGCCGCAAAGATCGGCATGTGGCTCTTCATGGCCACGGAAATCCTGCTGTTCGGCGGACTCTTCGTCGGCTACGGACTCATGCAGGCCAAGTACCCGGATGCCTGGGTCGCGGCCCACCACCACCTTCAGCGCAGCCTGGGCGCCCTCAACACCATCGTCCTGCTCGTCTCGAGCTTTACCATGGTCCTGGGCGTGTGGGCAGCTTCACAGTCCAAGCGCAAATTGCTGATTGTCTGCCTGCTGCTCACCCTCATGTGCGCCGGCATCTTCCTTGGCGTCAAGTACGTCGAGTATTCGCACAAGTATCACGACGGTCTGTTACCCGGCAAGTTCTTCGACACCAAAGAGCATCCGTTCCCCGAGCACCAGAACATCTTCTTCAGCTTCTACTTCATGATGACCGGCCTCCACGGCCTTCACATCCTGGGTGGAATGGGCGCGATCACCTGGGTCCTGATCGGAGCACTCAAGGGAAAGTACAATTCGAACTATTACACCCCGGTCGACCTCGTCGGTCTCTACTGGCACTTGGTCGATTTGATCTGGATCTACCTGTTCCCGCTGCTGTACCTGATTCAATAGGAGCCCTGATTTCATGAGCCACGATACTCACGCACACGCCGCTGTCGCCCATGATCACGGGCACGGCTCCTGGAAGCCCTATGCCGTGGTGCTCGGTGCCCTCCTGGTGCTGACCGTTATCACGGTGATTGCCGCCGGCATCAACTTCGGTTCGAACACCGTCAACGTCGTCATCGCCCTCGGCATCGCCACCATCAAGGCGACCTTGGTCGCCCTCTACTTCATGCACCTCCGGCATGACAAGCCGATTAACGCTGTTATCGCCGCATCGGGCTTCCTGTTCCTCGGCCTGCTGTTGATCTTCTGCATGACCGACATCGACAATCGCGACGACCTCAAACCCGGCACCCTGAAAGTCCAGCCGGCGAAGACTCCTGCCACTCCGCCCGCCGGTGGACCGCAGCATCAGGAACCGCCTGCTGCCAATGGTTCGCCCGCAATGAGTCACTAGTCGCCAACCCCAGGGCGGGTTCGACCCGCCCTCCATCTTTCCCACTCGGTAAAGAGTATTGCCACGCCCAGGCTCAGGGTGAACGCCTCCTGACCTTCTACAAGGGGCGGTACGCGCCTAACTTCCCGGACCTGAGGAACGAACCGTAATAAATCTAACAATAAGTCCTTTAAGATCCTTTACGTAACCGCTTAGTACGTATGTACCGTCTACGCTTTGTGGTGAACTCACGTTGACGCGCCTCTTGCTCCCGCCACTCCTTCTTCTCGGCCTCGCTCTGCCCGGTCTGCCGGCTGAGCGCGCCGCGTCCAGCGACCGTGCGGTGGTCCGCCCGGCGTCCAGTGTCGAGATCCCCCTCCACATCGACGGGAATAGCCCAAGTTTCTGGCTAAACGGCGAGTTTCACTACTTCACCTCGACCGGCGATCCGGTGAAGGCCCGTGGCGCCGATCAGTTTAACCTGGTGTCGGAAGGCGGCATCCACTTTGAGCCGGAGCGATTCCCGGTCTGGATCGAAGCGGTTTGGGTGGACCGCGAGAACAGCGACACGATTTACGGTTGGTACCACCATGAGCCTCAAAAGCTTTGCCCTGACAATTCCCTGACTGCACCCGAGATCGGTGCGGCGGTCTCCTACGACGGCGGCTACACCTTCCAGGATCTCGGGATCGTCCTGAAGTCGGGCGACCCCATGGACTGCACTGCGAGAAACGGCTTCTTCGGCAGCGGCCACGGCGACTTCTCTGTAATCCTCGATCAGGAGCGCCAGTACTTCTACTTCCTGTTCACCAACTACGGAGGCGACCTGGAGCACCAGGGCATCGCTACCGCGCGGTTGGCGTTCGCCGATCGTAAGGCTCCGGCTGGAGCCGTGTGGAAGTACCACGAAGGCGAGTGGAAAGAGCCCGGCTTGGGCGGCCAGGTGACGCCCGTCATCCCCACCAAAGTCGCCTGGCAGCGCGAGGATACCGACTCGTTCTGGGGACCGGCCGTCCATTGGAACACTTATCTCCAGACTTATGTTGTCCTGCTGAACCGAGCCTGTTGCCACCCCGACTGGCCGCAAGCCGGTATTCACTTCACCACCAACCCGGACCTAAGCCATCCGGAAAACTTCGTGACGCCGGAGTTGATCCTCGAAGGTCCTGATGTGGGTTTCTATCCGCAGGTGATCGGCCTCGGAGAGGGCGAGACGGACACATTGGCCGGTGAGGTGGTCCGCCTCTACGTCCACGGCAGATCGGAGTGGGAGATCCTGTTTACCCAGCTGCACACGTTGGATCCGGATCCGGTGGAAGCGCCGGAGCCGACCGAGGAACTCCGGGGGACCACCACCAAGGCGCCCTCGGCGACCGCGCGGCTCACCCATCGCGGGCGATTAAAGTCCACGATTCATCACTGAAACGCGCTCCGGCTCGAGCACGGCAGGACGAACCTGGGCGCGGTGCTGCCGGTCGCCGAGGCAGAATACCACCGGCTCGGTCGGGGCTGGGTTGTCGTCCCGCACCAAGGCTGGCGCGTCAGGTCCCATGCCGATCTTGAGCGTCATCTCCGCCGCGAAGATCCCGTACGGAAAGCAGTGTATGTGAATCGGCCCCTTCACCTGCCGCGCGAACTCGAGCAGGATTTCGGTGGGTTCAGCCCGCTTCACGTACTGCGGGTGCTTCACAAAAGCCACGTATCCGATGTTGTGCACCAGGATGACAGCGGCCACTGCCGGACCAATCCACCTTCGCGAGGCGGTCCGTTCGGCGAGCGCCAGGAATCCCGCGGCCACCAGAACCCCCAGCCCCGCTCCCGCGAGGTAGGTGTGACGGCTCGGAATCCGCGGCATGTAAGTCAGGAAACAGTAGGGGAATAGCGTAAGGGCGATCCATGTCAGACCGACGAGCGCCACGCGTCCCCAGTGGCGCCACTCGCGCCAGGCGGTCAGGACCAGAAGTGCGGCGAAGCCCCACACCCACAGCAGCCGGCTCAGGCTCACTGACCAGACGAGCCAGAACGGAGCCTTCAGCGAGAATGTCCCGTCGTTAAAGTGCAGGTGGTCCTTTTGAGCGCTGAAAATGCCCGCGACATAAATCGCGGTGACGGCGGCAAAGGCGGTGAGCGGAAGCATTTTGCGAAACGAACCCGTTTCCGCCCAAGTGATCAGAGCGAGCAGCGGGCCGAAGATCACCGCCGACTCCTTCGAGAGGAGGCTCAACGCGAACAGCACGAAACTGGCCCCGCACCAGGCGAGCGAGTTGCGCTGCAGGTAGTTCAGCCACGCGTGCAGCGCGGCGACGCCGAACAGGAACATCAGCAGTTCGGGCAATGCGGAGTACCAGATCACCGCCTCCTGGTGTCCCAGGTTCACGGCGAAGAACGCCGCGGCGATGAAAGAAACGTTCCAGCCGATGCGGCGCCACCGTCCAAAAGCGAAGATGAGCGACGTGTTCAGAATGTGGAGACCGATGCTGGTGGCGGTGAATGCTGGCTGGGAGACGCCGAACCATTGCTCCGTCCACCAGGTGAGCACGATCGAGGTCGCGCGGCAGCGGTACAAAGCGTCGTTCGACAGTGCTGCCCAACCCGAGACCGGACCGTACTTCCGGCCAAGTTCAACCTGCAGGTAATCGTCGGAAATCGGCGGAAGAGTAAACGAGCGTAGATAGGGCAACGCCGCTAAGGCGGCGAGTGCCAGCAGCAGGACACACGCAAATCTGGTGGTCAGAGCCGGGCGGTGCAACGAGCCCGCCCGGCCCTCTTCGATGAAGACCGTCATGAAAATCCCCGGTTCGACCAGCGCGGCGTCACCCCTGACGCCACCCTTTCACTTTTCGGTGATGGTAGCATATCAGACATTGATTCAGTCGAACATACCCTGAAGCAGGGAGGTGGCGGACCGGGTCGAGGTGTGTATATAATCTCAAGCATTGTACGAATGAGCGCCGCGCGTCTAACGGGTCGTGGCAGGCGTTCCCTCGGTGGAAGGGAGAATGGGTGAAGCGTAGGCAACGTCACCAGTCTGTCGAGAAGTCTCGACACCGGTCTCTCAGTGTTTTTTTTCCCGCTTACAACGATGCTCCATCGTTGCCGGCGCTGATTTCAAAGACTTTCGCCACGCTCGAGGAGCATGTCGAGGATTTTGAGGTCATCGTGGTGAACGACGGCAGCGCCGATGATACGGGAGCCGTGCTCGAGCAGTTGCGCAAGCTCTTTGGATCACGAATGCGGATCGTAACGCACGAGAAAAATCGGGGCTACGGCGGCGCATTGCGCTCCGGGTTTGAAGCTGCGAAGAAGGACTGGATCTTCTACACCGACGGAGACGGACAGTACGATGTCGCCGAATTGCCCAAGCTGCTGGCCAAGGTAGGCTCGAATGTAGGGCTGGTTAACGGTTATAAGTTGCTGCGCCAGGATCCGGCTCACCGCATTTGGATCGGCCGCTGCTACAACCAGTTCGCCCGCACCTTGTTCGGCATCCACATCCGCGACATCGACTGCGACTACCGCCTGATCCGCCGCGACCTGTTGAAGCACTCCGAGCTGACCTCTACCAGCGGCACCATCTGCGTTGAACTCGTCCGTAAGCTCGAGCTCACCGGCTGCGGAATCGCCGAGGTTGGCGTTCATCACTATCCGCGGCTGCACGGCAAATCCCAGTTCTTCCGTGTTCGCTCGCTCTTCACGACGTTCCGGCAACTGCTCGGACTGCACTACCAGTTGGTGATCGCGCCTGTTTTGGCCAGCGGCCGGAACCGGCTCACGGCCGCTGAAAGGTCCTAAGCAGACCGCGAAGCTCCGCTTCTGAGATCTCGAACGACTCCGCCCGGAGTCTGCCCGTCGCGTCGAGGATGCGGGTGGCCGGGAGTGCTGAGGCGTGAAACCGGTCGAAGATCTTCCGCTCCGGGTCCAGCACGACCTTCACCTGGTAACCGTGCTTCGTCATGAACGATTGCACGACCTCGGGCGATTCATCGGTGACGGCGAGGATCGCAACACCCTCACGATGGAGCCGGTCCAGGAACACCATTTCGGCCTGGCATGGACCGCACCAGGTCGCCCAGAAGTTCAGTACGACGGTGCGGCCTTTGAACTCGCTCAGCGCCGGCGGTGTGTCGGTCCTCAACAATTCGCGGAGGTCGGCAAGGGCGAGGCGGGCACGGACGCTGGGGCTGTCAGTACCGGTCGGGAGTTCGTACTGCCGGATGACCGTAGCCAGAAAGTCGTAGGCGGCGGGATCGTCGCCGCTGCGCTCGATCGCGGAGAGCAGCTTATCGGCGGTTGCCTGGACCTCGTCCCTGCTGGCGTCCGCGCGAAGTTTGTTTTGCAAAATCCCGATTTCCGGGAGCGGCGCCGCCGGAAGGCGGACTTCGGGAGCCGCAGGTTGTTGAAACTGTTGGGCGAGATCGGGTCTGGCCGGGGCCAGGAGACGAACGGTTTCCCGCACGGTGGAGGCCCGGGCGACGGGCGCTTCCTTGCTGGAGAGGTAGCGGATGCGGTCAGCGAGGCGGTCAACTTCAGTGTCGAGAAGCGTAACAGCGAAAGCGCCCACACAGCAGAGAAGTCCAACGGCCAACCGAAACAAGTCTCAATTGTAGTTCAACTTTCCTTGATGGCTTGCGATAAGGATACTTGTGAGCCAGTTCGTCGAAAATGCCGCGAGGATCTTCGAGACTGCCGAAAGGGCAGCGTCGGACGGCCACTCTCTCTCGACTACCACCATTCTGATCAGCCCGACCGGGGGGATTCAAATCCTGGCCGACAACGATTGGCCGCTTGATTCTCTTCAGGCGCACCACGGAGCCCAGATGGCCTATCGGGTGAGCCAGCAGGAGACAGCGGTGCGTGTTCAAGGGCGGGCAGGTGGAAAAACTTGTTTGTTTGAAACCGAAAGGCCTGAAAAGGTCGCCCGCCGCCTGCTCGGCTACGATCAGCGCCAATACCGGTTGCTGACGGCGTAGCGACCGCTTTCTGCTAGGCCCGGCGCTTACTTCTGAGTGCCAGGAGCCCCACCACACCAGCCAACCCCGCGACCATCGGCGCCGTTGTGCCGGGTTCTGGGACGGTGACCGCGGTAGCGTTCACCTGGTAGGTGCTGATCTGCGTCGAATCAGGGAAGGTCACCCCGTCGAAACTGAAGGCAGCCTTTCCAGCACAGTGGGATCCGAAGCTTGGAATTCACGTGACTTGAAGTCGCGGC
>JADMIO011486871.1_pt1 | contig 106603 bp, 68 predicted proteins | sample 8958161 | NCBI WGS metagenome assembly JADMIO01 (sample SAMN16585339, study PRJNA669376) | soil metagenome | isolation source: Crop rotation soil | place: USA: Cullars Rotation, Alabama | collected 2011
GCGACAACTTGTCCACGTGGAATTCTAAGCTTAGGATCCCAATGTGCTGGAAAGCACACGCCTTAAATGTATTTCGCATGAGCGCGGCAATGGTCATTGGGCCAACACCTCCGGGAACGGGTGTGATGTAACTGCATTTGGGCGCTACTTCTTCGAAATTGACATCACCCTTTAAGGCAAATCCACTTTTCTTTGATGCATCAGGTATTCTTGAAATGCCCACATCAATTACTACCGCTCCTTCTTTGATCATGTTTCCCTTCACGAAGCCGGCGCGACCAAGTGCGGCAACAATGATATCGCCTGACCTGCATATCTCTTCCAGGTTGCGCGTTTGGGAATGACAGATAGTAACAGTACAGTTCCCCGGATACCCATTTGCACTTAGGAGAATGCTCATAGGCCTCCCTACAATATTGCTTCTTCCAATCACTACAGCATGCATTCCCTTTGTTTCAATTTTATAGTGCTCCAGTAACAACATGATCCCATAAGGCGTGGCAGGAATCATAGTAGAAAGTCCCTGGATCATTTTTCCAACATTCTCCGGATGAAATCCATCCACGTCCTTTGAAGGGTTAATGGCGTTGATGACCTTTTCATCAGATATGTGTTTTGGCAACGGAAGTTGAACAAGAATACCGTCAACATCGGGATCATTGTTCAAATCTTCGATTAGTGAGAGCAATTTAAATTCGCTGATTGTATCTTCCAATCGCATCAAAGTGGATTTGTATCCAATTTCATTGCACGCCTTTACTTTAGATCCTACATAGGTTTCGCTGGCGCCATTGTTGCCAATCAGGACCGCTGCAAGGTGAGGAACCTTCCTGCCTTCCGTTTTTAACTGTGCTACTTTGAGCTTAAGATCATCTTTGGTGAGTTTTGACACTAATTGTCCGTCTAAAATTTGCATGGCGCAAAGGTAAATAAACACGCATTTGAAGAAAACCCTCCTTTTCCCGGGTCAACGGACAATGTAAATTGAAAGTTCAATTTGGTGAAGTGCGGTACCTTGTCCTTATTTTTTGCTGCAGCGAATGTATATGCGTAAATGGTCAGTCGATCAACAATTTTTCCTCTCCCTATTTTTCAAACCTCAATTGTTACAGCAAAAACTTCGTGGATATTTTCTCAGGAACCCGAAATATTGCGTCATCTGTACAATTAAATCAAGCCTTTGTTGGAGTATACGTGGATAGGAGCTATATGCTAAGTGAATTGAATCACTACACTATTTCTGGAACCATACCTACCCGCCTGGGAACTTTCGGAGTTCAATTGAATTACTTCGGATATCCTTCTTATCATGAAATGGAGCCTTCATTGGGATATGCAAAAAAGTTAGGAGAGGCAAGCCTGGGAATCAAACTCAATTACAGAATGGTGAGTATTCCAGCCTATGGCAGCAAATCATCCGTCATACCGGAAATTGGAAGCATCTGGCACATTACTGACAAACTGCATACAGGGTTGAGGATTTACAATCCGCTTTCATATTTCGCAAGCAATGATACAGAAGCGCGATTTTCTTATTCTTATTCTTCGGGAATAGGATATGAGGTTTCGCCAATTGTTTTCCTGGGCATCTCCATTAATAAAGAGGAGAACAAAGCGGTTGAAGTGAACACGGCGGTTCTTTACCACTTCGCGAAGATGTTCTTTGCCGGAATGGGGATTTCGAGTGCCAATGCGCATGCACATTTCAACCTGGGATACCAATATCATCACTTACGAATAGACGTAAACAGTTCCTGGGATGCACGGTTGGGAATAAGTGCAGGTTTAATGTTGATGTATTGTATTTCTGCAAAAGAGAAATGAAAAATGGGGATGAAGCGAGTGCTTATTATAACCGCGATGTTGGTGACCAATATTGTTTATTCGCAGGATGTGAATGATAATACCATCGAAGATGAATTGGAACTTCAGTCCGACAATATTGAAGAAGAAATTGAGAATGATTCATGGATGGAGCAACTCACATTTTTCAGAAAGCACCCGCTCAACATTAACGTCGCTTCTGAAATTGAACTTACACAATTGCTAATCCTTTCGCCTATTCAAATCAACAACCTGATTCGATATAGAAGTCTGCTAGGCGCATTGGTTCATGTCAACGAACTGCAGGCAGTACCAGGGTGGACAACAGACCTCATCAGAAGATTATTGCCATTCATTACCATAAATGATTATTCAATATCATCGGAAAAAATATGGAGTAAGATAAAGGCCGGTCGAAAATCTTTGCTGGTTCGAAGTACGCAAGAATTAAGTGATAGTGAATCTTCCAACTATGTAGGCAATCCGCAGCATGTTCTCCTTAAGTTCCAATACAATAATGGAAGGCAATTCCAATCAGGGCTTCTGTTAGAAAAAGACGCGGGAGAACCATGGTTGGTGAATAAAGGTTTCGATTTTACTTCGTTCCATTTTTTTGTTAGAGACCTTGGAATTATTAAACAATTAGCGCTTGGTGATTTTCAAATAAGCATGGGACAAGGACTTATTCAATGGCAGGGCATGGCAACAAAAAAATCTGCCAACACATTAATGATAAAGCACCAAAATGAAGTGCTGAATCCGTACCGGTCTTCCGGAGAAATTAATTTCAATAGGGGCGTCGCCATCACCCTCGGCAGGCATTATTGGTCGCTCACAGTTTACGGATCAATTCGAAAGCTAAGCGCCAGCACCAGAGAGGATGGTTTGAACGGGACTTTTATTTCGTCAATTTCGAATTCAGGTTATCACAGAACGAATACTGAAATCAATAATCGAAACAACGTGAAGCAAACTTCCATGGGAGGAAGATTTACATATTCCATACCCAATGGCCAGGTTGCTCTCAACTTCGTCAATTTCTCCTACTCGCTTCCAATTTTGAAAAAGCAGGAGCCATATCAATTATTTGTGGCGAATGGAAAAAGTTTTATGAACTGCAGCATTGATTATGCTTACACATTTAAGAATATGCATCTCTTCGGAGAGATCGCCATAGATAAAAAAATGAACAAGGCATGGTTAAGTGGTTTACTATTGAGCCTGGACAAGCAGTTGGATTTATCTCTGCTGTTTCGCTCTATTTCACCTGCATATTCTTCAAATAATGCCAATGCATTCATGGAAAACAGTTCTGTTGCCAATGAAACCGGCTTGTTCACTGGAATCAGCGCGCGGTTGTTTTCTCAATGGAAGATCGATTGTTATGCCGATGTATTTTATTCCCCGTGGTTAAAGTATCAAACTGATGCTCCCTCTTGTGGAAGTGATTTCCTAATTCAGTGCAGTTGGATGCCGAATAGGAAATTCACACTGTATACCAGGTGGAAATTTGAGAATAAAGAATTTAATAATACAACAGAAGTTGATCGTACAAACGGCTTAACGCAAGGGAAGCGAAAAGGTTTTCGCGCTCATTTATCATGGAATTTCAGTAGGAGCCTTTCGTTGAGAGAAAGGTGGGAGACCTGCTTTTACAATGCTGCCGCTATTGCTCAGAAAGGATCATTAACGTATACCGATCTTCAGTTTCATCCTCCATTCAAGCCTTATGATTTGTCTGGTAGACTATTATTATTTGAAACGGATGGCTATGAATCCAGAATTTATACTTTTGAAAAGAATGTCCTCAATAGTTTTTCCATACCATTCTTTTATGGAAAAGGCGCCCATACTGCTGTCAGTTTTCACCTTGATATAAAAAGCATTTGCAGAAACAAATATTTTAAGAAGCACGAAGTAGGACTGTGGATCAGTTTGTCTGGTACTCACTACCGTTCTGAGCCAACCAGCAATTCAATCCAAGACTCAAGACACACCACCACGTTTCATATTCAGGTGCTTGTTCAATGAAAACCCTAATTGAGTAAACAAAAAAGTGCCGGAAATTATTTTTTGTTGAAGGAAATTTTGAAAAAACCCGCAAAAAATTGTTGCCATCATTTTCTCGATTTGCCCTGTGCGAAAATGATTTAACAATTTTTTTTTTTTGATTTGAATCTCCTCTATTTTCGGCACGCAAAACTAAACTGTCACGCATGAGAAAACTGCTTATGATCATTGCAGGGCTATTGCTATTTGTGCAATTGGCCACTGCTCAAACCCGATCAATTTCGGGTAGGGTTACTGACGAACTAGGTAGCCCCATTCCATTCAGCACCATCAATATTAAGGGCACTAAGATTGCCACCGCCGCAGACGCGAACGGTGATTTCCGCATTAGCGCCAAAACCGGAGATGTGCTGGTAATTACCGCTACCAACTTCCAGGCCAGGGAAGTTACTGTTGGATCAAATGACGTAGTGAATGCGTCATTGGCTCGCAGTGCTGGAATGATTGAGGAAGTGGTAGTAACTGCCCAGGGTATTCGCAAGAAACCCAGGGAAATCGGTTATGCATACGCGAAAGTTCCTAACCAGGATCTAACCGTAGGCAAATCTCCACAATTAGCCCAGGCATTGTCTGGTAAAGTTTCAGGCCTTGCCATTTACAATGTAAACAACAGCGTTGATCCCCAGGTAAAAGTAATCCTGCGTGGATATCGTTCGCTTACCGGTAACAATGAAGCGTTACTGGTGATCGACGGTATGCCAACCAGCCAAACCTCGCTTGCGTTGTTGAATCCCAACGATATTGAAAATGTGACCATATTGAAGGGTGGCCAGGCCGCTACTTTGTATGGATCTGATGGAGTGAACGGTGCCATCATCGTCACTACCAAAAAAGGAACCAAGGGAAATCTTAAAGTAGGTTATTCCACTGCATACAACTGGGAACAAATCTCGTTCCTGCCAGAATTCCAGGATCAATATGGTAATGGTTCACACTATGCAACTTCATTTGGAGGCGCAGGTTACAAAACCAATTACCTGGACAGGATGCACGACAATTGGCGTCCGTTCGAAAACCAGCAATACGGTGATCCGTATAATGGTGAAATGAGAATCATTGGTCGTGTGTTGGAAGATGGCAGCAAGTTTATTATTCCTTATTCAGCGCTTAAGAATGAGCGCATGAAGACCTTTGACGTTGGACATAATTTCAACAACCAGATCAATTTCCAGGGTGGTGACGAAAGAGGAACTTACTACATGTCTGTAGAAAATAACCAAACTACTGGCATTGTACCTCACGACGAAAGTAACAGGACCAGCGTGCGTGTGGCGGCCTCAAAAACTGAAGGCAAACTAAGTGCAAACTTCGCGGTGTCTTATACTCAGGCTAATTATGATAGAACTACTTCCGACTTCTATTATAATGTATTAAATACTGCCGCTCACGTTCCATTGAGCACGTTGAGAGACTGGCAGCATAACAAATTCGCGAACCCTAATGGGTACTATAATGATTATTATCCCAACCCTTATTTCACTGCCGACAATAACAGGCAGCAATACCAAGACAACAATTTGCAGGGAACAATGGAGTTAACGTATAAGATATTTCCCTGGATGAGTGTCTATGATCGCGTTGGGGCAATGAACAACAACCGTACAAGAAAGAATTATACCGGCAAATTTGTTTATAGCCAGTGGGCAAAGAATAGCGCTTACGTACCTGATCCGTGGGCTTGGGCAAATGACTACAATGGTATTAACCTTGCACTCACTGATGTTGTTGGGGGAGTTTATGACGCTACTTCTGCTGAAAATATCCTGAACAATGAACTCCAGTTACACTTCAGTAAGGACATCAAGGATTTTTCAAACAAACTTATTACTGGCTTTAGTGTTTACCAGCGCAAGACCAAGTTTGTAGAAATTGGATCTGGATCCGTGATTGTACCGGATGTATACAACATTGGAAACAGGGTAGGAGACCTTGCCGGCTCAGAGAGTACCACGGCAATCAGAAAGTATGGTTACTATGCCGACCTTACTACTGAATTCAAAAATTATCTATACCTCAACGCATCCGCGCGTTATGACGCCTCTTCAAAATTCTATAAGGACGGAAGAAATGCGGACCTCTGGTCGTATATTTCTTATGGTGCGTCTCTTTCATTTGTTGCCACCGATGCATTTCCAAACCTTTCCTCAGATGTTTTGAACTTTGCGAAATTCCGCCTCGGCTATAATAAAAATGGAAACGACAACCTACAGCCATATCAGTTGGATATCGTTTATCCAAACGCAGGAGGATTTCCATATGGTGGCCTATTTGGATCAACAGTTGGGGATGTTCTGCCTGACGTAGATCTCAGACCTGAAATGGTTTACTCGTATGAATTGGGCGGTGAATTCCAATTGTTCAACAATCGGTTGAACTTAGACGTTACAGCATACCGTCAGAATTCGAAAGATGCAATCCTGACTGTAAAGCTTCCTAACACTACTGGTTATCCTAACCTGAGAGCAAATGTGGCTGATGCTAAGAATTGGGGATATGAAGCTGATGTGAAATTCCAAATACTTACAGGCAAAGACCTGAAGTGGGAATGGGGTGTGAGGTATTCATACAATGATAATAAGATCACCCAGCTTTATCAGAACGTATCACAATTCGTTTATGGTGGTTATTCTTATGCCTCCACTTATATGATTAAGGATATGCGTTATCCGTTCCTGAAAGCAACGGGTTATGTACGTGATCCGGCAACCAACCGCGCGCTTGTAGATAAGAGCTCTGGTTATCCGCTTCAAACTCCAGGTCTGTTGGATTTTGGTGGCACATTGCCAAGGCACATTCTTGGAACTGGTTCAAGACTTAGCTACAAGAACTTCGAATTCGCATTCAACTTTGAATATCGCGGTGGAAACGTTGTTTTCCATCAGTTGGGCCGTGATATGACATTTACTGGTTCAGGTAAATGGACAGAAGACAGAACACCGCACATCTTCCCGAATTCAGCTTATGATGATGGAACAGGAAAGATAGTTCCAAATACTACAGTCAACGTTCGTGAATCAGAGTATTCGCTTTGGGTGGATTACTATCGCTTCATCTCAGAAAACTTTGTTACTCCAGGATGGTTTATCAAGTTGAGAGATATCAATCTTTCATACAGGGTGCCCGAGAACGTGGTTAGAAAAAGTAAAGTTTTCTCAGGAGCAACAGTTTCATTGTTCGGTAGAAACTTATTTACAATAGTTGACAAGAGCAACTATTACACTGATCCGGAATTCAGTTACACAACCGGCAATGGTATTGGTATAAACAATTCCTTGCAAACACCACCCGTACGTCAATATGGTTTTAGTGTGAATGTGAATTTTTGATTTTTGAACTGATTGAATAAAATTCTTTATATGAAATTAAAATCATTAATAATTATTATTCTGGTTGGCGTTACGCTGGGTATTTCTTGTAAGAAAACCTGGCTTGACGTAAATACCAGTCCAAACGATCTCCCGACTTCCGTAAGCAATTACGTATTTAGTGGAGCTGAAAATACAACAGCCTATAATTATTGGGGCGATAATGGAACTGGTCAGCGTTCCAACGAACTCGGTGCATACTGGTCTGGTCAGTGGTCACAATCCAGTTCCTACATTCTCGTAACTAACATCTTTGGCTACTTGTTTACCAATGGAGATTTCAACTATTGGGACGATATGTACAATAACCTGCAGGACTATCAATATGTGATCAATAATGCAGAGAAGGATGGTCAGAAGTTCCTGATCGGACCAGCCCAGGTAATGAAGGCTATGATCTTCCAGAACCTGGTGGATTTGTACGGCAATATTCCCTACGGTGATGCCCTAAAGGGCCTGTCATCTATTGCGCCTAAGTTTGACGATCAGAAAGCCGTATACGAGGATCTGATCAAATTATTAGATTCAGCCACAACCAACATTAAGGCCAATACCTGGGTGCCTAACGTGGTAGGATCTGATATTCTCTTCAAAGGCGACAAGACCAAATGGTTGCGATTTGTAAATTCTCTCAAAATGAGGATCCTGATCAGGCAAAGCAGAATTCCTGGCAGAGATGCATACATCATCGGAGAGATCAATAAAATTGTAGCTGAGGGTTCAGGATTCATTCATAACGCAACCGCACCCGCGGATCGGGATGCTGCTGTTAATCCAGGATTCCAGGCTGCAGCAGGAAAACAAAATCCATTTTATGACAGATGGGGTTATGATGCCGCAGGTACTACAAGATCACTTGGAAGGTTTCCAAGGCCAAGTAAATTCTTGTTCGACCTGCTGATTGCAAACAATGATACCCTGCGTTTGAAAAGACTTGCTTATGCTATTGGTGGTGAAAACGCCAATGCACCCGGAACCAGTAAGATTGCTGAAGTGGTTTCCAATTATAAAGCAGTTCCGTTTGGAGCCGGATCTGGATATACCGGTCCTTCCACTTCTTATCTTGGACCAAGTATGTTAGTGAAAGGGCAATATAAACCAGTGGTACTTATGACCGCGGCAGAATCTTTGTTCCTGCTTGCAGAAGCCAAGCAAAGGTTCCCGGCAGTAACGCTTCCTGGCACAGCTCAATCCTATTATGAGGATGGAGTCAGGGAATCATTCAGAATTCTTGGTGTTCCTGATCCTATTACCAACGCTAACGCCCTCCTCACAGGAGGAAAGGCGGATGCTGATTGGAGCGCATCTACTGATAAGCTCAAGGCTATAGCCATTCAAAAATGGCTTGCTTTAACCAATTTCAATGGATTGGAGGCCTGGGCCGAATACCGGAGAACGGGCTACCCTGTAACTCCACAATCACAAGCGGTTAGTGATCCTAACAAACGCCCGGTTAGATTGTTTTATCCCAACACCGAATTGGGATCAAATGAGGCTAACGTGAAGGCACAGGGAACTATCGATGTATTCGCGACCCGCCTTTTCTGGGACGTAGATTAATCCGCGAACAACCAAATAATAAGGACTGGCCCACAGCGGCCAGTCTTTTTTTTAGAATATACCATTCTTGCCTAAGCGATTAGGCTATTTATTGAATTTTAATCCGATTTGGTTGCAGCAATTCGAATGAGTAAATTGTCATTTCATCATCGAAATAAACCTTTCCTGTGATTTAACACTTATTATCCGAATCCTCTATATTTACACTACTTAACTAAAATTAGCGTCACATGAGAAAACTTCTATCGCTGATAGCAGCGCTGCTGCTGTGCAGTGCTTTGGCATTTAGCCAAAGTCGCATGGTGTCAGGAAAAGTAACAAATGAAACGGGGGAACCTATCCCCTTTGCAACAGTGGCCATCAAAGGCACTAAGAATGCAACAGTAGCCGACGCAAACGGCAATTTCACCATCAAGACAAAAACAGGAGACGTACTGGTAATTTCAGCTCAAGGCTCCAGTCCGAGCGAGATCACTGTTGGTTCCAGTGACCAGGTTTCTGTTTCTCTTACAAAAACGACGAATGGCTTACAGGAAGTTGTGGTTACCGGTGCTTACAACTTGAAAAGAACGTCGAGGAGTACTTCCTACAATGCCCAGGTGGTGAACAATGAGCAATTAAATACCATCCGGCAAACCAATATTAATAATGCCTTGGCCGGAAAGGTTTCTGGATTGCAGGTACGTAGCCAATCTTCAGTTGCATTAGGAAGGTCAGGTGATATCCGCTTAAGAGGCGAATCAGGTCTCGGACTTGGGGGCGGTATCATTTATATTGTAGACGGAACTATTCTGCCAAATTCGAATGATATCAACGTTGATGATATCGAGAATGTAACCGTCCTCCAAGGACCTGCTGCATCCGCACAATTCGGATCGCAAGGAGAGAATGGAGCTATCGTTATCACAACAAAGAGAGCGAATAAGAACGCAAAAGGTTTTGGTGTGGATGTGAACCTTGGAGCACAATGGGACAAGGTTTATGTTCTTCCTCATTACCAAAACTCTTATGCTGGTGGTAACACCTACGACATGTTCAAATACACCTGGCAACCGGGTCAACCCGACGAATGGAAAGCCCTGAATGGAAAGTATTATCCTGATTATTCAGACGATGCTTCGTGGGGACCTCGTATGATTGGACAAGAATATATTCCCTGGTATGCGTGGTATGGAGGAACTAAATATTCGAACAAAACGGCTTTTTTGAATCCGCAGCCTGATAATGCAAAAGAGTATTTTGAAACTGGAATGACATTGAATAACTCCGTGTCTTTTTCCAAGGCAACCGACGTAATGAACGTAAGGTTCTCCTATGGAAATATCCATGTAGATGGAATGTTACCTACAACTTCATTGGATAAAAACACTTTCACTTTCAACGGAACTTTCGACATTACTCCTCGTCTCGTGTTTGGCGCGAATATCAATTATGTCAACCAGATGAACAGAGGTGAATTTGATGACGGATACTCTAACCAGTCCACAGGTTCTTTCAACCAATGGTTCCATCGCGATCTGGACATGGGTATTCTTAAAGAATTAAAAGGATTAAGAACACCAGACGGAATCTGGGCAAGTTGGAATCACAATAACCCAACTTCTTATGATCCCACTAACACGAGAAGCTTTTATGCGGGTAACTACTGGTATAACTTCTATACCTGGTTTGACCTGGTCAAACCAGTAGGACAAACTGATCGTTTGTATGGTAATGTAAATCTTTCATACAAAATTACTAACGATATTAAAGTAGCCGCCACTTACCGTAAGCAACAAAACACTACCTGGTCTGAAACCAAATACAGTTCAGACCTGGCAGTGAGTGGAACACAAACAACAGGAAACTGCGGTGAGTGTAAAGGTTTCTATGGAACAGGCGAATCTTATTCAAACAGAGAAAATATTGAATTGGTTGGAACCTATTCCAAAAAGTTTAGAGACTTCAGCTTGAACTTTAACCTGGGTTCTGACTTTTTCCGAGGGTTGGCGAAGTCTAATTCAGCAAGTACGGTTAACGGCCTGAACGTTCCGAACCTGTTTACCATTTCAAACTCGAAGGATCAGCCTGCGGTTGGTAATGGGAGAAGTGAAGAGAAATATAGAGCAGTGTATGGAGTTGGTAGTTTTGGCTATAAGAATTTCGCGTTTGTCGACTTCACTCTTCGGAATGATTGGTTCTCTACTTTACCTCCAGACAATAATGACGTTCTTTCGAAATCTATTGGTGGATCGCTCGTTTTCAGCGATCTGGCCAAACTGGATTTCCTAAGTTTCGGAAAAGTAAGGGCCTCATGGGGTGAAATTCCGGTAGCGCTGGGTTTAACAACAACTACGTTTGGTGCCTACCGTTATCCCGGATTCCTGTATGGCGTGGGCGCGCTGCAATGGAATGGAAACTTCCTAATGGGTACGCCAGATCAAATTGTTGATTCAGCCATTCACGGCTCTGTTAAATCGCAGTTTGAAATTGGTGCCGACTTAAAGTTTCTAAATAATCGAATAGGCATCTCTGTTACTTACTGGGATGGTACCGAAAGAGATATTCCAAGAGCTATTGCACTTCCTCCAACAAGTGGATTTACTTCCAAACTCACTAATGTTGGTGAAATAAGAAAGAAGGGAATTGACGTGCAATTCAATGCAAGACCAGTTTGGATGAATAACGTGAAGTGGGAATTGAATGCTACCTGGGGTAGGCTGCTTGATAATACAGTTGTCAAGATTGACAATGAAGGAACACCAAGAACCGGTGCATTGGAAGGACAGTGGGGAACTATTGGACCCACATTGGTGCATGCTGTTGGTCACCAATGGGGTGAAATGTATGGAAATGGAATTAAGAGAATCAACGGTGTGCCTGTACTGGACGCAAATGGTTTTTACACCAATGATCCACAGGTTTATTTTGGCAACGTACTTCCCAAGTATACCGGTGGTGTTCAGAACAGCATTGAGCTTTTCAAGAATTGGGTAGTAAATGCTAATATCGACTACCAGGTTGGTGGAAAATTCTTCTCTCTATCTGACATGTGGGGATCCTACTCAGGCTTAACAGCCAGAACGGCTACTTACAATGATAAGGGAAATCCTGTACGTGACGCGGTTTCCGACGGAGGAGGTATTCACATGATTGGAGTAGATAAGGATAATAAACCTGTAGATAAATATGTTGATGCGCAAGAATACTATCACAACCTTTATAACAACAGAACCTTTGACGAGTTTGTTTATGATCTCAGCTTCGTAAAACTGAGAGAGGTTTCTGTTGGTTATCAAATACCCGTTAGTAAGATTGGAAATCTTGGGAAAGTTGTGAGCAGAGCAACATTCTCTTTGGTTGCAAGGAATCCAATATTGATTTATGCGGAAACAGATGATTTCGATCCTTCTGAAATCAGCGCGGTGAGTGGCGAAGCAGGTCAATTCCCCGGCACAAGAGGATTTGGATTTAATCTGAGAGTTGGTTTCTAATTCTAAACCTGTACAAATTTTTAAAAATGAAAAGATCAACAATCAAATATTTCCTTCTTCTTATGTTGCCAGCAACGTTGCTAACAACGGGTTGCGATAAGATGAAGGACTTTGGCGATACGAACGTTAATCCCAATGGAGTGCCTTCACCAATTTTATCGGCACTCCTTACAAATGCTGAAGCGGCCATCGCCGGTTACGCGAGCCAAACGAGAGGTGGTTTATATTCGCAGTTTCTTTCAGAAACACAGTACACCGACGTTTCGCTTTACAGTCTTCCACAAGTAGATTTTGGTGGAGAATATTCTGGAACGCTTTTCGATTTGCAGAATATTATCATTACGAATGAAAGCGCCAATATGACCGCGGTAGCCAGGATATTAAAAGCATATATATTCTGGACAATTACTGATCGTTGGGGTGATATTCCTTATTCTGAAGCATTACAAGGCAAAAAGCCAAAATATGATACTCAGGAAACTGTGTACAAAGGAAATATCAATGAGCTGACTGCGGCAATTGCGCAGTTCAATACAACTTCAACAATTTCGGGAGATGTGATCCTTAATGGTGATGTAGCCAAATGGAAAAAACTCGCGAACTCTTTGCGAATGCTCATGTCTTTAAGATTGTCGAAGAAATATCCCGGAGCTTCTGATTATGCTGCCACACAATTCAAAGCAGCATTGGCCGATGCCGCAGGTTCAATTGCAACCAATAGTGATAATTTTACGGTAGACTATTCAAAGGCTGCGCCCAACTTCAAGAATCCATGGTACAATGCGTATGATGGTAGAAAAGACTATGGTGAAAGTGCTACGATGACGGCATTGATGGCTTCTCTTGCTGATGGCAGACAAAACGCCTTTGGTGGCGCTACAGAAGATCAATCCCCATCCAATCCAAATCGCTTTGCTACATCTAATGTGGGCGTTCCATATGGTTGGACCAGGAGTAAAGTGGATCCCTGGACTGCCGCTAATCCAACCTGGGCTCGTGTATTGCGCGGTGACATGCGGCAACAATCAAGCCCACTTGTGGTAGTTAGTGCCGCAGAAGTTTTGTTGGCAAGAGCGGAAGCAGCTGATAGGGGATGGACAACCGAAAACGCCACAACGATGTACACTAATGGAATCAATGCTTCATTTGCTCAATGGGGTATTGCTGCGCCACCTGCAGGTTATTTCACTCAAGCCGGCGTTCTTTTTGGTTCACCAACTGGTACCGGAGCAAACCTGAGTAAGATTGCCGTACAGAGATATATCGCCACTTATCCAGACGGGCTGCAAGGTTGGTCTGAATGGAGAAGAACTGGATTCCCCGTATTGACGCCAGCTCCTGATGCAACAAATTCCTCCAAACAAATTCCACGTAGATATACTTATGGAACCAATGAGTATGCTACCAATCCGGAGGAAGTGAAGGCCAAAGCTGCAGCAATGCCCGGTGGAGATACACAGGATGCTAAAGTTTGGTGGGATCAATAAACCCTAATCTTAAATCAAAAGAACTCTTGATATGAAATTGAATAAACTAAATCTTTTTTTAATAGGAAGCGTGACGGCGATGCTCTTCACTTCCTGCATTAAAGATTCCGCACCGGCCCTGGGTGACCGCGGAAAAACAATTGTGAAATTGTTGGAATCACCTGAAAACAAACTTTTCTTCGAGCCATTCCTGAACGTTCGTGATGTGAGTCTTTTCAGTTTGAGAAAAGATGCTCCATCCTCTGCGGAACTAAATTCCGCTACGCCAGTAAAGGTGAAGCTTAATCCAACGTTGGTGTCTGATTACAATGCTGCCAACAGTGAATCTTTTGAGTTATTGCCTGATAGTTTATACACGTTAGATCCAACAATCGTGAAGAATGGACAGGTGTACACTATGACACTAAACCCAGGAGATTTTGCAAAGGATTTCGGCATTAAACTGAATGGTGCCAAATGGAATCTTGCTCATAAATACGCACTTGGGTTCACCATTGAAGATGCCAGTGGAAAGGCTATCAGCACAAATAAGAAAGATGTATTGGTGCTGATCGCGATTAAGAACAAATGGGATGGAGTTTACTCCGTTACAGGTTCATATACTGACGTCACCAACGCAGCATTTAAAGGTTTGTATCCATATGAATGGGAACTGCAAACCACTAGTGCTACTCAATGCGTAGTTGTCGATAACGTATATCTCGGCTTTCCCGGATTTACATTTGATACTGGTGCCGGACTATCTTATTATGGAAACTTCGGACTCCTTGTAAATTTTGATCCGGCCACAGATCAGATTACCAGTATCTCAAACTATTATGGTCAGCCAGCCAGCAACACCAGGTCTGCCGTACTGGATCCAAGTGGTGTTAATGCTTACAGTGCGTCATCAAAGACCATTAGCATAAAGTATTTCATGAAGCAGCCAAGTGTTATTCCAGCAGCGCCAAATATTCGCTGCATGTTTAATGAAGAATGGAAATTTGAGCATGCACGCTAGTTTGCATTTGAGAGAATATTAATTATAAAAGAACCTCGCCACAAGCGAGGTTCTTTTATTTAAGAATCAAGAACCAAGATCCAAAAAGGCACCAAATCTAAAATCACAAAAAAACCAAATAATAAATTTCAAATCTTGTTGGTGATTGGGAAGGTTTTGACCTCGGGGATTTCATTATTTGATAATTGGATCTTTTGATTTCTTTGAAATTTGCTATTTGATATTTGTTTGGTTCTTGGATCTTGGAATTTATCCCTCTAGTAACACGAGGTTTCTTACTTTTGAACTGTAAAGAATAAATAATGGATCAACAAAATCAGAATCCCAATCAACTCAATATAGAAATATCAGAAGAAGTTGCCGAAGGATCGTATGCCAACCTCGCTATCATCACACACTCACATGCGGAATTTGTGATCGACTTTGTAAATGTTATGCCTGGCACTCCAAAGAGTAAAGTGAAATCAAGAATTATATTTACTCCTCAACATGCAAAGCGGTTTATGAAAGCACTCACTGAAAATATTCAGCGCTTCGAGGCAGCAAATGGAAGAATCCAGGATCTTGAAGATGTTCCTTTGCCCATGAATTTTGGTGGACCGAATGCGCAAGCTTAAGCCGGAGAAAAAAACTTGACAAAAGAATCGAAGCTCGAACAGCGGGCTGCTTGTAAATTCTTTAAAACGAAATCATCTCGCAGCAACCTGAACAATACATTTTCTTCGAAAGAATTTTTCCATTGCAGCAATTTCTTTAATCTTGCTGTCTCAAAACTTTACCCCGAAACATCCGCAGGATACATTTTTGATTTCCCTTAGAGCAACCCACCCCGGAGCCCTCTTCATAGAAAGATTTTAAATCTAAAATAGGTCACATGAAAAAACTTCTATCATTGATGGCAGTGCTCACGCTATTTATTACTACAGCACTTGCTCAAGATCGTGCAATTACCGGGCAGGTCCTTGATGAAAAAGGAAACCCGGTGCCATATGCTACCATTAAAATTAAAGGAAGCTCTACCGGAGCTGCTGCAGACCAAAACGGACATTTTAGTATACAAGCTAAGACAGGAGACATACTCCAGGTGAGTGCAGCAGGATTGGAAATGTATGAGATTGCTGTTCCCGCACAAGGAGCGGTTAATGTCACTCTAAAGGCTGGCGACGTGATGCGTGAAGTTGTGGTCACCGCACTCGGCATCAGAAGAACGCGCAACCAATTGCCTTATTCCGCTCAGCAAGTAGCAGGAGATGAGGTAAGTAAAACCAGGACTTCCAATTTTGTCAACAATCTTTCTGGGAAAGTATCGGGACTTGAATTGCGTCAGACTAACACTCTTGGTGGTTCAACCAACATTCTTGTGCGTGGCGTAAAATCAATTACCGGTTCCAATCAGCCGCTTTTCGTTATCGACGGCGTTCCATTTGATAACTCCACAACCAACACTACCGATCAAAGAACAGGAAGAGGAGGATATGACTATGGAAATGCAGCGGCCGATATTAATCCTGATGATATACAATCTGTGACAGTTTTAAAAGGAGCTGCCGCAAGCGCATTATATGGTTCTCGTGGTAACAATGGAGTGATTCTCATTACCACCAAAAAAGGACGAAGCGGGTTAGGTATTACAGTGAATAGCGGGTTCAGTTGGGGCCAGATTGATAAGAAAACTTTTGCAACCTACCAGCATGCATATGGTGGTGGATACGGGCAATATTATGAAGATCCCAGCGGCTTCTTTCTCTACAGAGATATTGATGGCGATGGTGTGAAGGACCTGGTGGTACCAACAAGCGAGGACGCTTCTTATGGTGGTAAATTTGATCCTGCAAAGATGGTGTACCAATGGGACGCGTTCGATCCAAACTCTCCAAATTTCAATAAGGCGAGACCTTGGGTGGCTGCAGCTAATGATCCTACTGCATTCTTCGAGAATTCACTTTCATCCAATCAAAGCGTTTACCTGGATGGTGCTTCAGAAAAAGGAACTTTCAAATTAGGATATACCCGTACCGATGATAAAGGCATTCTTCCCAATAGCAAAATTTCAAAGAACCTAGTAAACTTTGGAGCAACCTATAATGTTACTCCAGATTTTACTGTGGGTGGAAGTGTCAATTATTCTGGGATCACTGGAAAAGGGCGATACGGAACAGGATATGATGATAAGAATGTGGCCACCAATTTCAGGCAGTGGTGGCAAACAAATGTTGATGTGAAGGAACAGAAGGAAGCCTATTGGAAATTCAAACAAAATGTAACGTGGAACTGGGCAGACCCTTCTGATCTTACTCCAATATACTGGGATAACGTGTATTTCGCTCGCTACGAAAATTTTGAGAATGATTCACGTAACCGCTATTTCGGAAATATAAATGCCAACTATAAAATCGGCGAGCATTTCAATATTCTGGGTCGTGTTTCTCTGGATAATTATGATGAGTTCCAGGAAGAGCGACAAGCTGTTGGAAGTGTGACTACTTCTGAATATTCGAGGTTCGACCGGACGTATAGTGAAACGAATTATGACCTGCTATTGAATTACGACCAGGATATCTCTTCGGATTTTAATTTGAAGGCCCTGGTGGGAGGGAACATAAGAAAGCAACATATCACGAGTATGAGCTCTTCTACGAACGGGGGATTGATCACCGAAAAAGTTTATTCACTTTCTAACTCTGCCAATCCTATTAATGCTCCACTTGAATCTGATGGGAAAAGAGAAGTGGATGGTGTTTTTGCAGGAGGTACACTTTCCTACAAGGACATGATCACATTGGACGGTACAATCAGGAGAGATGCATCATCCACTTTGCCCAAAGGAAATAATGTTTATTATTATCCATCAGGATCAATTGGATTTGTATTCTCTAAATTACTACCTGATCTCAGTTGGCTAACCTATGGCAAGTTGAGAGGTAATTATGCGCAGGTTGGAGGTGATGCTCCATTCTATAGTACGCTTGATGTATACACCATAGTTCCACCATTTGGCAGCCAGGCACAATCATCAGTGTCAAGTACCCGCAACAATCCTGAATTAAAACCTGAGCGAACCAAGAGCACGGAGGTAGGAATAGAAATGGCATTCTTTAAAAATCGATTAGGCTTTGATGTTACCTATTATGATGCCAAAACTTTTGATCAGATTCTTCCAACTACGGTTTCCACTTCAACAGGATACAGTTCTAAATTTCTGAACGCGGGAACCATTCAAAACAAAGGTGTTGAACTATCTGCATTTGGCACGCCTATTCAAAGCCAGGATTTTTCATGGACTATCAACCTCAACTGGACGAGAAACCGAAATAAAGTGGTATCACTATTTGAGGGATCCGAAAATCTCCTCCTGGCAACATTCCAGGGAGGTGTTTCTTTAAATGCTACTCTCGGACAACCTTATGGTACTATTCGAGGCTCTGATTTTGTTTATACAAATGGAGTGAAAACTGTTCGTACAACAGGCACCGCTGCAGTGATTGGAAGGTATATGACTTCAACTACTTCTAACGAAGTAATTGGAAATCCTAACCCCGATTGGATCGGAGGGATCAACAATACCTTTAAGTACAAGAATCTTTCATTTAGCTTCCTCGTTGACGTAAGACAGGGAGGAGATGTTTTCTCGCTCGATCTTTATTACGGTCTTGCAACCGGGTTATATCCTGAAACAGCAGGTAACAATGATCTGGGCAATCCTCTAAGAAATCCGATTGCGCAAGGTGGTGGCGTAATATTGCCGGGCGTGAAACCTGATGGTAAGCCTAATGATATCCGCGTTGAGGCTATTAATTATGGAACCTTTGGCTACCGCTACACTCCTGCGGCGGGATTTGTTTATGATGCCAGCTTTGTAAAATTGAGAGAAGCAGTATTAACGTATTCTATTCCTACAAAAACAATTTCCAATTGGCAGTTCGTGAAAGGAATAGATATCTCTGTAATAGGTAGAAATCTATGGATCATCCATAAAAATTTGCCTTACGCGGATCCCGAAGAAAACATCAGTGCGGGTAATCTGCAGGGATATCAGGGAGGTGCCTATCCCACAACGAGAACATTGGGCTTTAATCTAAGATTCAAATTCTAATCAATTAAGATATTTTATATGAAGAAAATAATTTTAATACTCCTGCCTTTGCTCATGATGGTTGGATGTAAAAAAGATCTGACGAGCCTTAATGTGGACCCTAAAAATCCCCAGTCGGTGCCATCAAGATCGCTATTCACTAATGCACAGCATACATTGGCAAATACACTTGCTTCGTCAAGCGTTAACCTGAATATCTTCAGGCTTATTGTTCAATATTGGACAGAAACTACCTACGTAGATGAAAGCCAGTTTGATTTGAATACCCGGCAAATCCCACGCGGTGTTTGGAATACTTTGTATCGCGACGTTCTGAAAGATTTCGAAGAAGCGAAACGAACCATTCCAAGTGACGTAGCTGATGCCAATGTGCAAAAGAATCAAATCACGATTACTGACATTATGGAAGTATACACCTGGTATTACCTGGTCACCACTTTTGGAAACATACCATATACGGATGCGCTTAACATTGATAATCCATTTCCAAAATATGATGATCAAAAAGCAATAGTAGATGATCTCTTGAAACGGCTTGATGCAGACATCACAGCACTCAATATTTCCGCAGAAAGTTTTGGCAGTGCTGATATTGTTTATGAAGGTGATGTGGCAGCATGGAAAAAGTTCGCGAATTCACTTAAGCTGAAAATTGGAATGACCATTGCCGATGCGGATGCAGCAAAGGCAAAGACCACGGTTGAATCAGCAGTTGCTTCAGGCGTCTTTACTTCCAATGCTGACAATGCCCAATTCAACTATTTGAGTGGACCACCCAATACAAATCCCATATGGGTTGATCTGGTTCAAAGTGGAAGGAAGGATTTTATCGCGACCAATACAATCGTTAATAAAATGAAAGCATTGGGTGATCCGAGAATGCCTTATTATTTCACTTTTGACGCAACCGGAACTGATTATTCAGGAGGTGTGCCTGGTGCAAGTAACAATTATGCTACGTTCTCCAAGCCAGCAGGTCCCTTATTGGTTCCGGGATCCACAGGAATGATCACCAACCCCGATTTTCCGCATTTGTTGCTGAGTTACGACGAAGTAGAATTCTTCCTCGCGGAAGCGGTTGAAAGGGGATTCAATGTGGGAGGAACAGCAAAAGAACATTACGATAAAGCAATTACTGCATCTATACGTTGGTGGGGTAGCACGGCTGCCGATGCCGCTGATTACCTTACGCTGCCTTCGGTTAATTATCTCACTGCACCTGGTAATTATAAACAAAAGATAGGAGAACAGAAATGGATTGCATTGTATAACAGAGGTTGGGATGCATGGATTGAATGGAGGCGGTTGGATTATCCGGTGCTACAAAAACCTACCGGTGCGCTAACAGATTTCCCAATGCGGTTTACCTATAATGTAGATGAGCAAAATCTCAATAAGGCAAATTATGACCAGGCTGCTGCAGCAATTGGGGGTGATGTGGTAACTACAAAATTGTTCTGGGACAAATTCTAAACTAGAATTAAGAATTCGCAATTTTAAATTAACCCTTCATCAGCAAAGCTGTAATAGCCTTCATCACTTACAATGAGGTGGTCGAGTATTTTGATATCAAAAAACTTGGCCGCCTCTTTTATTTTGTTGGTGAGTTCCTGGTCCGCCTTGCTTGGCTTTAAACTTCCCGAAGGATGATTGTGGCAGAGTATTAAACTCACTGCATTTTTTTCAAGCGCTTTTTTAAGGATAATTCTAGGATCCGCAACAGTACCCGTAATACCACCCTGGCTAATAATTTCAAAGTGAGTTACTTTGTTTGATTGATTTAGAAAAATGACCGCGAACAATTCCTGGGTTTCGTCCTTTAGCCTGCCTTGCATAAATAAAGCAACATCCCTACTTTCTTTCAAAGCTGGTTTGTCTAATATGCTTCCAGCCTGTCGCCTTCTTCCCAGTTCCAGTGCTGCAACAATGGATATGGCCTTTGCCATTCCAATACCTTTTATGTTCATCAATTGATCAACTGAAAGTTTCCCCAGCTCATTCAGGTTATTTTTTCCCAATAAGAGAATTTCTTTGGCGAGATCAAGGGCAGACTTGTCCCTGGTGCCGTGATTAATCAGGATGGCGATGAGTTCAGAGTCGCTCAAAGCAGCCGCACTCTTGCTTAGTAATTTTTCTCTTGGCTTATCATCTTTCGCCCAATGCTTAATTGAGTATTTCTCCGCTTGCATATTTCAACCCCAGTAACTATCTTCAATTTACCAATAAGTTAACACTGGAACAATACCAGCAACTTATTGACCGTTATCCGATTCGTAACCTTTGAAAAGCTAAAGATCCAATGAAAAGAAGAACCATCGCCTCTATTGGCGGAATCCAACCCCTCCTCTTCTGCGTAGGCATGTACCTGGCAGCTTTATTCTTCTCCATGTTCGTTTGTTCCTCTATTTTTTATGCGATTAATCCCAAGAAAGATGGGAAAGAAACCAACATGGTGAAGACTACTACCACCACTTCTGGGAAAGAGGTGTTGGCTTCAATTAAGTAAAGTTGTCCTGCTCGCGCAAGTCCGTACCTGGATCAGAATTGAGCCAAGTACGGATTTTTTTTATCTATGATAATCCTTTCCACATTGCCGCTAATTAGCGTGGTTTTTCTATAATTCTTGTCATTACCGTCTGTATCTTCGCCGCACAATTTTCGGCGGTATGGAATCTTTGCCTAAACTTTTCTCGGGAACCGGTTCTCAGTACGTGGCAGAGAAAATTTCTCGACGTTTTGGCGCTTCTTTGGGTAAGATCACTATTCAGCGGTTTAGTGATGGTGAAATTCAGCCAGTTTACAATGAAAGTATCAGGGGTGATGTAGTTTTTCTCATCCAGAGCACCTTTTCTCCGGCTGAAAACCTCATGGAGCTACTGCTCATGATCGACGCGGCCCGGCGCGCTTCTGCCTATAAAGTGATAGCGGTTATACCGTATTATGGCTATGCCAGGCAGGATCGCAAGGACAAGCCAAGGGTTGCTATCGGTTCAAAGCTGGTAGCCAATATGTTAGTAGCTGCCGGAGCCGATAGAGTGATAACCATGGACTTACACGCTCCGCAGATTCAGGGCTACTTTGATATACCTGTGGACCACCTGGATAGCTCGGCTATTTTTATTCCTTACATTGAACAACTCAGACTCGAAAACCTTACCTTTGCGGCCCCTGACGTGGGAAGTGCCAACAGGATCAGGGAAATTGCTACCTATTTTAATGCTGAAATGGTGATCTGTGATAAGCACCGGAAACGGGCTAATGAGATTGCTAGCATGGTGGTAATTGGAGATGTGACTGACCGTGACATAGTGCTGATTGATGACATCTGTGACACAGGAGGCACGCTGGCGAAAGCGGCGGGTCTTCTTAAAGAAAAAGGAGCTAGAAGTGTTCGGGCCCTTTGTACGCATCCTGTATTGAGTGGCAATGCATATGCGAATATTGAGAGGAGTGTTTTGGAAGAATTGGTGGTATGTGATACCATTCCACTGAAGCAACAATGTTCGAAGATCAAGATCCTAAGTGTGGCTGAGTTGTTTGCAGTGGCTATTCGGAATGCGTACGAAAACAGAAGCATCACAGGACTGTTTATACACAGTCAAATGAGGGATCGTTAAAGGAACAAGGCGCAAGGAAGAAAGAAGGTACATAGGACAAACTAGCAGGCATTAGGATCATGAATATCCTGCATCTGGCACCCTGTATCTGACACCAGGAATCTATAATCAAACATAAACAATGAAAACAATTACAATCGAAGGACAACTGAGGACCGAAACGGGCAAAAAAGCCACCCGCCAGCTTCGCTCTCAGGAACAAGTGCCTGCTGTAATTTACGGGGGTGCAAAGGAGATTAATTTCTCCGCGCCGGCAACTTCATTTAAGAACCTCGTTTATACACCGGCCTTTCAAATCGCTGAAATCAATGTGGATGGTCAATCTTATAAGTGCATTATGAAGGACCTCCAGTTCGATAAGGTTTCTGATCAATTGAACCATATCGACTTCTTACAATTGGTTGAAGGAAGAACTGTGGTAGCCACTATTCCTATTAAGTTTAAGGGTGTTCCTATTGGAGTTAAAGAAGGTGGACAGTTGATCACGAAAATGAAAGCACTCAAGGTGAAGACTGAACCCGAGTACTTGATGGAAAACATTGAAGTGGATCTTTCAGATCTTGAGCTTCATGGCAACATCAGGGTTGAAGACGTGATGATCGACAATTACGAGATTCTCAATTCGCCAAGAATTCCAATCGCATCAGTTGTAACAACAAGGCTACTGCGCCAGGAGGAATCAACTGAGAAACCCGCAGCCGTAGCCGGAGCCGCACCCGCACCTGGAGCCGCTCCCGCAGCTGGAGCAGCAGCCGCAGCACCAGCAGCAGCCGCGAAACCTGCAGCCGCGAAATCTGCAAAAAAATAAAAAGTCCTTTTGCAATACTGCCCCGACCTTCCATGGTCGGGGTTTTTTTCAACCGCCCCCTATTTTGTTTTCAGCAAGACTCTATAACTTTTTGCAGAATACCCTATAAATGGTATTTCATTCAAAATGTTTTTTCTGAATTTAGATGAATAAATACCTGATTGTTGGACTCGGCAATGTTGGCCACGAATATACCGGCACACGGCATAACGTGGGGTTTGATGTGGCCGATGCATTTGCTTACAAGCATGAAGCTTTATTCCTTCAGGAAAGACATGCTGCTGTGGCAAAACTGCGATTGAAAGGGAAGCAGGTAGTTCTTGCAAAGCCTTCCACCTTCATGAACCTAAGTGGGAAAGCCGTAAAGTACTGGATGGATAAAGAGGACATTGCCCTGGAAAATGTACTCATCATTGTTGATGAAGTAGCTCTTCCTCTAAGTAAGATCAGGCTCCGTAAAGGAGGAAGTTCCGCTGGTCATAATGGATTGAAAAGTATCGAGGAAAGTTTGGAGACCCAAGACTATCCAAGATTGAGGTTTGGTATCGGCAATACCTATCCTAAAGGAATGCAGGTAGAGTACGTATTGGGCAAATGGACTAATAGCGAATGGCAAATAGTAAAATTGAAAGTAGAGAAGACTGTTGAGGTGGTTGAAACCTTTATTCTTGCTGGAATAGACACAGCAATGAACCAGTTTAACAATTTAGTTTTTTCCTTATGATTTATACCCTTGAAACATTATTTTCGCATAAATATTAGTTTGCAAGATTAATATTTTGATATTCAATATTCACATGCGAACTATACCCTGCCTGTCGAGGCAAATGAAAATTGAAAACAAAAACCTGATAAATCCTGATTGAATATGAAAATATTCTGTGTAGGCCGTAACTATGTGGCTCATGCAAAAGAACTGGGCAATGAAGTTCCCGAGGAGCCAATCATATTTATGAAGCCAAAGAGTGCTTTGCTGCAAGCACATACACCGTTTTACTATCCGGAGTTTACTAACGAGCTGCATTATGAATGTGAGCTGGTCCTTCGCATTAGTAAGAACGGAAAATATATTCAGGAGCGGTTTGCAAACAAATACTACGACGCTGTTTCTGTTGGTATCGACTTTACTGCAAGAGATATTCAAAATGAATTAAAGGAAAAAGGATTGCCGTGGGAAAAAGCGAAAGCCTGGGACAACTCTGCTGTGGTTGGTAAGTGGATTCCGTTACAAAATGTAAAGAACAAAAAGGATGTCAATTTCTGCTTATACAAAAACAAGGAATTGGTTCAGCAAGGCAATTCCAACCTGATGTTAAATAATTTCGACAAAGTAGTTGCTTACATTTCAAATTATTTTTCTGTAAATATTGGTGACCTCGTGTTTACAGGAACGCCCGAAGGAGTAGGAGAATGTGTAGTTGGTGATGAATTGGAAGCCTTCATTGAAGATGATAGTTTGCTATCCGTGGAAATCAAGTGAAGAGCAACCAATAAAAATGATTTAGCCTCCTTAATAAATGGAGGCTTTTTTATTTCCTTTTGAAAACTTTATTTTTCTCAAACTAATCAATCAATACTTTTGATACCACTAATTAAATCTCGGGCCTTCTTTAGTACCGATAGCTATCGGGACGGGACGGGAAGAATTCCGAAATCCTATTAATCCAACAGATCCTTTAATCCTATCCATCCTTAATCCTGATCAATGGTTCCTCATGATATTTTGTTGAAGGCCTATCGTCTGATGTGCAATGCCAAGGCAATGGCTGAAACGTACGAAAGCAATCGTTCCATTTGCAAATATGTTCATTCTACTTCGCGCGGACACGAAGCCATCCAACTGGCAACGGCTTTTCATTTGTTGCCTTGTGATTTTGTGAGTCCCTATTACCGGGATGAAAGTTTGTTGTTAGGGCTAGGTTTTACTCCCTACGAACTTATGTTGCAATTGCTCGCAAAGGCAGATGACCCCTTCACTGGTGGCCGTGAATACTATGCTCATCCAAATTATAATGGCAATGACAAGCCGCGAATGATTCATCAAAGCAGTGCAACAGGAATGCAGGTGATTCCAACAACAGGCATTGCGCAGGGAATACAATACCTGGAATTGATTGAGTCGCCGTTGTATCGAAAAGGTGAGGATGGTGAATTACCTGTTGTTGTTTGTTCACTAGGTGATGCAAGTGTGACCGAAGGCGAAGTGAGTGAAGCATTCCAATTTGCAGTGCTTAAGAAACTTCCTATTATTTATTTGGTGCAGGATAATGGCTGGGGTATAAGTGTAACTGCAGAGGAAGCAAGAGTAATGGACGCATATCAATATGTATCCGGTTTTCCTGGAATGCACCGGGTTCGCATTGACGGAAGTGATTTTGCTTTAAGCTACAGAACAATGAACGATGCGATCAGTTACGTGCGTAGGGCAAGGACACCTTTCCTTGTGCATGCGAAGGTTCCTTTACTTGGACATCACACCAGTGGAGTAAGAAAAGAGTTTTATCGTTCAAAGGAGGATCTCGAAGAACATGCAGCAAAGGATCCCGTATTAAAACTGCGGAGGAAATTAGAAGAATCAGGAATTGCAATTCAATTATTGGATGAAATAGAAAAAAAGGCAGCAGATGAAGTTGCAGATCAGTTTGCAAAAGCGGTGCAGGCCGAAGAGCCTGATCCTTCAACAGTGAGTGATTTCATATTTTTGCCAACTCCAATCACAGAAGAATCAGGAAATCGCGCTCCGGCAAACGCTGAAAAAATTATTATGGTAGATGCCGCCTTATTTGCGATCAGGGAGATCATGGAAGAATTTCCCGAAGCAGTGTTATATGGACAAGATGTTGGAAGAAGATTAGGCGGTGTGTTTCGCGAAGCTGCAACGTTGGCGGAACAATTTGGAGACCATCGTGTATTTAATACCGCCATCCAGGAGGCTTATATAATTGGATCCACTACAGGCATGAGTGCGGTAGGAGTAAAGCCTATTGTTGAAGTACAATTTGCCGATTATATCTATCCGGGATTTAACCAGCTTGTTACCGAGATATCAAAGTCGTGTTACCTAACCTGTGGAAAGCAACCCATTCAAACAGTGATTCGTGTTCCCATAGGTGCGTATGGTGGAGGTGGGCCATATCACAGCGGCTCAGTGGAAACAATTTTACTGTCGGTTAAAGGGATCAAAGTTGTGTATCCAAGCAATGCTGCCGATATGAAAGGATTAATGAAGGCGGCTTTCCTTGATCCGAATCCAGTGGTGATGCTGGAGCATAAGGGACTTTATTGGAGTAAGGTACAGGGAACTGAAGAAGCAAAAACCCCCGAGCCTTCACGAGACTATATCATTCCGCTTGGTAAGGCAAAAACGGTTTTGTCTGCAGATAATGAATATATAGAAAATGGAGAATCCTGCTGTATCATCACTTATGGGATGGGAGTATATTGGTCGAAGGCGGCAGCAACAAATTTTAATGGACAAGTTGAGATCATTGATCTGCGAACATTGTTTCCGTTGGATGAAGAACTAATTTTTGAATCGGTAAGAAAGCATGGAAAATGTTTGATCGTTGCTGAGGAGCAGCGGAATAATTCGTTCGCAGAAGCGCTGTCTGGTAGAATCTCAAAGGCATGTTTCAGATTCCTTGATGCTCCGGTTCATGTAGTAGGAGCTTTAGATCTTCCAGCAGTTCCAATGAATGTTGGCCTGGAAAGTGCTATGCTTCCAAACAGTTCAAAAGTAAAGCTCGCCCTTGAAGAATTGATGAACTCTTAATTAGAAATAGAAAGAGTTAGTTTTCTATAATCAATCGTTCAGTAAAAATCTGATCATCACTAATCAGGCGGAGCTGATAAACTCCTGGTAGAATATTTCCCACGTATAGTTCTTCGGACAAAGGCATCTCCCATTTCTTTTTCAAACGACCGCTCATATCAATCAATTCAATTGAACGCAGCTTTTGAAATCCCTGCACGTGAATTTGATTTCTTGTGGGGTTTGGATAAATGAAAATCGTGAAGGCGCTGCGCATATCCACTTTCACAATTTTGCTGTAAGCAAATTTTCCGTCCATATCAACCTGGTTAAGGCGATAATAGTTCACGCCTTTGCCGGGAGTTTCATCCACAGTAGTATAAAGTTGTTCTGAGGATAGCCCTCTTGCAGGCAATTGCTTCAATTTAGTGAACGAGTTTCCATCGTTGCTTCTTTCAACTACATATTCTTTGAGGTTAATTTCTTCCGTTGTTATCCATTTCAACTGTACCACATCATTTTGTTTTGCAGCGGTGAAGGATTTCAATTTTACAGGTAGGGCGCCATTGCTTCCAACACCGAAGGGAGAAAAACTTGTAACGCCAGTAGCTGTGCGACTATAATATCCGTTTGCTAGAGCAACGGCTGCACCAGCTCCACTTAACACATGCCAGTGGCCGCCAGTAAAATGACTGAGATAGCAGGCTCCTCTATTGAAGCCGGCAGATTCATATGATTGATGCCAGACAGTTGAAACGGTTGCGCTAAGTGGACCGGGTGAAAGATCAGTAATATCCCACTGAATATTCACTGCGCCGGGAATACTGGTCGCAGTTGGTTGAACTGTGAAAGTATGTCCTGCTGCATTAGAAATTAATACTGCCGCGCTGCGATCAGCAAATCCAACATTATAGGCGAATTGCCCCGCGCCAGTTGAACTTCCTATCGTCCCTATAAACCTTCCAGTTCCGTTGAGAACAACATAGAGATTCGGATTCGTAGGAAATGTAGATTTCTGCCGGACTGTTAGGTCATTATTTCCAATATACAATTTGCCACTGCCCGCGAAATAGAAAGAAAGTTCATCAATTGTCAAAGGAACATCGAGCGTAACCCCAGATGAATGAAGGTTGTTAATTACGAGACTAATAATTGAAAACGTTCCGCTACCACTTAGTGTTTGTGGTCTTGCCGGAAATCCATTAGGTGGATCGTTGTGAAACCACAGCTCTGATGCTTCAAATTGACCATTATTAAGCAGATTACCGCCGATGTAAGTTGCGTCATGAACCAGGTTTGAGTATACTGCGCTACTATTGTTTGTGAAATCGCCATAAACAATAAAATTGTAGATAACCTGATCCGGTAAAGTTGGAATTATCTGCCCGTTGTTTACTAAGTTGCCCTGAACGGAGGTATTGCCACTGTTAAGGACGGATGCGTTATTTAACAAGTTACCTACTATGTACGTAGTAGTGCGGCCATACATGGTGCCGGAATTAATAGTGCAATTGCCGCGGATCATGACGTTAATGGGCCCCTGATCATACTTCCACAATCTGTTCGTGCCAGTCCCTGCATCGAGAATGAAATTGCCGATTCCCGGAACGTAACGTTGACCATTAGCCGAAAGAGGATTATTTCCGAATCCAAAGGTATTGCTGCTGGGATCTGTAGAAACTCCATCTCCAAATCTAAGCGTGGAATTAACACCCATATTGTAGCCAGAGGGTGGAGAAGAGATAGCCTGACCTAGCGAATTGAATTGCGGATCCACAATCGTTATCATACCATTTGATATATTGAACGTGGACATCCCAGCTTGAAAAACCAGTAGTTCAACGCCATTTCTCACACTGCCCGCTGCTGTTCCATCATTGGCATCAACCACGAAATTGCCGCCCGACATGATAATAGAAGATCCTGGTTGAAAGTCTACATTTCCATTCACTGTGAGTGTACCATTTGATAGATTCAACGTTCCGTAAACAGTCATGAATTCTTTACCGCCACCAACGGGTCCGAGGGTAACGGCTTGATTGCTGTTCATCACCAGGGTTGAAGAAAGGTCGACGATTAAAGCTTTGAAAGAAAAATCTGCATCGATTGTGGACGTGGTGCCTTCCGCAACCACCACAGTATCCGCCGAGCCAGGTAGATTGCCTCCCAACCACGTAGAAGCATTGCTCCAGTTTCCTGTATTTTCAGCAACCTTTACATTGGCAGGTAAATCCGTTAATATCTCCACAGCATCAATTTCGTTCGTACCTATGACAGCAGCAGAGTTGATCGCAATGCGAATGCCATTCACTCTGTAAGCAGTAAGTGGAAAATTAATTTCGAGCACAGATTGAGTTGCGCAGGCAACGGGCGAAGCTGTTGCCGTGTAAATTGTGTGAAGCGTATTAGTGCCAGCTTCTCTTAGGTAAACGGTGTCAACTGCACCAGGATTGCTGGTCTGGTAAATTCTTACTCTGCTCGCTTGTGAAGGCACATTTATTCCAAGAACCAAAAACTCTCTTGCACCGTCCGGCGTTGATGATGCCCAGGCCTGGGGTGAGCTGCCACACGAAGGGAATACGTTTGGTCGGCCAAGCGCACGTGTCGCGCTATAATTAGTTGAACTGAATTCACTGCTTTTTGCTAAAACAATTGAAGGGTATTGAAGATAAGGGGTTGATTGTCCAAACGCAATCATGCTAAGCATTACTGCCAAACCCAGAGCAAGCATTGTCCTCATTGCACAGTTTCTTTAGTCAGGTAATTACGGAAAAAAATTCTGACCGCAATGTATCAAATTCCGATCTGGGTTGGCTGGTATGGACAAGTTTTGTGCACAGGCGTGACCTAATTGCCAGCTCCATACTTGATCCCGATCATGATTTACTGCGCACAAAAAAGCCATCCGGTTTAGACGAATGGCCTTGCAATCATAGGAATTCATTAGCGACTGGCTACATCTGCGTTGAATTTTTTGAAGATGGCTTTCACAACCTTTTTCATATCATCTTGCTGTAAACGTTTGTTGGTAATCTCTGTTTCAGCCCACCCTTGCCAAACCAGGTTGTTAGATTTTGTATCAACAAAATTCAATGTGATAGTTCCTGATTTGTACGGAACCGAGTAATTATTCTCCCCCAAATATTGGGAAGGATAATACACTGAATTAATTCTCCTGGTGTAAGGATTATAGAAATACCTTACAGTAGGCCTGGAGTAAACTGATTCGGATTCATTCTTCACATCGTTTTCAACCATGATGTCATAATCAACTAACACATCAGGATTTGATTTCACCATTCTCCAACCATTTTTCTCCAGTTGCGAGTTCACCAGATCTCTCAGGGTTTTCTCCTGGAAATTCTGATAATGCTTTCCCTCTTTTTTTAAACTTTCATGGTCGTTCAACCAAGCGAATGTTTTGTAGGTCCCCAGATCAACTGAAGGATCTTTTTCAACATGGGCCGAAACACCACAGCCCACCAGCGCAACCGTTGCCAGTACTAAAATGCTTCCAAGAAACACATGTGCTTTTTTCATACGTCGTCCTTTTTTTATTATATATCCAAGAATGTTCCATTTATGAGATAGTGACTATTAGAAAGGTTAATGGTTGCAGAAACAACCATATTTTATAAAAACATTATAATTTGTGTGGAAGCTTTTGGACAGGGACTGACAGCCCGACAGAAATTTACTATTCGCATTCAATTCTTCATTCAAATTTCGTTAACAATGTTAGAGTCAATATTCCGGGCATCTATTATCATCGTTGTTGTGTTTGTTTCGTGTAATGGGTCAACGAGTGAAAAAAGTGAGGATTTAGATGATTCAAAATTGTCCGATAATTTCAAGATGGGTCAGTTTGGTTACGATCACCAGTTTCTTTCGAAATTCGATTCCATTATTCTGCTCACGAGCAGGAACGGAGAAGCACAAGTAATAGTTTCTTCCAAATACCAGGGCAAGGTTTTTACTTCAACCGCCGAGGGGAATAACGGCCGAAGCTTTGGATGGATAAATTACAAAGCGTTCACGAATAGTGTAGACACACACATGAATGCATACGGAGGAGAAAACCGCCTTTGGCTCGGACCAGAGGGCGGACCCTTTTCACTTTACTTTCCTGAAGGGGCTGATATGAGTTTTGACAATTGGAAGGTACCTGCTCCAATTGACACGGAACCCTGGTCAATCAATGCTGTTGATTCATTTTCTGTTCACCTGCAAAAAAATGGCACTCTGAAAAACTATGCCGGAACCACTTTGCAATTCGCAATAAATAGGGATATCCGGATTTTGGATTTAATGGAGATGGAGAAGTTGATAGGAGGTGAAATTGCTCAGGATGTTCATTCAGTTGGATACAGTACGCACAATACAATAACCAACGCAGGTAAAAACGATTGGAATGAAAAGTCGGGAACGCCTTGCATCTGGATCCTGGATATGTTTCCTCCAACTGCTGAAACAACCATCATCATTCCCTTTAAAGAAAGTTCTGCCTCTTCAAAAGCAGTGACTACGAATTATTTTGGCGATATACCGGCAGACAGAATAAAAATGGAGCATGGAATGCTATTCTTTAAAGCCGATGGAAAGCATCGAGGAAAATTAGGAATCGCTCCATCGGCTGCAAAAAACTTTGCGGGAAGTTTTGATGCAAAGTCAAATGTGTTAACGATTACCTTTTTTACCATCGATAGTACCGGCAAATATTTAAACCAGGAATGGACTACTAAAAAATTGCCATTTAGTGGGGATGCGGTTAATGCATACAATGATGGTCCACTGGCAAATGGAAATCAGCTTGGTCCATTCTATGAAATCGAAAGTGTTGCGCCAGCCGCATTCTTAAAAGCTGGTTCTTCTTCTGTTTCACATGAGCATACCGTCCTGCATTTTACCGGATCTCAAATGGGTTTAAATGATATCGTTCTGAAAGTATTCGGAATTTCCCTGGATCAAATTGAAAAGGCATTAAAATAAAATCCGACAGACTTTAATTCTCCAGTCTCTAAAATTTATTAATGCTCGGGAAAACGACAGTAATGGTGATTTTTCTATCAAATCAAAAACTTTGTTCGTTTTAGGCGGATATGAATCCTGAACCAGGATATTGGAAACTTATTTTTGACCAAATCCAGGCTCTGCCTTTTCCACCTATTAATTGGCTTTCTCTTTTTTAGCGTCGGTTCGGAGTTCACAGTACTCGCAATAAATCGCTTCCCACGATTGGCTTTTTTCGTAGAAACAGCAAAGAAAAAAGTCCCCTGAAGGGGACTTTGTACCGAGGAGCAGACTTGAACTGCCGACCTCAGGGTTATGAATCCTGTGCTCTAACCAGCTGAGCTACCTCGGCCTCCCGACCCTATTTCCGGGTCAAGGGCGCAAAAATAGAGAAAAAGGGGTTTAAATCCATATACGGGGTCCCATAACATACTACCACCTTCGCGAATTACTTATGGCCCACGATTTAGTAAGTTTTAACGTACCTGCATAGTTATTCTTGGAATTATTTCTCAGCATAACACCTCTTCGAAATTGAAGCAGCCGCGGTCTATTGTCTGAGGTCCGTGGTCATTTTCTTCCATTCATATACCTCCTGTACGAGACTAAATACATCTATAATTCGTTATTAATTACCATAATTACGCAACCCGCATTCCCGATTTGGGAATTTCGGTGAGCAAGCATTAAATCTAATACTATGAACCCTAAATCTATCCGTCCAATCTGGGCAATTGCCCTATTCTTTCTGATTGTGATTTCGTGTAGACCCACACGCGTTGTATATGTAGAGCGTCAGCCCAAAACAATTATCGTAAAAGAGCAACCGAAAACGGTTGTTGTTAAAGAAGACGAATACGCAAAGAGAACCCGCGAGGAAAAAGAAAGGCGAGATCGTGAAGAACGTGATCGCATTGAGAGGGAGAGAATAGAAAGGGAAAGACTTGATAGGGAAAGGCTGGAAAGAGAGCGCCTGGAAAGGGAGCGATTCGAAAGAGAAAGGATCGAAAGAGAGAGACTTGAAAAAGAAAGGCTAGAAAAGGATAGACTTGAAAAAGAGAGACTCGAAAGGGAGAAAAGAGAGCGTGAAGAACGCTATAAGAAATATCGTGATGAAAAAGATAGAAAATACCAGGAAGAAAGAGAAAGGAGATACCGTGAAGAGAAAGATCGCAAGGAGAAGGAAGAAAAAGATCGTATAGAAAAGGAAAAGAAGGACAGGGATGAAAAGGATAGAAAGGATCGCGAAGAAAGAGAAAAGAAATACAAAGAAGAAAAGGATAGAAAAGACCGTGAGGACAAGGAAAGGAGAGATAAGGAAGAAAAGGACCGTATAGAGAAAGAGAAGAAGGACAAAGACGAAAAAGATAGAAAAGATCGTGAAGAAAAGGAAAAGAAAGACCGTGAAGAGAAAGAGAAAAAGGATAAGGAAGACAAGGACAGGAAGGATAAGGAAGAGAAGAATAGAAAAGATAAAGAAGAAAAAGATAAAAAAGACAAAGACGAAAAGGATAAAAAAGATCGCGAGGAAAAGGAAAAGAAAGACCGCGAAGAGAAAGAGAAGAAGGATAAAGAAGACAAGGATAGGAAGGACAAGGAAGAGAAGGATAAGAAAGATCGCGAAGACAAAGAAAAGAAAGACAAGGAAGAAAAAGATAGAAAGGATAAGGAAGAGCATGACAGAATAGAGAAGGAGAAGAAAGATAAAGAAGAGAAGGATAAAAAAGATCGCGAGGACAAAGAAAAGAAAGACAAGGAAGAAAAAGATAGAAAGGATAAGGAAGATAATGACAGGATAGAAAAGGAAAAGAAGGATAAAGAAGAGAAGGATAAGAAGGATCGTGACGACAAAGAAAAGAAAGACAAGGAAGAAAAAGATAGAAAGGATAAGGAAGATAATGACAGGATAGAAAAGGAAAAGAAGGATAAAGAAGAGAAGGATAAGAAGGATCGTGACGACAAAGAAAAGAAAGACAAGGAAGAAAAAGATAGAAAGGATAAGGAAGATAATGACAGGATAGAAAAGGAAAAGAAGGATAAAGAGGAGAAGGATAAGAAGGATCGTGAAGACAAAGAGAAGAAAGACAAGGAAGAAAAAGATAGAAAGGAGAAGGAAGATCATGACAGAATAGAAAAAGAGAAGAAAGACAAAGAAGAGAAGGATAAGAAGGATCGTGAGGACAAAGAGAAGAAAGACAAGGAAGAAAAAGATAGAAAGGATAAGGAAGATCATGACAGGGCAGAAAAGGAAAGGAAAGACAAAGACGAAAAGAGCAAGAAAGACCAGGAAGGAAAAGATAAAAAGGACGAAGAGAAGGACAAGAAGGATGTGGATGAGCAGTCCAAACCCGGTAAGCAAAAAGAAGATAAGCCCAAAGAAGGCGATGATTCGAAAGGCGACAGTAAGGAAAAAGGAAAAGGTAAGGGTTAATAACCGATCACTGATCCACTAATCAACGCACTACTAATAAAAAAATCCCTTGTGACAAGGGATTTTTTCATTTTATAGGTTGTTAGTTGACTTACACCTTAACCGGCGCGCTGATATTAACTTTTGTTGCATTCAGGTTTCTCAATTTTCGGTTGCTGCCATACTCACTGATCAATTCAGCAACTAACGCTGTCCACCCGGTTTGATGACTTGCTCCAAGTCCGCGCCCATTATCTCCGTGGAAATATTCATAAAACAATACCAGGTCCGCATTTTCTTCCTGCTGATAGAAACTGTTGTGCTTTCCATATAGTCTTCTTCTTCCAAAATGATCTTTTTGGAATAAGTCGATGACGCGTTCTGTAAGCTTATCAGCCACTTCACACAAATTCATTTTAATTCCTGAACGGGTTGGGTATTCTACCTTGAGGTTATCGCCATAAAATTCACCATACCTGCGGATTGATTGAATAATTAGGAAATTAATTGGCATCCAAACGGGCCCTCGCCAGTTGGAATTTCCTCCGAAAATATCTGAAGTGGAATCGGCCGGGTCATAAGATATCGTGTAGCATGTATTTCCCACAGTAACTGAATAGGGGTGTTCTTCATGGTATTTTGAAAGTGCACGAATGCCTGCTGGTGAAAGGAATTCAGATTCATCTAAAAGTCTCTCTAACAAATGCAACAGTCTGTCTTTCGGTATTAATGAAAGAAGGATTTCTTCTCCATCGCTTCTTTCTTCATTCGGCCAGAATTTATTATTCTTCTTCCGGTAATTTTCAAACCATGTACTTCGCTTCTTGAAATCCTCCAGTTGATCCAGTGCTTTCTTACTGATGGTGGATACAGCAAACAGGGAAGTAAGTCCAACGATGGATTTGATGCGAAGAGGAACCGGTTCCGCGCCCGCGGGACAAAGAACATCATAAAAGAATTTATCTTCTTCGTTCCAAAGATGATGTTCATTCAAAGACTCTGCGATTAATATGAAGTGCTCAAAGAATTTAGTAGCAGTATCCTCATATGATTCGTCGTGCAGCGCAATTTCAAGAGCAATGTCCATCATGTTGAGCGCATAAGTGCCCATCCAACTGGTGCCGTCGGCCTGCTCAAGGTGCATCTCAGAAGTTTGAAAACTACGATTGAAAACCCCGATATTATCCAGTCCAAGAAAACCACCTTCAAAGATGTTATTTCCTTTGCGGTCTTTCCGGTTGATCCACCAGGTGAAATTGATCAGCAGTTTTTGGAAAATCTTTTTCAGGAAAACAAGGTCGCCGGTACCTTTTTGTTTTTTCTCAATATTATATACCTGTAGAGCTGCGAAGGCATGAACGGGTGGATTTACGTCGCTGAAGTTCCACTCATACGCGGGCAGTTGACCATCGGGCTTCATATACCATTCACGCATAATCAGCAATAACTGGTGTTTTGCAAAAGCTGGATCCGCAACGGCCATTGATATGCATTGAAAGGCCAGGTCCCACGCAGCGTACCAGGGATACTCCCATTTATCGGGCATAAGGATGATATCCTGGTTTTTCAGGTGTTGCCAATCGTGATTTCTTCCAATCTTCTTTCCATGACTCACGGGGGAGATGCCGTCGCTTTTATTGAGCCATTCCTCAATGTCGAAATAGTAATATTGTTTGCTCCACAACAAACCGGCGATAGCCTGCCGTTGAATTTGCGCCATATCCTTGCTTAATCCATTTGGAAGCACAGCCGCGTAAAAATCATCGGCTTCTTTCTTTCTCTTTAAAAAGATTCTTTCAAATCCTTTTGCGAATGGCTCTTCAGTTTTTGCGTTAGTTAGCCGGCAATAAATGGTTTTGCTTGCGCCACCTGCAATTTTCATTTTATAAACAGGTGAGCACTTCGTTCCTGTTTTTTTTGTTTTTAATGCTTCCAGGTTCTTGCCTTTAATCACAGCGTCATGAAACGCATCTTTGACAAAAATGTCCTCATCGGGAAATCCCAAAACCTTATGCTTATTGGTTTCATTGTTGGTGAAGAGCAAATCTCGCGCAGATTGAAAATAGAAATAGTAGTCACCCAGTCGCTCGTCGCTCGCCTGCACACACTTGCGATTCACATATTGAATTTGGGATTTTGCTGAACTATTTTCTTTAGACCACGTGTTAAAGAACCATAAGGTTGGAAGGACCGTTATTTCCGCAGATTTATTGTAATGATTTGTAACCTCTATCTTAATGAATAGATCTGTAGGAGAATTTTTCGCGTAACTGACCCGTACATCGAAGTACTGGTTGTTATCAAAAATACCGGTATCTAGTATTTCATATTCGGGTTCTAATCTTGAACGCTTCTTATTTTCTTCCCGTAATTGCTGATACGGAAACTCGCGTTGGGGGTATTTATACAAATACTCCATGTAATAGTGTGTCGGAAGATTGTCGAGGTGGTAATACAGTTCTTTCACGTCCTCTCCATGATTTCCCTCACCATTGTGTAAACCGAAGAGGCGTTCTTTAAGAATGGGGTCTTTACCATTCCAAAGGGCCACGGCAAAACACAGATTTTGAAAGATGTCCGAGATTCCGGCGATACCGTCTTCACCCCATTGGTAGGCCCGGCAATGCGCGTGATCAAAGGGGAAGTATTGCCAGGCGTTGCCGTCATGACTATAATCTTCGCGTACTGTACCCCATTGGCGTTCACTAAGGTAGGGTCCCCATTGGGCCAACGGATTAGCATTTCCTGACAATAGAGCCAGGCGTTGATGTTCTGGTGTCATAGCATATTGGAGGACAAGGATTTTTTACTTAACCAATACCACAACGTACAATAGTAGGAAATTGGTGTGTGGTAGGTGTATTTACTAGAGGTCCGACCCTTTGCCAGTGACCCACAATTCTGAAAACGGCGAATTGAAGAGTCGAACCATTCTTATAGCCCACCTTCAAGGTTTACCTTGTTTGCCTATTGCCCGTTGCCAGTTGCCAATTGGTTCCTGCTGACTTCTTCCTATATTAGAATCTTGTCTCAAATGAAAAGAGTTTCAATAAAAGATATTGCAAGTATTGTTGGTGCAGCGCCGGCAACTGTTTCTTTTGTGTTGAATGGAAAAGCAAAAGAAATGCGTATCAGTGAGAAATTGGCTAATAGTATCAAAAGCACCGCAGAAAAACTGGGATACCATCCCAACCAGATTGCCGTAAGCTTACGAACTGGCAAGTCGAATATCCTTGGTTTGATTGTTGAAAACATATCTGATAATTTTTTTGCAACACTTGCGCGAATCATTGAAGACGAGGCTGAGCTTTTTGGTTACCGGGTGGTGTATTGCAGCACCGAGAATGAGCCGAGGAAGGGGCATGATCTGATCAAAATGCTTTCGCAGCGGCAGGTTGACGGTTACCTGATCACACCCAATACGGGCATGGATGAAGACATCAAAGAATTATTGAAGCATAAGAAGCCTGTGGTTCTGATGGATCGCTATCTACCTGGCGTGGCTGCCCCTCATGTATTGGTCGACAATTTTGGCGGTGTGGTGAAAGGAATGAAACTGCTTTTTAAAAAAGGATTTAGAAATATCGCTTTCGTTACAGTTGATCTTCCGTTAATCCAGATGGAAGAAAGAGAACGGGCTTATCTGCAGGTTTTAAAGTCGAATGGAATTAGTCAGAATAAAAGCATGGTGCTTCGGTTGAAATATAATTACGAAAAGGATACCGCAGTAAAGCTTATCACGGACTTCATCAAAAAGAATCCGAGGATGGAAGCGATTTTTTTTGCAACCAATTACCTTGGCATAACCGGACTGGAGAGTATCAAGAATGCAGGATTAAAAATTCCTGATGACATGCGCGTAATCTGTTTTGATGACCACGATATTTTCAGGCTTTATCCGCCCGGAATTACGAGCATCCAACAGCCCATTGAGCAAATCGCCAAAACTTCCGTTCATATTTTAATGCAACAATTGGGAAAATATAAATCGAAATCGAAAAAAACTCGACTGGCCCTTGCAGCACATCTCATCGAAAGAGGGTCTACTCAATAATTTCAATAATTTTTGGTGGTTTACAAAAAGCCTTTTAGATTTAAATTCAATTTTTGCTAAAACGGTTTAGTATCTCCTGAAAACTTAAACCTATTCGCGACACAGAGAACTTCAAAGGAAACTCTATTAGACCAGAAGTTCTTTTTATTTCAGTCGATGCTAAATCGTTATAGCACTCATTTTAAAAACGATTGCATATGAAAAAACACAACTGCATTGTGAGAGGATGGGCATTCCTATTATTTGCACTTTTATTGCCCTTCCTCAGCTTGGCTCAAGCCCTCACTGTTACTGGAAAAGTTACCGATGCAAGGGATAAAACGCCTTTGCCAGGAGTGTCGGTACAGGTCAAGGGCACTACAACGGGAACAATCACAAATGAAAATGGAGACTTCAGCATCAGCGTACCATCAAAGGATGCAAGACTTGTTTTCACTTACAGTGGTTTGGGCTCACAGGAGATTTCAGTTAAGGACAACACTAACATTAATGTTCAGCTATCTCCAACTACCTCTATGCAGGAAGTACTGGTGGTTGGTTATGGTACAACAAGAAAGCGCGATCTAACCGGCGCGGTTGGATCTGTGAAGTCGTCTCAATTGGCCGAACGTCCTTCTGCATCACTCAACCAGGGGTTGGCAGGAAGAGTAGCTGGAGTGCAGGTAAATACCAACTCGGGCAGGCCTGGTGGACAAACCAATGTTCGCATTCGTGGTTTCAGTTCTATCAATACATCCAACAATCCACTTTATGTAATTGATGGAGTAATTCTGCCTGTGGGCACGCAAACGCAGAATAGTAATGCCATTGATTTTATCAATCCCGATGATATTGCATCAGTAGAAATTCTAAAGGATGCATCCGCAACAGCAATCTATGGTGCACGCGGGGCAAATGGTGTTGTGCTCGTCACTACCAAGAAGGGAACAGCAGGAGGTGGACGAGTAACTTATGATGCACAATTTTTCACTACTACTATTGGACCGCATCGGGTAGAGATGCTGGATGCTAATGAATACATCGCCGTGGAAAATCTTGCCTATGACAATATTAAGGTGTTTGATCCCGCAGGATGGGCAGCAGGAAATTATGCCAGCGTAGTAGATCCCAGAGTCAAAAGAAAAAGTCTTCCGCTCCTGTTTGATGCAAACGGAAATCCACTCTACAATACTGACTGGCTGGAAGAAGCTACGCAAAGTAAATTATCGCAGAGTCACAACGTGGGTTTCACGGGCGGCAATGAGGATGCTACGTATGGAGTATTCCTCGGATTCCGGGATGAAAATGGCCTATTGTTGAATTCGTATCTCCAGCGTTACTCCGGCAGATTTACGTTTGATGGTAAAATAAAAAGCTGGTTGAAAGTAGGAGGTAGTTTGGGCTACTATAACCAGGAAGAAAATCTGGTGGATATAGGAACTGGCGGATTGAATTCAGTGCGGATGATCACCGAAGCATTTCCGTTCCTTCCGGTGAGATATCCTGATGGAAGATATGCAGAGAACTGGCAATATCCGGGAGCAGAAGGCGGAGCAAATCCGGTGCATCTGTTGAACGACAGAAAGTATCTCCTCAATACTCAAACCACGCTGGGCAATGTATATGCGAATATCAATATTGCTAAAGGTCTTGAATTCCGCAGCGTATTAGGAACAAGTATAGTAACAAGAGGAGTTAATCAATGGAATGGAAGAACGCTGGATCAGATTTCATCACCAACAGGTAATGCCAATGTAGCGAATGGCCGTGAAACCTATTGGTCATCTGAAAACTATTTTACTTACAATAAAACATTTGGAGATGATCATGCATTAACCGGCGTGGTGGGTCTTAGCTGGCAGGAAACAAATATTTTCAATATTGGTGCTTCCTCGTCTAACTTCTCTTCAGATTTCTTTTTATACAATAATATAGGCGCAGGCAGTAATCAAAACCCAGGCAGTTCAAGCAGGGCAAGGTTTGCATTCAACTCCTATTTCTTTAGGTTGAATTATACCTTCAAAGACAAATACATGTTGACAATTACCGGACGTGAAGACGGTACGTCTAAAGCTGCCGAAGCAGATCCGTATATCAAATATGCTTTCTTCCCATCAGCAGCATTGGCATGGCGCGCTTCTGAAGAAGATTTCCTCAAGAACAGCAATGTAATTTCCAATCTGAAACTTCGCACCAGCTATGGTCAAACGGGCAACTCGGAAATTGGAACATATGCTTCATTGGCGCGACTCAGCACTGGCTACGCAGCCATCATCAATAACCAACGTGTTACTGGTGTTGGTACCGGTACGCTTGCGAATGATAAATTGAAATGGGAAAAGACGGCTCAATTTGACTTTGGCGTGGAAATAGGCTTCCTCCAAAACCGTATCAATGTAGAAGCTGATGTTTACTACAGAAAGACTACTGATATGTTGTTGGCAGCACCAGTTCCTACATCGAGTGGCTTCTCCACCATTACACAGAACATTGGGAGTATGGAGAATAAAGGTTTAGAATTCACCTTGAACACGGTAAATATCCAGTCCAGAGATTTTACATGGACAACCACGTTCAACATTTCGATGAACAGGAATAAGGTGCTTTCCTTGGCAACTCCTGCACCAATCTTTGGCGGCAATCCAAATTTCCTTTCCAATACTGGAATCATTCAAGTGGGACAACCAGTAGGATCTTTCTGGGGATTGGTTCGACTTGGTGTATGGACGCCCGCCGAAGCTGCTGAAGCTGCAAAATTTGCAAGCTATCGTGGAGGAAAACCAATTCTTCCGGGCGACTTAAAATATCTTGATGTGAATGGAGACTACGTGATTAACGATGCCGATCGCATTATTATCGGAAACGGTAATCCTGATGGTTGGGGTGGATTCTTCAATAACCTCAAGTATAAGAATTGGGATTTCGTGTTGGAGATTCAGTATTCCTATGGCAATGATGTGTTGAATCAAATGCATCACTCCGGAGAAGATCGCGTAGGAATCGCAAATAGTTTCAAGACCGTTTTGGATGCATATGATCTTTCCAAGGGTGGGGTGCAAAACACAGAGGTTGCAGCAATCAGGGATACAAGAGCCGGATACGTTACGAATGTTGACAGTCGCTGGGTTGAAGACGGTTCATTTATTCGTGGTAAGAATATTTTGCTCGGATACAATTTTACTTCATCAACCGCAAAGAAGATGAAGTTGAACAGGCTAAGGGTTTATGCGTCTGTTCAAAACTTTTTCCTGCTCACGAATTACAAGGGTAACGATCCGGAAGTCACCACATATGGTAACGCATTTGCGCAAGGACAAACATTCTTCGACTATCCAAAACCAACTATATGGATGTTGGGATTGAATGTTTCCTTGTAATCAATTGTATTGTTAACCTGAAAATGATTAAAGATGAAATTCAACATATATAAAAAAATAAGCGTTGTATTTATTGTGGCGGGACTGGTTTCGGGATCGGGCTGTAAGAAATTCCTGGAAGAGCATGATCCTTCGAACCTCACCACCGACAATTATTACACTATTCCGGATCATGCTGAAGCAGCCATTGCTGCCGCATATTCAAATACCCGCTTCATTGGCGGAGGTGCTGGAATTTTTGCTCAGAACTTCCAGATGCTTGATGCCGTTACGGGAACGGCCAAAACAGAAACAGGTCAGAATACTGATCTCAATAACTTATTGGGATTGTCGTACAATGCCGATAATGTTTTTATTCGCAATTGGTGGAATGGTTTGTATGGTGTGATTGCGCAAACCAACCTGGTGCTGGAAAAAGTTCCTGGTATTAATCCAATGGATGTGTCTCAGAAAAGTAAAATCCTTGGAGAAGCTAAGTTCTTACGTGCATGGTCATACTTTTATTTGGTAAGACTGTTTGGGGATGTGCCATTGATCACAAAGCCAGTTACTACAGGCTCGCCAGATTTCCTTCCGTCAAGAACAGGCAAAGAACAAGTATACACCCAGATTGTTACAGACCTAACTGAAGCCGAAACTGCCGCGATTCCTATGGCGGAAACAACCGGGCGAATATCGTTAGGTGCTGTCAAATCGCTTCTTGCGGAAGTATATCTTACCATGGCCGGACAACCCTTGAACAAGGGAGCCTCACACTACCAACTCGCCGCAACCAAAGCCAATGAAGTTATTGCCAGTGCAGCATTCAGTTTGTTTCCAACATATAACGACATACACGCTTTGGCAAATGAGAATAAGCAAGAGCATATTTTTGAAATTCAGTATTTGGTTGGAGTATCAGATAATCCCAATCAAACTTGCCTACTGCCTAATTTCAAAGATGTTTCTGCTTACGGAACTGAAATTGGATCTGAAGTTCCAACTAATCAATTCTACAATTCATTTGAAGCAGGCGACAATCGTACGGTTGACAGGCAAGGATTCTTCTACACTTCTTATTATGATCAGGGATACCTTGCGTTAAAGAATTTGTCTGCTCCTTATATCTTCAAACACTTTGACATCATTGCACACGGAACATTGGGAACAAAAGGCACAACTCAAAGTAGTTTGAATTGGCCGCAGATAAGGTATGCGCAAGTACTCTTGACCTATGCCGAGGCGCAAAATGAGGTTGGTGGACCAACTGCCGCTGCATGGAATGCGTTGAAGTTGATTCGTGATAGAGCCGGGCTCACTACTCCCGCCATTGGAACATTTACACAGGCAACTTTCCGAGAAGCAATTTGGAGAGAACGGTGGCACGAGCTCTGTTATGAGCAAATTACCTGGTTTGATATGGTGCGATTGAGAAAAGTGTATGTAGAGAGTAGTCAGGGATTCGACAATTTTGTTGGCCATAAATTTCCGGATAACAATGCAACGCTTGCAGACAAACACTTGCTGTTTCCACTACCGCTAGCGGAAATGCAAAACAATCCGAATTTAACGCCACAGAATCCTGGTTACTGAAATTGACCCTTCTCACAAGCCGACCGACTGAACATCGCTCGGCGGGTGCTCAGGATTTTCACCACACCTGAGATATTAATTTATACCTGGCCTCATCTTTTTGGGAAGATGGGGCCAGGTTCTCCTATTAATTAGTGAACATGAAGAAAATTGCCGTTCTACCTATTCTCCTTTTCGGTCTACTGTCATTGAATGCTCAATTAGTGAATAAAGTGTCGGATCCCGTTGAGTGGGTAAATACATTGATGGGAACTGATTCAAAAGGAAGCTTATCCAACGGAAATACATATCCTGCGATTTGTGTGCCCTGGGGAATGAATTTCTGGGTGCCACAAACCAATGTCATGGGAAATGGATGGCAATACCAATACAGCGCCGATAAAATTCGCGGATTCAAACAAACGCATCAGCCTTCGCCGTGGATGAATGACTACGGCCAATTTGCGATCATGCCGGTTACCAAAAAGCTTGCGTTCAGGCAAGATGATCGTGCTAGTTGGTTCTCTCATAAAGCAGAAGTTGCCAAACCATATTACTACAGCGTATACCTTGCAGATGCTGATGTAACAACTGAAATCACACCAAGCGAACGAGCGGCTCAGTTTCGATTTACATTTCCCGAAGCAGATAGTGCCTTTATTGTTGTAGATGCTTTTGACAGGGGCTCATATGTGAAAATACTTCCTGCTGAAAAAAAAATAATTGGATATACAACGCGTAATAGTCGCGGCGTACCAGACAATTTCAAAAATTTCTTTGTTATTTATATTGATAAACCTTTTTCTTTTTCTTATACCTGGCACGACAGTACGCTTGTAAAAGATTCCATGGAGATGAAAGCCAACCATGCCGGCGGTATTATCGGTTTCTCCACCAGAAAGGGAGAACAAATCAATTTGAAGGTCGCTTCTTCTTTCATCAGTTTTGAACAGGCTGAATTAAATCTTAGCCGGGAGCTTGGAAAGGATTCTTTTGAAGCAACAAAACAAAAAGCTAAAGCTACATGGAACAAGCACCTGGGCAGGTTATTACCAGAGGGAGGAACTGTTGATCAGGTAAAGACTTTTTACTCCTGTTTATACCGCGCTATCCAATTTCCGCAAAAACATTACGAGATAGATGATAAAGGAGCGATAGTTCATTATAGTCCTTATAATGGCCAGGTATTGCCGGGTTATATGTTTGCCGGCACCGGATTCTGGGACACGTTTCGTGCACTCTATCCTTTTTTGAACCTGGTTTATCCATCTACGAACAAAGAAATGCAGGAAGGTTTGCTAAACGCATATAAGGAAGGTGGCTTCCTTCCGGAGTGGTCTAGTCCTGGTTTCAGGAATACTATGATCGGAAATAATTCCGCCTCGGTGGTTGCAGATGCCTATGTGAAAGGATTACGCGGATATGATATCAATACTTTGTATGAAGCGTTGCAAAATGGCGCCAACAATGAAGGCCCCATAACAGCAGTTGGAAGGGCAGGCGTGAAATACTACAACGAGTTAGGTTATGTTCCTTATAACGTGAATATTCGGGAGAATGCGGCTCGCACGCTGGAATATGCTTATGATGATTTTGCGATCTATCAACTTGCGAAAGTACTAAAGCGTCCGGCAGGAGAAATAGAGTTGTATAGAAAGCGATCAATGAATTATAAAAACCTTTTCGATCCGGAAACCAAATTAATGAGAGGAAAAAACCAGGACGGTTCATTTCAAAAACCCTTCAATCCTTTCAAATGGGGTGACGCATTTACAGAAGGAAATAGCTGGCATTACTCGTGGAGTGTTTTTCATGATGTGCAGGGCTTAATCAATTTAATGGGAGGGAATGAGGTCTTCACAGGGATGCTCGACTCTGTTTTCACCATGTCACCTGTTTTTGATGAAAGTTATTACCGCGGAGTGATACACGAAATTCGCGAAATGCAAATCATGAATATGGGGCAGTATGCGCACGGAAATCAACCTATCCAGCATATGATCTATCTCTATAATTATGCCGGGCAGCCATGGAAAACTCAGCATTGGGTTCGAAGAGCCATGAATCAATTGTACAGGCCAACACCGGATGGATATTGTGGCGACGAGGACAATGGGCAAACCTCTGCCTGGTATATATTCTCTGCCATGGGCTTTTATCCTGTTTGCCCGGCAACAACCCAATATGTATTGGGGGCGCCTTTATTTAAGAAAGTCACCTTGTCGTTGGAAAATGGAAAGAAGTTCGTGATTAACGCGGCTGCCAACAGTGATGTGAGCATGTACGTCACGAAGACTACTTTGAACGGAATAAATTGGGAAAAGAATTGGATCGATCATACTGCAATTCTATCGGGTGCAAATCTCACCTTCACTATGGCTGATTTCCCAAACAAATCAAGAGGAACTCAAAAAACTTCTTTTCCATATTCGCTCTCCAATAACTAAGGTCTAATAGTAGACAGATTAGTTTTTGAATTGATGAATTCGGGTAGTGATGCATAAAAAAGTCACCCCTTGGGTGACTTCATATCGAAATGAATATTGGGGATTGAATTAAGCCGCCATCTTCTTGCTTCTCTTCTTTCCGGAAGACAAACACGCCAATAATATCTGGGTGTCGATGTACTTACCTTTCATAAAAAATATTTTTGAGGTGATTACTTTTGTTGTCCCGTTTCTTTCTCTTTATCCATTCACATCAATATGACTACAGCAGGAAGAATATGGTTACAGTACTCTTGTCTTTCGGTTATATAAATTCTTAAAGTAATAATCAGCCTTCAATTTCAGTTCGTAATACGAAAAAAGTCACCCGTTAGGTGACTTACATTTATGAAGAAGTGGGGTAGTAATTAGGCCGCCATTTTCTTACTTCTCTTTTTTCCACCGCTCAAACATGCGAGTCTGACTTGGATATCAACATATTTACCTTTCATAAAAAATTATTTTATTGGTTAAAGAATGTTTTTTTCATTTTGTTTGTTTCTCATTGTTCACATAGATATGACGCACGATGTTGATTCAGGTTACAGCATTTTAAATTTTTTTCATTTTCAAAGAGTAACGGATTAATGGTCTTTATTTTTTTCCTTCTTGTCTTGATTGCAACTGCAACATACTATTTGCTTTAGGCGAAGTCCAGTGCAATTTGCTTCAATCGTCATATGATCGGATCGATTGAGTGTAGGCACCTGGCAATTAAAAAGTTTAAGCCTCAGGTTTCAACAATTCATACTTGCAATATTTCATTTGATCAGGTAATTGATAACTGTCAACCGTTACTGATTTCCTTCAGCAGTTTTAGGGTGTTAATTGCATAAGTTCTTTAAGTAATAATGGAAACGTTTAAAAGCTGACCAGGCCTGAAAAATATATTACAACCCAGGGAGGCATTTTAACGGATTGTGGATTGAAGAAGGGTTTCAACGGTTTATGATTCCCGGATTGGGAATTAAAAAGAATCTTAACAGATTTTTGATCGATTTACGTTAACCTTTTTTGAATTGGTGGAGTCTTATATATAGAACCTCTAAACATTCCGGTATGGAATCAAATTTCACACAACAGGAAATCTTGCTCATTACGGGAACGAGCTTTGCCTCACGTCAATGGTGCGAAAAAGACGGTTTAGCAGACAAGAAGATGTTAACAGAAAAAGAGCGTTTGGAAGAAGCTTGCTGGTATGGACTGGTAAAAGAGATGTTGCCCGAATTATTTCGTACAGAAAATAAAGAAACTAAAATATTTCTCTGGAAGATCTGTGAAGGAAAATCTTTTCTTGAATTAGATCTTGGTGAAACCCCTTTCAAGAAGGACAGATTTTATTCTATTGATCCGTACTCTTTTTTAGATACCAGGAATTATAATTAATAGATCGCAGCTGCCGTACCCACAATGTGATACTTCACCTTTAAAGGAGTTCACAATTATTTTTCTCGCGTATCAAAAGCTTTTTTTTACTCCAATAGTGGCTCAACATATCGCTCAGTTCTTGGTTGCAGATGAAATTTAGAGATTAACCTGGCACAAGTATTCCATCGTAAGATGGAATCGTCATTTCCTATTGGACGAATATTCTCAGCCGATTCATAGAATTCCATTGCATCTCTCAGCCATTCATAAGCGATATAATCTCCATCCGGCATACCCTTGTGCAGAATTGATTTCCCTTTCCTTTCGCACACGATTCCTGAATAATAATTCATTTGATAGGAATCGGTTAAAGTCTCGGCCAACTGCCGTGCACGATTCACATCATCGGCAGCAGTGGAACCGAATTGATCAGTGATGGCCAATAGCAAAGTCACTGTTGCCTTATTGTTTTTCGGATCTATTTCCAAAATGTCGGCGCAAATACTTTCAGAAAGAGAAGGCTCATTTAACAAGCGATAACGTTCTGCCTTTTCAAGCGCACTGGGGATACTCTCGCCAGATATTTTTTTTAGTGGAAACATATGAGTGTGTTGATTTGTTGATTTATTGTTTGTTAATGCGTTTATTGATATTCTGCCTACAATTCGACAATTCAATTTTTTCTAAATAGTCGCAGAAATCTTTTCACAGGATCATAGAATCTATCTACAACTCTTTCTTTCAAAGGAATGATGGCATTGTCTGTGATCCTGATCTCTTCCGGGCAAACCTTTGTACAACATTTGGTGATATTGCAATATCCAATACCATCTGTTTCCTTGAGGTCCTCGCGTCTGTCTTCAACGTCCAGTGGATGCATTTCGAGTGCGGCAACATGTACCATCAGCCTTGGGCCGATGAATTTCTCATGCAATTGGTGCTCTCTCAAAACGTGACACACATCCTGGCAGAGAAAACACTCGATGCATTTTCTGAACTCCTGGACACGGTCAACGTCCAGTTGACTCATTCTCCAGGTGCCATCCTTTGCGTCTGCTGGTCTTGGTTTAAATTTCTTGATTCTCTTTTTCGTCTTAAAATTCCACGATACATCTGTAGCAAGGTCTTTGATCAAAGGAAAGCTCTTCATAGGTTGAAGGAGAACGGGCTTGTCGAGCGGCAGGTCGCTCAATCTGGTCATGCACATCAGCTTAGGCATTCCATTCACTTCTGCGGAGCAAGAACCACAGTGACCCGCTTTGCAATTCCATCTAACAGCGAGGTCGGTTGCTTGTTCGGCCTGGATTTGCAATACCGCATCCAATACCACCATCCCTTCTGAAACTTCCATTGTGTAATCTTTGAAAGTTCCCGAAGTTTTATCGCCCCGGTGTATCTGAAAGGTTGCAGTTGACATATTGGTCAAATCACAAAAAACAAAATGCAAATCCTAAATAAATTCCAAGTATCAGGTATCAAATAAACTTCAAATCTCATCCCGATTGCTATAGGGATGGTCCATAGTTGATATTTTCAATTTGGTGCTTGTTTGAAAATTGTTGCTTGGTGCTCATTTGGATCTTGCAATTTGTCATTTGATGCTTACTATTTATAGTCCTCGATGAGTTTCTGAAGTTCCGGAGGTATTTCTTTCAAAGGGGTGTGGGACAACTCCATATTGCCGTCTTTTTCTTTTCTGATCACTATATTGAATTTACCGTTTTTTTCGCTCTTTTGAGGATAGTCTTCCCGGAAATGCGCGCCCCTGCTCTCTTTCCGCTCAATGGCCGCCAGGGTTATAGCTTCCGATACCATTAGAAGGTTTTGCAGATCCAGGGCCGTATGCCATCCTGGATTGAACTCCCGGTTGCCACTTACCCATACGTTGTTCATACGGGTAGACAATTTTCTTAATTCTTCTTTCGCTCGTAACAATTCGTCCTCTTTTCTTACTATGCCCACCAGGTCCTGCATCATTTCCTGTAAGTCATGCTGGATATGAAAGGGATTCTCACCATTCGTTCTTTCAAAAGGCAGAAGAGCCCAATCGGCTGCCTCACTAATTTGCCTTTCGTTAGTGGCTACGGGCTTTGCTTTCCTGGCATATTCAGCCGCATACTCGCCCGCTCTCTTTCCGAAAACCAGGAGATCTGAAAGAGAATTCCCTCCCAACCGGTTGGCTCCATGCAAGCCGGCGGCGCATTCGCCTGCAGCAAAAAGGCCGGGAATGTTGGACATCTGCGAATCCGCGTCTACCCGAATACCTCCCATCATGTAATGCGTAGTAGGACCCACTTCCATGGCTTCGCGGGTTATATCGATATCCGCCAATTTTTTGAACTGGTGGTACATGCCCGGGAGTTTCTTCTTAATGTGCTCCTCAGCGTTGGACATTCTTTTCTTAATCCACGAAATATCCAGGAAGACGCCGTTATGTGGACTGCCTCGACCTTCTTTGATTTCCCTAACTATGCAGCGGGCAACATGATCCCTGGTGAGTAGCTCGGGTGGTCTTCTTGCGTTCTTATCGCCCTGCGTATATCGCCACCCTTCTTCTTCATTATCTGCAGTTTGATTTTTATACAAATCTGGTATATCGCTAAACATAAACCTTGCACCATCTTTATTCATCAAAATCCCTCCTTCACCGCGAACTCCTTCTGTAACCAATATGCCACGAACACTTGGGGGCCATATCATTCCCGTTGGATGAAACTGCACAAACTCCATATCCATAAGTTCTGCTCCCGCATAATAGGCTAACGCATGTCCATCACCGGTATATTCCCAACTATTGCTGGTGATCTTAAATGCTCTGCCTATACCACCGGTTGCAAGTATGACCGCTTTCGATTTAAATACGAAAAATCTTCCACGTTCGCGATCATATCCAAATGCACCAGCAATACGTTCATCATCCTTCAACAGCGTAATGACTGTGCATTCCATATGTACTTCAATTCCCTGATGGATCCCATGATCTTGCAAAGTGCGAATCATTTCTAGCCCGGTGCGATCTCCCACATGCGCAAGACGTGGATACTTGTGCCCTCCAAAATTTCTCTGAAGAATTCTGCCATCTTTTGTGCGATCAAATAATGCACCCCAGGCTTCAAGTTCCCGCACTCTGTCTGGTGCTTCTTTTGCATGCAACTCTGCCATTCTCCAGTTGTTGAGATACTGTCCGCCTCTTAACGTATCAGTGAAATGTACTTTCCAATTATCACGATCGTCAACATTGGATAGCGCTGCTGCAATTCCTCCTTCGGCCATAACAGTATGTGCTTTTCCCAAAAGCGATTTACATATGAGGCCAACCGAAACACCTTTGGCAGCGGCTTCAATGGAAGCACGTAAACCGGCGCCGCCGGCACCAATCACCAGGACATCGTATTCATATGTATCGAATGATAGCATTTACAGTTGACGGTTGACGGCTGACAGTTGGCCGTTGAAGTTTTAAATGATTCTCCAATCGGTCCAAACTCCCGTTGCACACAAACGAATATAGATGTCAGAAAAAGCCACCCAGAAAAGACTCATCCATGCCCACATCATGTGTTTTCTGTTGAGACAGGTAACACACATGTATGCTTTGCGCCGGGTGGGTGAACCGGAAAGATGATCCAGTATGCCTCCCACCACATGTCTTAATGAATGACATCCTAATGTGTACCCTCCAAGCAAAACCACATTTATTGCTAACACCAATGTGCCAATTCCTATTCCGAAAGTTTTGTTACCTGTTGCATCTGTAAACCATAATGCTTTCCAAACATCAATAGAAAGGAAGATGATGAAGAAGAGTGCTACATAAAGAAAGTAGCGATGAATATTCTGCATGATCAATGGGAAAGAATTTTCTCCCCAATATTTTTTTCTCGGCTCACTTACTGTGCATGAAGGTGGATCTGCCCAAATGGCTTTATAATATGCGCCGCGATAATAGTAGCAGGTAAGTCGGAACAACCCGGGAGCCCAGAGGACAAGGAGCGCGGGCGACCACGGCATCCAACCCGGCCACGATCCTGGCTTTGCCCCGAACCAACTGTGCGCCGATTCACCAAAGAGTTCAGGTGAATAAAGCGGGGAGAGATAGGAACCATAAAAATAGTTCTTGCCCTGGAAGGCGGCCCAGGTAACATAGATCACAAAACCAGTCAAGGCAACAAACACAAATAAAGGCTGAACCCACCAGTTATCTTTTCTGCTGGTAACACCAAATCTATGGAGCGGACGCGCCATGTTCAGATCAGCCATAAGAAACAATTCAAGCAATCAAGAGGAAAATATCAGTATCGGTTTTCAGGGGGAACAATGAAGTATAACAAACTTACTGCCCGGTGGTGAAACTTCCAAGAGGTTTCGCTCTCAATAGGCAATAGGCCCGCCTTCGCTAAAGCTTCGGACGCTTGCGCCATAGCTTCAGCGTCGGCGCGCGGACGAAGCAACGGGCAACTGGCCAAGGAGGCCTAAAATCAGATCACTATTTCGATCACGAAAAGGTTCTATTATTATGCGGAAGACCGGGAACTTGTGATGTCGAACTTCTAGTTCTTACTTTTGATGAGATTGTTCTGCTTAACGGTTGTTATTCTAACTAACAATGAAACGACATTTATTCTTATCAATAGCTGTTCTTTCCCTTGCGGTTTGTTTTTCTTTCTCATTGAAGGCACAAACATCTCCACTACTATTTCTCGACCTAAGCTGTGAATCAAAGTTGAATCCACTTGGCGTTGATATAAAGAAGCCAGCTTTCAGTTGGACGTTTACATCCTCTCAACGCAACCAGTTTCAATCAGCATATGAAATCATAGTGGGGGATAATGAAAAAGAGATTAATCAACTTAAGGGAAATCATTGGACTACCGGAAAGCTAATCTCCAGCCAAAATTTGCACGTACCCTACGCTGGCAAACAACTTCAATCTTTCACGAAATATTATTGGCGTGTGCGTGTGCATGATGCAGAGGACAGAGCGTCTGGCTGGAGTAAGCCAGCATGGTTTGAAACTGCAATGCTTTCATCAAACGATTGGCAAGCCCAGTGGATAGATAATGGAAGTGTACAACCAAGAAAGGACGAGGATTACTATCGTGATGATCCAATGCCATTGTTTAGGAAGGAATTCATTGCAGGAAAGAAAATTTCATCTGCCAGGTTATATGTATGTGGGCTTGGATATTATGAAGCATACATGAACGGCCAGCGAGTGAGTGACTATGTGTTGGATCCGGCCTTCACCACTTACAGAGAAGAAGTGCTTTATTCAGTATTCGACATCACTTCTAATTTGAAGAATGGAAGGAACGCGGTTGCATTTATGTTAGGCAACGGTTGGTATAATCCTCTTCCTATGCGATTGTTTGGCAGGATTGATCTGCGGAAGTACCAGGAAACCGGCCGCCCCTGTGTTAAGGCAGAAATACACATTCAATTTATTGATGGATCAAAACAAAAAATAATCACGGATGAATCATGGTTAACTTCTCCCGGTCCGGTGATCAGAAATAATGTATACCTCGGAGAAGTTTATGATGCAAGGTTAGAAATTCCAGGTTGGAATCAAATTTCGTTTGATGCTTCAAGTTGGAAGCATGTGAAAGTTACCGCCGGACCGAAAGGAGATTTAAAAGTACAAATGATTCCACCTATCCGAATTACAAAACTCCTTCAACCAAAGAACATCACTTCAGTTGGAAAGGATACTTTTATTGTAGACATGGGACAAAATTTTGCAGGTGTTGCTAAGATAAAGGTGAGTAGCATGGCAGGACAGAAGATAAAATTGAGATATGGTGAGAATGTTTATAAAGATGGACGGTTAAATTATATGACTGCGGTGTGCACCCAATTAAAAAAAGGTGTGTTGAATGGAGGTCCCGGCGCGCCAGAAACAGCCTGGCAGGAAGATGTTTATATCACCAAAGGAATCGGGAAAGAAGAGTGGCATCCGCGATTCACCTTTCATGGGTTCAGGTACGTTGAAATTACTGGATGGCCGGGTACACCTGGGTTAAATGATATTGAAGGATTGAGAATGAATTCAGATGTGGAAGCTGTGGGACAATTCAATTGTTCAAATGATTTGTTGAACAAATTGCATGATGTTATACAATGGACATTTTTAAGTAACCTGTTTAGTGTACAGTCTGATTGCCCGGGCAGAGAAAAAATGGGATATGGGGCAGATATGGTAGTAACTGCTGAAGCCTTTCTCTTCAACTATGACATGTTACATTTTTACAAAAAGGCGGTCGATGATTTTGCCAATGAGCAACAACCCGACGGAGGTATTACTGAAATGGCTCCTTATATGGGAATTGCGGACAAGGGTTATGGCGGTGAGTCGGGGCCGTTAGGTTGGGAATTGGCGTTTCCCTTTTTGCAAAAAAAATTATATGAGTATTATGGGGACAAGCGTGTGATTGAAGACAACTATGAAGGCGTGCAAAAACAAATTCGTTTCCTTCGATCCAAGGCTATTGACGGACTTTTTCATTGGGACATAAGTGATCACGAAGCTATTGATCCCAGACCAGAAGCATTCACGGCCGCCGCTTTTTATTATCACCATCTTCGCCTTGCTGAATATTTTGCAGGGATATTGGAAAGAAAAGAAGATTCGATTGAGTATGCAAAAAATGCTGAAAATGTAAAGCGCGCTATCGTCAGAAAATATTTTGTCCCCGGAACGGGCAGGTTTGACAACGGAACACAGAGTGCACAATTGTTCGCACTCTGGTACGCGTTATCTCCAGAACCAGATAAAACATTTCAGGAATTGATAAAAGAACTTGAACGACATCAATGGCATCCATCATCCGGCATATTCGGCGTGAAAATGATGTTTGATGTATTGCGCGAACGTGAAAGAAATGACCTGGCTTTCACCATTGCTACGCAGAAAGAATATCCAGGTTGGGGATTCATGTTAGGTAATGGAGCAACCACACTTTGGGAAACCTGGTCATACCCGGAAAACTTTCCTTCTCAAAATCATCCGATGTTTGGGTCTGTTGACGAATGGTTCTATAGATCATTGTTAGGGATAAATGCAGCAGCGCCTGGATTTGAAAAAATCGTTATCAAACCCCAACCAGTGAATGCATTAACCTGGGCCAAAGGACAGTACCGGTCCATACGGGGCATGATCAGATCTGATTGGAAGGTGGACAATGGTAAACTCTTGCTTCAAGTCACGATACCTCCGAATTCAAGGGCCGAGATTTGGATACCCACTAAAACCGGATCCCGGGTGACAGAATCAGGCAAAGAGGTCATGCAGGTTCGCCATCAAAATGGGTTTGCAATTGTAGAAATAGGCTCTGGGGATTACATTTTCGAAGCGCCCTACAACTTTTAGACTGGGCTCATCTAGTTGACCACCTGGCAGTTACAATACCATTTCCCCTGTTCGTTAAATTTGGCGCATCATTTGCAACATTTTGCAATATCAAGCGTTATTGGCATATCTTTGCATCATGCTAAAAGAAGAAAGACAGCAGCAAATTCTCGGTTGGTTGCAGAAGGATAGAAAAGTGATCCTGTCTGATTTGAGTAAGCAGCTTAAGGTTTCGGCCGACACGGTTCGAAGAGATATCAAGGAACTTTCGGCGCAGAAACTCTTGAAAGAAGTGAGAGGGGGGGCCATACCGCATGCTCCGGGACCTCATGATTTGAAGGAAAGAGCAAATTTTGCGAGCAGGCAAAAACAGTTGATGGCGAAAAAGGCTATTCAACTATTGAACGCAAATCAAGTGGTGCTGCTGGATAGTGGGACATCAACGCTTGCGGTTGCAAGCATGCTTCCCAAGGATTTGGGATTAACGATCATCACGAATAGTTATCCGATCGTGAACATGCTTGAAGAAAGAAGAGATGTGGAAGTGTTTTTTGCGGGTGGAAGATTATTTAGAGATTCGATGATCACAACTGGTCACGACACTATATCATTCTTTGAAAGTATACGTGCGGATATTTGTTTTCTTGGGATCTGCAGTATAGACCTCGAATTAGGAATAACAGGTCATCACTATGAAGAATGCGCGGTAAAGAAAGCAATGATTAAATCCTCGGGTAAAGTAATCGCACTGTCTACACCTGAGAAATTGAATACCGCCGAAGCGTTTCATATCGCGCCGATCCAGGCGCTGAATGGAATGATCACTTCCTCTCCTGAAATCGATTTGCTCGCGCCATATAAAAAAGCAGGAATCAGCGTTATTTGATTCGCAACAATATTTTTTAATTGTTAAACCCACACTATGAGTACTAAAATCAATGTGGGCCTGATTGGTAGTGCAGTTTTGGAAGAAGCAATAGCTACTGAAAGGTCCGAAAATTTCAACCTGAAGAAAATTTTTGCCGGCGATAATGTAGCAGCAGGTTTCGCGAAAACTCAATATCCCCAGGCAGAAATTGTAAATAATATTCAATCGATAATTGAAGACGCGGGAATTGAACTGGTGATAATGTCAGCGTCTAATTCAAAAGATTCCGTGCTGGTGCAACACATTCTCAAGGCAGGGAAGAAGATTCGAATAATCTGAGGTGAGTAGTGAGTAATGAGTAGTGAGCAGGAAAACATTAATAGCGTTTGCTGGAACTTGTTGGCTGTAGATGTCATCTTAAATACTGGATCCTCGATCCAGTATCAGGAACTCAGCACCCAGCACCTCAGTATCCAGTATCCAGTATCCAAATTTGAGAGACTAACAAATTAAGATTAAACGTATGAGTACAGATAATATGAATATAGTAAAACGAATAGCCATCGTAGCACATGATAGCAGCAAGAATGATTTGATTGATTGGTCGTTTCACAACAGGGAGGTTTTGAAACGTCATGAGATCATTGCAGCAGGTTATGCAGCCGATGTACTTGAAGGAACATTAAATATACCAGTGAATAAATTAGTCACAGGTTCTTTGGGTGGAGACGCTCAAATGGGCAAAATGATCACTGATGGAAAAATAGATGTGATCATATTCCTGGGCTATCCTAAAAAAACAAAGCCGGTTGACAGCTATATGAAATCATTGCTTCACCTGGCAGAAGAACACAACCTGGTAATTGCATTAAACAAAAGCACAGCGGAGGTGATCCTCACCTCCGCTTTCCTTAATGATCAACATTTGAAGGCTTCTTTAGAAGTTGAGGTATTTGACGAAAGGAAAATTGTTTAAACAACGAGCAGGTACTGAAAATTAATTGAGAATAAAACTTCGATAAAAAATTATGAATCTTGCAGTTTCCATGAGTCCAAGAATTCACAGAATTGCGGTAAGTGTCTTTTTCTTTATTGCGGGACTCACATTTTCTACCTGGGCCAGTCGAATTCCTGATATAAAGGACAAACTACATTTATCTGAAGCGGGACTTGGGTCTGTTTTATTTGCATTACCCGTTGGATTAATGGCCAGCCTTCTACTATCTGGTTGGCTGGTTTCAAAATATGGAAGCAGAAGGATAGTGATAGGAGCAGCGATTATATACCCTGCAATTTTAGTGTTGCTGGCACTAGCCTCGTCAATACTTCAGTTGGTGGTAGGTTTATTCTTCTTTGGGTTGATCGCGAATTTTGTGAACATCGCAATGAATACACAGGCAGTTGGAGTAGAGATATTATATCGACGATCAATAATGGCCTCTTTTCATGGATTGTGGAGTTTGGCAGGTTTTGCCGGAGCTGCATTTGGAACTTTTTTTGTTTCGCAAAGCATATCTCCATTTGTTCACTTTTCATTAGTGGCCATTGCGAGTGGATTGCTCGTCCTCGTTTCTTATCGCTCCACACTGCCAGCGGCTGCAGATGTTCAAAACAAGCAACCAATTTTTGTTCGCCCCGATAAGCACATTCTCATTTTAGGCCTCATTGCTTTTTGCTGCATGGTTTGCGAGGGAGCGATGGCTGATTGGAGTGGCGTCTACTTTAAGAAGGTAGTTGAAACCGCCGCCGCATATACCACATTGGGCTATGTTGCATTTACAGGGACAATGGCAACGGGGAGATTTCTTGGCGATTGGTTAGTCACAAAATTTGGAGTGAAGAAGGTGCTGCAATGGAGTGGAACATTGATTGCGGCCGGACTTCTACTCGCAGTTTTATTCCCGAATATCATTACTGCTACTGCCGGATTTCTTTTTGTGGGATTTGGTGTATCCTCGGTAGTACCTATTGCATATGGACTTGCAGGAAGGTCAAACACTATGTCGCCCGGCATGGCATTGTCTGCCGTTTCTACAATCGGATTTCTTGGGTTTCTTATAGGCCCTCCTATGATTGGTTTCATTGCGGAAGCCTCGAGTCTCAGGTTCTCATTTGCGTTGATAGCTTTGCTGGGACTTGGTACAACTATTCTTGCGGGAAAGGTGAGGAGTTAATTTCCAATTCGAAATTTCGCTTCGAAGTACTTAGGCGCACCATGAAGGACATTCCTTTATTCTTCATCTGAACTTCTTTCTCCTGAGTACAAAGACGAAAGCGCTTATTTCGAAGAGGATTTCGAAATTGAAACTGCCTTTGCTTTCTTGAAACCTATGTAGTTCGAATCAATGGCTTGGGAGGTGGACGGGAATCATTTATTACGAATACAGTGTTTACGATTTCAGAATCTCACCTATTTATTTCTGTCTAAGTACTCCGGAGAAATAGGTTACGATTAAGTAGCATTCTACATCAGGCGGAGTATGTCTAAGTACTTCGAAGCGAGAACCTGCAATCCTGATCATTGCATATTGTTGTCGAACTGGAGATTTTCTTCGTTCGTTTTCTTAAGCGCTTTTCCAAATCTATAACTCAATCCAAAATACACCGCCAATCCATCTCTGCGATTGATAGAAGTTTGTTGCAGAAAGGCAGTATTGATAACTGTTTTTTGTCGCAGCGTACTTAGCAAATCGGAAGCGGTAAATATCAATGAAAGTTTTTTGTTGAACAGGTCTTGCCTAAGTCCAAGATTCATCACAAACGTTGGATACACTTTCCCTTGTGGTGTCAGTCGCGCGGATCGATAATTACAGCTTAATTGTGCCACTGTGTTCTTGGTTATAGTGAAGTTGGTATTCAAATTTGCACCCATTGATATTATGGACTTATTTTCTTCAAAACCCAATTCCGTGGCATCAATCTGGTTATAAAAAATATTGGTACTCAAGTTTGCTGTCAGCAGCTTTCCTGCTTTGGCTGAAAGGATAAATTCAAGGCCTGCAGATTGATCATTCGAAAGATTAACCATTGTACTCAATAACGTTGAATCGTCAATGGGAATGATCACATTGGTGAATCCGTTCTCTTTGTATCGATAATAGATACTGGGTATCAAAGAAACTTTTTCTCCCTGCCATTTGTAACCAAACTCTATCGAGTGAATGATCTCAGGTTTCAACGCAGGATTTCCCGCGCGGAGATTTCGTGGATCCTGGTAATCCGGAAATGGATTCAGATCCTGTGCATCAGGTCGATTCACCCGTTTACTGTAATTCAGTTGAAGTTCGCCGTTTGTTAGTTTATACGACAAATGAAGTGTAGGATAAATCTTGAAGTAATTGTTGTTGATCAATGAATCCTTAGTTACAAGATTGCCTTTGATATACGCCTGCTCAGCGCGAAGACCTGCCGAATAGCTGAACTGACCATAACTCCGTTGATAAAGTCCGTAGAATGCATGGATGTATTCTCTGTATAAAAATTGATTGGATTTGTTAATGTCTTTTACAAATTCCGCTCTTGAAGTGTCGAAGTATTCGGCATAGAGATTCAAATCCTGTTGAGTAAACAGTCCTGCATACCCCGCCTCAAGTTTGGAATTTTCTGAAAGTGGATTGCTGTAGTCAATTGTTAGTTGTTGTTGGTTTTCACCTTCCAAAACAAAGGTGTTATCATAGGAAGGTGATTGCGTAGGAACATAGTAATAGTTAGTGTAGTAATTGTTTTCATGGTCTTGTGCTTTGGAAGCGTTGAATTCAAAGCGTAGCTCATGATCCTCCTTTTTGAACCTGTGTTGCCAATATGAGGTTATATTTTTTTCGTATTCCGGTTCAGGATCATAGCGGAGACGGTCATAGTGGAGAGTAGGAATTCCATTGGGATCGGTGAAGTTGTTTTGCACTTTGTCGTTACGCACCATATCTCGATCGAAATAGGTTAGCGAAAGGCCAAAGCTGTTCTGATCATTTGCAAGCAAATCAGTGCCCAGCGTTAATGTTTGTGAGAGCGGTCGACCTTTTGATTCTCCATCCAAAAAATAATATCCTGTGATTTTTTGAGAGGAGTCGATATACGTTCGATTAACATCATTCACTCGAATGCGCGTGTCTTTGCGGATACTGTAGTTGCTATAGAGATTGAATTTTCCGGTTTTGTAGTTGAGTGAGAGATTGCCATTGTACCTGTTCCTGTTTCCAACATTGGCAACAGCAGTTCCATTCAAACCAAACCTGGTATTCTTTTTCAAGATAATGTTGATGATTCCCGATGTTCCATCAGGCCTGTATTTCGAAGAGGGGTTGGTGATTACTTCAATCCTTTCTATGGCATTAGCTGGTAATTGTTGTAAAGCTTCTGCCTGGGTTCTTCCCATTAGAGGTGAAGGACGTCCGTTGATAAGAATCATAACATCAGGAGAACCTCTTAAGGTCACCTGCCCTTCTACGTCTACTTCCACGGATGGTATGTTCCTTAGGAGGTCACTCGCACTTCCAGTTTGGGACATTATGTCCTGTGTAACATCATAAATTTTTCTATCGATAGATGCATTTAATAACGATTTCTTCGATATAACTACAACCTGTTGCAGACTGCCGGATACCGGCGTCATTTCTATCACTCCTACGTTCACCTTGGATTGACCGGGATTTACCTGCAAAGGCAATTCAGCTTTTGCATAGCTGATGAAACTAAATCGCAGTAAATATTTCCCGTCATTTATATTGTCAAAAAGGAATTTCCCTCTTTGATCTGTCACCATTGATTTAACAAGGGCGGAATCAGGCAGCTGAAGTAACTGCACAGTAGCAAACTCTACCGTTTTACTGTTGGTCTTGTCAACAACCGTCCCGCTCACAGTACTGGCTTGCCCATAAATGAGTTGACCCAAGGGCAGAGATAACAACAATCCAAAAAAATACTTTGACTTCATGCCGAAGAATTTGCAACTCATCTTACAAAATTCATCTTTCTATTTTGAATACGTTGAAATGGGATGTTGCAAAATAAATCTTGAAACTGGGGCAATGTTGAAGAACCACCTATTTGAGCATTGTGACTTAGCTTTATTCGTCTTAAAAGGAGAGTAGGTTTTTTTTCAATTTGAAGAGCATTGAACTTTCGGAGACGAGATTCTTACTATTGTTTTACAGGGCGAAATGGAGACAAACTCCCATTATAGGCTCTGGGGCGGCGTACAGGACAGTCCATAATGGATGTCCACCTGCTTCTCTCTATTTTCGAAGGATACTAATCGAGCAACTCTAACATGCAGGTCATATTTGGGATCATCTATCACTTCATAGGCGGTTTTGCCTCCGGCAGTTTTTATATCCCGTTCAAAAAAGTAAAGGGATGGCATTGGGAAAGTTATTGGATTGTAGGTGGTTTGTTTTCATGGCTGATTGTGCCTCCCCTTGCCGCCTGGCTTACCATTCCTGGTTTTGTTGATATGATCAGAGGGGGCTCCTCTTCCACTCTTTGCTACACCTATATGTTTGGTCTTTTGTGGGGCATTGGTGGGTTGACTTACGGGCTGGGTGTCCGTTACCTTGGTGTATCATTAGGCAGCAGCATAATCCTGGGTTTATGCATGGTGTTTGGCGCGTTGATTCCTTCGATTTATTACGATGTTTCCCCGGTCGAAGGAAAGGACACCTTTAGCATGATGATCAGCTCCAGATGGGGATTGACAGTTTTGGCCGGTTTGCTCATTTGTATTATTGGAATCATCATTTGTGGTAGGGCAGGAACTATGAAGGAAAGACAATTAAAAGCAGCTTCTGGGGACCCTCATGGAATGAAAATGAAGACAGAATTTAAGTTTGCGCTAGGCATGTTTGTTTCTATTGTTTCCGGTGTGCTTAGTGCCTGTTTCAATTTTGGCCTGGAGGCAGGTGCACCACTGTCTATGGTTGCCAATGATGCCTGGAAAGCGGCCAACCCCGGTGAAGGGGAATTTTTATTCCGCAATAACGTAATCTATGTTGTTCTTTTGTGGGGCGGCCTCACTACAAATTTTATCTGGTGTATGATATTGAATGTTCGTAATAAAACATTTGGCGATTATACCAATAAGAAAACGCCGTTACTTTCCAATTACGTATTCGCAGCTCTAGCAGGGACCACCTGGTTCCTTCAATTTTTCTTTTACGGAATGGGGGAAAGCAAATTGGGAAATGGGCCCAGCTCGTGGATATTGCACATGGCCTTTATCATTTTAGTAGCAAATATGTGGGGTCTTGTTTTGAAAGAATGGAAGGGGGTTGATAAACGAACAATCAGAACTATTACAATCGGAATTATAACGATCATACTTGCAGTATTGCTGGTTGGGCTTGGTAATAAAATGCATGAAGAATTAAAAAAAGAAAAAACTACAGCATATGTCAGTAGCAACAACAAAATTTAACCATGTAAGCTATCTGTGGGATGAATCAAAAGCCGCATCAATGGCAGGTGATGAAGTAGCGCTATTGATTTATCGTTCCAATTTATTGGGAGCGGATCTTCGTCTCACCAACTATGGTGGAGGCAATACTTCCTGCAAGGCTATTGCAAAAGATCCGCTGACGGGCAAAGACACTGAAGTGATGTGGGTGAAAGGTTCCGGGGGTGACCTGGGAACATTGAAAAAGAGTGGACTTGCTGCTTTATATGTTGACAGGTTGCGCAGTTTGAAAAATGTATATCGTGGTATCAAGTATGAAGATGAAATGGTGAACCTATTCAATCATAGTATTTATGATCTGAATTCTAAGGCGCCTTCCATAGATACTCCTCTTCACGCGTTTCTTCCATTCAACCATATTGATCATTTGCATCCCGATGCGGCAATAGCTATTGCTGCCGCCAAGGATGGTAAGAAGATTACGCAGGAACTTTTCAAAGGAGAGATCGGCTGGGTGGAATGGCAAAGGCCGGGATTCGACCTCGGTCTTAAATTGAAACAATGTCTCGATGAAAATCCAGGCATCCGTGGCATCATGCTTGGTTCGCATGGATTGTTCACTTGGGGAGATACCGCATATGAGAGTTATTTGAATACACTGGAAGTGATTGAAGCCTGTGCAGAGTATATCAAGAATGCATCCAAAGGGAAAAAGACTTTTGACGGTGCAAAGATTTCATCATTAAATAAGCAAGCTCGTTTTGAACAAGCTGCAAGACTGGCGCCCATTCTGCGCGGGTTCTGTTCTTCGCATGCACGTATGGTGGGTCACTTCAGTGATGATGAGCGCGTGCTTGAATTCATCAACTCAAATGACCTGGAACGGCTGGCTCCTTTAGGAACCTCATGTCCCGATCATTTCCTGCGCACTAAGATCAGTCCACTGGTGTTGGATCTCGCTCCATCAGAAAGCCTGGCGGATACCAATGCCATTAAAGAAAAATTGCGTCCTCAATTCGAATCATACAGAAAACTCTACGCGGAGTACTATAACAAGTGTAAGCATGATAATAGTCCAGCGATGCGTGATCCTAATCCAGTGGTAATTCTTTATCCCGGCGTAGGTATGTTCACATTTGCAAAGGATAAACAAACCGCAAGGGTGGCCGCAGAATTCTATACCAATGCCATCAACGTGATGCGTGGGGCAGAGGCGATTTCAGAATACACATCGCTGCCCAGGCAGGAAGCTTTCAATATCGAATATTGGTTATTGGAAGAAGCAAAGTTGCAAAGAATGCCGAAGCCGAAACCCCTCACAGGAAAAGTGGCGCTAATCACCGGAAGTGCAGGGGGCATAGGAAAAGCAATCGCTAAGAAATTCGCGGAAGAAGGAGCATGTATTGTTATTAATGACAACGATGTAAATAGACTTGAACAGGCGAAAGAGGAATTTGATAAGAAGTTCGGAAAGGATGTATTTACTACCGCCATATTAGATGTGACTGATAAGCAAGTGATCGAAGATGCCTTCAAGGTAGCAAACGTTTATTTTGGTGGAGTGGATATCGTCATCAATAATGCTGGCCTTTCTATTTCGAAAAAGATTGAAGATCATCAGGAAAAAGACTGGGACCTTTTATATGATGTACTGGTAAAGGGACAGTTCCTGGTCACTCAGGCTGGAGTGGAAATTATGCGTAAGCAGGAAACAGGTGGTGACGTTCTCAATATTGTGAGCAAAAATGCGCTTGTATCAGGACCAGACAATGCAGGTTATGGTTCCGCTAAGGCGGCCCAGTTGCATTTGAGCCGACTAAATGCCGCAGAATTGGGAAAAGATAAGATCCGCGTGAACGTTGTAAATCCCGATGCCGTAATTTCAGATAGCAAAATCTGGGCAGGCGGCTGGGCTGAAGGCAGAGCAAAGGCATACGGCATTACGGTTGAAGAATTACCAGCTTTCTATGCAAAGCGAACTTTATTGAATGAGATCATCTATCCTGAAGATATTGCTAATGCCTGCTTCCTGTTTGTAAGTGGATTGTTGAATAAGTCAACAGGAAATGTCTTGAATGTAGATGGAGGACTAGCAGCCGGATTTGTCAGGTGATACTCTTCATAAAACAAACTGATGAAGCGCATAGCATTCAGAATGCAACTTTTCAAAGGGTTCGAAGAAGAATATAAGAAACGACACGATGCGCTTTGGCCCGAGTTGGAGAAGTTATTGAAGGATTCCGGTATCAGTGAGTATTCCATTTTTTATGACGAAGCAACCAATGCTTTGATCGGCATATTAAAATCGACCGACCCCTCACTGATTGATCGATTACCTGAGCATCCTGTGATGCAACGCTGGTGGAATTATATGAAGGATATAATGGAAACAAATCCCGACAATTCACCAAAGTCGATTCCCTTAAAAGAAGTTTTTTATTTACCATAAACGATTGCGTATGCAGATAGATAGAGGGATTGTGGAAGAGCATAACGAGAAACTACTTGCCACCCACAAACAAAAATTGAATGCTGTTTCCGACTCGCTGTCGAACGTAAACTCAATTGTTAAGAAGCTAATCGATTTCCAGGTGGCCATTCCAAGTTGGGCCCTGGGTACCGGTGGAACCCGGTTCGGTCGCTTCAGTAGTGGCGGTGAACCCAGAACATTGGAAGAGAAAATTGAAGATGTTGGCCTGCTCCATTTATTGAACAGATCAAGTGGCGCCATTTCATTGCACATCCCCTGGGACATTCCGGAGAATGCCGCCTCTATTCGCTCGCTTGCGGCCCAATATGGATTGAGTTTCGATGCGATGAACTCTAACACTTTCCAGGATCAACCAGGACAAGAACTCAGTTATAAATTCGGATCTCTTCAGCACGTTGACAAAAATGTAAGGCAACAGGCTATTGAACACAACCTGGAAGTGATTCAATATGGAATTGATTTAGGATCGAACTCGCTCACCGTTTGGCTCTCTGATGGATCTTGTTTTCCGGGGCAATTAAATTTTCGAAACGCGTTTGAGCGCACATTGGAGAGTTTGAAAGAAATATATGCCGCGCTTCCTAATGATTGGAAAATGTTCGTGGAGTATAAGGCATTCGAACCGAATTTCTATTCAATGACAGTAGGTGATTGGGGACAATCATTGTTATACTGTCAGAAACTAGGGCCCAAAGCGAAGGTATTGGTTGACCTGGGCCATCATCTTCCAAATGCAAACATTGAACAAATCGTTTCACTACTATTGATGGAAGAAAAACTTGGAGGATTCCATTTCAATGACTCCAAATATGGGGACGATGACCTTACAGTAGGGAGCATCAATCCATATCAGTTATTCCTGATCTTCCAGGAATTAGTGGAAGGCATGGATGCAAAAAGTATGAATCATGCTACTGACCTGGGATGGATGATCGATGCCTCGCATAATGTGAAAGATCCCCTGGAAGATTTAATACAATCCGTTGAAGCGATCATGATTGCCTATGCACAAGCCTTGTTGGTCGACGCCAAAAAATTAGCAGAGGCAAGAAACCAGAATGATGTGGTAATAGCGCAGGAAATATTGCAGCAATCTTTTCGAACTGATGTGCGATCAATTGTTGCCGAGGCAAGACTTCAAGCAGGAGGAGCACTGAATCCGCTTGGGCTTTTCAGAGATAAGAAAATCAGGAAACAATTGATTAAGGCGAGAGGGGAGAAGACGGTGGCCTCGGGACTATAGAACAAGGTACAAGGCACAAGATCCAAGATCCAAGATCCAAGATCCAAAAAAATCCAAGTTGTAAATATCAATCTCAAATTTCAATTTTCAAATCCCCGCCTTCGCTAATCCAGATAGCAATCGGAGCGGCGGGGAAAGCAAATTCTAAATAACCTGAGTGGCATTGAGGGTAATTGCAATATTTGATATCGGGAAAACGAATAAGAAAGTTTTTCTCTTTAATGAGGATTATGAAATCGTGTTTGAAGAAACGGAACAGTTCGATGAAACACGTGACGAGGATGGCGATCCCTGTGAAGATGTTGAGAAGCTTTCTTCGTGGTTAATAAACTCGATTGAAAATCTTTTCCGCCAGGAAAAGTTCAACGTGGAAGCAATGAATTTTTCTGCATATGGAGCAAGCCTCGTTTATATTGACGCAGATGGCAACGTACTTACGCCTCTGTACAATTACCTCAAAAAATATCCACCTGCTCTCAAAGAGGCATTCTATTCAAATTATGGTGGGATAGATCAATTTTGTTTGGAAACAGCTTCCCCGGATTTGGGTAATCTCAACTCGGGCCTCCAGTTGTACAGAATGAAGAAAGAAAAACCGAACACCTTCAGGTTTTTCAAGTATGCACTTCATCTTCCCCAATTCATCAGCTACCTGGTTACCCGACAAGCATTTTCGGATATCACCAGCATTGGTTGCCACACGGCACTTTGGGATTTTTCCAAAAAGGATTACCATGAATGGGTGGTGAAGGAGGGATTGATTTATATGCTTCCTCCCATCGTTTCTTCAACTACTGGAATCGCGTGTAACTGGCATGGTCATGAATTTATTGCCGGCATTGGTTTACATGATAGCTCTGCGGCTCTCATACCTTATCTCGTGAGTTTTCGAGAGCCATTCGCACTCATATCAACAGGCACATGGTCCATCAGCCTGAATCCATTCAATCAAACACCATTGACTGTCGAAGAATTACAACAGGATTGCTTATGCAATCTGAGTTTTGAAGGCCGCCCTGTTAAAACAGCCAGATTGTTCGCGGGGTATGAACATGATCAGCAGGTTAAGAGGATCGGCGATCATTTCAACAAATCAAATAGCTATTACAAGCAAATTCGTTTTAATCCCGTAACAACAGCCAAACTCCGAAGCAGAATGGCCGGTAGTGTTCCAATTGAGCAAAGAGACCTGACTGTATTTGAAGATTACGAAACCGCATATCATCAATTGATGCTGGAATTGATTGCAAGACAACAACAATCCACCAATCTTGTTTTGAGAGGAACCAATGTGAAGAGGATTTTTGTGGATGGTGGATTTAGTCAAAATCCAGTATATATGCATTTATTGGCCGAAGCTTTTCCTGAGCTGGAAATTTTTGCCGCATCTATCCCGCAGGCTTCAGCCCTGGGTGCCGCGCTTGCTATTCATCAGCACTGGAACAACCATAATGTCCCAAAGAATCTTGTTGATCTAAAACATTATCCTGCCGGTAAGAATGTTGTGGAAAGTTGAGTTCCTGTTTTTGTAATTTGCTTACCTTCTCTAACCAATTCAATAATTCAATAACGATTTACCAGGTTTCTCATGAAAAAACTATCCCTCCTCCTGATTGTTCAATCATTCTTCTTTCTTTCTTATGCGCAGGTAAAAGTGAATAGCCTTTTGTGTGAAAATCTAACTAATCCTTTAAGCCTTGATATAACGCAGCCACGATTCAGTTGGCAATTGCAATCCACCGCAAGAAATACTAAGCAAACCGCTTATGAAGTAAGAGTGAGTGATCAGCCTTCGTTCAAGAATGTTGTGTGGGCAACAGGAAAAGTTTCTTCGGATCAATCAGTGCATGTGCCATATGGAGGACAACCACTTCAAACAGGAAAGCAATATTACTGGCAGGTGCGTGCGTGGGATAATCATGGAAATAATTCCGGTTGGAGCGAAGTGGCATTATGGAAAATGGGTTTACTCAATGCCGCTGATTGGAAGGCCAAATGGATTAGTCCTGGTTATGCTGAGGATAGCGTGCTTAGACCCTGCCCGCTTTTTCGCAAGCAATTTTCTGCGTCTAAAAAAATCCGGTCTGCTTTTGCTTACATCACTGCTCATGGAGTTTACGAGGCAAACATCAACGGCAAGAGAATTGGGAACTACTATCTTACTCCGGGGTGGACAAGCTATAATAAGCGACTACAATACCAGGCATATGACGTAACCAGCCTTGTGCAAAATGGAAGCAATGCTATTGGCGTGGTATTAGGCAACGGCTGGTACAGGGGATATATTGGTTTTTCTAACAATAATAATTTTTATGGAAGAGACATCGCTCTGCTGTTTCAATTGAATATTGAATACACTGATGGAACAACCGCGCAAATCGTGTCAGATGAAACCTGGAAATCTTCAACAGGCTCTATTAGATATTCAGAAATCTATAACGGAGAAATTATCGATGGCAGAGCTGAAAAGGTTGGCTGGCAAATGGCAAGTTATAGTGACGGTGATTGGTCGGGCGTAAACGTGATGCCTTATTCAAAGGATGTTTTGATTGCAACATATAATGAACCAATAAAGAAGCATGAACATTTTAAGGGCGTTAAAATTTTCAAAACTCCAAAGGGAGAACAAGTGATCGACTTCGGGCAAAACCTGGTGGGCTGGGTGATTGCAAAATTGAATGGTAATGCCGGTGATACCGTTACTATTCACCATGCGGAGGTTTTGGATAGATATGGAAATTTTTATATCGAAAATCTTCGCGCAGCAAAGGCAACTGATCATTTTGTTTTGAAAGGAGGGGGAGAAGAAACCTTTGAACCACATTTTACTTTTCATGGTTTCAGGTATATCAGGATCACTGGTTATTCAGGAACGATTACTCCGGAAAACTTCACGGCTGTTGCGCTTTATTCCGACATGAAACCCACAGGCAGTTTCACTTCTTCCCACGCATTGTTGAATCAACTGCAGCATAATATTCAATGGGGACAGAAAGGAAATTTTCTTGATGTGCCTACTGATTGCCCGCAACGCGATGAACGCCTGGGGTGGACTGGCGATGCACAGGTATTCTCCCGCACCGCCGCATACAATATGATGGTAAATAATTTCTTCGCCAAATGGTTGAAGGATGTAGCGCTGGACCAGGGAAGTACTGGTGCAATTCCGTTTGTGGTTCCAAATGTTTTGGGGCAGCCAATTGGCGCAACGGGCTGGGCGGACGCGGGTACCATCATCCCCTGGAATATGTACCTGGCCTATGGCGACAAGAGAATTTTGGAACAACAATACAGCAGCATGAAATCGTGGGTTGGATACATGGAAAAGAACAGCAAGAATAATTTGTGGAATACCGGGTTTCATTTTGGCGACTGGCTTTTTTATAGCCTGGACAATGATAATATTGGAAGATCTGCTATAACAGATAAGTATCTAATCGCGCAATGCTTCTTTGCGTATTCTACTCAAATATTAATCAATACCGCAAAAGTTTTGAGAAACACTGCGGATATAACGTATTACACTTCGCTTCTCAAAAATGTAAAGGAGGCATTCTTACAAGAGTATGTGAGTCCTACAGGAAGATTGGTTTCCAGTACGCAGACGGCGTACGTACTTGCATTAAGTTTTGATATGTTGCCTGAAAACCTCCGACAACAGGCTGTTGACAGATTGGTGCAGAATATCAAAGATTATGGTGACCATCTCACGACCGGATTTTTGGGAACACCTTACCTGTGTCATGTATTAAGTAGGTTTGGCAAAACTGATGTTGCTTACAAATTGTTGATGCAAGAAACTTACCCTTCGTGGCTATACCCGGTGAAAATGGGAGCCACTACAATTTGGGAAAGATGGAATGGTATCAGACCAGATAGCAGTTTTGCATCAGCTTCCATGAATTCATTCAATCATTATGCATATGGCGCAATTGGCGATTGGATGTATAGGGTTATTGCGGGAATGGATACGTACGATGATGGTCCTGGCTATAAGCATATCAAAATAGAACCGCATGTTGGAGGTGGGTTGACGATGGTGGCTGCAGACCTGCAAACATATTATGGCAAATTGAGCTCAAGCTGGAAGGTTGAAAATGGGGGATGGGTGCTGGATGTTGAAATCCCAGCTAATACAACGGCTGATATATTTGTTCCTGCAAGCAACGCTTCAGCAATTGAAGAATCTGGAAAACCCGTTTCTCAGCTAGCGGATTTGAAAGTGGGAGCATCAGAAAATGGTTGGGTGAAGGTGACGGTGGGATCCGGGAAGTATCAGTTTGTTGTGAAGTGATAATTTAAAATGGTGCATAGTTCGGTTAAAAATAGATATATGAATAAGATTTTACACGTTGGTAGTTTAGTCCTTTTATCCTCACTCTTTCTTTTTATGACCTCCCAGAAAAAAACAAGAGTGGTCTTTTTTGGTGATTCTATTACTCAGCAGGGTGCCCAAACTGGAGGATATATAGGGAAGATAGATAGTTTGCTTAAGGTGAAGGGAGCGGATAACCAATATGAATTGATAGGTGCCGGTATTGGAGGAAATAAAGTGTATGATCTATATCTCCGAATGGATTCAGATGTCGTGATGAAAAACCCGGATGTTGTGTTCATTTATATTGGAGTAAATGATGTATGGCATAAGGCGACTTCCGGAACCGGTACAGATCCAGACAAATTCGAAAAGTTTTACACTCGAATCATTAAAATACTTCAATCAAAAAATGTGAAGGTCATCTTGTGCACTCCAGCAGTAATTGGTGAGCGAAGTGATTATACTAATCCTCAGGACGGCGACCTCAATTTCTATTCGAATGTTATTAGAAGAATTGCAACAACATACAATTGTAAGCTGGTGGACTTACGTTCGATCTTTCATGATTATGATGTAAAAAATAATCTGGAAAATAAAGACCGGGGTATACTCACTACTGACCGCGTGCACCTCAATCCCGCGGGAAACCTGGTTGTTGCGGAAAGTATGTTGAAGGTGTTGATGGAGAAGTAAGATAGAAGGCACAAGGTACAAGGCACACGGAAGAGTCAAGATACAAGATTCAAGAAAGATCCAAGGGTTAAGGGATTAAGCAGAAGGCAGAAGAGAAGGTGCAAGATATGGGGACGTTATCTCGCACTTTATTCCTTCTGCCTTCTTGCGTCGTACACCTTAAGCCCTTCTTGTGCCTTTCCAAACTTGTGCCTTCCTTGTACCTTTTGCCTTGTACCTTGAACCTTTCTCTACTCCTTCACAAATGAAAGATTCTTTCCATTTCTACTCAATACTCTCAACTGATAGCTTCCTGCCGCGTACTTTCCCACGTTCCAATCCAATTTGTTCAAGCCAGGGACCATCCTGACCTTTTTTCCCTCGAGCAATTGTCCATTTTTACTATAGAGGTTCACTATTACGTCTTCTTCATCGGCGCTATAATAGGAAAGTGTGAATTGCTCTCTTACCGGATTTGGATATAACTGTATATACGCATTGTTCAATGCATTTCCTCCCACCTTTTTTGTGAAATACGTAACGCGCATATTGTTCAAACCGTCAGACTTTGTGAGCTCATAATTCGCAACTCCTGTCTTCACTGGTTTCCAGTTTCTGCCTGCGTCATCGCTCGACCACAATACCAACTGTTGAATATCTGGGTTAGTTGATTCAACGTCCAGGAAATTTGCACGTACATTGATTTTGTTGTTAACCTGGAAGGCTGGATCGATTTCATAATATCTTTCGATACTCAGCTCTCCATCCTTATTTCGTTGCTGCAAATGTCCACGGATGATGGTGGTGGTTCCCAGGTTATCATCGCTGTTGATTTGGAGTCCGAGGTTTCCCGGCTCAATATTCTCACCACGTGAAATAAGCGCCGTTGTTTTGATGAATCCACCGTTGTTACCAAGTACTCTTGTGTTCCTCGATTCACCAATTAGTTTTCCAGTCGATCCCAGATCAACACTGTAGTTATTCAGATCGATATTTCCAGCTACCAATTCAAGATTGCCGTTTACGAAAACCCTAGTGTTCAATTGTAAGTCGCTGGATGCTCTGTCAACCTTAAGATGATGCAATACAGGAAATGAACTGCCACTGATATAGGCGGCACCATCAGCCTTTAGTCCGGTGAACACTAAAGTTCCGCTCAGTGCTCGGTAATTGCCGCTATTGTTCAATCCCATTCCATTCAAGACAATTTGGGCATTGTCGTCCACTATCACGTTGGTACCTGCGGAAATGCGCACCTCCTGAGCTTGCAATGAGCAACAAGCTATCAATAGCGAGGAGCTGATTATTGATTTTAGAAATTTCATCGTAATAAGTTTTATGATGTAAGGATTTATTTAGATGCTTTCAACATTCTTTTTATTTCAGCCAATTCATTTTGCAGATCCGCAATCTTCTTATTTTGATCATTGATGATTGCTTGTTGCTGTTGAACGGCTTTCACTAGTGGCACTACAAATGATTCATAACTCAGACTATAATGATCTTTATCTGATTTTGGTTTGTTGATACCACTAAAATTATAACCTGTTGTTTGAGCTGCCTTTTCCACTTCCTGGGCTATGAATCCGGATCTGCGTACCATACTTGCTTCATCGTACGATGCCTGAATAGCTTGCACAGATCCATTGTCACTACCGTTCTCCTTCACGCCATCAAATCTTTTCACATCGAATTGATAGGTAATCGGTCGCAATTGCATAATGAAATCAAGTCCATGCACATCTTCTTTCACGTTGAATTTGTATCGGCCGTCAGAAGGAAAGCTGAAAGGTACCTGGCCTTCTATGACGGTCACTGCAGCATTTCCAATCCGGACCTTATTGGATGCATTTGAAAAAGCGCCAGCACCGAGAGCGGTAGAATTGTTGCCCATGAAGGTCGCATTGTGTCCTATGGCTGTTGAGCCTGATGTTATGGAGCCTGTTGGAGCGAATGCCGGACCGGCATTTGCGCCCAACGCCGTATTAAAACTGCCGTTTCGGTTATTGGCGAGCGCATGATCTCCAATGGCGGTGTTCTCATCGCCTATACTAAAGAACAGTGACGTGCTGCCCATAGCAACATTTCTATTACCAGTTCCGATCCACATAGACAGGGTACCAATGGCAATATTCTCGTTGCCCCCTGGACCCACCATTGCTTCTCCTCCAATAGCGATATTATTGTTCCAGGTACTGTTGCTCCTCAAAGCCCCCTGACCAATTGCAACGTTTGACTGTCCTGTGGTATTTCCAAGCAAGGCCATTCGGCCAATGGCGGTATTTCCAAAACCTCCACTATTCGTTTGAAGTGCATTGGCGCCAAAGGCAGTATTGTTTGATCCATTTGTCAGATGAAAGAGCGCGGAAGCGCCGAAAGCTGTATTATCATGACCAGTCACAGTCATAAATGCGCCTCTGTATCCCATGAACGTATTATTCAAAATAGGATCAATGCGTCCGGCTTTCTCGTTGTTCACCCGAAAGTTGAGAGGTACATTATCGGTTGTGCCCAGAAAATTTGTTCCGTCAACTGTTCCTGCATTTCCTGTTAAGAGCCATGCGTCGGTTGTTGCTACGCTAAGTTCAGCACTCATATTCTTCCACGATTCACCATCACTATACCAAAAAGATTTTGTTGTTATGTCATACACCATCAAACCTGTGGTTTGAGGGATTTTCATTCTTTGTGAAGTGGTCATTCGTGGAATTAGTAATCCTTTGCTGGAAGATTTGATATCTAATATAGCGCTTGGATTCGCCTTAGATCCATCGGTATTGATAGCAACATTCTGAGCTCTCAAAGTTGCTGTAAGCAAAAGAAATAGCGCAGTTAGGATAAGGGCAACAATCAACGGGTTGGTGTGACTGTGCGAAATTTTTCGTTCCATAAATTAAAGTTTTGGTTAAGGTTTAATTGCTTTTCTCCTTTCTCTTCAATTCATTCAATTGCCGTATTAATTCATTTATCTTCTTGTCTTGTTCATCCATTCTTTTGGTTTGTTCATTTATGACTTGATCTCTTTGTTCCATTTTTTTATTCTGCATGTTGATGATCTGTTGTTGTTCCTGTATGGCCTTTACTAATGGAACAACAAAAGATTCGTAACTCAAACTATAATGATCTTTTTCTGTTCTCGGTTTATTCAAGCCGCTGAAATTGTAACCCGATGTTTGAGCCGCTTTTTCCACTTCCTGTGCAATGAATCCTGATCTGCGTACCATAGTTGCTTCATCGTAAGAAGCTTGAATTGCCTGCATTTGGCCATCAGTATTGCCAGCTTCCTTTATGTCATCAAATTTTCTAACATCGAATTGATACGTGATAGGGCGGAGTTGCATAATGAAGTCGAGACCATGCACATCTTCCTGTACATTGAATTTATATCTGCCGTCAGACGGAAAACTGAATGGAACTTGTCCTTCAATCACTGTCACCGCCGCATTACCTATGCGTACTTTGTTGGAAACTTCTGCAACCGCTCCATTGCCAATGGCAGTTGCATTTGAACCGCGGGCTTCAGCTTTGTAACCAAGTACAGTAGAATACTTGGCCACATTCGTACTTGTACCTGAAACCCAGATTCTGGACGAATGTCCAATGGCGGTATTGTACATACTTCCGAATTCAACATTTCCCATTGCCCCGTATCCAACTGCCGTGTTGCCAGTACCACCATCGTAAAATGCCAGACTATATGCTCCAACTGAAGTGTTTTCGCTGCCTTGATGAAAGAATTGCGAATTGACTCCCACAGCAGTATTATAGTTGCTATTTACATTGCCTATTCCCGCGCCTGTGCCAACCGCTACATTTTCATTACCTGTTGAATTGCTCTGCAATGCAGCCTGGCCAACTGCTGTATTGTAGTTGCCTGTTGTGTTGTTGAAAAGGGCAAGCCGGCCAAATGCTGCGTTTGAAAAACCTCCTGTATTACCTGCTAGGGCTACGGATCCTACCGCGGTATTATCGAACCCAGTTGTTGTGTGATATAAAGCCGAACCACCAATGGCCGTGTTATTTTTTCCCGTTGAACTCAGGAAACCAGCCTTGTAACCCCAGAACGTGTTATCCAGTACTGGATCGATGCGCCCTGATTTCTGATTATTCACGCTTATGTTCAGCGGAACATTGTCTGTAGTGCCAAGGAAATTTGTTCCGTCAACTGTTCCTGCATTTCCTGTTAAGAGCCATGCGTCGGTTGTTGCTACGCTAAGTTCAGCACTCATATTCTTCCACGATTCACCATCGCTATACCAAAAAGATTTTGTTGTTACGTCATACACCATCAAACCTGTGGTTGGAGGGATTTTCATTCTTTGTGCTGTTGTCATCCTGGGGATCAACAGCCCTTTGGATGAAGATTTAATATCGAGGATTGCGTTTTTATCAGCCTTAGATCCATCAGTATTGATCGCAACATTTTGTGCTTTTAAAGTTGCTGTAAGCAAAAGAAATAACGCAGTCAGGATAAGGGCAACAATGAGCGGGTTAGCGTGACTGTGTGAAATTTTTCGTTCCATACACTAAAGCTTTGTTTTGGTATAAGGTTTAATTGTCTTTTTCTTTGTTCTTCAGTTCCTTCAATTCTCTTATTAGTTGATCGATCTTTTTGTCTTGCTCATCCATTCTTTTGTTTTGAGCGTTGATGATTTGTTGTTGTTCCTGTATGGCCTTTACTAATGGAACAACAAAAGATTCGTAACTCAAACTATAATGATCTTTTTCTGTTCTCGGTTTATTCAAGCCGCTGAAATTGTAACCCGATGTTTGAGCCGCTTTTTCCACTTCCTGTGCAATGAATCCTGATCTGCGTACCATAGTTGCTTCATCGTAAGAAGCTTGAATTGCCTGCATTTGGCCATCAGTATTGCCAGTTTCCTTTATGTCATCAAATTTTCTAACATCGAATTGATACGTGATGGGGCGGAGTTGCATAATGAAGTCGAGACCATGCACATCTTCCTTTACATTGAACTTGTATCTGCCATCAGATGGAAAACTGAATGGAACTTGTCCCTCAATAACAGTGACCGCGGCGTTACCGATACGCACTTTGTTGGAAGCATTCACTTTCGCATTAAATCCAATTGCAGTAGCGTTGGTAAGATTGCTACCTATAACATCGGCTGCAGTGCCCAATCCAGTATTATAAAAACCGTCTCGATTTTGAAGTAGTGCTTCGGATCCAATACCAACATTGCCGTAGCCACTATTATTCATAAACAATGACCTGTATCCAAATGCGGTATTACCTGACCCGGTAATGTTAGCTGCCAGCGCAGATTGCCCGCCCGCCGAGTTAAGATTCCCGAATGAATTGTTGAGTAAGGCCGCATTTCCTATAGCGGTATTTCCATTTCCGTTGTCGTTTCCCCGAAGTGCACTACGACCAACTGCTGTATTCAAACTGCCAGTTCTATTAAACCACAAAGCTTCAAACCCCACAGCAGCATTTTCTGAACCGGACTTATTAAATCGCAAAGAGGCAACACCCACTGCCACATTTCTGTTGCCTGTTGTGGGATCTCGAAGCGCTTCGTATCCCAATGCGGCGTTTTCATTTCCTGATCCTGAAAAGAGAGCATATCCGCCAACTCCTGTATTCATACTTCCACGATTATCATACAGTGCACGAATTCCAATAGCAACGTTTTCACTCCCGCCGGTACTGTTCTCCATTGCAGAAAATCCCATAACGGTATTCTCTATTGGGACGCCAATTGTTTTCATCGCATTTGTGCCTACCACGGTGTTCCGCAATCCCGATACCGTACCAAATGATGCTTGGCTACCAACTGCTGTATTGCTTTCTCCAGTCGTGTTATTGTACAATGCCTGAATTCCGATCGCCGTATTCGTATGTCCGGTGGTGTTAGAGAGCATTGCCGATAAGCCTGCAGCAGTGTTATCGTAACCGGTAGAATTATTTAACAAGGCCATTCGTCCAAACGCTGCGTTGTCAAATCCGGTAGTGGTTGAACGCATTGCATCCGCACCAAATGCTGTATTGCTTCCGCCAGAAGTTAGCGAGAATAGCGCTGAAGCTCCAATACCCGTATTACTCTGGCCAAAACCAGGGATATTGTTGAATCCAGATCTGAATCCAAAAAAAGTATTACCCCACATAGGATCGATCCGCCCCGACTTTTGATTATTTACTCTGAAGTTTAATCCTCTGTTGTCAGTTGTGCCGAGGAAGTTAACCGCCTCATTTGTGCCAGCATTGCCAGTGAGTAACCACGCATCTGTCGTGGCAACCGAAGCCTCCGATGCAGCCATGCTTTGCCATGATTCACCATTACTATACCAAAATGATTTGGTAGTGACATCATATACCATTAATCCATTCGTGTGAGGCACGCGCAACCTTTGCGCGGTGGTCATGCGCGGAATCAACAATCCTTTAGTCGTAGATTTAATATCAACTATCGCATTGGGATCGGCCTTTGTTCCATCGGTATTGATTGCAACGTTTTGCGCATTCAACGTTGTGGTGAATATAAGCAGGGTAGCCAGGAGAAATACGACAATCAGAGGGTTGACATGATTAGTAGTGGTAATCTTTCGTTTCATAAATTACAGTTTAGAATTATAGTTAAGGGTTTAATGGCGCGATTGAACTGCTTGTACTTTTTTCTTCAATTCCTGTAACTCTTGCAGCAATAGATTCATTTTCATTTCCTGCTCTTTTACTTTCAATTTCAGGTCGTCAATAATTTGTTGTTGTTCCTGCATGCCTTTTACCAGGGGAACAACAAAAGATTCGTAGCTGAGACTATAATGATCGTTTTCCGTTTTGGGTTTATTCAATCCGCTGAAATTGTAACCTGATGTTTGAGCGGCCTTCTCCACATCTTGAGCAATAAATCCTGATCTGCGCATCATTGCTGCTTCATCGTAAGAAGCTTGAATCACTTGCGTTAATCCATCAGTGTTTCTGTGTTCGCTTACGTTGTCAAATCTTCTTACATCGAATTGATAAGTTATCGGGCGCAATTGCATGATGAAGTCGAGACCATGCACATCTTCTTTCACATTGAATTTGTACCTGCCATCAGAAGGAAAACTAAATGGGACCTGTCCTTCAATAACTGTTACTGCTGCATTGCCGATACGAACTTTGTTTGAAGCATTTACCTTGGCCTGGAGACCAATAGCCGTTGCATTAGTCAGATTGCCGGCAGTTACGTCGGCTTGTAACCCCAACGCGGTATTCCCATTTCCCGTGGTGTTTGTTCTTAATGCGTCAGATCCAATGCCTGTATTTCCGTCTCCGTCTGTATTGGAGCCTATGCTACTTTCACCCAAGGCTGCGTTTGAACTACCAGACAGATTTGAGGCCATGGACCCAAGGCCAATTGCAACATTGCTTGTTCCCACGGTGTTGGAAATTAATGCAGCCACACCATTTGCAGTATTAGCAGATCCGGTTGTGTTTGCGTTTAGCGCACTCCAGCCGAATGCCGTGTTGACTCTTCCCGTGGTGTTTTTTTCCATTGCAAAGCTGCCCATGGCTGCATTAAGTTCTCCGTCAGAATTGGCAAACATGGCTCGATAACCGACGGCAGTATTATCATGCCCAACCACGTTCGTGTAAAGGGATTGATATCCGAGTGCTGTGCTGCCATTTCCACTTGTGTTCCAAAAAAGCGATTGATACCCAACAGCCGTATTCTCATTGCCTGTAGTATTTTGTTGAAGTGCACTGCCGCCAACCGCAGTATTGAAATCACCGTCAGAATTCTGAGAGAGCGATGAACCACCAAATGCAGAATTATGTTCTCCTGAAACATTAGAAAACATCGCATGATATCCTGTGGCAGTGTTACCAGTCCCGGTTTTGTTTGCGTACAACGACTGAGAGCCAAGACCTGTATTAGCAAAAGCCGTTGAATTGCCATAGAGAGATTGAAAACCAACGGCAGTGTTACTGTGACCTGAAGTATTTAGATAAAGTGATTGATAACCCGTGGATGTATTAAACTCTCCTACATTATTAGACTGAAGCGCACTCACTCCAGTAGCAGTATTGAAATTTCCTGAACTATTATTAAGGAGAGAGGCTGCTCCAACGGCCGTATTATATTGACCTGTTTGTGAAAAAAACAAGGAGCCTGAACCAACCGCGGTATTCCAAAGTCCAACAGTATTTCTTCTCAAAGCATCTGCACCTACTGCAGTGTTTCCTTCACCAGTGGTGTTAGCTGTCAATGCATGGCTTCCGTTCGCTACATTGTTGTTCCCTAATGTATTGGCAAATAGAGATTGGTATCCCGTTGCCGTATTAGCTTGTCCGGTAGTATTGGAAAATAGCGCGGTTGTACCGAGGGCAGTATTGAAAATTGCAGTGGTGTTCGAATACAGTGATTGAAAACCGAGAGCAGTATTTCCAGACGCTTTGTTGAATACCATTGACTGATAACCCACACCTGTATTGTAGTTTGCATCAGTGACGTTTGTCATAGCACTTGAACCAATGACAGTATTGCCGTTACCTGTAATATTACCCGACAACGCGTTGTATCCCAAAACCGAATTGTGCGTTCCTATAAATGGACTACTTGTGATATTAGCACCGGCTCTGAAACCCCAGGTTGAATTTCCTTTCAAATGATCAATTCTACCTGATGGTTCATTGTTCACTCTTACACTCAGCGGAGTTGGGTCGGTTGTTCCAATAAAATTTACTCCGTCAATGGTTCCTGCATTACCAGTAAGTAGCCATGCGTTTCCACTGGTTGCAACAGACATGTCTACCCATGTGGTTCCATTGCTATACCAAAATGATTTCGTATCGGTGTCATACACCATTAATCCATTTGTCTGTGGAATTAATTTTCTTGAAGCAGAAGCCATGCGCGGAATCAACAATCCCTTGGTTGAGGACTTGATGTCTAGAATGGCATTAGGATCTGCTTTGGTTCCGTCAGTGTTGATTGCTACATTCTGTGCTCTAACATTCACTGTTAGTAATATGAAAAGAAAAGACAGTGTTAGCGTAACAATTAGTGGATTGAGTTTAGAGGAGGTGGTTGATCTCGTTTCCATACATGCTTTTTTGATTTGGGAAAGGTTAACGGCGATATGCAAACCTCTATTTCAAATTTTCGTTGTAAAGTGAAGGCAACAGGGAGACCAAACACCAATTGATAGGGTGTGCATTTTTCGGATGTCCGTACACGTGAATGCATTCAAAAACACATTTAGTGTTATGAAGAAATGCTACCTGAATCAGTCTTGTTCACATGCTTTTTCTCAATCCGTACAACAAGAGAAATTATAATGCGGTTTTGCGGATAGCTGGAATTGGACGAAAGGGGGAAGGATCCCAGTGACTGGGAATGGGAATTACATAGGTTGCAATGTCGAGGTAAGCAACAAGAGAGGTCGCGTTCTGAGATAGGGTACCTCTTGAAATAAGGGTATTAATATTAAATATACGATGATCAGTTCACACAGGTTTACGTTGCATGAAAACAAATCACACGTGTGACATTTTTGACAATAACCGAGCACAAAATTAGCGTAACTGTGAAGCATAAGCGGACTGAGCATTGATCAGGCTACATGATTGACAAGAGTTCCTATATTGTCGATGCTGATCCTAATCTCATCCTTTGATGCCAATGTAAATTCATGGGAAGGTACAATACCCGTTCCGGTCATAATGAAACAACCGAAAGGGAATGAACATTCTCTAAAAACAAATGACGCTAATTCCTCCGGCTGGCGTTTCATTTGATTCAGCCGAACCTCACCTTCAAACACATTCTTGCCGTTTCGGGATATGGTAAGTTTGATGAGGGAATTCATATCAATTGGAGAGGATGGCACATGTATACACGGTCCAAGGGAAGCACAACCGTCATAAGTTTTGGCTTGGGGCAGGTATAGAGGATTCTCTCCTTCGATGCTTCTGCTGCTCATATCGTTTCCAATAGTATATCCTATAATTTTCCCAGAAGAAGAAGCAAGCAAGGTGAGCTCAGGCTCCGGCACATCCCAGGTTGAATCTTTGCGAATTCTAACTGTACCCTTATGTCCCACAATACGATGAGGAGTGGATTTGAAAAACACTTCCGGCCGCTCGGCTTCATAAACCCTCGCATAGAAATCTCCACCACCCGCATCCTTTGATTCTTCCTGTCTACCAAGTTTGCTACGCAAATAGGTCACGCCACAAGCCCACAGTTCCTGATTGCCTATTGGTGCGATGATCTCTGTTTCCAAACAGGCATCCTCCTGTTTCATTCGGCCGGGTTCAGTCAGCCACAGTAGTTTTGAATGCAAATTGTCATCATTGATAAATTCATCCCAGTCACCTACTTCTGCCTTATAACAGGCCCCATCCTTTTCAATTTGCACACCGGATTTTAGCTTGTAGATCTTCATGGAAATTGAGCATTAAGTGTTAAGTGTTGAATATTCAGAAACCATTTTCTAAATCCCTAGAACTTCACTACTTCCCAAAATGCCTTCTTCGGTTTCAGATCTTTGTCAAATAACAATGGATAATCTTTTCTTCCCCTGACGGGAAAATTATCCAGCCAGCTGCTGCGGTCGGAAATATTCCAGAAGGTAACACCAGATATCGACTTTCCATATTTCCTGAACAGCTCGAAAATCATCTTGTACTTTTCGAGTTGCATTTGCTCTTTCTCGGTGGTGAATTCTGTTTGATAATCTTCAGCCTTCCTTTCCCTGGCATTATGTTCTTTCGGGTAAACTGAAATGTCCAATTCCGTGATCTGTAATTTCAATCCCAATTGGGCAAATTCCCGCAACGTACTATCCAGTTGTTCTCTTGATGGTTCATTGACTGCCCAGTGACCTTGCAATCCAATCCCGTGAATTGGAACTCCCGCATCCTTCAGGCCTTTGACCATCTTTATAATCTTAGCTCTTTTGGTTGCACTAATCTCATTGTAATCATTATAAAAAAGTAATGCATCAGGATCTGCCGCATGAGCGTATTCAAACGCCTTTGCTACAAAATCTTCGCCACAAATCCTGTAAAATTCTGAATTGCGAAAATAGGTATCCGGCGCATCAGCAATAACCTCATTGACAACATCCCACGCGTATACAATTCCTTTATAACGGGAAACCACAGTTGTAATGTGATCCTTTAATCTGGCTAATAAAACTTCTTTGCTAACGGATTTCCCTGCACTATCAGTGAAGAACCAGCGCGGTGCTTGATTGTGCCAGCACAAGGTGTGACCTCTTAATTTCAGACCATTCTGTTTCGCGAAAGCGGCGATCGAATCAGCACCGGACCAATTGTATTCTTTTTCCGTTCGGTGAATAGGACCCATCTTCATTGCATTTTCCGGCGTCATACTGCTAAATTGATCGAGGATCAATTGGGCTTCGTCGGTTTTCAGTGCTCTCGGCGAAACGGCAACACCTATTGGAAAATAGCCTTTGTAATAATCCTTTAAGCCTTTTATTGCTGCACGGCTGCTTTCTGTATTATTTGCGGTGGCAGCCGCAGGTTGAGCATGGCTCGCAAAAACATATGCACTTAAAATGGTTAGAATTAAAATTTTTTTCATTGCGTTTTTTTTGATCGCGTTTGGTTAATGATATATTCTGCAACATCAATCATGGGTGCTATCCAGATTTCGTTTTTATTTTTTGCAAGGAATTGTAACAACTGCCTATGGGCTTCCAGCGACACGTTTAAAGAATGCTCTCCGCCTACACCATGAAATAAAAAAACAAGTAGGCCACGCTTTTCCATTGCCTGACTCACAAGCGATATCAATTGATCGCCGGTTTCTCCGTTGATCCCATAGCAGTTGACATTATAGAGATCTACCTTATCGGCGGAAGGCATATCACCTCTTACTCCACGGGCGGCCACAAATTCCTTTCTCATTCGATCGAGGTAGAATGTGTCGCCAATCTTCATATCACCACATGGATAGGCGAATGTTCTCTTTGATTTTCCATCGATGGCATAAAGTATGGTGTTCATTGTCCGAATTTCATCCGTAATGCGTCTTACGGAGTATCGCGATAGATCATAATCGGCTTTGACAAAACTTCTACCAGGCAGATTGCCCGCGCAAGGATGATAAACAGTGTGGTTTCCCAACTCATGACCATTGGCGGCAGCCTTTCTCCATCCCGGTATTTGCGCGTTTAACCCTGCGAAATAATCAGAGATATAAAATGTTCCCTTTAAACCCAAAGAATCAAGGGCAGGAATGGCATTTGTGAGATGCACATTTAATCCGTCATCATATGTTAATACCACCGCGCATTTCTTTCCGTTCCAGGGGGTTGATGTCTGCGCGGAAATGGAAATCCAGTTAAATAAAATGAAACCAATTATTAAAAAGCAGTATTTCATCTTCAAGTTCTTTTCGAAATTTTATCATCAATATGGAAAAAATCAAAGTCAGCAAAACCTCCTTTATTCTTCGATGCAAAGTTGAACAGGCCAAATCGATAACCCATAAAATGAGGTAAAGTATAGGTCATCTTAAGGGGTGAACCTATTATTGTCCAGTTCTTGCCGTCGAGGCTATAATAAAAATCCGCGATGTCCTTCTTATTGGCAAACTCACACTCGGCTTTTAAATAAACAACATTTTGAGTTAGCGGTATTGATTGTATTTCTTCGGGTTTCCCTGATCCTGCGTTGATCATTACAATGGATTTGGTTTGACCATTGATTCTAATTCCGACCAGGCCGTAATTTTTTTGAAGCAGGCAGAGACCAGCAAAATCACCGTCTTTCATATTGGACCCGTCAAGTGAAGTACTGCCTGTACATACCGGACCAATTGTTCGTTGCGTTAAGGTGTTTCTTGCCATTAAGAACGAGGTGTCTGTTCTTCCTGCGGTAAGGCGCAAATAACCTTTTCTTTGTTTCAATGACCATAAACTATTATCGGGATTGTGATTCCATTGCCAAACTAACGGCAACGCTGGTTCGTTTTTTTTCCGACTAAATTCATCAGAAGCTACGATGCCTGGCATCAATCCTTTATTCGGTGGAAGATCTAACGATTCAGGAATTTTTCCATCCATTCCTATTACTGGCCAGCCATCTATCCATTTAACTGGCACGAGGTATGGTATTCTTCCCACAGACCCAAAATCACGAAACAGATAGGCGTACCAGGTTCCATCCGGTTTATTTATTATTCCTCCCTGGGCTACCCCTAAGTCTTGAAGCGCAAGTCGTCCTTCATAGGGTCCATTGATCTTATCGGCACGATGAACAACAACCGTACGCATTCCACCCCTTGGCCATACTATATTGAAGAGATAGTATTTGCCATTTACTTTGAATAGTTGCGATCCTTCAGCATTTAGTGCAATATTATCGCCAGCAGGTGTACTTGCATTTTCTATGATCACTTGCTCGCTTGTGCCGGGCTTCACACCAGAAGCATCTGAATTTAATTCAATCAATTTTAATTTGCCCCCGCCAAAAATCATATATACTCTTCCGTCATCATCAAAAAACAATGTATGGTCATGGAAGGATGGTTTAAAGGAGGATACCTTCCATGGACCTTTCTCAATATTCCTTGTTGAATAGATGTAAGTTTTGCCTGTTGTTTGAGCAAATGTTGAAACATAATATACCCCATTATGAAATCGAATACAACTGGCCCATGAGCCTCTGCCATAAGTATTTTTTCCATTCGCGAGATTCAGTTCATCAACGTTTGCTAAAGTATCATAAGCATAATTTATCAGCTTCCAGTTTACGAGATCTTTTGATTTCATTATGGGCACACCAGGACTCATGTGCATTGTGGTACTGCTCATGTAATAAGTATCACCCACTCTGATCATCGACATATCAGGAACGTCGGCAAACACAATTGGGTTATGCGCTTGCTTTACCTGTGCGGCAATTGAACCAAACACAGTCGCAATTAAAAATCCAATTAGAATTAAAAAGAATCTTCGTCGCATTTTCAATTCTCTCCTTCATTATAGCTGGTTGAACAATACATCACCAAACGTTGTCACAACTATTTTTTCCTTATGCCTACTTTGATTTGCGTGAATGAATGCGGAGGAACCGGGTAGTTTAAGTTATTATTCTCGAATCGCACTTCCTTTGTGGAAGGTACGTATTGGCTTTGCTTATCAAAGGTAAACGGATCAGTCAGTGATTCGCTATTGATCACGCTTGCCTCTGCCTTGCCATCAAACATTCCCGAGATATTCAGAATCTCCGCGTTAATTGTATTTTCCTTATGCCTGTTAATAATATTGATAAAGACAGTGTTGGTTTCCTTTGAGTATACCGCAGTAACATCTAGAAATGGAATTCCTTTGTACTTGTCTGTATGAAACGTGTCGCATTGCACATAGGTATCTATTGAATTGCCACGGCAGTTATTGGAAAACAGCTTGAATGTATAAAACAGTGGAGATTTATAGCTTCCTTTCTTAGGTTCATTCGACAGGAGCGAAGTCATCATGGTGAAGTTTGCCATCTTTACCACATCAGCATGTCGAATAAATGAGTTCAATGATTGTGCAATTGGAAGTACGTTCAGAAAGCTTCTTCCAAATGCTCCCCATTCGTCTACTGCAATGTAGATTGGTTTTTTGTATCCTTTGGTTGCCGATACAGCTTCAATTTCATGGGCTGTAATCTTGATCTTCTCTTCAAAGTCAATGGCGCTACCTCCCATATAAGTGTAGTAGTCCGGCGAATTTTCCCAATAGCGATGAATGGAGATGTAGTCGATCCGATCTCCCAGTCCATTCAGCACCTTGCGGTTCCAATCGTCCCAGGTGTTTGGACTATACCAGGATGAACCTGCGGCAACTAATTTAATCGTATTATCAACCGATCTCATGGCCTTTGCAGCTTCCCTTGCTACATCAATGTACTGTTCTGCGCTTTTATGTCCAAGCTCCCAGGGCAGTCCATCTACTTCATTACCGAGACCCCATATCCTGACATTGTAGGGTTCTTTATGGCCATTCTTTGATCTAAAATCAGAATAGTAAGTACCTCCTTTGTAGTTGCAGTATTCTACCCAATAAGCGGCGTCCATGATAGATGCAAGACCCAGGTTTACACATACTATATTTTCACTTCCGATTGATTGGTTAAGCTTCATCCATTCATCAGTACCCACATTGTTATTGTCAATTCCACCCCAGGCGAGATTGATTCGCTTTGGACGGCTTTCCTTGGGTCCAATGCCGTCTTGCCAGGAATATCCCATCAGAAAGTTTCCGCCTGGCCACCGCATGTTGGTTATTTTTAATTCTCTCATGGCATCGATATAGTCTTTTCTGAATCCATCTTCGTTGGCAAGTGGAGAAGCAGGATCATACAAATTACCATACATCGTATTAAAGCTGGTGGTGTCCGGCAATCCCAATCTTCTACCACTGAACTGGATCGGCTCCATGAATACGCCATAAATTTTCGGGTCGATCTCCGCTATGGTTCTTTCAATATCGATTTTGATTTTTGCGTTTTGCGCAGATAAGAAAGTGGGCAAAGCCAAAAGCAGAATCAGCGTGACCTTTTTCATTGAAAAAAATTTGGATGTTATACCATTACAGAAATCCATTTCATTGTTGATCCTTAAAAATCAGACTAGCAAATTGCCTTAATGATCTTATTTGCGATTAAAGCAATAGTTCGTTATTGAGTGGCAGTTCTTTCGTATCTCAAAAACTTACTCGCCCATGGAATAAAGAACTTGAAATTCGGCGCATCGGTGTGACCTCCATCATGCTGCCTCCACGCTAGTTCTCCATTGAGCATATCAGTCAACATCGGTGGCATCTTTTCCGTCATATAATCGTTTGACACGCCAATGTCTTTTGCTCCAAGTAATTTATAAACCGAGCCCGCTGCCACAGTAGCCATATAGCTTCCTGTTTGGTCGAGCCATCTTGCATCACCTTTTTCGGGAATGCCATAACTCACAAAAGTGAGGCGTGGTGCACACAGCGCAATCAATTCATGTGAATCCACAGGAAGATCGCAACCGGTCTTTTTTCCAGAGGAGGATTCTTCAGTCGCATACTTTATGTAGTTGCCCGCCATCCAATGATAACCGCCACCACCAGAAAGGTTTTCTACAGCCTCGCCAAAGAAGCGGCGATGAAGGGTAACTCCACCCTTTCCTGATGATCCAATTAATCCAACAGCGAAGCGTGTCTCGAACGCCAATGTAACAAGCGCGGCTTTGCCATACCGCGATACGCCTTCGATACCAACTTTCTTTGCATCAACAAGTGTATCTGTCTCCAGGTAATCAAGTCCTCTTGCTGCTCCCCATGCCCATGCGCGCAATGAACCCCAATCATCAGGCTTGCGCGGCTGACCTTTATTGCACAATCCAATAATGCCTCTTGTTAATCCTGCACCATTGTCTGCCTGGATACTGTTGGTTTCAATGGTTACGTATCCCCATCCTGCTGCAAGTAATTGTTCGGTTGGTGGAGAATCGCCCGTTGGTGGTGGCGCAAAAAAATTCGGTGGAGGTAATCGAGTAACGGGAGAATATGCGGGATACTTTTCGAATATTGCTTTCAAACTCGGATCCTGCTTTATCATCATTTCCTTAAAAGCAGTATTAATTTTTTCCATTTCATCTGGTGCAGGTTGCGCAGGTGAAGGAAAAGAAGGACGTCCACTGAACATCATCAATACAGGTACCGGACCTTTCACATTCACGGGTACCACCAACATCATATTAATATCTACGTTGATCAATGGATATGCACTGTTGTCAACATGACCAACCAGCATCTTCGCAATAACAGGAATGCGTCCTACAAATTCTCTGTCGGTGACCTTTACCGTCCAGGTTACTTTCGGAGTGGTCTTAGGAACGCGGCCATACACTTCTCTTTCAAAATCCTCAATCAATTCGGGCCTGCGTTGTTTCCACCACATATCAGCAGTAGTCACTTTTTTCCCATCCTTAGTTGTAAGCACATCAGGTAATTGCGGGCAGGGATTTGCAAGAGACTCATCGTAATTCGCATGATTCGGCGCCGATTCGTTACCATTGAAGCCAGGTCTCAGTTTCGTAATACCCAATTGTTGTTTCATGTTATCATGGTCCTGTTGGGCGGTAAATGTTGTAAGATGCGGATATTTAATACTATCAATTCTGGTTGTTTGTGCAATAGATAAAAAAGACAATGCGCACAGAAGGATTAAACAAAAAATATTTTTCATTTTATTTTTTTAAAATAATTATAGCCAACGCAGTGTCCTCACATCGACTGCTACTCTAATTCTTTTACCTATCCGTCCTGAATGGTGAAGCCGGCAGCCCTTCCTTATTAAATAAATTCGGATTGACCGGGTTATCAGCCCAGGCATAGCGAACATATTTTGGATTTGCTACAGTTTCATTCGATACTATTATTTTATCGCCTTCTATTCTTGCTTTTGCCCAAACAAATTTTTTATCTGCACCAGCAATCGAAAACTCGCTCAACTCTTCTCCATCGTTTGCCATCAATCCACTTCCTGTGTTTGTAAAACTGACGATCACTTTATTTCCGTCGATAGTTGCCGATTTGTAAAGAGGACCGGAGTAAACAACATTTTCGCCATATACAATTTTCTCGGCAGCCAAGGCGAGTCTGTCTCCAACAGCCTTCTTATTGTCAGGATGAATATCATTCCATTCGCCCACGTCGATGGCCACTGCCATTGCTGTGTTTGGGACCGACAACGAGTTTAATTGCGATTCTCGCAACGTTGCCCATCCACTCTCTGACGGCAAATAATTATAGTCCATGAAGCCTGGAAGCTGTACGTATAGGAATGGAAGTTCTCCCTGTCTCCATTTGTTTCTCCAGTCGATGATCTGTGCCGGTTGAAGTTTTGCATATTCTTCTGCTCGTCCTGCATTTGCTTCGCCCTGGTACCAAAGGAATCCTTTAATGGTGTAGTTGATTGCGGGCGCAACCATTGCATTATATAAAGCTGTTGGTTGGTTTTGCGCGCTGACGGGGAATGGTCCCGGAGTACCACTGCGTGGAGAATATACTTCGCCCACTTTATACTGCCAGGTTCCTTTCAGATCAACAGTATCATCGCCTGCAAATACGTAGTAAGGTTTATCTGGAACAAATCCTCCTTTGTTCGCGGTGTTGGTAACGCGAACAACAAAAATATTTTTACCTGCTTTTAGGACATCAGCAGGTACGCTGTATCTTCTTTGTGGGTATTGATAAGTTGTAATTCCTATTTGCTTACCGTTGATGTACAATACATCCGCATCTACAATTCTACCGAGAAAAACTTTTGCAGACTTGCCAGTCATTGAGGCAGGGATATTAATTTCTTTCCTATACCAAACAACGCCGTTCAAATCTCTTACTCCCTGATCTTCCCAATAACCCGGAACATTAATGGTATGCCACCCTTTAGTAGTATAAGCAGGCTCATACCATTTTACAGCATCTGTCATCCCTTTATCCACCGGTTGTGTTGGCCGGTTCATATTGGAAGCTGATGCATTTCTAGCAAGGCCGTTGACGTATGCAGTGTCTTTGTTTTTTTGAATCGTTGCCTGTATTGCGGGAAATTCTTTCAATCCTTCCTCGCTTGTCCATGCTTCAATGGGAGTGCCACCCACACTTGAATTGATCAAGCCGATAGGGACATGATATTTTTCAAAAAGTTTTCTGGCGAAAAAATATGCGACGGCGGAAAAAGGTCTTACATCTTGCGGATTGGCCCATTTCCAATATCCGGTTGGTAAATCATCTTGTGGCCCTTGCAAGCTTGTAAGTGTTGGTATCCAAAAATGTCTGATCTGGGGATAGTTAGCGTCTTCAATGTCTTTCGCATATGTAACATCGTGGATATTCATTTGGTGAACCATATTGGATTGGCCGCTGCAAAACCACACATCACCCATCAAAATTTCTTTTAGTGTGATCTTGTTTTTTCCAGCGATATCCATGGTATAAGGACCACCAGCTTTCATAGGAGAAAGTATTACAGACCAGTTACCATTAGCGTCGGCCTTAGTTTTATAAGTTTTGTTATTAAACCTGACTGATATCTTTTCGTCTTTTGAAGCCCAGCCCCAGATCCTGATATTCGCATCCCGCTGCAATATCATGCTGTCTCTCACAAGGCGCGGAAGCCTGATCTGTGCGTTAACTCGCGTTTGAAGAATGGATACAAGAAAGAGCAATAAATAAAATATCTTTCTACTCATCGTTATTTCAATTGGGTATTACTTACAAATGCAATTTGCTTGCTGTCGGGCGACCACGATGGCACATTGATGGTTCCTTGTCCGCCATACACGTAAGCGATGTTCTTTGGTACGCCACCAGATGCAGGCATGAGCCGCAGATAAATTTTCTGATACCACGGATGATCAGTTGGGTTGATCTCTTTGGGATACGACAGAAATACAATCCACTTGCCATCGGGTGAAAAATGCGGGAACCAATCATTGTATTCGTCATACGTAACCTGTTCCTGGTTGCTTCCATCGGGTTTCATTCGCCAGAGCTTCATCGTTCCTGTTCTCACTGAATTAAAATAGATCCATTTACCATCCGGACTGAACTCGGGCGAGTCATCCAGGGTTGGAGTATTGGTGAGTGGTGTTTCTTTTTTTGTGGCAATATCAATCGCCCAGATGTCATATTGATTTTTTCGCTGGCCGGTAAAGATCAATTTCTTTCCATCGATTGACCAACTATGTAAATAGGAGTGACCTGAATCGGCAGAAGTAATTTGCACTGGCTTATCAGAACCGCCGATAGGGAGGATAAACAAAGTTGAGATCCTTTTTTCGCCCACGTGATTGCTAATAGCTAATTGTTTTCCGTCGAAAGAAATTACATGATCGTTGTTGTTTTGATTGGCGATTCCGGAATTGAGTTTATTCACGGAGCCGCTGGCAAAGTCATATTTATAAAGTAAACCTTCTGAATTATAGATAAGATACTTTCCGTCTTTTGTCCAGTTGGGTGCCTGTAAAGAATTTGGGGCACTATATAAGATTTTTCTACGCCCTGTTTGAACATCCATTACTTCTATGTGACTGCCGATATAATCACGATAAGGACGAAAGTCTTTAGCTGCGGGAATGATGATACGAACATTACTGAATACAGCCTGCTCCGTTACGTTTTCATTATGCGAACAAATAAATAATCCTGCATACAAGTCTTCATTCAAACTCAGCTCTTTTGTAGCTATCTTATAGTTCTCGCCAGGAGTTGCAGCAGAAAAAGTGAATGTATTGCCGATGCGTTGCAGTTCAATATTAACAGCTCCACCGGAAGGCAACACTATTTGCGCGGTTTGCGCAGTATCGGCATGCCTGAATTGCAGTGATGTTAAACCGTCGCCATGCACACAGGCATCCACATAAGGAGAATTGGAAGTGAGTTCGTTTCTTGCGATGACGCCGATCTTGCGATGGGGATCAACACCCTTGCCAATAAAGCGAACGGTGGCGCTGATCATAAAATCTCCTTTTATCCTCTTCCATAAAAACCGGAACTGATCGTTGTTCGCCCACATGTTCTTGCCGCCGCAACTCAAGGTGTATTCCTGCGTTTCGGTATTGTAAACTGCCGTTCCTTTCTTAATGGGATCACCTACATCTTCATTTCCTTCAAATACTCCAGTCTTTTGAGCGTGGGCGGAAAATATTATTGCCAAAGGAAGGCAGAGCAACAATGTTGTTTTTTTCATGCGAGCGTTTATTATGTATACTAATCTCTCCACTGAAAAGCAAAATATTCGCACTGTTCCTTTCCTGTATTTAATAAGGCATGTGGTATCCGGGATGGAAGGAATACCAGGTCACCTACCGACGCCGGGTACAGTTTTCCATCAATATGCATCGTCACGCTCCCGCGAAGTATCAGTATTATTTCTTCCTGGACGTGCGTATGTGGCGCATGGCTAACAGAATCTGCATTCAGAGCCGTTGTGTGCATTTCAAATTGATTCAATTGCGAGGTAGCCTTGTTAAAGAAATCTCTTCGGTACCCTTTACCTGTATTATTTGTTTTCAGCGCATTCCAGTCAAGCATGAAAGAACCACCGGCCTGCTTGCCGCGTTCTGGATCAGGGTGTTTGCCTTTGTATTTTAGAATAAAATAAGTAGCCTGTGTATTGCCGGCATTTTCTATTCCGTGCTCATCCTTGGGCATGGCAAAAGCAATACTTCCTGGTCCAAGTATTTTGCTAACTCCGTTGATCGTAATCTTCACTGTGCCATCCTTCACAATCATCAGCTCTTCCTGGTCATCATGAGTATGAGGAGGGTGCGGCGCTTTCCCCGGCTCAAGAGTGGAAGCATGTACTTCGAAATAGGAAAGCGAGGTTGTACTTCCTTCTAAAACCTGTCTTCGCACTCTCGTATCTTCTTTCACTGGCTCAAGCTTATTCCAATAGTAGATTTTTGATGCCAATGAATCTGTTTTCTGCGCCACCGATGACTGAGTAGCAATAAGAATTAGTATAAATAAAACTACTCTCATCAATTAATTTTTTTAGCTACCTGGTTGTTATTATACGTCGCCAATTCGAACCCATCAACTTTCCCCTCTCTTGACTTGAAACTAATGTTGATAAATTCAGAAGTTGCGTAAAATTCACTCTGGCTGGCTGCAAATAGGTCAACTTTGAATGATGGGGAAACATACACGACAAGCTGATTATTCTCATTCTTAAATTCAACCTTGGGTCCATTTGAAATTTGATAGCTTCCTACATATTTGTTGAGGGTAAGATCATCCAGTTTCAATTTTGGTCTTTCAAAAATATATTGAAGGCCCCGAGCAAAAGTTTCACCCTTTGTTCCCGAGTGTCCTGTATTCTCTAGTACCTTGGAGCGAACGCTAACATTCTGATACTGTTTACCAGTAAAATAACCAGCCATTTTTTCGAAAACAGGTCGACCTCTCTCAACATCACCAACCGTCATATAAACTCTTACTGGCCTGTCAAGTTTTTTATTGGCGAACTCTTTTTCATATTGGTACAACACTTCATTGCCCCAACCTACAGCGGGACTTGCTGCTGCGTACCCGTTAAACATATCGGTGTGAGTAAGGAATGCATACAATGTGATTAAGCCGCCCAATGAACAACCCATCAGGGATCTATTCTGGGGATCGGCTTTGTAATTCGTTTCTATGAAAGGGAAAAGTTCATCCTTCATAAACGATAAGAACTTATCGGCTCCGCCACTTTGTGGAAGACGTTGCTCCTTTGTAGGAGTGTAGTCTCTTGCTCTCAGACTATCAGGATTTGGATTTACTCCGCCCCATGTCACACCCACTATGATCATTTCAGGAATAAACCCATCATAATAGTGTTCACCATAAATGCATTTCACCAGCGGAAAGTCCCATTGTGAATCCATCAGGTAAACAACAGGATATTTTTTATTGCTGTTCTTGTAATTGCCAGGCAGAAAGATTTGCAGTTCATATTCTTGTCCGGCAACAATAGAAGATGTTATTTTTCTAACCTCGGATCCAGGAATATCAACCTTCGGGAATTGAGAATAGGCATTGATAGCGAATGCAGTCAAAAGCAAAACAATCGTATACCTCATCATTTTTTCTTTAGAGCAATTTCTAATGCAGGTTCTCAGCAATTTAACACTCCAGCCTTTTCCAATCTTGTATAATTCAACGCCGGAGAATTTTGCACTCATTTATTTGAAGTTTTCTTCTACGTTGATTGAAACGCAGGGTCATTTTTAATTGGCTCCCTATATAAAACCGGTTTTCCGAATACTTTCCTATGCCACGGTTTCATACCCCTTTCTTTGTTTGCGACTCAGCATTGCATTGGCCTCGTTATCGTTTTTGAATTTTTCTGTTGCAGGATCCCAATACAATGTGCGTTTCAACTTCATGGATATATGATGGAGTAAACACGCCGAGCATGCCCGGTGTGCTTCTTCAACCGGGGCGATAGTTGGCTTATTATCACGAATGGCTTCCAGCCAATTGCCGTGATGTTCTTTACTTACTGTAAAATGAAATTCATTTGGTCCAATTACAGAAGTCAACAGCTTAGGATCGCTTGCATCCAATTTTTTTGCTCTTTCGCCAGGCTTGGTTGGATCACTTGAGGTTGCCTGGTAATCCCCTCTTGAAACAAAAACCCAACCATCGGTGCCTTCAAATTTGACACCGTTCGGAAATTCATTGCTGACAATCATTATCACGCCGTTCGCGTATTTCGCGCCAGTCTTGAAAATCCCGTGAACATCCCACAATCCCCCGGTTGCAAATTCAACTTTGTCGCACCATATCTCAACCGGACCGCTTGCTTCCATTCCCATTCCCCAATGCGCGCTATCGATATGATGAGCGCCCCAGCCCGTGATCATGCCCGCTCCAAATTGTTCGCAGCGCAACCATCCCGGACGATCATATCCCGATTGAGGATGCACGCGATCAACAGTATAATACACTTCAGGTGTTGATGCCAGCCACATATCATAGTTGAGGTTTTTTGGAACCGGCATTTCTGTTTTATTTCCACCTGGCGGATCGCCGGGCAAGCCAACGTACACGGTTTTCAATTGACCAATTCGTCCGTTGCGAACCAGCTCTGCCGCGTAACGAAATTGTTCACTACTTCTTTGTTGACTTCCTATTTGAAACTTTACTCCACTTTTAGTCACTAAGTCACTAATCACTCTTCCTTCCGCAATGGTGAGTGAAGCCGGCTTTTGCATGTAAATATGTTTTTTCGCGCGTGCCGCCGCCGCTCCAATCATGGCATGAGTGTGGTCTGGGGTACTGATGAGCACTGCATCGATATCTTTATTCAATAGCAATTCACGATAGTCAGTATATAGCTGAACTCCATCGAATGGTTTCCCGTCGCGTTTAGAATAAAAATCATTCACCAATTTCTTTCCTTCTTCCGCACGTTTTGAATCAAGATCACACACCGCCATCAGTTGCGCGTAGTCATACTGCAATACCCCAGGTATGTCATGACCACGCGATATGCGACCGGTTCCAATTGCAGCTACATTAATGCGATTGCTTGGTGCCTTCTTCCCAAATACAGATGAGGGAACAATAGTCGGAATGGCTAACATTGCTGAAGCTTTCACCGAATTGCTCAGAAACTCACGACGGGTTTGTTTTCTCTTTTTCATTGGTTAATAATTTTAATGTACCGCGATACTCCGAATCGCGGATATAGATCGAAGCAGAGGTTCGGGGTACAATGTATAAACGCGATCATTCCTTGATGCCAGATGCCGGATGCCGGATACCAGATACCAGATGCCAGATACCAGATGCCAGATGCCAGATACCAGATGCCAGATACCAGATGCCAGATACAGGATGCCAGATTCCAAATACAGATTCACTACTCACCATTCACCATTCGCTATTTACCAATGGCAAACTCTTTCCACGCGGTTTCCGCTTTTGCACTATCAAACTTTCCATTGAACACAACTAGCCTGTATCTTAAGGTGTATGTTTTTCCGGGTTCCAATAGCCAGTCTTTGTCTTTCGTAGGAGCGAAGTTGGCAAATACGTCGCCGCGACCACCATTTGCTTTTTTATCCCAAATTCTCAGGGGTTCCGGATGATTATAGTTAGAAGGATGCGATAACATTACAATACCGCCCTCGTCATTATTTGGCAATTGTCCATATACAATTATCCATCTTGCCCTAGTGTTATCAGTACTGTCCCTTGTTTTTCCTTCAGACGTCAACATTTCAGAGTTGTTCTTATCCCAATATTCCGTTGCCCGCCATCCGAGACCTGCGTAACGATAGGCAAGAATTAGCAGAGGACTTTTTGAAGCGCATTGCATTTTGGAGGTTATATCAACAACATATGCACTCGTGTGCGGGAGGATACTATATACGCGAACGGTTTGCCATTCATTTAATGCTATTTTTTCACTACCATCTTTTTTGAATACAACATGTTCATGAAGAGCTGTGAACTCTGCATATATGGCCTTGTTTTTTTGATCCGTAAACTTTGCGAATCGAACAGTGCCTTGATGACCCTTTATGTTCCAAAAATCAACAGTGTCTCCTTCAAAAAATGTGTGCGTCCAGGGATTCCAGATTCCGAAGTGATGGTAGTGATCTGGAGGTTGAATCCTGGTAAGTACCTGTCCGTTCGGAGTATAGAGCGGATGAATGAAGCCACTCCGTTTATAGTTGCTATCAATTCCATCTGGTGGATATACCGTTCTGAATTGATATGTAAGCAAGTCGTGATTCTCAGTCGAAATCGTTAGGTTGCTGTCAACCCTTATCTTAACCTGTTGCTGCGCGAAAGAAGTATTCGCTAAAATCAACAAAGCAATAAGCGAAAAACCGTATGATGCTTTGCCTTTCTTCATATTCCATTCATGTTTTACTTCTGTGCGGTAATAGTTTGAATACTGCCGTCGTCATTAAATTTCAACTCCGTCACTTTCACATTTCTTAAATGCGTTTTACCACTCAATTGTGTATCATGATAAAACAAGTACCATTTGTCTTTGAATGGAATAATTGAATGGTGATTGGTCCAACCTTCTACAGGATTCAGCAACACGCCTTGATAGGTAAACGGACCATATGGACTCTCACCAGTTGCGTAGCACAGGAAATGTGTATCACCTGTTGAGTAGGTGAAATAATATTTGTTCTTGTATTTGAAAACCCATGCTGCTTCAAAGAAGCGTTTGTCGTTATCCTTCTCTCCAAATATTTTTCCATTCTTGTCTGCCAGCTTGATTTCCTTCACCGGTTCTGCAAAACTTTTCATATCGGCGTTTAGCCTTGCTATTCTAGGGAGAACAGCCGTTTCATCTTTTGTCCGGTTCTTAGCAGCGGAATCATATTTATTGTTGCTCCAGCGTTGTAGTTGTCCACCCCATATTCCGCCGAAATACATATAGTATTTCCCATCATCATCCTGGAACACACAGGGATCAATGCTATAACTGTTTTTGATTGGTTCTTTCTCGGCTGTGAATGGACCTTCTGGTTTATCACTTACCGCCACTCCAATTTGAAACACATCCTGCTTGTTTTTTACAGGGAAATACAGATAGTATTTGCCATTTGCGAAGGCTGCATCAGGCGCCCACATTTGCCGGCCAGCCCACGGCACATTCTTAATGTCTAACGCAACACCATGATCGGTAACTGCACCTCCAACAGAATCCATTGAAAGAATGTGATAGTCTCTCATATCGAAATGACCACCAAGATCATCTTCTTTTGTTCCGGTGGCGGTATCATGGGAGGGATACACATAGATACGACCGTTAAACACATGCGCTGAAGGGTCAGCAGTATAAATATTTGAAACCAACGGTTGATTAAGATATTCTGTTTTCTTTTCGGTAGTTGCAGAATCGGGAGTTTGTTCGGATTTGACTTCTTTGGTTTCACTATTGCAACTAAGAAGTACTCCGGTCAATACAATGAGAAGAGTGAATAGGTATTTCATATTGTTATTTAGTTATTCAGTTATTCAGTTTTCCGTTTTGTAGTTATCACCTGTTCAACGTTTCCGGCGGTCCCAGGTAACTCGGCTTTATGCCGCCAAAATCAATTACCATTTTCTGCAAAACAATGGCAGGTGAAATCATCCAATATTTCAAAAGATGTTTACCAGGCCTGTTGATTTGATGCGTTGAAGTTTTTATTATGATATTGTTAGCTACCCATCCTTCCCAGGTACGAACGCTGTTATCTTCCTTATTCAACACAATAACCTGCGGCTGCTCTCCATCGATGCTCACGGCGAATTTCAGTCCTTCATCGTTGTGATAATTCAGAGTGGGAGAAAAATAGAGTTGCAATTTCACAGTTCCCGAATCATAGGAATGAAATTCATATTGAAGATGCGGACTGTTTGCGCCGAGTTCAGTTGATACAGTAACAGGGAAAGTTGATACGCCAGAAGCAGTTCTGCCGATGTCTGGAATAATTTTCCATTTTACATTTTGGGCATTGACTGCCTTTGTCCAATGTTCAGCTTCCATAGAAATGTATCCATCAAGTTCATAAAAGCCTTTGCCTTTAAAAGAATTTGAAATCACTCCCTTGGCGGAAGTATCTTTTGCGGCAATCAGGGTATTGGCAGAAATGGCTGAATCTTCAGTAACATAGGCTACCGCTGGCATTCTATTCACAGGCGGCTGTTGCCAGTAAGTGTAACCAATATGGGTTTGATCCATCATGTGGTTCCATTTGCCATTTTTCAACTGGTGATATTGGAGAGTGATCAGCGAATCTTTCTTGTAAAATCTTACAGCCGCATCTGCAAATACGTTAGCGGTCTTTAATTTTCGCTCAGCTAAAGACCTGTTCATAGCAACAGAGTGATACAACTCATAAAGGTTTGCAGAGGCCTTTACAGGATGCAGGACTAGCTGGTAGTAGGCGTCTTTATATTCTGCCGGAAGTTCAGCATCAATTTTTTCGGCAGTGAATAATAGCTGTCCATATTCATTCATTGTTCTGCCGAACTCACTATAATTTTTTAGCTGGTAAGTTTCAGGAGAGAGCAATTCAGGTTTGCGCCTCGCATTGTACTGAGAATATTTCATGATCACTTCTCCAATGTCTTCCGCATAGGAAGGCCCAAATTGTTCTTCCGCCCATTTGGTGTAATAATCTCTGAGGTTGTCTTCATTCCAGGCTTTGGTGTTATACGCGTAGTCCAGGAAAAAAGAAATTGGGAACTCCATTGGTTTAATGTCGCCAACATTTACAATCCAAATCTGCTTCACACCATACTCGTAAGCGAGGTGCATTTGTTCCCATACGCGGGCGATATTATTTGTGTTGATCCATTTATAATTCCTAGGTCCTCCTACATAATCAAAGTGATAATAAATTCCATATCCACCCTTTCTTGGCGCATCTGTAAGTTTTGGAAGCTTACGAATGTTGCCCCAGTTATCATCGCATAACAAGAGCGTCACATCATCCGGCACGCGCATGCCTTTGTCGTAATAGTCCTGAACTTCTTTATATAAAGCCCATAGTTGAGGGGTTGACGACGCAGGTTTGCCTGTAACTTCCTGGATGATATCTCGCTGATCTTTTACGATTCTTTCCAAAAGGTTGATAGCGGTTCCTTGCGTCATAGGCCTGTCTCCATCTCCACGCATGCCTACGCTTGCAATGATTTCGGAACCTTTTGCACGTTCCATGCCACCCTTCCAGAAATCCTTTAATCTTACATCATTGCTATCATAATCCCATTTTCCTTTTCCATATCTCCGCCATTCGTCGTGCGCGCGCATAAGCGGCTCGTGGTGTGAGGTACCGATTACGATGCCATAATTATCTGCAGTTTGTTTGTTCAAACTATCATCATCATAAAAAGCATTTCCCCACATGGCAGGCCACAAATAATTTGCTTTTAAGCGGAGGATGAGTTCAAAAACTTTTTCGTAGAACAAATGATTGAAGCCGCCGAATTTTTCTTTGCTCCATCCGCTGAGTGCAGGCGCTTCATCATTAATGAAGATGCCACGGTACTTAACTGAAGGCTCTCCAAAAATGTGATTGCCCTTTTTTATATAGATCTCTTTCTTCTTTTTTATCGGAACGTCGGCCCACCAATACCAGGGAGAAACGCCCATCTGTCTTGATAATTCAAATACGCCAAATGCGGTTCCTCTTTTGTCGCTACCAACAATTACGAGAGCATTTTGAATTCCTTTATATGGCGATGCAAGTGTTGTAAGTTGAAATGCCTCCCATTTATTCTTGATTTGGTCTACAGAAAGCTTTTTGTCTTTTACTAATTGTTGAATTATACTGGAATTTGTAGTGCCAACTATAATGGCAGTCTTCGAAGGGTGTAGACCATGACTAATGACGGCCGTGCTACCAGCAACTCGTATCCAGTCGACACTTAAAATGCCACACACTTTTTGAACAAGTGCGTGGTCTTGTTCATCACAAATTATTAGGGGCGCTTCCGAAGCTGAACCAATAAAGAGACTGCTATTCGAAGGTTTATCGGAGATCAGACTTTGTGCAGAAATAGCCTGGCACCAAAGGAAAAGGATACACATCAAGCCTCTTAACCTAGTCATGTTTGAAATTTGAGATTTCAATCAAAATCCAATCGAGTTTCCTCCATCAACAGGGAGGATTACTCCTGTAATAAATTTCGCCTGGTCGAGTGCAAGAAAGAGCGTTGCATCAGCAATATCTGCTGGTTGTCCCAGTGCGCCCATGGGTGTGCGGGATAGCACTTTTTCCATTCTCTCTTTGTCACCATTCAATGCGCGGGCACTCATCTCAGTTGCGATGAAACCTGGTGCAATGCAATTCACGCGGATTCCTTTGGGAGAAAGATCAACGGCCATGGCCCGGGTCATTCCTTCAATGGCAGATTTCGAAGCCGTATATGCAATTACTTTAGGGATTCCATATTGTGAGGCCATCGAGCTGATGTTGATAATGCTTCCGCGAATCCCCTTTTCCAGCATGCACTTCACTACCTCGCGTGATAGGGCGAAGACCGCGGTAACATTAGTGAGGATGATCTGTTGGAACTCCTGGTTGGTTACATCAATAAAATCTTTTTTCATATTGATGCCGGCATTATTCACCAGCACATCAATCTTTCCGAATCTACTGATGACGATATCAACCAGGTTAGGTATTTCCGAAAGATTACTCAGATCGCAACGAATCGGATAACAGAGATCGCCAAATTTTTCCTTTGCGGCATCCAACTTATTTTGATCTCTGCCCGCAATTATGGTACGTATACCGTGCTTTATAAATCTTTCGGTGATCGCTAGTCCAATGCCAGAGCCTCCGCCAGTGACGATAGCTACTTTGTTTATGCTGTTTTCTTGCATTCGTAGTTTTTTTTATTTTTTTTCATCCTATTGCCAATTGACAGTTGACACATGACAGCCGCCTACTGCCCGTTACCCGGCGCATAGGGAAACCTGAGCCCCATATAATATTTTAAATCATATTTTGGTTGTTCATAGTTTGACGGAATTGTCATCCTTGAAAAAGTTTGGAAATAACTCAGGCATGCATCTCTCCACCAAACCGCTTCTTTTTCCTGGATATTTAATAGCATACTCACTTGTTCAAATCGATCCTTGTCAATAGATGCTTTCACAGCATTCCATTTTTTTTTCATACCTCTTACAGAATCAACACCGGCGTTATAACGGGAACACAATTCTTCCCATAAATTTTTCCCGGATTTCATTTTGAAGGTCCATGGCACATGATGAAACCACAGTAGAAAACTTTCGGGGCAACGATTGATATCGTCAAATTCTTTTCTTACCTCCATTGCGTATTGAGCTACTGCATTGCTTCCTTTCTCTGTTCTGTCGAAACCCACACCAATTGAGTCTGCCCTATGAAAATAAACGGGGTTCCAATCAGGCCTGCTGGCCGTGCTGAACCAGGGAGCTGGACCATAATGATGTCCGTATCCCATGATATGCGCCAACCCGAGAGGTGTCATATAATTTACAACAGCTTCTCTTGACGTGAGCATAATATTTCTGATCTTGTTTACCGCAGGCAGATTGTTGGTGAATGTTTGCCGGATCCATTCATTGGCAATTGTTGCCGGATTGAGCGAATGATCCCAGGCCAATCTCCCAAATGCGTACCAATTGGCTTGCCCAAAAGGGTGGCCGGTCCAGTTATGTTCATTGCCAATATTGGCTACTCCTGCCATAGCAGTATTGGAATAACCTTGCAATGTTCCATCTAAAACCTTTGCCACCGTGGACCCATTACCATCGAAATAAGTATCCGCATCCAGTACTTCTTTAAACAAAGGTGCGAGATATACGAGATGAGTTGCAAATCCCAGGTATTCCTGGGTGAGTTGAAACTCCATCGTCAATGGCGTTTTAAGCATCGCCCCAAATAATGGATGGAATGGCTCGCGCGGTTGAAAATCGAGTGGACCATTTTTTACCTGGAGGGAAACATTCTTTCTGAATTTTCCATCCAGCGGTTTGAATTCGTTATAAGCTTGCTTAATTCTGTCGTCAGGTGTTTCGTTGCTATACACAAAAGCTCTCCACATCACAATGCCTCCGTGCGGGGCAAGTGCATCAGCTAAAGTGTTGGCTCCATCTGCGTGTGTTTTTCCATAATTCTGTGGACCTGGTTGACCTTCTGAATTTGCCTTTACTACGAAACCTCCAAAATCCGGGATGTATTGATAGATCTCATTCACTTTGTCTTTCCACCACTGCTGGACTTGTGGATCCAAAGGATCAGCAGTTTTCAATCCGCCAATTTCAACCGGGGCGCTGAATCTTGCGGTTAGATAAACCCTGATCCCGTAAGCTCGAAAGATGTTGGCGAGTGCTGAAGCCTTGACCAGATAATCTTTCGTCAGGACCAGGGCGTTTGCGTTTACATTAGTTAATACGGTTCCATTAATGCCTATTGATGCGTTGGCTCTTGCATAGTCAGTATAGCGTTGATCGAGATAATCGGGAAGCTGGTGCCAGTTCCAAATAGAGATTCCCGCGTATCCACGTTCCACATACCGATTCAAATTATCCCAGTGATTCAGCAAGCGATGCTGTATACGTGGAATACTTACAATATTTAATTGCCGGATATCCTGCTGCGTTTGGAGGAGTCGCAAGAAATGAAATACTCCATATAATACTGCCACATCAGTATTTCCCAGGATAAAAATTACCTGACTATTATTCGATGGGCCAGTCCTTATTACAAAACCATCCCTTCCCAATTTGTTCCATGTAGCCTCATCCACCACAGCTCTTATATGTTGATTCGGCTGAGCGGCCACCACCACTGATCCATTTGAAATGGTGGATTGAAGCGGAATTTTTTTTCCGAGCAAAGATTGGAGGGCAGTGGACAATTCATTTTTTATAATGGCAATGGTGGCGGACTCGCCGTTCACCTGGATAGATGAAATCAACTTCTGATATTCCTGGAGAATGGTTCTATTGTCAACAAGATCATACCGAAGCCAAAGCCTATAGCCGTCTTCTGCACGAAGGGTTATTGTTAAGAAGTAACCGACGAAGAAACAAGTGATCAATTTCATCGAGCCGAGGGCTTGTTGATTGTTGATACGTTGATTTGTTGAACTGTTACTTTGGTGATGGGTTGAATAGTGAATGCCCGAGGATCAGGCAATGCTGTATCGATTTAGCAACTTTATGTTGCAAATCAACCTTTCAGTCCCGCCTGCATGACTTCGTCGGGCAGGCAGTCAACCATTCAACCTAGTCTTCTACTTGAGTCACGGATACAAAGTTCTGATCGAAGAATGATACTATTGGTTGAGTGAATAGGGGCCGTTCCATTCAAATGATTGATAAGGTTACGCGCCGCTACTTCTCCCATTTCATATCCCGGGTAATTAATAGTGGTAAGATTTGGTTCCACCACTTTTGATACAGGATCATTATTGAAACCCACCACTGCAATATCTTCAGGAATACGAATTCCTGCCTGTTTCAAGGGAACCAGCGCTCCTACCGCACAGTTATCGTTTGCTACAAAAAGTCCATCAGGCATGGGATCCATATTACGAATAATTTCTGCAGCTTCCGCACCGGCCTCAATGCTCAGATTATTCACGATCACATATTCCTCTTTAAAAGGAAGACCGCAGTCGGCCAATGCCTGCTTGTATCCATGCAAGCGGTCGATATATACATTTCGTTTGGGCATAGCTGTAATATGCACAATACGCTTGCAACCCTGCTGAGCCAGGTGATGCGTGGCCTCGTATGCGGCCTGGCGGTTATCTATTAATATATTGGTACAACTATCATGCTGCTCCACGCGGTCGAAAAAGATGACAGGAATATTTTTTTTGAAGAACGGATCGAAATGAGAGAGTTCCTCTGTGTCGTACGAAAGGGAAACCAGTAAGCCATCCACCCGGCTATTGAAAAGCGTTTTCGCATTTGCGATCTCTTTCTTTACTGACTCTGAGGATTGGCTGATGATGAGGTTGAAGCCGTTTGAATTTACAATGCTTTCCATGCCCGCGATAATGGTAGACATGAAATAACTGTTGAGCCTGGGAACAATAACACCAATGGTTTCTGTCCGTTGCTTGCGCAGATTGCGCGCAAAATGATTGGATCGATAACCAACCTCCTCAGCAAGGTCAAAGATTTTCTTCTTCGTTTTCTTGCTTACAACAGGGTCATCTTTCAATGCCCTGCTAACGGTGGCAATAGAGATATTCAGCTTGCGGGCGATGTCGTAAATGGTGACTTCTTTTTCTCTAAGCATACAATCGGTTACATATATTCTACAAAGCTAAAGTAGCCCAAAAGAATTATTTTTTTAAAAAAATTTATGTAATCGGTTACATTTTCATTTTTTAATTTAAATTAGTCCTGTCAATTTGCCCAGGGCCGCCTGGCCTTCACCAAAACAATCGATTGCTTTATGCTGCGAAAACTAGGCCCATCAAGCGTTTCAGCCTTTCGTTTCACGTCGTCATTCAATTTCTTTCCCTTTGAAAGTCTTTTGTTGTCTTCCATTTTTTTCCGACGAACGTGCGCATTTCGCTATCTCCGGTCAAATAATAGATTTAATCATCCTGAAAGTACGAACAGGATGGCACTGTGCTCTGAAAACTTGTAATCAAAAGATTTGATGTCCTGCCGCAGGCAGGAGCCGATACCCTTCATTCTAAACACCAAAACTTTAAAATTCTTGTTATGAAACTTGCGGTTACGCACACACAACGAAAGGCGTCAACCTTAACAGGATCCTTTGTGAGAAAAAAGGCCAGCGTATTATTATTGATGTTTTCATTATTAATATGTGTGTCTGCCTCTGCTCAAAATAGGATTCGAGTGAAGGGCCGTGTCAATGATGAAAAAGGACTACCTGTAGTGAAGGCAACTGTGGCCTTGAAGGGTACGAGTTCTGCAACGAATACGGACGACAATGGAAATTTTGAAATTGAAGCTCCTTCGGACGGAACCTTAGTAATAAGCTCTGTTGGTTTTTTTGAGAAGGAAGTTAAAGTCAGTAATCAGTCAAATATTGCTGTATCTCTCAATCCATCAAACCGTCAACTGGAGCAAGTAGTGGTAGTGGGGTACGGTACACAACGAAAGCGCGATGTTACGGGCGCAGTATCTTCAGTGAGTGAAGCAACATTAAAAGAAGTTCCAGCGCCCAACGTTATAGCTCAATTAAAGGGAAGAGTTGCGGGAGTAACAATAATCAGCAATAATGCTACGCCTGGCGGCGGCGGTCAAATAAGGATCAGAGGAAACCGCACCATAACTTCTACTCAAAGTCAGAGTGATGCGTTAGACGCCCCATTATTGGTTGTTGATGGTATTCCTTTTGGTGGTAGTATCAACGACATCAACCCCGATGATATATCTGCAGTTGAAATTTTGAAAGATGCATCAGCCACAGCTATCTATGGTTCTCGAGGTGCTGGTGGTGTACTTCTGATCACCACCAAACGCGGTCGTACCGGAAAGGCTATTATTAGTTATGATAGCTACTATGGTTTCTCTGAAATCTTTGATCAATATAAAGTATTTAACGGACCTGAATATGCGCAGTTTAAGGCTGATGCCGCAACCTATAATCGGACCAGTCCAGGCACAACATCGTATCCGCTTACACAAGCTGAAAAAGATGCCTTAGCCGCTGGAATCTCTACGGATTGGCAAGACCTGATCTATCAACGCGGTTTCACAACGAATCAACAATTGAGTGTATCAGGTGGAAGTGAGTCCACACAATTTGGATTGGCCGGTGGTTATTATAAAGAAGGCGGCATTATTCCAAATCAAAAATTCGAAAGATATACGCTGCGCGCAACAATTGATCACCGCATCAGCAATCACGTAAAAGTTGGATTGAATACCCTGAATACTCTATCGTACTCCAATACACCCGGTGGCGGTGGGGTACCAGGTGGTATGGTACGACTGACTCCATTGGCTGCTGCCTATAATGCTGATGGCACAGTGAATGGGCTTCCTGCTATTGGTTCGATTGACGCGAATGTGGTGAGCCCACTTACCCTGATCACCAAAGAAAACGCGATTCTGAACAGGAATAGAAGAATCAGAACCTTCAATAGTTTATATGGCGAGGTTCAAATCACGAAGGGTTTGAGATATAGATTGAACGTGGGACTGGATTTCAGACAAGACAATGGTAACAACTATGAAGGTCCAAACACTTATGTTAATACTGCTACTGTGCAAACGTCGTCTACTGCGGGACAAAGCAATGCAGAAGCATGGACATATAACATTCAAAACCTTTTGTATTATGACAAAACATTTGGCGACAAGCACAAGCTGAATGTAACGGGACTCTTTGAAGTAAATAAAGAACATTTTCAACAAGCCCGCTTTACAGTAACTGGTGTTCCTGCTGATTATATTCAGAGTTCCAATTTCGCACTGGCTTCGGGCACACCTGTGGCAGATCCTAATAATACCGGTTTCTCCGAAACAGGATTGATTTCGTATATGGGTCGCGTCAACTATTCCTATGCCAATAAATTCTTATTAACTGCCACTGTTAGAGTGGATGGGTCATCTACACTAGCACCCGGTCATCAATATTTTACCTATCCCGCATTTGGAGTAGGTTGGAATTTGTTTGAGGAAGACTTTATAAGAAATACTCCATTTATTTCCAACCTTAAATTAAGAGGTGGGTGGGGAATTTCAGGTAACCGAAACGTATCACCTTATGCTACGCTGGGATTGTTGAGTTCATCGAATTACAATTTCGGGCAAGGTGCCGGAGGTCAACAACTGGGATATTTGGTTACTCAACTTGCCAATTATGAATTAGGCTGGCAGTCAACCAAGCAGTGGGATGTTGGTGTTGATTTCGGATTGTTCCATAATCGTTTGACCGGTACCATTGATGTGTATCAGCAAAATACTGAAGACATTCTTTTCTTTCCAGCACAGTGGGATCCGAAGCTTGGAATTCACGTGACTTGAAGTCGCGGC